>C688J18823_10000319_pt1 | contig 27523 bp, 21 predicted proteins | sample HopSoiMetagenom1_FD_18823 | JGI IMG/M metagenome (IMG submission 18823) | reverse complement strand
GATATGATTTATTCTACAGTTGGACGGATAGATCACTCGAAAGGGTATCATAAAGGAAATTTCGAGTGGCAAGAGTATAGCGATAATGCATCTGAACAAGCGATCAGACGTAATCCGTTCAGAGACCGTGACATGTTAGGTAGATACGTCTAATGGCCTTAGACTGCTTTATCGTGATGAAGAGCGGCGACGGATACGTTGTCCATCGCTACAAGACTTCTGAGTTTCTTGAGGCAATAGCTGTGTCTCAAGAAACTCGTAACACTAATCCATTTTACGTTAAAAGAGCTAAAATTGTTGATCAATTTGTAAGAGACGGAAAACCGCAAGATACAGTTTATTGGATTGAGCAAGATCAAATTAAGAAAACAACAATTCCAAAGACAAAAGATAATAATCCAAATCCTAAGATTGTTGTAGGAAATATCACAAACGGATATGCACAAGTTTGGGTTAATGGAAAAAATACTGAAATTCGGGTTCCTCCAGGAATGAGCCATGAGGAGTTTAATGATTTGGTTCGTCGTGTAACTGGTAAAGATAAAGACGATAGTATGGATTGGCTTGGTTATACTGGTGCAACGAGTTTGGATTCGTATCAGACTGTTCCACAGACAGGAACCGGCGTTCCTTCGACACCGACGGTTCAATCATCATGAGCTATCGTAATGTATAGAAATTTTGCTAATGCTTCTGTCAAGTATCAGGCAAAATTGCGAGATCGTGACATTGATGCTGTAGGTGTTCGTACCTGGATTCGAATTAACGAAACAGAACAATCAAGAGATTTTTATGGTGATCCTATTATTAAGACAAGAACCTTTCGTAAGCAGATTTCATTAATTCCTCTTTATGATCGATATTACAACGTTGTTGATCTTATGGGGTCTGATGTTGAACTCAATATGCCGCTTCAGTGTATTGTACGTGTTCAAGAGCATATTCCAAATAATTCCGTTATTGAATTGCCACTGAGAAATGACGAAGGAAAATTAGTTAATAATTGGTGGACTGTTAATTCGACACAAATCAAGCATCTTGAAAGAGGCTACTCAAGAGTTGCTTATTTAACGCCAACAAGAGAGCCTGTTGAGAATTTCCAAAGGGAGACATTTCCAATTACAGCAACTTCTCACTTAACTGTTGACGCAACGGTGATCCATGCCGGACCCTGATGACGTTCGTCCGTCAACACTAAACGAAATTAATCAAGTTATCGCAGAACGTTCGTTTGAGTTGCTTTCTTTTATTGCGCCAAGAACATGGACTGATCCAAAAAGAATTGTTTACTCTCCAATTGATGAGTTTGACACGGCAATCGAGATTTTTGAAGGGACAAGAAGTCGTCAGACTCCCGAACACCTTCAGGTTCCTTTCGCTTACTTCTCAAGGCATACTGGACTTGCTGTAGGAGATACGTATAATTTCTCAAGGCGTCCATGGGCAGAGTGGCTATCAACCTATGCACGACAAATACCCCGTGCAGATAAAATGATTAAGTTTATTCCAGCAACTTTTCAGTACAAGCTAAGAATATTTGATAATAGGTTTCAAAAGCTAGAATCTCTTATTGATGCTCACTTGCATATGGGAGTCAGATCGAAGTCTAAGAGATACTTTTACGACTCTGATGTTTTAGGCGTTCGCACTCCTTATGGTATTGATTGGGGAAACCCTCAATATGATCAAAATCCAAACTTGAGAGCAAAAACTCAAGAGCGCGGTAGACTTTATTCTATTATCATTCCGTTTGAAGTACACTGTGCATTGGGTCAATCCCTGCCAGTTAAGAGGATCGAGGAGATTGACGTTGGGCTTTATCATCTCCGTGGTAGCGGTAGGCCAAGCCCTAACGACGACGATAAGATTGACCAGTTGATAATAGACTCCAATACGGAAATATAGGAGAGATATGATGGCTTGGGCCACAGTCTACTACTACAACAAAAATAAGTTTTCTGTTACTGTAAAGGGTGATGATAACCAGACCTATTTTCTTCCACCTAGAACTTTTTCGTTTATCAAAGTTCAGCTAAAAAGCGGTTTCACGTTACCTCCTGGAGTTGTGTCTTACTCGACACCATCATGGTTTCAGCAGCGTCACTGGCCGTTTCATAAGCCGTGGGGCTCTGATCCCGGTGCTCCTTAATTCTTGAGCTAAGAACTCAAGAAAATTCCGAATTATCGGACAGTAACATTTAAGGAGAAAGAATATGAGATTTTATAACTCCGAATAGGAGACGAAAATGGCCGTCTTGTGGAAGCTTAAATGATGAATGAAAGGTAACAATACCATGTATACGATCTATCACGTCAAAGGAATCAAAGTCGGCTGCACAAAGAACTTTGAAGCTCGCTGTCTGCAAAATAAAGCGATGTATGGCGACGATATAGAAATTGAGATTCTAGAAATACTAGAAGATGAAGTTGGAGATTCTGTAGCTGGAGACGTCGAATCAGGTTGGTCAATATCTCTAGGCTATAGGAAACAGACTCACTACAAAATTTCTTGTGAAAATTTAGACGGTGCTTGGGGTTGGAAAGGTAAGAAAGGTTTTGCTGTTAGAACTGATCTTGCTAGAACTTCCTATCTGACAAAAGAACAGTATCAAGAACTTGGTCGAAAAGGTGGAAGAAAGGGATTTGAAGCTCAGTGGAAAGCTGGCAAAAATCCTTTTCATAATTCTGAAATTCAGTCTCGAAATGCAAAACGTGCAGCAGAACTTGGTCGTGGTGGAATGAAAAAGATTGTTGAATGTCCTCATTGTGGCAAATCAGGTACGGCTGCCATTATGGGACGTTGGCACTTTGATAAGTGTCGTAACAAGAACATCAGCTTAGATGCTGACAGTAAAATTGTTGTTACGTCCAATTTAGGGCAAAGTCCCTAAAATATCGAAGGATTACGAAAGTGGCGATTTACGTAGCACCTGGGGTCTACGCAAGAGACGTTGACCTTTCGCAGATTGTTAGAAATCAGGCAACTTCGGTTGGCGCTATTGTTGGTCAAGCGCAACGTGGTCCGACAAATAAGCGAGTTCTTCTCACAAATACAAGAGATGCAATTTCTCTTCTTGGTGCGCCTAATACAGAGTTTGGCTATGGTGTCCATTCTTTGGTTGTTGCCCTTGAAGAAATGCAACGTTGCTATTTTGTCCGAGTTACGGATGGAGCCTATAACGCTGCTACTATTATCAATATTGAAACTGCTGATGAGCCGTTTGCTGAAGTGCCTCAGGGTGTCCCTGAGCTTATCGCTGAAGAGTTTGATTCCTTTCCAGTATTAATGACTGAAACTATAGACGTAGGTGACGGCACTGAAGCTACTTTTACTGGAACTTTGGTGCACGATCCGGTTTCTCGTGTTGTACAGATTGAGGATGGCGATAGAGTTATTCCTGTGACCATTGCTGGTAATGGCACAATTACAGGAACCGGACTAACAGCCGGAACGATCAACCTCGCTACAGGCGCTATTTCTATTACTTTTGCTGTGCCTCCTGCCGCTAGTCACGCCATTCAGGTTGTTTATGAATATTCAAATGTTACGGATTCTGCATTTCTCATTCTAGCAGAAAATCCGGGTGAGTGGGGCGGTACTATTAAGATTGGCGTCAAGGAAGTTGCTTACGACACTGAAGCCTTCCAGATCGATGTTTTTGAAACTGTTGAAGGTCTTAACCTTCGACGTGAATCTTTTGTTGTTTCAAGAAAGCACAAAAAGGATGGCCATGGTTCTCAAATGTATCTTGAGGATCGGATTAACGGTCGTTCTGCTTATATCAGAGTTATAGATAACCGCACTATTTCTGCTGACGTTATGCCCGCATTTCCACTGACTCCGGTTGCTTTAACCGGCGGTTCGGATGGAAATGCTGTCTCTGAGGCGAATATTGTTCAGGGATGGCAGCTTTTCAAAAATCCTGCTGAAGTCGATATGAACATTCTTATGAATGCTGGTTATACCTCGGAAGATACATTTGGTGTTCAGTCTGCAATGCAGGCTCTTTGTGAGCGCCGTCGCGATTGCTTCGCTATTCTGGATATTCCTTACGATCAGACAAAGATGTTCCCGACGACAGATGCGCGTGATTGGCGTGTCATGACTCAAAACATCTCTTCTTCGTTTACTGCTCTTTATTCTCCTTGGGTTCTTGTTTACGATACATTTAACGACATTCGAAATCTTCCGATTCCGCCTTCTGGTTTCGTCGGTCAGGTATTTGCGAGAACAGATTGGAATCGCGAAACTTGGTATGCTCCTGCCGGTTATAATCGTGGTATTCTTGTTTCTACTCTTCTTCCTCCTGTCGATGTTACAGAACGTTATGGCGTTCCTGGCGTTGAGGGTGAATTCGGTGATCTAGAGGCGCTTTACGAAGCTCCTTCCAATATTAACCCGATTATTTTCTCTCCAGGTGACGGAATTGTTGTCTTTGGTCAAAAGACTCAGCAGACAAAGCCGAGTGCTCTTGATCGAATCAACGTTCGCCGGTTGATTATCGCGATTGAGCGTGCAGCAAAGCAGTTCCTGAAGTACAAACTGTTTGAGATGAACAATGTCTATACTCGTATGGACATCACTGCCGCTCTCGATCAGTTTATGAGAGATGTTCAGGCCCGTAACGGTGTGTACACCTACAAAGTGGTCTGTGACGGCTCGAACAACACTCCTCAGGTTATCGATAATAATCAGTTGAATGTGGATATTTACATGCAGCCCCAAAAAGCGGCTGAGTTCATTCAGCTCCAGAGCATCATCACTCGTACCGGTGTGGATTTCAGAGTATTTGTGAATGCAGGCGGTAACGTCGCGTAAAGAGAGCAATTCTCCAGTAAGAGTAAAGTAACATCTCTTCACTCAATAGGAGTAAGAAATGCCTGGAGTATTAGTAGAACAACTAGAGGGTCTTGTTGATCCTCTCAAGTCCTATCAATTTCGTATGAATATTTCGCCTGTGCGTGGCACTGCAAATTTTATCGGTAACGATATCATGTCGCTGCGCTGCACAGGGACTAATTTTCCTGGATCGACCATTCCGCAGATTGGTGTTGATCTTGGTGGTTATCACCTCCACTACAATGGTATGAGAATGTTCTCGTATCAGTGGACAACCACTCTGATCGAAGATCAGGAAGTTAATATTAGTGCTCAGATTGCTTCGTGGATGAAACTGATTTACAATCAGCGTACATCCGTTGGTAATTTCAAGCGGGATTACGCTTCAGTCGGAACGATTGAAGTTTTTAACGATCCTGATGATGTTGTCTGGACTCGAAGCGTTTACAATATTTGGCCGACAGTTGATCCTGATGTTCTTTTTTCATTTGCCGGTGGCGGAACTCGTATCGATAAACCGATTGTTTGGTCGTTTGATTATTGGGATGATGACGCGCTGTCTTCAGATGGTACGGGTCTTCAGGCCGGAGCAGCGGCAGCCTAAATGCCAGTTATCTCACGCTTTCTCTCCCCTGGAGTTTTTTCAGGGGAGAGAGAATCTGGGCAAACCACATCACTTGGTAATGCCTATGACCCCTCATTCGCAAACACAACAGGAGAGCGTGGATATCAAGATGGATATTTATTGCCTTCTGGTGTATTTGCTCAAAGACCTTTATCATCTAATAGAATGTCCTTTGCTCCAGAAACGGAATCAGTTCAAATAGATAATATTCCAATTGCAGAACCACAAAGAAGTTACGATTTTCGTGTTCTGTTGCCTTCTATTCCCGGCGCGGTAACGCCTCTTGCGGAGGCCACAGACGCCACTCCAATTGAAAGCACTCAGCAGTCCTCGGAACCTGTTGGCGGGCGCTACAGGCACTTCCCTGGCCTTTACATGGGCACGCCCTTACCTATCGTGCTCTACCATAACCAAGAGTCGGATGGCCTTCCTGGACACGTTGCATTGGAGTATTTGAGAGCTTGGAAAAAGCTAATTCAAAATGACGATGGAACTTATAATTATCCTATTGGTGATGGTGGAAATGGTTATTGGAAACCAATTTTCTTGGAATTGAGAAACGTTAATCAACAAAGAGGTTATTTGATTGAATACAGTGGTTGTTGGCCAATATCAGCTCAGCCAATTCGCATGCAATTTGCACAAAGCACAAGAACTGTTGTTATGGCTACTTTTTCTTGTAATCGTATCATTCCAAATGTTCAAAGTGGAGGCTCATTATCGGGAGGTGCAACTTACGGACAACCATCACCTGGATACCCATCTGACGCTTTAGCAATACAAATGCTAAATGTTTAGAAGTTTGAAGACTGGAGAAGACTATGGAACTGCAATTTCACCCTGTAACCTTGCCTGGAGCAAGAGCTTATCAAGCAGTTGAAATTCGTCCTTTTGGTACGCCTGATGTTGAGGCTTATGAAAGGGTAAAGAAAAACGCTTCTGAACCTGCTTTGAGAAACCTCATTGGTAGGACGTTAAGAGGTGTTGATGTAAACGATCTATACGAACCTGATTTTCTGTTCTGCATGATGTGGCACAGAGTCAACTCATTTACAGCATACCCAATGCAATTGCCTTGGACATGTCCAAATTGCGAAAGAGAAAATAAGGACGTTCTTGATCTTACAAAATTACTTTCCGATGAAATGCCGGAAGATTATGATCCAAACGGTGTTCCTATCGAATATCCTTGCGGCATTCCGCTTGTAACTCGTCTTCCAAAAGCGGGAGACGAAGCTAAGGCACGCGCTTTGCTGACTAATATGAGCAAAGAGATCAATCAAAATAATCTTGGGAAAGCAGAGAATCTTCAACTCTTTGAGAATGATACAAACTTCTCTGGAGCAGAGAAGTGGGATATTATTAACAGAGCCTTTACTGTTGAAGATGTTTTTACACTCGATGCTTTTAAGCGAACATTTGGTTATGGACCAAGAACTGTTCTAAAGTGCAACTGCCCAAGCTGTGGAGGCCAACAAAACGTTGGGTTCCGATTTTCCTTACTTGAATTTCTTCCCACGGATTTCGACAGAGGAAATATCAGAGCTAGAATACTACCTCATGCATCATCTAAAGATGCAGCCAAGCGAGCAAAGGAGTCACTCTTTCAAAAAGCTCCTATGGTTTCAGCGCCGACACGAGAAAACATTAACAGAATTGGCCAAGAAGAAGAAACATCACGAGGACAGCATAGAACAGGTCCGACAGAATTTCATCAACAAGAGCAGGAGCATGCCAGCGTTCCGCAGGTGATGAAATCTCCGAACGGACATGATGATTTGCATAAAGCTGAACTTTCTAGAAAATGGGGTGGTCCTCCAGGACAACCGATTACACCCGACTTGAATGCAAGGTTGGGTCAAAAGTTGTTGGAGGAGTCTCGTCATGAGCTAGCAGCAGAAAGCGATGGAAAGGTAATGACTGCTGCACAAGCTCTTGAACTAGACAAGTAAGTTCTAGAGATGGCAATAGTTCGGGACTTTTTGGCAGGTGGGATTGACCCACCTGCTGATATCAATCAGCAGACCGCTACATCTCCAGTTGATCCTGGAATGTCAGAAGCTCTTCGTTCTTTAAATCAAACCCTTACAGGATTAAAGAAAGAGCTTTCTGATTTAACAAAAACAATGGTCGATAGTAGGACCGAAGCGTCTTACAGTAGGTTCCAAGAAGTAAGCAAAAGTATTAATGATTTAAGAGATACTATAAAAACTTTAAAATCTGGATCGATTGATCAAAACCAACTTACTCAAATTCTCTCCAAACTTCCAGGAACTATTAGACCAAATGTTTCACAGCCTACTGCGCCTACATCTGCTCCTTCAGGAGCCTTAGGACAAGTTTATCCAAACTTTGACCAAAGCTTCAGAGAGTTTATTCATCAGATTAGACAAGAGTTTAATCAACAGAGACCTGTTTTAAGAGGTGACAGTTATAATGAAAATGACAGGGAACTTCGTAAACAAAGAGACGACTTAAATAATAAACTTAATAAGCTTTTTGAAACCCTAAATGCTAATTCAAACGATCAAAAAGCAGCTATTGAGAAGCTTCCAAAAGAATTCAAAGAACGCTTCGAGGAATTCTCAAGGAATCAGGAAGGAAAGCAGAGAGCAGCGCCTGCTCTGGAGCCCGGACGGGAGTCGGTTAGAACTGCTACTCAAACTGATCCTTTAAAATCTCAAGTTACTCCAGATCAGCTTTCCAATATAATTAGAGATATTACAAAAGAAACAAGAGAAAAAATAGCTGAAAGTACGCAAAAGGTTATCGGAAGAAGTCTGGAAGAACTTTCGCTAAGAAACGATGCGAAATCTCAGCGAGCATTTCGAGAGCTTTCTTCCGTTCAGGAGAAGCTTGTTTCAGTAATTAATCAAACTGGAGCTGATTTTAGAGACCTTCCGAAATATACACAAACAATCCTTACTAGAACAAATGAATCTGTTGATAGACATATCCAAAAGCTTGCAGATGAAGTTAAGAAAGCTCTTGATGAAGGAAGAAAGCCAAATGTTAATCCTGCAACACGAGAGCTTAATGAAGAATTAAGACACAATTTAAATTTAATTACAAAAGCAAGTCAAATACAGGCAACACAAGACACTCGCAATGTACGCAGTTTCAATCAGCTTGGTGGTGGTCTTACAAGCGAGCTTACAAGCGGCTCTGGCAATATTGGTCGTGCAACTCCGGGATTAATCTCTGCCGTTGCTGGCCCAGAAGCTGGCCTTATTGTCAAAGTCCTTCAGGAAAGCCGAGAAGATATTAGAAATGTTTACTCTGCAGTTCGTTCAGTTCCAACTGCTATTCATTCTTTAGGAGCAACCGTTACATCAGGTTTTAAGCCTCTACACAAATTTTTTGAGCCTAATAGTCCAGATCAGCATACATTCGCAAAAAATATTGGTACTCATGTTGCCGCTAATGCTGGTTCTTCTTTTGCCAGCAGTCTTCTTGGTGGTTTAGCCGCAGGTGGTCTTTCTCGGCTTTTGCTAGGTGCTCTTGGCGGTGCAGCTGGCCTTGGTGCTCTTGGTTTTACTGGATATCAAGTTGGAAAAGGTTTTCTCGGAACATATGGTGATGATAAGCAAGTTAATAAATTTTTAGGAAGAAAAGAAGACGATCCAAGAGAACTAACAAATCTTCAGAGGCTTGGTGCCGGAGCTACAAAGGCTCTAAGTAATATCTTTGGTTTTGATCCTCAGGAATATGCTGATAAAGTTAAAGGTGTTCATAAAACCCTTGATGACTTTGTTGGTAAAGTTGAGGATATTACAGGTAAGAGACTCCCAACAATTTCTGAAGAGCTAGAGACTTTTAAGAAAAACTTTATTGACGCTAGAGATGAGGTTAAAACCGTCTTTTCTGGTATTTCTTCAACTCTTTCTCAAATAGATAAAGATATGGCTGCGTCCAATGCTGAGCTTTGGCGTGGCATACGAGAGATGGGATCGGCACTATCAGAGAATGCAGCAGCTGTAGTTAAGTTTTTCAAGCCAGCAGTAGACGCAATAGCAGAAGGTCACAAGAATTTAGGTGAGTTTTCGGAACAGGAACCTGGAGCGGTTACTGTTCCTGATAGATTTAAACCGGAACCAACGCCTGAATATGGTCCACCAGCCCCACCCCGCTTTCAATCAAAAGTAACTAAGGGAGGTGTTGCAGGAGCTGTAGAAAGGCTTCTTGAGCTGCAAGGTCAAGCAGAAGGTGAATCAACTATTATTGCAAAACCTCCAATGATTCAGAACCAATCTTACGATGATACAGATGGTGGAAGAGAGCGTTCTAATTTAATTCAGTCTGCTTCTTATTCGGCGCTTGGCGGTGGAGTACAGCAGCAACAACAAGTTGTTTCTAAATTTGATCAGATGCTTTCTTATCAACGACGTCAAACAGAAATTCTTGAGTTTTTCTTTAGAGTTTTTACAGACAAAATGAGAGGTTCCGCTGCTGGCGGCGATGGGTTTCAGCTAGCCTCTTACGGTAGCGGCGGTGGTTTTGGGGCCTCAGGCGGCGGCTTTGGAGGCGCTACAGGCGGCTTTGGTGGTTCAGGTAGTGGTGGAGACTATGGCGGCCTAGGAGGCGGTGCTGGGCCTTCTCTGGGGCAGGGAGGCTCTTCTGGTCCTGGAGTTCCTGATACAGGCTCGATGTTTCAACAAAGACGCCGTGATGATCTTGAAAGCGGACAAGATTCGAGATCACAAATTCAGAGAGGACCTGGCAATCGGGAGTTAGGCCCTCCAACAGATAGATTTAGCCCTGGATCACAAAATAAACGTGATGGTTCAACAACTCAAGCAGATCAAGGAGGAAGAGGAGGCGATACACAAGGTACTCAAAATGGATCGTCTATTGATATTGCTGCTGGAATGCTTCGTAAGCATGAAGGCTTTAGGAGCACGCCTTATTGGGATGTAAATGCTCTTAGAGCTGGGTACGGCTCTGATACAATCACGAAAGCAGACGGAACTGTTGAGAAGGTTACATCTTCAACTAGAGTTACTAGAGAAGACGCAGAAAGAGATTTAAAGAGACGTATTGGAGAGTTCCAAAATACGGCTAAATCACAAGTTGGAGAAGAAGCTTGGAATAAGCTAAATCCTCAAAGCCAAGCAGCACTGACATCTTTAACTTATAATTACGGCAGAGTTCCAGGTTCTGTAGCTTCCGCAGTCAAGACTGGAGATCGTGAACAGATTGCATCTTCGATTGAAGGTCTCCAAGGTCATAATGCAGGTGTTAACAGAAGTCGTCGTCTAGATGAAGCAAATGCTGTTAGAACTTCTAGAGATGAAGCAACTGTTCAATCCGGAGAAATTTCAGGTGAAGGGTCTACTCCTAGATTTCAAAATAAGAAAGTTGAATCTGAAGCTAGAGGTCTTAGAGATGAAACATCGCAAGCTGCTGCACGTCTAAACTCTCTTCAGTCGGGCGGTATTACAGTTACTAGCACGACTGGAGGAGATCACACTGCACACTCTCAGCATTATTCAGGTAAGGCTGTCGATGTTCGTATTAAAGACCTTAATATGGAACAAAGACAACAGCTCTTAGAGAACGCAAAGAAAGCTGGATTTACGAGAGTTGGAATTGCTAAGGATCACCTTCACCTTGATATGGGCGGTAAAGCTGGCCAAACTCATGTCTTTGATGAAGGAGGTGGTTCTAAAGCTTTTGGTATGGACAAGGCTGAAGTTCAATCAAGATTAGATAAAATTCCTTATGGAGGAGGACAAACACAAACAGCAAAAGGAGAACAAGAAAAGCAAACTGTTGATGCTCAACAATCAGGAGATTCTGAAAGATACCCACTACCAAGACGTACTCCAGAAGGCTTTAAGTATGAAGAGGGTAGTGGTCCAAATGCTCCGAAAGTTGGTCCTCAAGGTGAAGTTTCTGATGAGACTAGGAATCGTGCTTTTGAGAGGATGAGTCCAGAAGATCAAAAGCTTTATAATCAGGATCGAGGAGGAAGCAGAGATTTCCAAGGAACTGGTTACGGAACAACGCCTTCAGGCGATATTGTTGATAGTACCGGACAAAAAGTTGAAGGTCCGATGAATGTTGCTAGTGATCAAAGTGAAGGATCAGGAACACCGCCAGTTTCTGCAAAACAGTCTGGCGATTTAACTCCAGAGTCAGTTAATATTGATTCTGCTGATTGGACTTCTCTTCATACAACAGATGAAGGTGGAGGCCGTGTTCCGCTTCCTCCACCACGTCCTAGATCACTTGACGATGCAACTGTTGCATCTCCAGGTTCAGAAAATTATCTGGGAAGAGAATCAATAGTCCCTCCTGGAGAAAATGTTCCATCCCCTCCTTCTAGACCTGAGGAGTTTCCTCGTGCTCCTGAAGGAATTCGAACAGAATTCGCGCCTACACCTCCTTCTAGACCTTTTGGTGTTGGAAGAGAAGGTACTGGCGGTGGAGGTATGACTTCTAAGGCTGTTGGCGCTACAGGCGGTCAATATCAAACTTTTAGACAGACCATGATGGGAATTGAAAGTCGTGGTCGTTACGGAATTATGGGAGGTTCTAGCGGTCGATTTGCTGGTGCTTACCAGATGGGTCGTGCAGAAATTACTCAAACTGCAAAACAATTAGGAGAGCGGGCTCCTTCCACAAAAGAATTCTTAAGCAATCCAAAGATGCAAGATCGTTACTTCGACGCTTATACAAAAGGTCATCATGATTATTTAATGTCTCATAGTCCAAAATATCGCGCTCTTTCTCCTCAAGGAAAATTAGCTGCCCTTGGTTATGCACATAATCAAGGCGCAGGATGGGGCAAAGGAAAAGTTGTTGGTGCAACAAAATGGTTGGAAACAGGTCGTGCTGGTAAAGATGCTTTTGGCACGGCAGGAACAAAATATTCAAAAGCTATTGGAAAAGCTTTAGGAAATCAGAAAGAAACACAGTTTGCTGGTAAGGGAGTTGCTGATCGAGGTGATGATGGTGGAGGAGGAGGAGGTGGAAAAGACGCAGGTCCATCACAAAAAAGAATTCCTGGAGACGTTTCAGCAAAAGAGCCTCAACGTGGTCCTGTAAGTGATGTTGATGCAAAGCAAGCAGATCGTGGCGGAGATCAGACTCCAGATAATGCTCTTTCAGGACAAAGAGAAAAAGATATTGTTCCTCCAATGGGAGGTGATAGTCCTGCCTCTGAAACTCCAGGGGCTCTTGGATCAGAAGCTACAGGCGGTGGAGAGGCTCGTGGTAGTGATATTCAAGCACAGCAAGGAGACATTTCATCAAGCAAAAGGCCAAGTGATGCTGAAATAGATGCCATTTTGTCTGGTGATTCTGAAAAAGAGTCAAAACTTGATCCTGATTTCAAGTCTACAGGCAGATATGAATCCCTTGGCAATTTTTCTCCCAATGCTGAGGAGAGGCGACAAGATATTGGAAGCAGACTTATAACTGGTAGGATGAAGGAAGAAGGTCTTACTAATAATCCTGGTGCTCTAGATATGTTTATGAATGCAAGGGGTCAGGAAGCTTTTAATACATTTGATCCAACAAATAGGGGCCAAACTCGTAATCAGATGTTTATGGGCACAGAAGCTCAGCAATCTGGTATTAATATGATGTCTGAGGCCAGACAGGCTAAGATTCCAACTGGCGAGAAAATGCGTGGTGAAGCATTTAATCAAAGAATAAGTGACGCATTTCAATCTGTTGGAGCAGACAGAGAAGCGGAAACTTCTAAAGGTTTTACTACAGAGTCTCCATATCGTAAACCTTCTCAAATAGAAGAAGATAAGCATTACACACCTTGGCGTGAAAATCCTTTGCCCGATCCTGAGGCAATGAGACGGAGATCAGATGATTCAGAAATCTATAAGCATGATCGTCCAGCGTCTGATAGTCTCCGAGGTGAGGAAGGCGCTGGGGTTAAATCTGATCAAGGTATGGATAACAACTTAATGTCCAAACCTATTTCCATGGAATCTAGTGATGTTGGAGGAAATAAAAATGATGCCTCAGGATTTGAGGACGAACCCTTGAAAGGAATTGAGGCCCCAACGACAACAGCAGGAGGCATGGAATCCGAAAATGCTGCATTGTCTGGAGTTGAAAAACAAGTTGAAGCTGATTCTGACAGAGCAGAAGAAATGGCATCTTCTAGAGCTTCTGACCAAACTGATGCTTCTGGCTCTGGCAATGCTGGAGAGAATTCATTCAAGAGCTTTACGTATGGTGATGTGGCGCTTACCCTGCACTCAGGTGAAGGACTCTAATAATGGGACTGGGCAGAAGAATAGATCAGTCAGGTGAAACACACCTCGATGGTCAAAGTAGGCATTATCAAGTTGTTGTTCACTCAACCCGTTTTGGAGATGTTTTTGCTTGGCTTCCTGAACGATTTGCAATGGATATCGCTGCAAATTGGCAATTTATTGTTGGTGGAGGCATGCCAGCAATCGTAAACTTTGCATCTTCTTCAGTCTTTGGTCGTGTTCCTATGACACAATATTTGACCGCTCAAGTTTGGTGTGGAAGCTCTCCGCTTCGTTTTGGACTTCCATTAAGATTTATTGCAACAAGAAGCTCTGAAACAGAAGTTATAAATCCCATTAAACAACTTTTAAAAATGTCTTTGCCACAATCACAAGACGCAGGCTCACTACTCATCCCTCCAGGACCGAGACTCGAAACAAATGCGGCGGCAACTGTCCGTGATGCACTTGGAGTTACGAATTATACTGGAGGTGATGAAATCACTCTGTTTATTGGTTCTTATATTGCTATTCCAAAAATCTTTATTGAAAATATTCGTGTTGAATTTAAAGGAAAACTAAATTCTACTGGAGAGCCGATGGAAAGTGAGTGTGACGTGCGATTTGGAACCTTATATATTCCAACAGCAGGCGATATTGATGATTGGATTGGTGCTAGCGGAGAACTTGTTCAGGGCACAAGCCGTCCTCTTGCTCGTCAATAAGAGATTGAGTTATGGCGACAAAAATAGATCATCCTGTACGAAGAGGATCAGAAGTTGGCCTCGATCATTTTATGAACATTGAAACTGATCCAAGAGGAAAAGATGTTCTTGATCCTTACAGCATTGGAATTTATGATATTCATTACCAAATTAGAAATTCCATTGGAGTTACGAGAACAGTTAATAAGTCAGTAGCTGGTGCTCCTGACATGATTTCTTGGATGGAATATAGGACTCATGACTATTGGTGGCTTCTTTCTATCATCAACAGACTAATCCGGACAGAGAAAGAACTTATTACTGGAATGAGTTTTTTTATCCCAAGTCTCTCAGATTTAGTGACTTATCTTCAAAATTTAAATAGAAAGCAAAATGAGGATAAAATTGTTAAACTTGGAGTAACCCCTGGAGGTCCAGTAACCAATAAGCGTTCGTAATAATGAGAGGATGTAAGAATGCCTAGAATATTTCAAGATCGATACATTATTGAAATCTCGATTAATGGTCAGCCTGTTAATTGGCAAGAATTCGCTATTGAAGAGTTAAGCATTCATGAATCTGTAAAGCAGCGATTTCCAACTGCTGAATTGAGCTTTGCTTGTGGACCTACTTATATCCTTAATAATCCAATTTTAGATGCTTCTCCGGTTGTCATAACAATTGAAGACATACAAATCAATCCACCATCACCGTCTCTCACTTATAAGATGAGAGCGTTCAATTCTAAATTCAAAACGGTTGGCAATCTTTTTAAATGGTATGCATCTCTTTATTTAGATGCTGCTGATCTTCACCAAGCTAAAATCAAGTCCTACGGAAAAACAACATCTTCAAATGCTATAGCATCTGCGGCTAGAGATGCCGGTTTACAGCCCGATTGTGACCCATCGTCAGACGTTCAGTACTGGCTTCGGCGCAATGTTCGCGGCGCTGATTTTATTTACAAAACAGCAAAGCATTCCCACGCAGGTCCAATGTCATGTTTTGTGACTGGCATTACAGGACAGCATAAATTAAGACATTATAATATTACAGAGAAAATGTCATCTGCACATACATGGACTTTTACAAACAAACTTGAAAAAGAACACCATCCAGGAGGAAATGAGATCCTTTATGAACATGGAGATTACGGAACAGTTTCTGGCACAACTAATTCCTATGCAGGGTATGGACAGACATCCGGAAGCTACCACCTTGAGAAGGGCTTTCAGGACATTAAGGCCGATGTTGCTAAAATCTCCAGTGGATTTTTGAATATGGGTAGAGCTATGTTAGGATCACAAAGGGCTCAGACTCTCCCTTTTGATTCTGATAATACACATGAAAACTACACTAAAGCTGGTCAACAAAACAAAGCTATTAAGTCTCTTTTTTCCACAAAAGTCACTGTTAGAACTAGGTTTGGTCGTCATGTTGAATTGTTAGATTATGTCAATCTTTATCCTTATGCTCCTGGTTTAAATGAAATAAGCGGTGGCTTAATCTTACCGTGGGCAGGTAATTATTTCGTTTCTGAAATTCATACACTTGTAACACCTGCTCTTGTGGCGAAAGAGTATGTTCTTTTGAGAGAAGGCTTAGACATTAAAGGTGGTGCTGACTTTGGATTGATGGGTGGCGAATAATATGATTGAGTATTATATTAAACTTTGGTCATTTTGGGCTTTTCTTATTTTGCTTGTATTCTTCTTTTGGGGACTAGCAACGAATACATTTTCTGACTACTGGATTGCAAGACAGGCAGAAAAGAAGCAGAAATAGGAGGTTAAAATTACTTTCCTAAACCCGCTTGATCTCATGAGGGATCGTCCCGAATCAACGAGTGAGGACGTTCACTATGGAAAAACACTTGATCCGAAACAACAAAAAGACCCAAAGAAATTAGGTCGTGTTCGTGTTCGCGTTCCTGAACTAGACGGAGAGGCAGGTTCTGGGATTCCAGATGAGCATTTGCCGTTGACGCAATTAGAGCGTCATGAGAATTACGGCACACAAGAAGAAATGTCACATTTTCAGATGCCTCAAAAGGATGCGCATGTAAAAATGCGTTTCCATGGCGACGATCCTTATTCGAGTCTCGGTTCAGGTGCTCCTTATTCAAAGCCTGGAGCAATCTCTGAATTCGATGATGAGAATCAATATCAAAGATATGGACAAAAAGACCCATTAGCCAACATTAATAACTACAACAATATGGGTAAAAAGGACATCCATTCAGATCACACACAGATGGATGGTCCTCACAATCATAGAACAAGAGGCGTTACGACTTTTTACTTTACAAACAGCAAGAGCAATACACCTGGAGCCAACAAATTTGATCAGGGAAATACGCAGCAAACTATTGCATCAAGTCATCATTTTCTTTTTGCACCAGATGGAAAAGTCCTTAAATCTTTTAGCAAAAGCGGTGACGGTCGCTTACATGATGTTGTTAGAAATCATCTTGGCATGGAAGGTCCTGCTAGAGATATTGGCGGTTTTCAGGACATTCCACTTGATGCAGGGGAAAACCAAGGAAAAGCAAAAGTAAACTATTTTGCTGACGAAGAAATTACATTAGCTATCGTCAAGCCAAAACAACAGCAACAACAGCAGATGCAAGCTATGGGCTTACTGCATATGTTGCTTGGTGCAGATGCAGGTGCTGAAAAGCCGCATGAGGCTGATGATAAGGATTTGAAAAAGCTCGCATTTGTTAAGCTAGAAAAGAAAAAGATCACTATTCAAGTAAACGATGAAAACGGAGAAGAGCAAAAGAAGACAATGATCCAATTGACTGATACGGATATTACAATTGAATCTGTTGAAGGAAAAGTAGTGATTAAAGCTAAGTCCGATATTACAGCAGACTCTCAAAGTAAGATCGGTCTTACAGCGCCAACCATCTTTACAGCAGGTAATACAAAACTTGGCTCGGAAGATGCGAGCAAGCCCGTTTCAGCACAAGGAACGATAGATAGCAGAGGTGATTCAGATATCTCTAACTTCTTGACAAAAGTCACAGGAACCTAGAAAAATGGAGAATGTAAAAATGGAAATTTGGAAAGATATCCCTGGATATGAAGGCAGGTACAAAGTCTCGAATTTAGGGAGAGTTAAATCTCTTGAAAGGAAAAGAAAAGGTCCAAATGGTTGTTTGATAAGAGTATCTGAGAAATTGTTAACCGCAGTTACTGTTTCTAATAAAGATGGATATAAAAGGCAAAATGTTTGCTTGTCCAAAGATGGAATTTATTCAACTCCTTGGATTCATCAGCTAGTTTTGTTAGCGTTTATCGGCCCTTGTCCTGAAGGGTATGAGTGCCGTCATTTGAATGGAGACGCGACTAAAAATGACCTAGGCAATTTAGCGTATAGTACTCATAAAGAAAATATCTATGATAAATTTACTCATGGAACAATTGCTAATGGAGAAAGGCATGGCATGTCTTTGCTTACAGAAGAGGAAGTTTTGTACGTAAGAAGACAGCTTATAAATGCCCCTAGAGGCACAATAGCTAGATTAGCTAGGGAGCTTGGGGTTGATCCTAGTACAATCTCATTAATTAAAAGAAATTTAAACTGGAAACACGTAGCATAGCCCGTGATTGGCCAAACAAAGGGGAACTCTTCAATGAGCTACTACTTTCCAAGATCTTAACCGCCGCTGGCAGCAGACAAGTTTAGAATTAGTTATTATGGATGATGTAGCTGCCTTGGAACAAAACATTGATAATATACTTTTGTGCCCTTTAGGAAGTTTTATGTTCAATCGAGGTTTTGGTGCAAGGCTAAAACATTTTCTGTTTGAGCCAATGAATGATAGAACAGCAATGAGCATTAAAATCTATCTTATTGAAGCTACTAAAGCATTTGAGCCTAGGATTCTAATAAATATGCGTGATTCTTATGTCATTCCTGATTATGATGGAGGCATTTCAGGAATGCCAGGTTATTACGTAAAACTGGTGTACATCATAAAAAGTACACAACAAATTGCAGAGTACGTCAGAATATTACCCACTCAAATAGGCCGCTAAGTTTGTAGAGTTGAGAAAGAAAGTAATAGGAGGCTAAAATTCCGGAATTATCAGGACTTTCGACAGACTACCAATCTTTGAGTATAGAACTTCAAGAGAAACTTTCAAAAGAATCAGATTTATTGTCCGTAGGTTTTCCCGATCAAACAATTGTTTTATTATCTAATACGCTTGCTGGTATTACAGCGATGCTTAACTATTCACAGGTTACAGCAAATCTAAATAATTTCCTACCTTTTGCCTTTTTGAAAACAGCGGGCTATGCAATCGCTGCTACTCTTGGTGTTGCACCAAGACGAAAGTCAGCAGCGGAAATGTGGGCTCGGCTGCGCCCTCCAGGAACTGGAACAGTCGATTTCAGCGGACAAATGGATGCAGACATAACAATTCCAGCATATACGCAATTTAGCTGTCGGAATAAATTTTGGCATACTAGAATAGCTTATACGCTTAACAATACTGATCCATACATTGACCTTCAGCTTCATGAAGGAAGAGTTTGGGTAGATACGTTCACTGGTTTGGGTGAAAAATATCAACGTTGGTTTATTGGAAATGTTTTCAATGTTGATAATAACACCGTTCGAGTAATGATTGACAATGATTGGTGGGATGAGGCTGAAGAAGGATCGTTTGTTTATTACGGTCCTGCAAATACAGTCTTCTTGCAACAAACAGCGCCTGATGGAAAAGTTCTAGTTTTCTTTGGGAATGGTATTTACGGAAGAGTGCCGCCTAGAGGGTCAGACATTAGAATCTACTATACAGAAACCTCGGGATTTTCTGGAAACAGCGCTTCTATCGGAGATGAGGTTATTCTTATTGATCAAATCAACATTGGACCTGGACAAGTTCTCGCTGTTGATGGAATTTCGATCACAATTGCCTCCGGCGGAGAAGATGAGCATACTCTAGACGATATTAAATATGTTGTTCCAAGGCTCTATGCTGCTAACCAAAGAGCAGTTAGACGGGATGATTACATCGGACATTTGCTCGGTGCAAAAGCCCCACTAGCTTTTGCAGATGCGCGCACTTGGGGAGAGTATGAACAAGCTGATAAGGAAGGTATTGGAAAGCTCGAAATGATGAACCGGGCGTATTGGACCGGAATATTGAGGACTTTCTATCCGACAAAATTGGAAGCTTTTCAGACAGCAGAGGGTGGTGGACAAAGCGACTTTAGTTTTACGATTCCTGCTACTTCTATTATTAAAGGATCATTTCAAGCTGTTAACACAGACAACGATATTGTGTTTAATGATTCTCAGGGTCATGGTGTTATTGTTTCTCCAGATGTTGACGCACCTGCGCTCTTGGGAGGAACGGTAACAGCATCAGATACTGCTGGCGGATCAAATGTTGTTAATATTGTTGATGCAAATATCGAAACATATTGGCAATCAGCTACAACGCCAACTCCAGCTTCCCCAAGCTATATCATTTATGATTTTGGTCTTGGAAATTCTATAGTTGCCAAAGCTTTTCGTATTCGCTCATCAAATGATGCCTCTAGAGAGTTGAGAGCATTTCCAAAAATTGTCAGTATGTGGGGATCAAACACCGTTGATCCTACTAGTGAGACAGATGTTGATTGGGAACCAATTCGTGGCCGAATGGAGCTTATTGATCCTGGAATCGCAACGTGGTGCCCCTGGATGACGTTTGAGAATAATATTGCTTATCGTTACATTAAGATGAGAATTGAAGATCGTTACGGTTCTCAGGGATATACAAAAATTTGCGAATGGCAGCTATTGTCAGCAGACGATGCATCCACTATTAACTATGATACTCGTCAAGTTGTCTTAAAATATCCATTCTTCCTTTCTGGTGGACACTGGATTGACATTCATTATTACGGTCCAGACCTTTCCGACAATCAGATTTCCGAGGTCGATACTTTTCTTAAAAAATACAATCACTTTACAACTCTTATTACATATAGACCGCCAATTATGAAACGTATCGAGATTGAAGTTGAGGTCTATTATTTCTCAGAGTATGATCCAAACGAAGTCTTCTCAGCCGTCGAACGAAAGCTTGCAGACCTTTTTGATTTAAAGAAAGGTTCTATCGGAAGAAAAATTGCACATTCTGATTTAATGAGAACGATTCTTGAGGTTGATGGCGTTGACTTTGCTCAGTTTCTAAGTCCACAACTTGGAAGTGATATCATTGTTGGCCTAGGAGAGTTTATTTTCAACGTTAATAGTAGAATTAATCTTTACGTAACAGAGAGAAGTCAGCAGTTTAACCGTTACGGAACAGACAAGTAAGATGGCTTTACTCTCTGCTACCGTAAGCATCGGGACAACATCTGCTGTTACTTTTCCAGCAGATAAAACCTTTCGAATTCTTAAACCGACAAACGTTTCTCTAAGCAGTCCTGCTAGCACGGTTGCTGCTGCTGGTCGAAGAGTTAGAGCAGCTACTTCTGGCATCTCCTCTTCGTCAACAATTAGTGCAAATGCTATTTTCCGAAAATCAACTCCTATTCCAATTAGTGTATCAACAAATATCACGGTTACTCCACGGAGAGTTAGAGGAACAACAATCGCTGCTGTATTAAGTTCAGCGACGATTAAAACTCCTGCCGCTCTTGGTGTAACTGTTACTCTTAATAAAGATATTCTAAGAACGGTATCTATTCTAGCCTCGTCGTCTGCATTTGTTTCTGGTTTTGCTGAGTCTAGAGGTCAGGCAAGCGCTTTTATTCGAGCGTCTTCAAGTCTTTCGTTTGGAGCGGCTGGTTCTCAAGATTATAATATCAATGCTACTGATTATTATTTACAAAGACAGTTTCCTAATCTGACATGGATGCAGCATCAGGCAAGTAATGTAACATCGGTTAATTTTGAACATATATCTATCCAAGCAACGTCAAGCGTCTCCGTTCGATCTTCTTCAGAAGCGATCCTTGGCGTTTCGATTAACCAAAAAACAAATGTTAGAGTTTTACCAACACATATCAAAGGTTCTGAAACTGTTGATAAAAATACCGGATCGAAGCAAGCTTCTATTATTCTTAGTGGAACTATTCGTGGAGAGACGACTGCACAGATTATCGGTGGTTTGCGTTGGTCTAACTTTAAAGGGCTTGGTGTAGGATTTAAGATAGTTGCAGGTGATTATCCTTATGAATCTGTTGCTGTTTTCTTAGAAGACCCTCAATTTAAAGCAGACACCGTTCTTGTAAATATTACAGTTCCTTTCAATGACAATGTCTTGCCACCTGGCAAATGGCGCTTTGACGTTCCAGAAGGAACCAACTTTAACGAAGAAGGCTATACTCCTGGATATTTCAGGCAATCTGATCTACTTGCTGCTATAATGAAAGACATGCGAAAGCATGTCGTTGAGCCTTCTCAGTATCTATCTGAGAGGATGAGGGATTTTCGCAAGTGGGATCGGATTGATGCAGAGTTTTTAGGCCCTCTTGGATCGACTATGGGCCTAACTATCCGAATGGATCGTTTTGATGATGAAGCAAGACGAAGAGCTATTCATGAGTGGATTCAGTTTTGTGAGTATGCCGGAACTGAATCGTTCATGGGATTTGAAGGATACGTTCTTGATACGATCTTTACACTAGAGCATCTTTGGACAAATAACTATAAAAATTTCGTACCGATAGAACTTGTAACTGATTCATCTTACTATCCGACTAATCACGTATCTTTAAGATACGATGCGAATATATTTGATATATTTAATCCAGAAGATATCAAATATATTTATGATTTATTTTATAAGTTAGCTTCAGTACCGCTTGTTCTCGAATCGCTTTATGCCTATACTCACGACAACTCGACAGTGTGGGTTCAAGGTGTCGGTTATGAGCAGGAGTTTGCACCTTGGGAAACTAACGATTTCCCACCCAACTTGTGGGTCGTAGGTGTCGATTCCGATGTTAGATATGCAGACTATGAAGCAAACGAATTACCTCCGAATTTTTGGATCGTACCTGTGGATCAAGATATCGAATATGTTACAGACTTAGTAGATACACTTGATCCTCTAATTAGACTTACTTATTGGCAAAATGATTTAGCTTTTACAAATCCGGAAATTGATATTTTGAATCAGGGACTAACCGTAATTTTGGACCCTGAACCATGAATGGTTATTGGATTTCAAAAGCAAATATACCTAGAAGTCAAGGAGATTATAGCTTTTCTGTTACAGTAGATAAAATAAGCAATATTGTTGGAATAGGTTTAGCTACTCTTGCAACTCAAACTGATAATCAATTAGGTTATGACGATGGTAGCATTAGTTATGATTCTAATGGTTTGATAAGATTTAATAACTCTCTAATGTCTCAAAATGCAGCTAGTTATACTTTAAATGACACAATTACCGTTAGATATATTTTTTATCTTAATAGGGTTATGTTTTATAAAAATGAAGTTCTGGCATATATCGCGAACAATATACAGCTAGGTTTTGTCTACCCTGCTGTTTGTTTAACTGGAGATGGAGATACTTTAACAGGAAACTTTGGACAGTTTCCTCTTTTCCTCCCTCCAGGATCGAGAAGCTGGGATAGGAGAAGAATTAATTCTACAGAAACAGATGTTATAGTTCAAACTACACAAGAGTCTAAGGCTTACAGCATTAGTTCAGTTATTGTTAATACCAGAAAAACTGCAAGACCAACTATTTTTAGTGTGAATGACTATTCAATCGTTACAAGCTTTGCAAAAGTTTTAAGACATGGAAATGCTCCAATTCAATCATTATCCTCTTTGCAAAATAATGTATCTCTTAAAAAAAGAGCTACAGTAAGCTTAAATGCTGCTTCCAATTTAGTCTCTACTGCAACTAAGATTGGCATATCCGGAGCAAATCAGGACGGAGTCGTTAGCATTCAAATTTTATCGAGTGCTTCTTTCAATGCAAAAAGAATTGCACGATCAAGTGAGGCTGCTGCATCGTTATCGTCTTTAAGTGTTAATCCAAAGGCTATAAAACCTGTTGCTCCTTTAAGCCCATTATCGTCTTTATCGTCTGTAACAGCCGTTGCGACTGCTATTCCTAATAAGGTCACAAATGGATCATTTAATAATTTAACAGGATGGTCAGGCTACCATCTCGGATCAGGATCAACTGTAACTCCTGATAATACTGTTATGTCTATGGTTGGAGGTAATCTAAGGTTAACCTCAGCAGCGGCCAAACAGTCTCCCATTGCTGTTTTTCCAGTCTCTTCGTTAGTCGTTGGTCAGTCTTATCATCTTACTCTTGATTACAATGGAACAAATGGACCTCTGTCTATAAGAGTAACAAGCGATGCTGTTCCTCTGGGAAGTGCAAATGAAGTTTACAATAGCGGAAGTCTTTCTAATGCTTCTCAGCTTCACGCCATTTTCGTAGCAAGTCAGACAACAATGTATATTTACCTATGTAACAATAATAGCGGGGCAGGTTTCAGCGAGTACGACAACGTAAGAGTCATCGATGCTTCGGCTTCATCGTTTAGGCTTAGAGAAGATGGTTCTTATAGACTAACCGAAGACTCTAACTATAGAGCTTTGTGATTAAAATATAGGAGTTAGTGGAGATGCCTGATAGGAAAACCTCTCAAGAGTCTGACGCAGTACTTTTAACAGGAAATGAATTAGTTGCAATTGTTCAGAGTACAAGCGATGCCAAGACAACTCTAGATCGAATCATTGCGGAAGTAGCTCAAGTTATTAAACAATCTCCACATAGGTATGCGTGGGCAGTTCTGGATAATGGCGATGTTGCTGCAATCGGAGTTACGGATGATGGGACTCTAATTGCTAGAGTAGCTAGCATTGACGAGCTTGTAACTAAATCTATAACAGCACCGGAGTTTAATACTCCAGAAGGTGGACTTGGAACTAAGATACCACATGGTTGGGCCATTGCTATCTTGGATAGCTCAGATATCACAACGGGTGGTGTATTAGATGATGGAACCCTTCGCTTTAAGAATGCACAATTCACGGTAGCTGAAGCTACAGATTTAACCGTCGCTCGAATCAACGGCGTTAATATTGGTGACTATCTTGCAGGAGGATCAGGAGCTTCTTTGACGTCTCCGGAGTTTGAATCTGACATTATTGGTCATTTTTCATACGGCCAGAGTCTATCCGTAGGAGTTAATGGAACTCCAATTATCTCGTCCGTTCCTCGTTTTAATAATATTCGTTTTGCTACTGGAGTTCGTCCTGGTGACGATAATACGGCAGGTAGCGGCTTTGTCCCCTTAGTTGAGCAGATTCAGCCTGGATACAGTTATGTTGGTGAGACTCCTGTTACAGGAGCAGCAGAGTGTATCATCGAACGCATACAATCGGAAAACAACACTCCTCCGTCAAGTTATCAGTCAGTTATTTTAGGAGCGGCAACAGGCATATCTGCAACGAAACTTGCAGACTTATCAAAAGGCGGACCTGGAGGTTATTCAAGCACGATAAGCATTGTTAATTCTGCTATAACATCATCTAATAGTATTGGAAAGACGTTTAAGCTTGGGTCATTCTCGTTTACGCAAGGAACATCTGATTATCAAGCAGGTACTTCACAGGCAACATATCAATCTTTATTAAGTCAATTAGTTATTGATTTCAATACGGATATTAAGGCACTCACGAAGCAGGCTGATGACATCTATTTCTTTTGTGGACAATCAGCGGACCATTTTGCTGCTCCACCTGGAATTGCTCTAGCACAGCTAGCGTTGTCAAAAATCGATCCACGCTTTGTGATAGCGTGCCCGCTGTATTTCTTTCCATCTGGAGATGGAACGCATCTAGATGGCTTAAACTATAAATGGCTTGGTGCTTTCTATGGCTTGGCACACAAAAGAACTTTAATAGACAAAAAAGTCTGGCTACCACTTGACTGTATTGAAGCGTTTATGCAAGGGACTGTTATCCATGTGAGATTTCATGTTCCAGTGCCTCCACTGGTATTTGACACAACTCAAATAGGCTTTCGAGACAACTACGGGTTTCAGGTCTTTAACTCTGCCGGTTCAGAGTTTACGCTTTCTAGCGTGACACTTACAGGACCAAGCACTGTCCGGATTATTTCATCCACACCAATCACTCCTGGGTCTGTACTGCGTTATGGCGGGAAGACTGTTCCTCCTACGAGTACTGGCGGAAATTTACGCGATAGCCAAGGTGATAGCGTTGTATTTAATCCAACTGGAATCAACAAGCGATTAGATAACTGGTGTGTCATCTTCGAAAGGGCGCTGTGATGGGAATCTCAATTCGGGTAGCAACTGCTAATTTTGCAAATAAGCTTGCTTCGCTAACTCTTCCTAGTGTTGATAACTTAGTAGGTGAATGGCTAATAAACACAGATACCGCTCATGCTGTTATAAATCGTGCAAATCCATCCTTACCAATGACTCAAGTCGGGACGCCAACTTATGCTCCAGGATTCACAAATATTAGTGGTGGCGGCTATGGTCAAAATGGCTTTGATACTCATATAACTCCTACTGGTGATATCACTATGTTTGCAATATGCAGGCCAGCAGGCATTGGTGAACTGTTTCCCTTCACTTTTTATTCACCTTCGAATAATGTCACTGGGTTTTCGGTTCTAACTAGTGGTTCCGGAGCTGGGCTACGATTCTTCAATAATAGATATTCCTCTGGTGCTGATATAGCACGGTTAGATGTGCCCAATACTGGAGGCTTTTTCTTTACTGCTGGGGTCGGCCCTTTAGGTCTACCTCCTAAAATCTATCTCGGAACTTCTGGTGTTTTATCAAGCAATACAGGTCTCGCTGCAGGGACTGCTCCTCGTGACGTGCAGCGGTCTCTGAGAATTGGTCTAGATCAGACTGGTGATGGTGCTATAGCTTATGCGGCCATCTACGAAGGCCGTAGCCTTACCGAGGCTGAAGTCCTCGCCGCCTATCTTTCTCTTAAGTCCTTCTTCGGGACCTTGATTTCGATCTTATAAAACTGCGTTGCACGTAGATAGGAGTGAGATAAAATGTCGACGGTTATAACTCGACTCGGAATACAAAAAGCAATTGAAGCAGGGACCAATGGTCCTCTTATTAACATCAATAAATTCAAGATTGGTTCTAACCTTATTATCCCTAATGATACTATGACAGACGTTTCCGGTCTTGTTTATACCGGAGATGCTACATTAATGCATTATAGAATTGTTGACGAAAACACAACTGATTACATTATTATTCTTGATGAAACTATTGGTGATTTCGAAATTGGAAACTTGGGCATTTATCTCGATGACGGGACATTGTTCTCGCTCACGAGTTATGTCCAAACGATGCACAAGCGGAGATCAGTTGGCAATAATCTTGGTAATAGACGTATTTTCCAAGTTACTATTAAATACTCGAATCTTGCTACAATTTCTAACTTCACCATTCAGCCTCTTCAGCTTCTATCGCTGCCTGAGGTTCCAACTGAATTTGATCTTCCTGACCCCAGCACTGCCCCTTTCAATACCTATCAAGTCAAGTTACACACATTAATCGGAATTACATGCATTGCTTATCGTTGGAACAGTTCTTGGCATTTTAGCACAGAACGAAATCTGGCAGGACAGGGCGAAACTGTCATGCCAGTCACTCCTGCCCGCTTTGCTGGAAACGCTGCTGTCGGAAAAGTAGTTGCTCTTGATTTTGATTCCCACACAATAACTCTTGTTTCAAATCCAGGTTCAACTGTAAATCCTCCAATTGGTATTAGAACGTCCGTAAACGAAATTACTACAGTTGGTATTCACCAAGATTTAAGTTCAAGTTGGACTCCTCTTGCTAAACTATATATGGCAACAGGTGGTGGCCTTGGTGATTTAACTCATACAAATACAGGTTATGTCTGTGGTTGGGCAATTACGTCAACTCTTGCTTGGATTGACTTTTCTAATGCTTTGAGAGGTGCAATTGCTGGTCCTCCCGGTCCAGCTGGCCCTCCTGGTCCTGTTGGTCCTGGAGGGTCAAAAGGTGATCCTGGCATACCTGGACCAGCAGGCCCAAAAGGTGAGCAAGGTGCACAAGGCCCAATCGGGCCTTCTGGCAATCCTGGAGCCGCTGGAGCGGCAGGTCCGGCAGG
>C688J18823_10000318_pt1 | contig 27627 bp, 25 predicted proteins | sample HopSoiMetagenom1_FD_18823 | JGI IMG/M metagenome (IMG submission 18823) | reverse complement strand
TGCACACACCCGTAATCGCGTGCAAAATGATAATTGCCAATCAACAGATGGCATACGCAGCCTAATTAGTTAGGCAGCCGTCCCAGGAGGCTTTGCTCGCGGGCCTCTGAAGGACGTCACACAGCGAGCTGCTCTTCTCTTCTACGTCTGGGATGAGAGGCTAAGACTACAGGCTAGCGGAACGCGTTTCTTGTCGGTTCTGAGCGTGGGCCGCGAACGTCCCAGGGTAATGCCTGGGGCATGAACACGACTAAGCATGTAGTTCTCTTGACCAGTAACATTTTCGGACGCGGGTTCGACTCCCGCCGCCTCCACCACTATCCTGCCGCAGTTTCTCTCAAACAGGGTCCGCCGCTCAAATTCCCGCCGCTGATGGCGGTGACGATCGAAATCACTATGGTCGCTGCAGACCATGAGTTCAAGAACAAGGACTTACGAGAGAGGAGGACTCGTGCGAGCCGCATTGACTACGTCGGCAGTCGTATTCACAGTCTAAGATTTTCCCCTGATGATGCGAGCGGCGTCCTGCAGTGTATTGACGGCTTCCTCAGGAAGTCGCCCGCTAGTGTCGGGAGAGAGATTCAGCAGCAAATTCGCCTTTCGCTTACGGCACTCTAAATATTCGCCTGCGATCTTGTTCGCACTCTGGGTCGTAAATCCGGAACGCCAAAACCAACTATTCATCGGGGGCATGGGCTTGAATGGGGGGCCAGTGGGTATCCACGCCTCCAGCGGCATGTAGTAGGTCTTGCCCTCGAATTTGACGTGCGGGTCGTGGCCTTCAGGTGGCGGCAACTCATCCTCACCGTTGATTACGTCCGTCGGCCAGCTTTTCGGCTCGCATATGCGCCCCAAGTTGCGCTTGCTTTGATAGTAAGCCTGATTCATCACCACGATTCCGTGCGGGCTGTATTTCTTGATCAACTCATACACTTCCCAGCGCTGATCGCTTGAGAGCTTCCAGGTGATATCGAGCAGTTGGTAGAACGTGTTCGGATATTTGCTGTGCAATTCCGTTAGCTGCTGCTTGATCAGCTTGTAATAACCCTCTTGCACTGGAATATCCCAATCGAATTTGCCCTCGTTGTGCGGATCGAGGATGCAGTAATAGAACCCGTGCTTGAGTCCGTATTCTTTACACGCAGCCACGAATGCCGCCACAACATCGGTCTGGTTTGGACTTGCGGCGACGTCGTAGTCATAGTCCTTGGCGTCCCAAAGGCAAAAGCCCGACATATGTTTCGCAGTGAGCACGGCGTAGCGCGCGCCCAGGTCACGTGCAACGCGAATCCATTGCCGCACGTCGAGGTTCGTTGGATTGTATGTGCTCGCTGGCACGCCACCGGTCTCGTAATCGTTCCCAGTGAACGTATTCATGCTGAAGTGAAACGAGACGCCGAATTGCAATTTCTCAAATTCGCGCAATGCGTGGGTGCGATGGGTAGCAGGTTCGATTCGGTCCGAAGAAGCTGTAGCTATGCGCGGCCATAGAAGAGCCGAGGACGAAGCCGCCAATGCTTTCGTAAACTCGCGACGATTCATTCTGATCCTTTAAGGGCAAAGGCGACGTAAACGCCACCCGATGGTGATTTGGTGTCTTTGCCGCCGCCCGCAGCAATTACCACGTACTGGCGGCCGTTCGCTTCATAAGTGATAGGCGTGGCATTGCCGGAGTAAGAGAGCGTCGTCTGCCACAATAATTCCCCCGTGGATTTGTCGAAAACCCGAAACTTCTTGTCATAGTTGGTCGCACCAATGAACAAGAGCCCGCCAGCGGTAACAATTGGCCCGCCGTAATTTTCGCTTCCCGTGTTCTTCATTCCTTGATCGGCAAGTTCGGGATACTCACCCAACGGAACCTTCCATGCGTACTCGCCGGTGTTGAGATTGATAGCGTTCAGCGTTCCCCAGGGCGTGGCGATCGCGGGATAACGTCCTGATTCCAGAAATCTGGTGTATCCAGAAAAGCGGTATCGCATGAGCGGCGGAGCAGGTTGGCCCGAGGACAATTCTTTGTTCTCGCCCTCACTTACGAAGTTCACTAAGGCGTTCACTTCTTCGGCCGTCAGATTAGGAAATGCCGGCATCCGGCCTTTGCCCTTCTGAACTCTCTCTTTAATCTGTTCCTGGGTCATCCGGTCACGGATGCCTACCAGGGGCGGGAACAGTGGAGGCGAGCCTTTCATATCGTCGCGATGACAGATCGTGCATTGACTCTGATACACGCCTTTGCCGCTCAGAGGGTTGGCAGTGTTCTCTGCCAGTTCAACCGCCCAAGCCATTTCGTTCGAGTTAACGTAGAGAATTCCTGTATCCGGATCAAATGCCGGGCCTCCCCACTCCGCCCCGCCATCAAAGCCTGGGAAGATGATGGTGTTCTTGCTGGTACTCAGCGGAATGAACTGTCCCTCGCTGCGAAAGGATCGGAACTGTTCGAGTGCCCACTGGTGCGCTTCCGGAGTGCGGTTGGTCAACATGTCTTCCGTCAAACGCTGGCGAGCATAGGGCGCAGGCTTGGTCGGAAGGGACTGCTCGGATGCAGCCACTTCTCCCTTGAGATCGCTCGACGGATACTTGTGAGATTCGAGAGGAAAAACGGGCGTGCCATTCGCGCGATCGAACAGAAAGACGAAGCCCTGCTTACTGGTCTGTGCGACTGCATCGAATGTTTTGCCGTCGTGCTTCACACTGACCAGCACCGGAGGTGAAGGAAAATCGCGGTCCCAAATGTCGTGATGTACCCCCTGGAAGTGCCAGATGCGCTCTCCTGTTTCCGCGTTGAGCGCAAGCTCGCAATTCGCAAATAGGTCATCGCCAAGCCGGTCGCCGCCGTAGAAATCGAATGCAGCCGAACCGGTGGGCACGTAGACAATTCCAGTCTTCTGATCAACCGTCATTCCGGTCCAGTTATTCGCGCCGCCGCTTTTCTGCCATGCATCTTTTGGCCATGTCTCGTAACCGAACTCGCCGGGATGCGGAATGGTGTGAAAACTCCAGCGTTGCTTTCCGGTGCGAACGTCGTATGCACGAATATCACCGGGCAGGGCAGGCAGAGTTTCAGGCAGGCGGCCGCCGACAATCAGAAGGTCTTTGTAAACGACAGCCGGACTGGTGAGGGCGATGAAACCGGTGGCTACCTCACGGCCAAGACCCTCGCGTAAATCAATTCGGCCTTGATTACCGAAACTTGGGACCGGGTGTCCTGTAGCAGGGTCCAACTCGTACAAGAAATTCATCACGCCGACGATGATGCGGTGGTCTTTGTCGTCGGGGCTGCTCCAGTAGGTCAGGCCTCGATCCGGCTGCGTGCCTGCAATGCCCGAGTCAAATTTCCACTTCAGTTTGCCGGTCGCAGCATCAAGAGCGAAAACTTTCTGCGAGGGCGAAATGCAGTAGAGTACTCCGCCCACTTCGATCGGGCTAGTCTGCAGACCACCGGTTTCACCGGTGTCGTAGGACCAGGCGACCTCAAGCCCCTTTATATTGGACTTGTTGATCTGCTTGAGTGGCGAGTAGTGCGTATTTTGCGAATTGCCGCCGTAAATTGGCCAATCTTGCGAAGGTTGACGCTCAGCAGTTTGCGACTGCATCGGTACGAGCCCAACCAGCAGAATGCATATGAACCACCCGGATCCGGCTAAAGTCATCGGCAAATTAGAACATAATCTTCAAGCTCAATTGAATGTTTCGCGGATCGTTGCGCGTCCCAAACACCTGTCCAAAGGGATAGTCTGGACCGCAATCCAGGCAGTTGCCAATATTGGCGCTTCCAAAATAGTTGCCGAAAAATTCGCCGCCGTACTGCGGGTGGTTGAAGGCGTTCAGGAATTCAGCCCGAAATTGTGTTTTGAACCTCTCGGTGATGTCGAAGCCCTTTGCAAGGGAGAAATCAAGATTCTTGGTTGCTCCGTCACGCAATTGCGTCATACGTTGCGGCTCATTGCCGTATCTGAGGGTAGTTGGGGCAGCGAAAGCGTCGGGATTAATCCAGTTGCTGGCCGACTGGTGCGCAGGTTTTGGATTTCCGACTAGATCCGGCAATCCCGGTCCCGGGAAGCCGTACGCACCCAGCGGATTGTCCTGATAGTACACGGGTAGCAAAGGCAAACCGCTGGCTAGCCGAATGATGCCGGATACTTCCCAGTTACCGACAATCTGCCTAACGACGCTGGGCGCGGCGTTTCCCCACCGTTTACCTTTTCCATAAGGCAATTGGTACACCAATGCCGTAGCGAAGCTTTGGGGAACGTCATGAGTACTCACCGCATAATCCAGGTTAGTGTTATAAGAATCGCGCCACATGGTTCCAATGGTCCAACCGATAAGATCTTCCGATCCGTTATCGAGCGCTTTAGACCATACGTAGGTGGAAAGCAGACTTAGGCCGCCTGAGAATTGCTTCGTGAATTTCAGGCTCAGAGCATCGTATGCAGAGTGAGCGCCCGGCAAAGAACGCGCCCATTGAAGACTGCCGAATTGAGGAAAAGGACGAAGGAGTTGATTATACGGAACCATGTCGCCACTAAGGCCACTATTTGGATCCGTGATAACTCCAAAAAACGGATTTGGGACCAGGTTATCGAGTGTTGACTGTCCGAGAGCCAGATCTTGGGTCGGGAGTTGATTCGCATTAAGATCTGGATTGCCGTACATCAGCCGGCGTCCCCTCACACCCGTGTAACCAATTTCGGCGACCGAATGGTTGCCGACTTGGTACTGAAGATCCATGCTCCATTGCTCTGAATAGCCGATCGGGTGCGGCCCCTTTGGCCAAATCTGACCGGCGCTTTGCCCAACCTGTGTCAAGGGCCCTAGTGCGCTTCCAACCGGCTGAATCAATCCGTTTGGGAATGGATTGCTGACGAGATTGGATGGAACATAGCCTGCTCCATTCTCGCTTCCAATCCAGTTGGTAGTGGAAGAAAATCCCAAGTGCTGACCGGGTTGGTCGAAGCTGACCATCGCTGAGGCAGGGGCATAAAACAGGCCTGCTCCGACCCGCGCGACCAGCTTATCCGTGACTTTGTAGGCGATTCCTAGACGCGGAGCGAAGTTGAGGTTGTCGGGCCCCCAAGCGTAGCGATTATCTTTGCTGGCGTATTCGAAGGCTCCGTTCACGGGGAAGCCTACTGCCGAACTTATCGGGTTCACCACACTACTATCGAAATAGGTCAGCCGATTGAAGCGTTCGGTCGCGGGCCGCTGGTTCTCGTACCGAAGGCCAGCCGTGATCGTCAGGCGGTGAGTGGCCCGCCATTGGTCTTGAAAGTACAGGCCAAACGTATGGAGACTCATGGCAGGGTCGATCACTATGGGTGAGCCCCCGCTGCCTGTTCCGAGCAGCATAGACGCAATCGCGTCACCGGTTGTGAAACCGTCTTGTGGAGCTTGGTTCAAAGCCTGACATGGACCACCGGGGGTGGGTCCCGGTTCGCAGGATGTAAAGGTCCTATCGAAATTGAAGTTTCCGGGCTGATCCTGCCGGTTATTCATGAAAGCTATGTCGTAGTTTGCGCCAAACTTCAAACTATGTTTCGGAAACTCCTTGGTCACATTTCCGATGAAAGTGACATTACTGCGAACGTAACGGTTCAAACTTGAGAATGTGCTGCCCAAGGTCGAATAGAAATCCGCGTTGATGATAGGCAGCAGGGGCACTTGAAAGAGAGAGTTAGAAAGGCCAATCGTGCTCGGGTCTGCTTTGCCGTAGCCAAGCGAAGTTTGCTCTTCGTGCCAGTGTCCATAAGCAGCATAGGCATCAATAACCCACGTTGGACTCGGTGTATATGTGTCGTTCAAAACAACTTGAAACCCGCGGTCATCATTGGTTGCACCTTCGTCGGCACCATTACAGAAAAAGCATGCCGGTGTATTGTTCTGGCGAATCCGATCCGACATACGGGCAAAAATTCGGTTGTTGGCGCTTTGATTCCAATCGAGGCGCCAGTCGAACTTATCGTTTGTAGTCGAGCCCGGCCCCTGCGCGAAGTAGTTCTGACTGAGCCCCGCCCCGGGAATATTGGGCTGAGGATACAGGGCGAGGATTTTCTGCCCCACTGGATCTAAAAGATTAGCTGGGATAATGTTTCCCGGAAAGGGATCGCGGGTGAAGTAAGGATTTCCGCCTGAATCGCAACAGACCTGGTGAGTCGAAAATGGGTTGTAGATGGGATAGGGCAGGGCAGAGAAATCTCCGTTCTGCATAGCCGAGGTGGGAACTGTCGCGGAAGTCGAATCTGTCTCGGGCTGTCGCAAGCCTTCGTAAGCAGCGAAAAAGAACAGGCGGTTTTTCAAAATAGGTCCGCCAAGATTTCCGCCAAACTGATTGCGATGGAATAGGCCTTTTGGTGCTCCGAAGTGCCCATTGGACCAGGTATTCGCGTCGAGAGCGGAGTTACGCATATAGTCGTAAACCTCGCCGTGGAACGCATTGGTACCGCTCTTGGTGATGAGCGTGACGACGCCTGCCCCGGATCGCTCGTATTGCGCATCGTAAACGTTTTGTACGACCTGTTGCTCCTGCACGGCGTCATTGGTGGGAGAAACCAAAAGACCTCCCCAATCGACCGCGGTTGAAGGCGCACCATCAATCAGAATTTGCGCATTTCCAGTGCGCCCACCGTTAATTCCAAACATACTCGCGTTCTGATCGAAGCTATTGGAGCGCGAAGTCATCCCACTTTGGGCTTCGGTGGTGCCGGCCAACGCGAAGACGAAGTTAAGCGGACTGCGATAGCTATTGGGTAATGATTCGATCAGATGGGAGTCGAGAGTGACCAGATTCGTGGCAGATTGCGTGTCGAGCAGTATCGCTTCGGCTGTGACTTCGACCCGTTGCTCGGTACCGCCGATCACAAGCGGCACATTGATCGTCGCAGCCGTGTTTGCCCGCAGGATCATGTTCGTCTGATGGTAGGTCTTGAATCCCTGCGCCTCAGCTGTGATCTCGTAGGTAGCCGGGAGGAGATTGTCGAACTTGTAGGATCCGACGCCGCTGGACACCGCATCACGGAGCTCGTTTGTACCCATGTTCCGAAGATGAATTTTTGCTCCCGATACTGCGCTGCCGCTCGGATCAGTAACGACACCAGCCAGGGATGCCGAAAACGTCTGGGCAAAGGAGCTTGGAATGCTCGCTGCAAAAAGAAAGAAAGCAATCCATAGCGAAAGTGATAGTTCGACTCTGAACTTCATTGCGGTCTCCCGAGTAGGTGTGTGGAAGGAGGTTATCGAAAACTTTTGGGGAGTTTGAGGCTCGGAAATGGCCGTTGTCAAGAGATTTCAGCCTTTCCTGCGGAACGCACCCTAGGTGAAATCATGTAGATGACTATGCCCGAGCGATTCCTTAGTTGTCGTTTGCTTTCGTATACAGCTCGCCCAATTGGTTGAGTGTTTCGCGGCAAGATAGCTCACTTCTGAGAAAATCGCTTACTACCGTGAGCGCCTTGATCTGAAAATACTCGAAACCGGAAAAACGCGGACGCAACCACGCGTTCTCGAGTGCCGGAAGCGTCGCTGCAAAATAGCCATTAGTTAATTGGTTTGCGTAGGTGTCCAGCCATGCTGTTTTTCTGGCCGGTTGTCCCCCAGATTCGACATATAAAGTTCGTTGGCACACTTTGCCGGCAATCCACGAAACGTACTCAACGGCAAGATCAAGATAAGGGCAGCTTGCAGAAATTGACACTCCAGCGCCTCCGAGGGTGGCCCCTACAGGACCCCGGCCGCTGGACGGTATGGCAGCGAAAGAGATTAATTTTGAGCGATATCCATTGCGGGCGTAATTCGAATAGCCGAAAGCTAATGGGCAGTAAGCGATTTCGTCAGAGGAGCTCATACGCTCCCAGATCGTGATGGGGTTCGCTGATAGCGCGCCCTCAATCGAGTTTTCAGCCAATAGACGCAAGCGCTCTAGAGCTTCTTCTCCGATCTCGAAGGCTAGCGGTTTTTCAGTTGACGTAAACGGAGGTCCGCCGAGGTTGGCACATAATGTGAAGAAGCACATGAGCGAGTCGAGCGGCGATAAGGCGGGACTCACAAAACCTCGCCGAAACGCGGCCAGATCAAAAACGTCTTCCCATGTTTGTGGCACCTCGAAGCCATTTGCTTTCAGGAGGTCTGCGCGGTAGCCGGCAACCTGAGCGGCAGCATCGATCGGAAGAGCCCATTGGTGACCTTCAAAGAAATAGCTTTCATAAGACGCGCCAACACTGTCCCGTTCGAGTTCCCGGAGTTGTACTGGCGTGAAGTGTTCATCAAGCGGAAGGAAGCATTTTTTCTGTGCAACCTGTCCCATGTAGGGATGATCAATAATCACCAGATCGTAGTGATCCGCCAGAACCTTTACGGTACCCTCACCGAATTCCTGCAGGCTGCGAGCTTCCCATTCGATCCTAAGGTCCGGGTGTTGCTCGCAGAAGTGTTTCGCAGTTGCCAACAAGGGAGCTAGCCCGCGATCATGCTTCCAGGTTATGCCACGCAGAGTTTTCGGCTTACCCCGCATTTTCTGCGATTACTCCGTCGCGGCAGAATTGTTCAATATCGCAATCGGCATACCCGATCTCTTTAAGGATCTCTCGACTGTGCTCGCCTAGTAAGGGCGGTCTTTTAACGCTCGATGGAGAACGGCTGAATCGTATCGGTGGTCCAATTGTCCGAAACTGCTTCACTCTGGGGTGATCGAAGCTAGCAACAATCTGGTTATGCCGCACTTGTGGATCGCTCTCCATGGCGGGAAATGTATTAACCGGAGCTGCCCAGATATCTGCCTCCATGAAGATTTCCATGAGGTCGGCGGTAGTCTTGCGGGCAAACCCCGGTTCCAACTTTCGCTTCACCTCATCGCGGTTCTCCAACATATTTCGCGAATCATTGCCCTCAAATCCCTCTACTCCGACAAGCTCCGCAACTTTCCCGAGTGGCATCATGGCCACGACAATATATCCGTCGCTTGTTTTGTAAACACCCATAGGCGCGCCAACACAGGGATGACCAACCCCCGCTGCGCTCCGCTCCGGTTCTGAACGAGTATTCATATACAGAGTTGCTTCTTGGGTAGCCAAACTTAACACCGAGTTCAGCAGGTTGATATCAATTCGCTGTCCCTCACCGGTGCGGTCGCGATGATATATGCCTGCCAAGATCGCGCTGACAATATGGAAAGAAGCAGTGATGTCCGCAATTCCCATGCCGACCGGGCTTGGAGGATCGCCAGCCTTACCATTTAAGTACAGAACGCCCGCCATGGCTTGCGCCAATAAGTCCTGGCCGGGGCGCGCGACGTAGGGCCCGTCCTGACCCCAGCCGCAACTTGCGCAATAAATCAGTTTGGGGTGGATGCCGGAAAGAAACTCGTATCCCAGCCCCAGGCGATCCATAACGCCCGGTCGAAAATTCTCGAGCAAGACGTCACTGGACTGGATGATCTTCAGTGCCGCCTCTTTGCCGTGCGGATCTTTCAGGTTCAGCGCAATACTTCGCTTTCCACGGTTGAAGGTTAGAAAGGACACGCTCTCGCCATTGATATAGGCGTCTTTCAGTGACCAGTTCCGCTGCCAATCTCCGTGGAGCGGTTCGATCTTGACTACATCCGCGCCCATATCGGCCAGCATCTGCGTGGCGTTTGGCCCTTGCACGAGCTGACTGAAATCTGCGATTCGGAGTCCTTGTAACGCTCCACTCAATGGTTTCTCCTCTACATTCAAAGGGTAGATTTTGCGAGTTGAGTATTCGCAGGAAGGGAGCCCTGAAGCTCGCGTACCAAACCCGCTTCTGCAGTGAGAATGCGTTGGATCATCGACAGGCGGTCGCGGCCTGGCACAAACTCAAGCTGCCGTATTCCAAACGGGTCAACCTCTTGTCGAATCAAGCGCAAATCGTCTTCGGACGGCGCTTCAGTCTGCGGCAGCGGTTCCCTGATCAGAAAATCGCCGCCGGTCTGAGCTCGAACTTTATCGAGCGTAACCCCCGGATGAATGCTGGTTAGGCGAAAGCGCTTTGCGTGAGGATCTAGTTCAAACATTCCAAGATCGCTAACTAGCCGTACCTTCCCTGGTTGGAGCCCGGCTTCTTTTCGTTCGTCGTCGGCCAGCAACCCGCGCGATGCCGTACAAAACTCGACTGCCTCGATGAAGCGTTCTGGTGAATGCCGCGTGAGATATAAAAGAAAATTCTGGTGCAGGTTTGCTACATCTGCCATGCCGCCCTGCCCGGGCAAGCGAAGCACTTTACCTTTGCTTTTGATCCATGCGTTGTTAGTGCGCCCGTGCACATCGACTTGAGCGACAGTGATTACCTCGTGAGTAATGCGCCCTTGCTGGTAGTACCAATGATAGGTTTCATCGCCTCCCCAGCAAACTTTTGCACTGCCGAATTCGAGCGGCTCGGCGAGTGTGAGGGACATGGGGTGGAAGTCGATGTCGATGAAGCCACCATTGAGAGCGATGATCGTCAACCCCGGCGCATGAGTCTTCTTCGCCAGCAAATAAGAAACCATGGCCAGGGGAGAAACCGAGCCTACCGAGCAGATGCTGGAACTGTCGTATTCGCGCGATAAGCACGTCACCATGAGTTCGTCGATCGTCCATGTCGAAGAGGAACTAGCTTTGTGACGTGCTAGAAGACCGGGGGTGAGAGCTGAGCTGCGAGTGCTGGCGCAAGTTGAAAGGAACGTTCGTCTGGGCGCATCGGGCCCGTCTCGAACAACCATCGTTTCCTGTTGCTCCGGCTGAGAGGGACTAACCCCGTGCGTCTTCGAATTTCCGCGGTTCTGTTGGCTTTCGACGTAACGCAAGAGCTCCTGATAGTCCGTCGAGTAGTACGGCATACAAGAGGTGGGATACGCTCCCCAGGGAACTTTCGCGACAGCGGTTACGAATTCTTTGGGGAGGATAAACGCGCGCGGTGCGCCTAGCATCCCGGGATCTACGACTTCTTCGACGGTGACCAGCAATTTCTGGGCTGCACCTAAAAGGCTGAGATCAAAACCTCGAGCTCCTTGGATTTCTATATTGCCGGAACGATCCGCTCGCTGCGCATGCAGCAATAGCACATCGATATCAAGCCGGCGAGCCTGTCCCAGCGGTTCGCCAGAAAATACCGAGGAACTTTGCTGCCAAAATGTTCCAGTCTTCATCAGATCCGAACCAACAGGAATTTGAAACGGCAGTTCTGGCAGATTGAAATGCGCGGCATGGAGCGCCTGCGCCATGGCCAAAGCAGTCCATTCTTCAACTTCGATTTTGTTGTTCTCCAGAGCGTCGCGGAACTTGGGCGCAAGTCCGAAAATATCCAGGCTGGAAAAGCAAAATATCAGTTTGCGGACGGCGTTGGCTTGAAGAAATAGTTCCAGTGGCAGGCCGCCACCCCAACTGGTGAACACAAAATCCTTTTTCCCAGTTGCCAGGATTCGCTTGATGAGAGCAATGGGGAGACGCGAAAGATGCACTCCTCCAATGCCCAGTCGGATGCTGTCGGGAACAATTTTCGCCAATTCATCCAACGATACGATATCGGCCATATTCAAACCTTAGGCGGGGGTTCTCATTCTGGCAGCACTGAACAAGAAATACCGCCATCGATGGAAAGGCACTGCCCGGTTATCCACGAGCTCTCATTGCAAGCGAGAAACAGGGCGCCCCAGGCGACATCAATTGGTTGACCAATTCTGCCTAACGGGTGCATTCGTTCCCAAGCGCGACGCAGTTCGGCGGGATTGGGCACACGTTCGAGGACCTGAACATTCATTGGAGTTTCAACAGTTCCGGGAGCGATGCAGTTCACCCGAATTTGATATTTTGCGTATTCCCGCGCCATCTGGCGCGTGAAGCTGATTACGCCGCCTTTGCTTGCCGCGTAATGCGGATACCCAGGAAAGCCAAACAATCCTTGAATCGATGTGATATTTACGATTGAGCCGCCCTTGGCCGCCAGCATTCCGGGCAAGACGTGCTTCGCACATAGGAACATGCTGGTTAAGTTAACGGCTAGGATGCGGTTCCAATCAGCCAAGTCCAGAAGGTGTGCTGGGGATTCGTGTGCAATTCCCGCCACATTCGCCAGCACATCAACCGACTGTCCAAATTCCTTTTGCGCAGCCGCAACCGCCGCCTTAACTTCAGCTTCAACGCTCACATCGGTGTGCTGAAAAATGCACTGCGCTCCAGTTGCCCGAATCTCTTCGGCAGTTGCCTCCCCAGCTTGAGCATTGATATCCGCCGCTACGACGTTGGCCCCTTCCTGGGCAAACAGCAATGCAATGCCTTTTCCGATTCCCATCGCGGCACCCGTTACGAGCGCCACGCGGCCTTCCAGACGCACAGTTTCCCCCTTTGTCACCCGACTAAACGACAGAACTATCACAGTAGGCGATCATTGTTCAACGAACAATCCAAATAAAATTCGGCCGATTCTAAGTAGAGGCGCGCCATTCGCCATTTCGTTCGATTGACACGGCATCGCACGCGGTACTATACAAGTCTCTCGTCTGAACCTCAGAACCGCAATGATACCGGCCGCAGTTTTTCTGATCGCATCCTCGAGCGCTGCAACACTGGCATTGGGTGCAGGCGTACTCAACGGGAGCTTCGCTACACCAACCCGCTTCATGAATCGCTGGAAATGGGAAAACGTGTGGGCACTTTGGGCGGTGTTGGCAATGTTCGTCCTTCCATGGATAGTAGCTCTTGCTACGGTGCCCCACTTGTTTGCGATATACCAGACGTTGGAAGTGCGGCATGCACTTTTGTTAGTGGCCGGCTTCGGCGCCGGCTACGGAATCGCCGCCATCTGTTTTGGATTGGGTGTTGAGGCGATCGGCATTGCCCTGAATTTCGCAATTGCGCTGGGAACGGCAACCGCCGTGGGCTCCGCAATCCCGCTCCTCTGGTTTCACTCGGCGTCCGTTTTTACGCGACAGGGATATGTGATTGAAGCCGGGATCACCGTCATTGTGATCGGAATTGTCTTTTGCGGGATAGCGGGGCGTGCTAAAGAGCGAGATCAAGCGACACACTTGGAAAAAACAAAAGATTCAGCTTCCTCCAGCTTCGCCAAAGGACTCGTTCTGGCCATAGTGGCTGGTGCCGGATCTGCCTTTCAAAATCTCGGGCTTGCGTTTGGCGTACCGCTTCTTCATCGCGCAGCTGAATTGGGAACCGCACAGGGTTCCCAGGCGAACGTGATCTGGGCGCCAATGCTCACCGCGACCTTAATTCCCTATTTGATTTTCTGCGGCCGGCTCTGGAAAAAAAATCACAGTTGGAATGTTTTCTTCGCACCAAAAACGGCAAGGTACTGGTTGTTTGGTCTCGTCATGGGCGCCCTCTGGTTTTCTAGCATTGTGATTTATGGCGCCGCAGCGGCACGGATGGCAGATATGGGACCGATTTTGGGATGGCCGCTTTTCATGTCTGCAATCATTCTCACCTCTAATGTATGGGGACTCGCTCTTGGCGAGTGGAAGGGCGCGAGCCGCGCATCTCTCATCACTATGTTTGTTGGCCTTACGGGTCTCATTCTGGGCTTTTGCACTTTGGCCTGGTCTTCCCGTCTGGCTTAGCTTCCCGGGTGTTCGATATGAAAGCCGATTTACGGCAGCATCAAAATTCTGGGAAACAACCAGCGATCGACGTTGTGGCGGACTACGGAGATTTGTGCGGCGAAGGTCCGCTCTGGGACGACCATAAACAGATTCTCTACTGGACGGACATAGACGGAAAGAAGTTTTATCGATATCTATGGAATGAGCGCAGGCATGAACTCCTGCATGAAGGTTTTCAGGTCAACGGATCGAGCTTGCAGGAACACGGTGGTTTTGTGGTGACCAATAGTTCGGGAATCTGGCTGTGGGATCCACCAGCACAGCCGAAACTGCTGGCCTCGGAAGTCGATGGTAAGGATTGCGTGATGAACGACTGCATTGCCGACCCTGAAGGGCGCGTTTACTCCGGCTCCTACCATTACAACCCGACCGGCATTGCTGCGCCGAGTTATCTGTTTCGCATTGACACGGACGGTTCAGTGCACGTGGCAGACGAGGGCATCCAGTTTTCGAACGGACTGGCATTCTCAGTCGATTGCAACACTTTGTATTTCTCAGATTCTGTTGCACGTTGTATCTACGCGTACAACTGGAATCGCGAAGGTGGAAACCTGACGAATCGGCGCGTTTTCGTTCGAGTCCCCCGTGAACAGGGCTTTCCTGACGGATTAACAGTCGATGCGGAGGGCTTTCTCTGGTGCGCGCAGTGGTTTGGCGCGCGTATTACACGTTATGATCCCGACGGAAAAATAGAACGTGTCGTCACATTGCCGGCAACGCAGACTTCATCGCTCGCGTTCGGTGGACCGGATCTTGACACAATCTTCGTCACCTCGGCTTCCTTGAGCAATATGCTTGCGGAAGCGCCACAGAAATACGATCCAGGCAGGGTTTTTGTTGGTGGACGGCTATATCAACTTAGAGCCGGCGTCCAAGGAAGGAAAGAATATCGCTCGAGAATTCGGATGGATGTTGGTCCCTCCTCACAATGAACAAGCGAGTCCTGCCGTTGCTCTTCAGCTATCCTGGTACATACTGGCGGTCTTCGCCAACAGAGCGAAGCACGGCATCGTCTAGGCGATCGGGATTCTCTATGCCGCAGCAATCTTCTCCGCGACAGCTGCCGAGAGCGTTCGTAAACTACTGCGTATTCCCCCGGTAAGCGACTACCCTTAGGAACCAAAAGAATCGACTCGATGCGTAAGCCACTGCACATCTTGTCTGTTACACTTCCGCGCATGAAACAGACTACAAGGCGAGAGTTCGTGAACCAGTGCGCGGGAGTGGCAGCGGGAACAATGTTATTGCCTTGGGTGGTGCAAGCAGCGGCCAGTTCCGGGCCATCGGTGAAGTTCCCGGCTTCTCCGCGAGACAGGATTGCGGTCGCAGCCTATCCCTTCCGCGAATACATTGTGGGATGGAAGGGGTGGGATGGGAAGACGCCAAGCACTGTGCCCGCATCGCGGCAGATCCAGTTGAAGGACTTTGCGGCGCATGTGGCCGAGAAGTTCAATGTGCGCCACATCGAGCCGTGGAGTCCGATCTTTCCTTCGACCGATCCCAAGTATCTTGAGCAATTCCGAACCGCCGTCGAGAAAGCAAAATCTTCCGTAGTGGATATTGCGGTGGACGGCGGCTATAGCCAGTACGCGATGGACGCTGCCGTGCGCGAAAAGGCGGTGAAGGCAAGCAACGACTGGGTCGATGTGGGTGCCGCGCTGGGCTCACCCAGCATTCGGACTCATATCGATGCGGCGAAAGATTCCAAACCGGATGTGGGTCGCTGTGCCGAGACGCTCGCGCGAGTCGCGGAGTACGCGGCAAAGAAGAACGTCGTTGTAACCTTGGAAAACGACAACCCCGATACCGAAGATCCGTTCTTCATTGTGCAGGTGATTGAGAAGGTGAACAGTCCGTGGTTGCGGGCGCTTCCGGATTTCGGCAACTCGCTGGCAGCGCACGGGGAAGAATTCTCAGAGCGAGCGCTGGACGCGATGTTTCCGGTGGCGTATGGAATCTGTCATGTGAAAGAGGGTGAAGTTGATGATCAGGGGAAAGCGTCGCATGTAGATCTGGAGAAGGCGTTTGCCATTCTCAAGAAGCACGGCTACAAAGGATACTGTTCGATGGAGTACGACGCGCCTGGCGATCCGTACAAGCCAACCGCCGCGCTTATCGAAGCGACGATCAAGTATCTGTCGTAGAGTGCTACTCCTGTAAGTAGCATTGATCTTGGCAACGTGCTGAGCACTGCACGCATATTCCCAGCGGGGATTCTGCGCCTGCGTCAGCCCCGCATGGAAGTCTTTACCCCCGTCTTTCAACCATCAGTGCAGGTGCGTTTGCGTGTTCATATTTGCTCTTTGATAGGGTCTGGAGGGAACCATGAAGCTGCAGAAGATTGCCGTTGCCGTGCTGTTTGGTGTTATCTCTACGGTCGCAAGCGGCGCAGATCGTAAGTACATTGTAAATCCACGGCCAGCCGGCCTGACAGGATTGCCGTTCAGTGATGGAGTTGTTGTTGGGGGCACTCTGTACATTGCCGGGCACATCGGATTCGATTCGAAGACTGGGCAACCACCTGCTGACGGGGAGCAAGAAGCGAAGCTCGTGATGGATGGGATACAGAAGACGGTACAGGCGGCTGGGTTTTCGATGGACGATATCGTGTCAATGCAGGTGTTCTGCACCGATCTAAAGTTCTACGACACGTTCAATTCAGTTTACAAGACGTATTTCCATGGTGACTTTCCCGCGCGAGCATTTCTCGGTACTGACAAACTGCTTCGCGGCGCTAAATATGAAGTGATGGGGATTGCGATCAAGAAGGGTAAATAGTTCGTATTTTGTTTTGTGCTGAACGTATAAGCCATGCGCAAGGCGGTGAATCACCTTAAGAGAAGTGACCCTGTGCTGCGGGCGATTATCGAGCGTGTCGGTCCGTGCCGCATGGAATATGGTCCGGCGGAATTCTCGAGTCTGGCTGAAGCAATCGTGTACCAGCAGCTGAATGGAAGAGCTGCGGTTACCATCTTCAATCGGTTCGCCGATCTGGCAGGACGTCCTATCAGGCCCGAGGGGATTCTGAGGCTCACTGATGAGCAAATGCGGAGCGTAGGGCTATCGAAGCAAAAATCGGCGTACTTGAAGGATTTGGCGTCGAAAACCGCTGCGGGCGTTCTCGAGTTCGCTCGCTTGCCGGAATTATCCGATGAAGAAGTCATCCAGCATCTGACTCAAATCAAGGGAATTGGAGTGTGGACCGCGCACATGTTCCTGATGTTCTCGTTGCGGCGGCCTAATGTGCTGCCCACGGGGGATTACGGCGTGCAGATGGCCGTGAAGAAACATTACAGGAAGCGCAAACTTCCCAAGCCAAAGGACATGGAAAAGATCGCCAAGGCATGGGAACCTTACCGCTCCGTCGCTTGCTGGTATATGTGGAGAAGTCTGGAGATCAAGACAATGTGACCTGCGAGGGTCACGTAGGGTCGCGCTCTGTGATTAAATGATGAAGCGATGGCTGACGCCAAAATTCGAGTTCTGGTCGCGAAACCGGGACTGGACGGACACGATCGTGGCGCCAAGGTAATTGCCCGGGCGCTGCGCGACGCGGGCATGGAGGTGATTTACACGGGCCTCCGACAGACTCCCGAGATGATCGTAACCGCTGCTTTGCAGGAAGACGTGCAGGTCATCGGATTATCCATCCTGTCGGGTGCGCACAATGCCATCATTCCACGCGTAATGCACTTGCTTCGGCAGAACAAAATGGATGATGTCATCGTGCTGGTCGGCGGGATCATTCCGGACCAGGACATTGAAGGCCTGAAGAAAGCCGGAGTAGCTGCTATCTTCCAACCGGGTACCGCGATGGACGAGATCGTTCAATTCATCCGCACGCACGTGAATACGCCCGGCGTGCCCACGGCCGGCTGATGTCGGCGATCGATGCGTCTCGCGCCAAGAAACTCTTATCGTCAACTATCGGACCTGCGCCCTGGTACTGGGAGACCTTCCCTGCCTTCCGGTCCAACTCGGGAGAAGAATTGGTTTGGAGGCATCACGGAACCGTGGGCCCGGTCGCTCATCTTGTAACGCTTGGCCGCGAGCAGGAAACGGATAAGGTTCGCCTTGCGCTGAATACCTACTGTCGTCCTTTTTTGATCGAGCCGCACTTCCTCGGCGTATGGTGCCCAGAGGGCCCGCAGTATTCGTTTGACCTGCTTCGATCCCGACCAGTTGAAAGCGTTCGATGTTGTTGAGGTGGCAGGGTGGTTTAAGCAGTCTTCCGAGCGAATCTACGCCGCCAGTCCACCTCTTGCGGATTTCGAAGCCCCGCTCTCACTAGAACCAGGTATGCACAACATCAGTGTTCCACCAGGACTTGCTCCGGTGGACGAATTGATTGTGCCAACCAGCTACAAGGCAATGTCGAACGATGACCCGGCATTCGCGCTATTCATATTTTATTTGCAGGCTGGGCTCGTGGAGGTACTCCCGCAGAAATGGTTTACCGCAGCGCAATACCGCGTGGGGCAGCAATGGATCACGCGCGCTGTGCGCGATCCGGAGTCACATCGCATCGTGGGAGAGTGCTTTGGGGTAGGAACTTTCCTGCTTGAGGAAGACGGATGCCGGCTGGCAGAATGGCTGGAGCGCCGCCCCTAGCTGCTCTTGAGTCCCGAGGCTTGATTTCGTGGTCGTATCCACCTTCCGCATTGAAAAGCTTCGGGGAGTGCGCATCCTGCGGCTTTGTTCGGAGGACGAAACCAACCGCCTGACGCACCAATGTGTGCTGTCCCTCATTGATACTGTCGAGGACCTGGCGCGAGACCTGCGTCCGCTGGTCATTACAGGCAATGAACGATTCTTTTCCGCCGGCGCGGATTTGAGAGAGATCTCCGCGCTGAATGGCCCGCAGGGGTATGAGTTCTCGAAAATTGGGCAGAGACTCATGAGTGCCCTGGAAAACTTCCCCGCTCCAGTTTCCGCAGCAATCTCTGGGTACTGCCTGGGCGGTGGTCTTGACCTTGCGCTGGCCTGCCGGAAGCGAATCGCTTCGCCTCATTCGACCTTAGGTCATCGTGGCGCTGCACTGGGGCTCATCACCGGTTGGGGAGGCACGCAGCGCCTGCCACGTCTGATCGGCAAACCCCGTGCGCTAGAGATGTTTATCTCGGCCGAAAAGCTGGATGCCGAGCGCGCTCTGGACATCGGACTTGTCGATCTTGTGTGCGCCGATCCTGTCGCCGAAGCTGTTCACGAGTTCGCTTAGCTTGGAGTCTCCGGACTCCTCTGGATTGCGCCGCTCTAGCTGGCTGGTATACGGTAATTGGTCCGATCATGGCCGACCGAAACGAAACCCTCGCAGTGAATTCCGCGCCTCCGGCGAACGTGCTCACGACCAAGGTCGACCCGACTTCGGCGCGCTTCGAAGCCAATATGCGCTTTCTCGCGGATCTGATGTCGCAGGTGCGAAATGAGCGTGAAAAGATTGCCGAAGGAGGCGGCCAGAAGGCAATTGAGAACCAACATGCAAAGGGCCGGCTGACAGCCCGGGAGCGTATCCAAGGCTTGGCGGATCCGGGATCGTTCTTCGAACTCGGCGCATATGCCGCCCATGGGATGTACGAGGAATGGGGCGGCGCACCGGCTGCGGGGGTTATCACTGGACTAGCGCGTGTGCACACACGCATGGTCATGATCATCGCGAACGATGCGACGGTGAAGGCCGGAGCGTTTTTCCCGATGACGTCGAAGAAGGTTATCCGCGCGCAGAACATCGCGATTGAGAACCGGGTCCCGACGATTTATCTGGTCGATTCTGCCGGGGTGTTCCTGCCGCTCCAGGAGGACGTGTTTCCAGATACTGACGATTTCGGACGTGTATTTCGGAATAATGCCGTGATGTCGGCGATGGGGATTCCGCAGATCGCGGCGATTATGGGCATGTGCGTGGCAGGCGGCGGTTACTTGCCCGTCATGTGTGATCACGTGCTGATGACAGATGGGAGCGGATTGTTCCTGGCAGGCCCTGCCTTGGTGCAGGCTGCGATTGGACAGAAAGTCTCGGCCGAAGATCTGGGCGGGGCCGCGATGCATTCAGCGATCAGTGGCACAGTCGATTTCCGCGAACCGAATGACGAAGCCTGCATCGCACGCATCCGATCGATCGTCGAGAAGTGGGGATACCGGCGACTCTCTCCGTGGGACCGCAAGAAACCAGTTGACCCCGTGTTGGCGGCGGAAGAAATTTATGGAATCTATGATCCATCTTCTGGACGCCCCTACGATATGAAGGAAGTGCTGGCGCGTATCCTCGACGGCAGCCGGTTCGATGAGTATAAGCCTGAGTACGGCAAGACAATCATCTGCGGATACGGCCGGATCGGCGGATTCGCGGTGGGGATCGTCGCAAATCAAAAGCTGCACGCGCAGCAGACTGACCATGAGGGGCACAAACGGGTGGAGTTCGGCGGGGTTATTTACACTGAGTCGGCCGAAAAAGCTTCGCGCTTCATCATGGACTGTAACCAGAACCTCATCCCGCTGGTGTTCTTTCATGATGTGAATGGATTCATGGTGGGCCGCGATGCCGAGTGGAGCGGCATCATCAAAGCCGGAGCGAAGATGGTAAATGCCGTTTCGAACTCGGTGGTTCCCAAGATTACGGTGATCGTCGGCGGATCTTTTGGAGCAGGACATTACGCGATGTGCGGGAAGGCGTATGACCCTAGATTTGTGTTTGCCTGGCCTACAGCGCGCTACGCTGTCATGAGCGGGGAGTCGGCAGCGGGAACGCTGGTTGAAATCAAAGTGAAGCAACTGGAACGCGGCGGCAAGAAACTGAGCGAAGAAGAGAGGAAGGAACTGTACGAATCCGTGAAGCGCACGTATGACGAGCAGACTGACCCCCGATATGGGGCAGCGAGGCTCTGGATCGACAAGATCATCGACCCCAGCGAGACCCGCGAGGCTATTACCGAGGCCTTGGAAGCGGCGGCACTGAATCCGGACGTGCCGGAGTTTAAGGTTGGAGTGCTGCAGACGTAATCAACTTCTTCGCAGTCGGATTGCGGCATCAATGAAGACTAAGAAAGTCCTCTGGATCAGCATCAATGCGGGTCAGGTGCGCTGACGAATTCTCCTTATGAACGCACCAGTCAAGGTGATCGAATGTCCCAGAGATGCCTGGCAAGGGCTACAGGGCATGATCCCTGCCGCCTTGAAGGCCGACTATATAAGGGCTCTAATTAGCGCTGGTTTCAAGCACATCGATGCGGTTTCATTCGTGTCGCCGAAGGCTGTGCCGCAGATGGCCGATTCGGAGGAGGTTCTGAAGGAACTCGATCCGCCCGATGATGTTGAAATTATCGGCATTGTGGTGAATGAGAAAGGCGCGCAGCGGGCCATCGAGACGCAGTCTGTCTCGACTCTCGGCTTTCCCTATTCGATTTCGGAGAGTTTTCTTCGCAAGAACCAGAATCAGTCGCCTGAGGATGCGCTTGAGGAGTTGGAGAAAATCCAGAAGAAAGCTGACCATGCAGCACTTGAGGTCGTCGTTTACATCTCGATGGCATTTGGCAATCCGTATGGAGACGCGTGGAGCGTAAGCGAGGTTCTCGACGCCATCGAGTTGCTTGAGGCAGAAAACCTTCATATGATCTCGCTCGCAGATACGGTCGGCATGGCGACTCCATTGCAGATCCAGGAAATAGTGGGAGGAGTGCTTTCGAAATACGACTATCTCGAGATCGGGGTGCATCTGCACAGCCGCCCGGATCAGGCGACTACGAAAATTCTTGCCGCTTACGATGCCGGATGTCGTCGCTTTGATTCGGTCTTGGGCGGACTTGGCGGATGTCCTTTCGCACAGGATGCTCTCGTAGGGAATATTCCAACTGAAAAGGTCCTTGAGGCTCTTCGCCAGAGAGGCGCGGAGTTGCCAACCATGAAGCCACTCGATACTCTTTTGAAGGCGACGGGCGGAATAGCAGCGAAGTACTCCGGCTCGCACGCCGCGGATTAGTCCCGGCAACTCCGCGACTCAGTTGATTCTTTCTTGCATACAGATTGGTCAGATATGGGCTACAACACCGTCCAACTTGCGTATGAAGGCCAGGTCGCCATTCTTACGCTGAATCGTCCGGAGAAGCGTAATGCGATCAGCTTTGAGTTGATTGATGACCTGCTGCAGGCTCTCAATGAGATCGCGGAATCCAACGCCATTGTCCTGATTGTCACAGGCGCAGGGAAGGCGTTCTGCTCAGGAATGGACCTGGACAATCTGAAAGGTCTGCTGGGGAGAACAGCTGAACAGAACCTGAAAGATTCGCAAACCATGGTGAATTTATTCCGTGCCATCTACGAGTTCCCCAAGGTGACGATAGCTGCGGTGAACGGGCCAGCGATCGCGGGGGGAACGGGACTGGCACTCCTCTGTGACTTCACTATCGCGTTGCCGGAAGCGAAGTTTGGATATACCGAGGTTCGCATCGGGTTCGTTCCCGCGATCGTTTCGACGTTTCTGTTACGACAGGTTGGGGAGAAACAGGCCCGCGATCTACTGCTCACGGGAAGGATCTTCGATGCGGCAGAAGCCTTGCGAATGGGATTGATCAACGAAGTTGTCAGTTCAGCGAACTTGATGACGCGCGCTCGGGAACTCGCCGCGGTTTTGATGGCGAACAGTGCAGCCTCGCTAAGAGCAACGAAGAAGTTGCTAAACGATCATGCCCGTGCCGAGGTGGACGAACAGATCGAGGCTGCGATTCGCGAAAATGCGGCGATACGATCAACGGCCGACTTCCGCGAGGGCATTACAGCTTTTCTCGACAAACGGAAACCGGTCTGGACGGGCAAATGAGTTCGAACAATCATCATGCGGTGAATGAGACCCGACTGCGGGTGCGCTATGCGGAAACGGATCAAATGGGAGTTGTCTATCACTCGAACCATCTGATCTGGTTCGAGGTGGGCCGGGTGGAGTTCATGCGGCAGATGGGCTTCTCATATCGCGATATGGAACGGGAGGACGGCCGCTTCATTGCTGTCGTGGAGGCAAATTGCCGCTACAAGGCTCCGGTGTATTACGACGAAGAGGTCCTAATACGCACGAAGCTGAAAGCGGTGCGGGAATCTGTGATCATGTTCCAGTATGAATTGACTCGCGCCGAAACTGGCGCCCTGTTGGCCGAAGGTGCAACCACGCACATCGTGACGGATTCGAATATGAAAGTCGCTATCCTTCCAGATAAGTACTTGCAGGTTTTTCGAGCTGCAGTTGGAAAATAAGAGTTCGATTCGGGGATTCTCTTGAGCGCACTTCACATCACAGGAAACGAGCTAACGCTGGAAGCAGTTCGCGAAGTCGCAAGTGAGCGGCGTCCTGTGCTGCTCGCCCCGGATGCGCGGGCGGGTGTAAATCTGGCCCGGGCAGTTGTGGATGACATCGTTGCCAGCAACAAGGTGGCATATGCGATTACAACGGGCGTGGGAAAGTTAAGCGAGGTCCGCATTGCCGGCGACCAGATCCGCGAATTGCAAGTGAATCTTGTACGGTCGCACGCGGTCGGCGTCGGCACACCGCTTTCTATTCCGGAGACGCGCGCGATGATGGTGCTGCGGGCGAACTCTCTTTCAAAGGGTTACTCAGGAGTGCGGGCGATTGTCATCGATACGCTCTGCGAGATGCTCAATCGCGGTGTGACTCCTGTGGTGCCGTCGCAAGGAAGCGTGGGCGCAAGTGGGGATCTAGCTCCGCTGGCACACTTAGCTCTGTCGCTCATCGGCGAGGGGGAGTGCTTTGATGAAAAAGGTGTGCGCATTTCCAGCGGAGAGGCGCTGAAGCGGGCGCAGATCAGGCCTCTAACCCTGGAGTCCAAAGAGACCATTTCTCTTATCAACGGAACGCAAGCGATGTTGGCAGTCGGAACGCTCGCCCTTCTCGCGGCCGAGACACTCGTGAACACTGCGGATGTCCTTGGCGGCTTGTCTTGCGACGCACTTAAAGGAACGGATACAGCGTTTGATGAGCGGATCCACAAGGCCCGCCCGCATTCAGGACAGATGAAGACGGCGGCTAATCTGCGACAGATGCTGGAAGGAAGCCAGATCCGCGAGTCGCACCGCGAATGCGGACGCGTGCAGGACGCCTATTCTCTCCGATGCATTCCACAGGTGCATGGTGCGGTTCGAGACACGCTGCAGCACTGCCGCTCGATATTCGAGACCGAAGCGAATTCGGCAGTGGATAATCCGCTAGTGTTCATCACTGATCCGAAGGCTGCCGAGGGCGATGTTATTTCGGGTGGAAATTTTCATGGCGAACCGCTGGCTTTCGCACTCGATTTCCTTGCGATTGCCCTGAGTGCCCTCGCCGGAATCAGCGAACGACGTATCGAGCGACTAGTAAATCCGGCACTGAGCGAGGGGTTGCCTCCTTTCCTCGCCCCTGGCGCCGGCCTGAACTCAGGGTTCATGATGCCCCAGGTTACGGCGGCAGCGCTGGTCAGCGAAAACAAGGTGCTCGCACATCCAGCGTCCGTAGACTCGATAACCACATCCGGCAACAAGGAAGACTATGTATCTATGGGCATGACGGCCGCGCTGAAGCTGAGGCGTGTGGTTGACAATACTCGCAACGTTCTCGCCATCGAGGCTATGGCAGTCGCGCAAGCGATCGATTTCCTTGCACCAATGAAGACTTCCAAACGTGGCCAGGGGGCTCATTCCGCCATCCGCTCAGTTTGCCCCACGATGCAGCATGATCGTGTGATGTACACGGATATCGCGCGGATCTCCGAACTGATTTCGACCGGGAAGATCGCAGAGGCGCTGCGCTAGCGCTTTCGGCTAGAATCCCGGCATGAAGACCCTGACGGAATACCTCAAATTTCATACGAAGACCCACCGCGCGTACGTTCACATGACTCCTCAGGTGGAGGAGATCGTGCACAAGAGCGGCATACGGGAAGGAATGGTGCTGGTCTCTGCGATGCATATCACGGCCGGCGTTTATGTCAATGACAACGAGAGCGGACTCATCGAAGATATCGACCAGTGGCTCGAACGCCTGGCGCCATTCCGCCCGAACTACAAGCATCACGAGACCGGCGAAGACAACGGCGACTCGCATCTGAAAGCGTTGTTGATTCACCATGAGGTAATTGTGCCGATTACCGCCGGGAAGCTCGACCTGGGCACGTGGCAGCGAATTTTTTATGCAGAGTTCGATGGACAACGTGACAAGCGGGTCATCGTTAAAGTAATGGGGGAATGAAAGGATGTCGGAAGAACTGACAGAGTTGCAGGAACACGCGGAACACGCGAAAGAAGATCCCACGCTCGCCCCGGTTTCGCTGACTATGGCTGTGCTCGCGGTGTTGGTAGCGGTTGTGTCGCTGCTCGGCCATCGCGCACACACGGAAGAAGTCGTGCTGCAAGCGAAGGCAACGGATCAGTGGGCGTTTTATCAAGCCAAGAATATGCGACGGCATATGGACGAATTGTTTACGGATATAACCTCGGTACAGCCCAACACCGATGCCGTAGGCCTCTCCAAATTGCGAGACAAGTACTCGCAGGAAGCATCGCGATACAAAGACGATCAGAAGGATTTGGAAGGCGAGGCACGCAAATTGGAAGCGGAAGTCCTCACGGAACGATTTCGCGCTGACCGTTTCGATCTGGCTGAGGTCTTCCTCGAAATCGGACTGGTGATTACCTCTATCACTCTACTTTCAGGCCGCAGACTCTTTTGGTGGCTTGGAGTTCTGCTCGGAATTATTGGGATGGCAGTGACATGCACCGGCTTCTTCGTGCATTGAGCACGGTCAACAGTGCTCCACGCCTATAACTCGTGCGCCCTCTCTGCAGAAGTTAGGGCGTCGTTTTCCGGATTCGCGTTGCCCTTCAAAATCAGGTAGGGTCCAATTGCAAGCGCGTCCATGCGTGTGCGTTGGAAACAATCGATCGCCTCTTCCGGAGTACAAACGATCGGCTCGTTTTCATTAAAGCTGGTGTTGAGGATGACCGGGATGCCGGTCTTGCGCTGAAAAGCAGAAATCAAATCGTAGTACAGGGGATTTTCTTCGCGGGTGACAGTCTGCAACCGACCCGTGTCGTCCACATGGTTTACCGCGCAGAGCAACTGCCGCTTCTCTGGTCTGATCTTGTAAACGTGCAGCATGAACGGCGAAGGATGATCGTGCTCAAAATACTCGTGCTGGGATTCGGCCAGGATCGACGGGGCAAAGGGACGGAACCACTCGCGATGCTTGATACGTGCATTGAGCACATCTTTCATGTTCGGGAGCCCGGGATGGGCCACGATCGAGCGATTGCCTAACGCACGCGGGCCCCACTCCATTCGGCCTTGAAACCAGCCGACGACCTTACCGGCGGCAATCTGTTCGGCAGTTGCTTCGAGTAGAGCGTCGCGGTTGAGCTTGCGGGTTGCGAGTCCCGCGGCATGAAGCGCAGACTGAATGCAAGATTCGGAAAACTCAGGTCCCAGATAAGAATGCTTCAGCTCATGGCGGCGAGACTGCTTCAGCACGGAATGATAGGTATGCAGAGCCGCGCCGATGGCGAGGCCCTCATCGCCCGCAGCGGGCTGGATGTAAGTTTTACGGAATAGAGTGCGGTCGAACAGTTTCCCGTTCGCAACGCTGTTGAGCGCACAACCGCCTGCCATGGCTAGATTGTCGAGTGGTACTTGCGTATGGAGTTGCTTGAGCAGGTCGAAGAATATCTGCTCAAAACGATGCTGCATCGCGTAGGCGAGGTCCATGTCACGCTGCGTGATTTCGGTGTGGGGCTTGCGCGGGTCCCCGAAGAGCCTTTCCATCTTTTCCGAAAAATGACGCGCGAGGCGCACCGTTCCGTCAGGCAGGACTTGCATGCCCTGATTGCTGCCTAGGGGCTTGAAGTAGCTGAGGTCCAGCTGAAATTCCCCGTTCTTAGGGAACACGATCTTTTCGACTTCTCCGCAGTACGTGTCTTTTCCGTACGGAGCCAGACCCATGACCTTTCCTTCATCGCCGTATTTGTTGTATCCGATGAATTCGCAGATCATGGTGTAGAAGCTGCCGAGCGAATGGGGCAGGAAAACGCGTTCGAGCACTTCGATGTGGTTGCCCTCGCAACGTGTCATCATCGTCGAGACGAAATCGCCTGAGCCGTCATAGCTGAAACCGGCAGCATGTTCCCATGGCGAACAATAGTACGCACTGGCAATGTGGGCAATGTGATGTTCGAGATGGTGCTCTTGAAACTTTAGTTGTTCGCCATCGACTTCAACGGCTTTCGCGATGAGCGAGCGCACATCCCGCATCTGCTCTTTGCGCTGGCGCAGTCGAATGAAGTTCACGATCTTTGCGGGATTGCTCAGCGCATATTGAACCTTCTTGATCAGGTTTGCGTCGCTGTCCTGGCCCACCGCGACGTGGTCCACATCTGAAATCTTCGCACCAACTGCATCGAGGCAGGCTTTGATTGCGAGAGCCGGAAATCCCCCAAAATGCTTGTGCCGGTTCAGCCGTTCTTCGGCAATCGCGAACTTCACTTCCCCATCGACGACAATGGCGGCCGAAGCATCCGCATGAAACATATTGAGGCCCAAAATCAGCATGGACTAAATTGATCTCCTGTAGCGTCGTGTTCGCGGCAGAGTCATTTTTCCTGATCGGCGTCGCATGAGGATGCTCGCCGGACGGCGTCGAAAAATGCGGAGGTGTTCACTTGCGTGCGCTCTGCTGTGGCGAGCGATTCTTCGATCCGGAAAGTGGCCAATGCGGTGCAGACTAGATCTTCAAGGGCAATTGGGGCCGCCGCGTTGTACAGAACGGATTGCACAAAAGTGGCCCACTCCGCGCGGTGTCCCTTATCTTGCCGCCAGCGCGCGCGAACTATTTCTTTGCGGCCATTGCGAACCAATTCCAGACGACGGAAATCTTCGAGCACCGCCGCGGCGCCTCCGCCGAAAACTTCGATTCGCTCTTTCGAGAAAGAACGGTCGCCATTCGCAAGATAGCTGATCGTACCTTCGGAGCCGTTCGCGAAACGGAGTGAGATCAGAACGT
>C688J18823_10000317_pt1 | contig 27640 bp, 17 predicted proteins | sample HopSoiMetagenom1_FD_18823 | JGI IMG/M metagenome (IMG submission 18823) | reverse complement strand
GGCATCGGCCGAGCCGATGATCGGCGGCACGCTGCGCAAAGTCTTCGACGCGGCGTTCAAGTCGGCCGACGACTTCAAGGACGAATACGTCTCGACCGAGCACTTCCTGATCGGGATCACCGAGGTGAAGGAATCGACGGCGGCACAGGTTCTCAAACGTCACGGCGTGACGCGCGATGCAGTGCTCAAGGCGCTGCAGTCGGTGCGCGGCACGCAGCGTGTGACCGATCAGAATCCCGAGGCGAAGTACCAGGCGCTGGAGCGGTATGCGCGCGATCTCACGCAGCTCGCGCGCCGCGGCAAGCTCGATCCGGTCATCGGACGCGACGAAGAAATCCGCCGCGTGATCCAGGTCCTGTCGCGCCGCACGAAAAACAATCCGGTGCTGATCGGCGAGCCGGGCGTCGGCAAGACCGCGATCGTCGAAGGACTGGCGCGCCGCGTGATCGCAGGCGACGTCCCCGACGGCCTGAAGAACAAGCGCGTCATCGCTCTCGACCTCGGCGCGATGATCGCCGGCGCGAAGTACCGCGGCGAGTTCGAAGACCGGCTCAAGGCGGTGATCAAGGAAGTCGAAGAGTCTGAGGGGGAAGTCATCCTTTTCATCGACGAGTTGCACACGCTCGTCGGCGCGGGCGCCGCGGAAGGGGCGATGGACGCGTCGAACATGCTCAAGCCGGCGCTTGCACGCGGCGAGTTGCGCGCGATCGGCGCGACGACTCTGAACGAGTACCAGAAGCACATCGAAAAGGACGCCGCGCTCGAACGGCGCTTCCAGCCGGTGTACGTCGGCGAGCCGACGGTCGAGGACTCGATCGCCATTCTTCGCGGATTGAAGGAGCGCTACGAAGTCCATCACGGCGTGAAGATCCAGGACTCGGCGCTCGTCGCCGCGGCGACGCTCTCGCATCGCTACATCACCGATCGCTTCCTGCCCGACAAGGCCATCGATCTCGTCGACGAAGCCGCATCGCGCTTGCGCATCGAGCTGACGTCGATGCCGCAGGAAATCGACGAGCTGACGCGGCGCATGACACAGCTGCAGATCGAGAAGCAGGCGCTGTCGAAAGAAGAAAATCCGCAATCGAAAGAACGTCTGCGCGTGATCGAGTCGGAGATCGCGGAGCTGCAGACGCGCATCGCCGCGCTGAAGGCGCAGTGGGAGAGCGAGAAGGGCGTGATCACGCAGATCAACGAGCTGAAGAAGAAGCTCGAGGATGCGCGTGAAGCGGCGAACCGCGCAGAGCGTGAAGGCGATCTGAATCGCGCGGCGGAGCTGAGTTACGGACAGGTCCCGCAGCTGCAGCGCGATCTCGACGCGCAGTCGCAGAAGCTCGCCGACATGCAGAAGAGCGGTGCGCTGCTGCGCGAGGAAGTGACGGACGAGGACATCGCCGACATCGTGTCGAAGTGGACCGGCATCCCGGTGACGAAGATGCTCGAGTCGGAGATCCAGAAGCTGGTGCGGATGGAAGACCGGCTCAAGCTGCGCGTCATCGGTCAGGAAGAAGCGGTCACCGCGGTGTCGAATGCGGTGCGCCGTTCACGCGCGGGCCTCAAGGATCCGAATCGTCCCGTCGGCTCGTTCATCTTCATGGGACCGACCGGCGTCGGCAAGACCGAGCTCGCGCGTGCACTCGCGGAGTTCCTCTTCGACGACGAGAACGCGATGGTGCGCATCGATATGTCGGAGTACATGGAGCGTCACGCCGTCGCGCGTTTGATCGGCGCGCCTCCGGGATATGTCGGCTACGAGGAAGGCGGACAGCTGACGGAGGCGATCCGCCGCCGGCCGTACGCGGTCGTGCTCTTCGATGAGATCGAGAAGGCGCATCCCGAGGTGTTCAACGTGATGCTGCAGATCCTCGATGACGGGCGGCTGACCGATTCGAAGGGACGGGTGGTCGACTTCAAGAACACCGTCATCATCATGACGTCGAACGTCGGCGCGCAGTACATCTTCGAGTATCAGAAATCGATGCAGTCGCCGGCGCAGGAAGAGGAGATGCGCAGAGCGGTCGAGGCGGAGCTCCACACGAAATTCCGTCCGGAGTTCCTCAACCGCATCGACGACGTGATCATCTTCCACGCGCTGAACCTGAGCCACATCAAGCGGATCATCGAAGTGCAGCTGAAGAATCTGCAGAAGATGATCGCCGACCGCGGCCTGACGCTCGAAGTGAGCGAGGGAGCGAAGGAGGCGCTGGCGAAAGAGGGATACGACCCGGCGTTCGGTGCGCGTCCGCTCAAGCGCGCGCTGCAGCGCGAGATCATCGATCCGCTCGCGATCAGACTGCTGGAAGGAACGTTCAAGCAGGGCGATGTGGTGTTCGTGAATGGCGCCGCCGGGGGAAAGGTGGAGCTCGCGCTGGAGCCCGAACCGATGAGCGTGCATTGAGCTGGGTGTCATCCCGAGCCGCGTAGACGGTCGAGGGATCCCCTGCCGAAGCACGATGAGCGCCCGTAGGCAGGGGATGCCTCGACTTCGCTCGGCATGACACAGGCTCGTGCGCACGCCTTTTGCCTGCCGATGTGGTGTTCGTGAATGGCACCGCTGGGGGCAAGGTGGAGCTGGCGCTCGAGCCGGAACCGATGAGCGTGCATTGAGCTAAGTGTCATCCCGAGCCGCGTAGACGGTCGAGGGATCCCCTGCCGAAGCACGATGGCGCTCCGTACGCTCGGCATGACCCAGGCTCGTGCGCACGCCTTTTGCCTGATCCATTCGGCAGAAGGAGCTCTCATGTACCGCATTGCAGTTGCTTTTCTCATCACCGCCCTCGCGCTCGGTTGCCACAAAGTCGCTCAGCCCGCTGAGTCGACGACGAAAGGAAACGCCACCGATCGCAGCGCGAACGGAACGACCGGCACCGGTGAGCCGGTGTCGCAGGCGACCGGATCCGCGGCCGCAGCGCAACAACTCGGGACGGTCGCGCCGAGCGCCGCATCGAATGGCGTCGCCGTGACCGGCACCGAAGACGTGCACGCCGCGAAGACCGAGACCACCTCGACACTCTCCGGTCCGAACGGCACCACCACCATCGCCATCGCGACGCCGACCGACACCACCGCCACGGTCAAGCAGAAGAAGCCGTGATGCGCAGCGCGGTTTTTGTGCTCGCGTTGTTTGCGCTGGCGTGTCCGCAGGGCAGCAGTGTCGAACCGTCCAGGACCTCGACGACCGCTTCGAATCCGCAAGCGGTCCCGGAGAACTCGACGGCGATGAATCCGGTCACCGAATCGTCGAAGGACAGCGGCGGCAATCGCGTGACGAGCGCGCCGCCGCAGGTGGCCGTCGATCTGACCGAGTACTCGATCAACATGCCCGACTCGCTCGCGGCGGGACCGCAGCAGTTGCAGATCACGAATCACGGCGAGCAGCAGCACAACTTCGTGATCGAAGGCGCGGGCGTGCATCAGCAGCTTGCGAGCAATCTCACGCGCGGCGGCACGGCGACGCTCGACGTCGATCTGAAGCCCGGCACGTACGAGGTCTACTGTCCGGTCGACGAGCACAAGGGCAAAGGGATGCACCGCACGATCACGGTGAAATGACTTTGCTGCGATAGACGCGCCCGTTGCCGTTCGCCGCGATCAGCGCATACCCGCGCGGCAGCTCGTCTTTCGCCAGCTGCGTCTCGTCGCCGAATTTCCAGGTGAACACCCACTCCGCCTCGGGTGCGTATCGCGCCGCATCGATGGTCCACGCCTGGTTCTCGATCTGGAACACGTTCGGCTGCATCGACGGCGCGAATGTAATCGGAAAGTAATCGGTGCCCGCTTCGTAGTTGTCGAGATTCACCAGCTCGTGATCGATTGCGGCGTAGTTGATCGCTTTCATCATCGGCACGAGCGCGCTGCCGGGCCGCGCGTCGTATGCGCCGAGCAGCGGCACCAGCGTGGAGCGCGCTCCGAGGCCGCGGGTCGAGGCGAGAAGGCGCGTGATGTTGTGATCGGCGTGCGTGTAGTTCTTCACCAGAAAGCCGGCTTCCGCGACGGCGACGCAGAGGAACGCGGCGATCAGCGCGCGCGACGGTACGCGAGGCGTGAACCACGCGAGCGGCGCGAGCATGAAGGCGAGCGCGAGCCGTTCGTGGATGAACGAGCCGCCGTTCGCATTCGAGCTCAGCGCGTAATAGAGCACGAGGTAGATGAGCGTCAACGCGAGAAAGAGACTCGCTTCGCGCTTCAGACTCTGACGGATGAACGTGACGATGAAGAGCACGATGAAAAGCGCGAAGTAGACGCGGCCGAAGATCAGCTGACGCGGATCGAATGTCAGCAGCAGTTGCGTCTTGTTGAGGTACGACCAGCCGATCGAGAACGGCATCGGCGTGAAGAGGCTGCTCGAATCGCCCGGTTGCGAGAACGCGTACCAGCCGAGGAAGGGGGCAACGGGGAGGAGCATGAGGAGGTGCAGCGCTGATTCGCGGCGCAAGCGAGCTTGCGCAAGCCATAAGAGCAGCAGCGACGCGATCGTTAGCGCGGTGGTCAGCGGATGCGAGAAGTAGCAGGCGACGAGCAGCAGCGAGGTGATCGCGATCGACTTCAGCGTCGGTTGCGCGCGATGCCGCCACCACCACGCGATCGTCACGAGCGAGAGTCCGACGCCGATCGCGTAGTTGTAGAAACCGAGTTGAAAGAGCTGGTTGTACGCGAGGGGAATGGCGACGAATGCGTAGACGTGCCGCCGCTCGTCATCGCAGCCGGCGTACATCCAGACGCCGGTCATGAACAGCGCGATGATGCCGGTCATCAGCAGCTTCTCCGCGACCGCCGCAGGAAAGATCGTGAGCAGCAGCGCGAGGATGAGATGTCCGCTCCAGTTGGGCACCGGCCGCCGGTTGAGCCGGAACCACTGCGTCAACGGGCAGTGATCTCCTCGGACGATGTGCCGGATGATCTCCGCGTTGTAGACGTGGCTCGGTCCATCGACGGTCGGCAGATGACGCACGCACCAGATCGGAACGATCAGCAGAATGACCGCGGCGATGTAGAGGCGTTTTGCGCCGGATGCAAGCATCGATTCATATACGTTGCGTCCGTTATGGACCGTTTAGTGTCGGATGACGCTGACGATTCGATGCGCGCGCGATTCATCGAGACGCTTGCACGCCGCGGGTATCGATGGGACCGCGCTGGTTGGTGTAGGGCAAGCTCTCAGCTTGCCGGCGACAAGCTAAGAGCTTGTCGTACACCATCCGCCGACATTCTTGCTGCTACGGCCCCTCACCAACGACGATTTCACCAGTAACCCATCTCTCCCGAGAACATCACCTCGTACACCTTGCGCGCCCAGCTGCGCTTGCCGAACTCCACCTTGCCTTCCTGCCGCAGCCACTCCTTGATGGGCAGCGTGAAGCCCGTCTTGCGGCGATTCCGCACTTCCGGCGGCAGCGGCGGATGCGGAGCGGCGGCGAGGAGCTGCTTGCCGCGCTCTTTGCGCGTGACGAGCAGGGGTGCGAGCTTGCGCAGCAGGTGCGCATCGACGAGCGGCACGCGCACTTCGAGTGAGTGCGCCATCGACGCCCAGTCCATGTCGCGCAGCAGTTGATTGCGGAGGTAGAGCGACGACTCGAGCGCGGCGACGCGCGCGAACGGATTGCCCGGATCGGGCGTCACCGTCTGCTCGATGAGCGGCAGCAGATCGAGGCGCTGCAATCCTTCGCGCGCGATGTCGTCGCCGAGAACGGATGGCAATTCCGAGGCGAGAAAGCGTCCGCGTTTCACGAGATAGGCGCCGGCGTACGACGAGCCGTAGCGCAGGATCTCGCCCATCTTCGGGCTGATGTGCCGGCTCCGTTTCGCCAGCGCGGAGTTGATGCCGTACACCGCGCTGCTCAGTCCCGGCACGCGCGCGAGCGGACGGGTGATCGGCATCCAGCGCGGGATGTCGCGGAACGAGGTGTAGCCGCCGAACAGCTCGTCGCCGCCGGTGCCCGACATCGCGACCTTCAAGCCGAAATCGTGCGCCGCCTTGCTGATGAAGTAGCTGTTGAGGCCATCGACGCTCGGCTGATCCATCGCCGCGAACACGCGCGGCAGCTCGTTGCGGAACTCGTCGAGCGTCAGCTCGCGGATCGCATGCCGCACGCCGTACTGCTGCGCGACCAGTTGCGCGAGCGGCGCTTCGTCGTTGTCGCGTCCGCGATATTCGGAAAAGCGGAGCGTCATCGTCTGCAGGTCGGTCGCGCCGGTCTCGCGCGCGAGCGCAACGACCGCCGTCGAGTCGATGCCGGCCGACAAAAACGCGCCGACCGGCACATCCGCGACCAGGTGATAGCGCACCGATTCGAGCACCGCGTCGTGCACCGCTTCGCGCCGCTCCGCTTCGGCGAAGTGTTGATTGGATTCGACTGCATCGCGCAATGTCGCGGCGATCGAAAAATAGCGGACCGGCTCGCGCATGCCGCGCGCGTCGACGTACGCGTACGAGCCCGCGGGAAGCGAGCGGATCGCCCGGTACATCGTGAACGGCTCCGGCACGGTGCCACGCAGAAAAAATCCGGCGGCGGCCGCGGGATCGAATTGTTTATCGACATGACCGCCTGCGATCAGCGCCTTCACCTGCGACGCGATGCGGATCGTTTTCCCGTCGTCCGCGTAGTAGAGCGGCTTGATGCCGTACGGATCGCGCGCGAGGAGCATCCGCCGTTCGCGGCCGTCCCATAACGCGATCGAGAACATGCCGCGCAGCTCGTTCAGCATCGCTTCACGTTTTTCGTCGTAGAGCGCGAGCAGCACCTCGGTGTCGGAGTGCGACGTGAACGTACGGCCGCGCGCGATGAGCTGCTCGCGCAGCTCCTGGTAGTTGTAGATCTCGCCGTTGAAGATGATCGACAGCTCGCCGCGATGCATCGGCTGCGCGCCGGCGGGCGAGAGGTCGATGATGGCGAGGCGGCGATGGCCGAAGCCGACTTTGCCGTTTTGTGACACCCACGCTTCCGACGCGTCGGGACCGCGAAAGCGCATGCACTCTCGCGACGCGATCAATTCATCGCGATCGACGGAAGGCGCGTCGTCCGCGTACGCGAAGATGCCGTTGATGCCGCACATGGAGATAGCAGATAGCAGACAGCGGATGGTGGGAGCAACCGATACGTCAGCGTATTGCGGAGAAAGAATGCAGGTAGCCGGATGACGTTCGGGTGACGTTGGATATCGGCATCTCCGATCGTTCACGGGCTTTCTGCAGCAGGGGATCGGCAAGCGTCCGGATGTCGTATTCGACCTTGCTCAGGTCGAGCACGTCGTTGAGAACGCCCTGCACCTGCATGCTGACGACAACTTCGAGGAACCAGCGCAGCCACTGTGCGTCGAGAAGAGGAACGAGCTTCCAGACATCGCTCCATGGTCTCTTCGTCAGGATCGCCGCGCTGATCCGCACCTCCGGTCTCTGATCCACGTTGTCGGCAAGCGACGCTGTTTCGTATGGCAACCAGCCCTGGTCGAGAAAGCGCACCGCGGACGGAAGCAGATGCGGCAACAGGATCGCGTCGCTCGGGAACAGCGCATGGATGCGGTGAAACTCCGTGCGAAACGCGCTCTTCAAAACGGGAAGATGCGCGACGGACTTCGCGGCGTTGCGAATCGCCGAAAAGGATCCCGGCCGCAGGATGACGAGCTTTCCCCACGATCCGGGCGCCGTGAGCAGATATTCGGGCTCCTCCAGGAGCGCACGCACCAGCAGCGCAGCAGCGACGTCGTAGTCCAGACCCTGCATCACATAGCGGGACAACTCCGGGTCTCCGAAGATGAAAAACGCGATCGCCGGATAGTCCGTGGCCAGTCGATTCCATTGCTCGAGACGAACGGGCATGTTCAGGAACTTAAAGCCGACGTAGCGAGGAACGCGACGGCCTCGAAATGTCTCATGATCGAGAATCTCGCGAGCGTCATCGTCACTGGCCGAGGTGAGCTCCTCGATCTGCGGCGGCAGATGACGAAACCAGTCGAGCGGTAGCTGAGTTTTGACGTGCTCCGGAAGTCCGTGAAGCAGCGGTGCCGGAATTTCTTTGAGCACCGTCGCGAGAGCACGCAGCGATTCGCCGTCGCGGTATGTCGAAAGACGAAGAATCGCATGCAATAGACGACTCATGACGGCTGACGGAGGATCCTGCGTGGTCCAGTGTGCGATCGGGGACGATCCCGCCCATCCAACTTCCGAACGTTCCAACAGTACGGCGCCGTAGGTCTGGCCGTCCGATGTCGATGGTTCGGCCAGCAACATCCAGCTAAGGAGATCGGCTTCCATCACCGTACGACCGATTGAGGGGGCATGTCGCAGATGGTCAATGACACTCTTCAAGCCATCGGCCGAAAGCGACAGCCAACGATCATCCTCGAGAAGATGACTGAGCAGGTGGAGGAACCACGCTGGACAATTCGTAACCAGCCGCGCCGCGACTGCCGCGACCAGAGCGAGGAACGCCGGTGGCGCATCTTCGAACCACGCAGTCACACGCGGGAGACGTCGATCATCATCATCCAGCAGAGCAACCAGAAGGGCCGCCGCGCCCACGAGCTCCGGAACATTGTTGTAATCGAGAGCATCGATGCACGAATCGATTACCCACCGCCGTGAGTTCGTCGTCCCGATGTGCTGAAACGCCGCAAGCACCGGCACCTCGGTCGACGCGAGAGCCGACGAGAACGCGTTGCGGAATCGAGCGCGAACGCGCTGGTCCTGTTCGAGCACGCCGTCGTTCAAAAGCATCGCCAGGAGCACACTTCCGCGGCAGAGGCGCTTTCGAAGCCACTTAGTCGACGCATCCTCGCTGTAGTCGAATCGCTCCAGTGCCTGGGTCACGACCGACAGCTCGAGATGCCTGCGGGTCTCGATCACCGCGCTGATGGCGAACAGGATCACTTCCCGCCAGTGCGCATCGCCATCGAGGATGTCGAGACGCTCGGCGAGATTGTCGTGCTGGTCACTGACGTCGATCTCCTCGTACAGGAATTCGCCGGCGAAGAATTCCTGGAGTTGTCGCACGTCGAAGCGGACGTGATCGCCGCTGTCGGGCGTGTTGACCAGTACCAGTCGTTCGGTCGTGGCGCGCATCACCACGTCGACCAGTTCGCGCGGCTCGCCCATCGACTGCACGGCGGCGACGACGAGTCCGCGAAACTCATCCTTTCGCATCATCGACTCGGCGTTCTCCGCCCGCTCGGCGCGAGCGTGCAACGCGAATCCGAGGCGGTTGTGGACGGCTTTGAGGAGCTGCGTTTTCTCGCGGAGAAGACTGGTCAACAAAGCGTCGGGCAATTCGTGATTCGCCTCGCGGCGGCGAATGATCTCGTAGAAGTTGCGGTACAGCTGCCAGCGCCGCTCCGGCGGCTTCCCCCCCTCGCGCACGACGATGGCCATGATGTGCGACTGCAGTGGAGTGGTCATGAGGTGGCGAATCGACGGACGTTCCATCGCTCGTTCGAGAATCCCGGAGTCTCGCTCCGCGTCGGCCGGCGTGCGCTGAAACGCGAGCAGCGGCCGCGCGCAATCGAGCGCCCGCTTCGGTTCGAGCGCCGGCAACACCAGCCGTGCGCTCTCGATCGCGTCGAACTGGCCTGAATATCCCTGTGGACGCGACGTGCAGCAGGCCAGCACGTCGGCGTCGATCTCCACCACGTCCTGTTCCAGGAAATGGCGCACCTCTTTCGCTACCGTGTCCTTCACGTCCGACGGTACCTCGTCGAGACCGTCGAAGAAGACGAACCACGATCGCAGCGCGAGCGCGCGACGCAGCGTGCCGGGCAGCACGTCTTCTCCCAGTTCCTGCGTCAGCTTCTCCGCGAGATAGGTGACGATGCGCCGCGGCATTTTCTTGAAATTGGGATCGCGCACTTGCTGGCGCTCGCGCGCTTCGACGGCGGCCAGCCATTCGGCATAGCTCTTCAATTCGATGATGATCGGAACGCGCGGCGCTTCCGGCCGCAGAGGCGCACGATCGTAAATCTCCGCCGCGAGCTGCCGCTGCGTGTTCGAGATGTTCAGCGAAGTGTCGCTCTGAAGAATCGCGGCGCGCTGCAACTGCGCGAAGTAATGACCGATGGTCGACTTCCCCTGGCCCGGTCCGCCGCGCAGAAACCACACGGACGCGCGTGCCGGATCGTTGCGCCACAAACGCCATGCCTCTCCCGCGAGCTGGCGATCGTTCGACGGACGATGCGAGCGCGCGGAGGACTGCAACAAGGTCGCGACGGCCATCCGCTCGTACGGCGGCTCTGAGCGCCGCGTTTCGGCGACCGGCAGGTCAACGAATAGGGTATGGATTCCCGGCTGCTGCGAGCCCCCGGCGCCAGCCTGCTCCAGTTTGCTGAACTGCTGGTTTTGCATTTCGCCGACGATCAGGTGCCAGAGAATGCGGCGAACATCCGCTCTTGTATCGGCGAGCGAGTCGATCAGCTCCGACACGAGATTTCCTGGAGTGAGGAAGTGGCCGTAATGCCGGGCGATCTCGGGATGATCGATCAGCAGATCGAGGATCTTGCGACCACCCCAGATGTCGAAATGCTTGTCCAGCTCCGGGTGCGCAGCGCGGACCATCTCGCGCGCGCGATCGAACACGCCGGTCTTCGGCACGCCGCTCGGCTCGACGTTCGTAACGATGATCCAGTTGTCAGGCCAGACTCGTTTGCTGTCGGCGTTCTTGAACGCCTTGATCTCGTGCTCGATCTGGCGCAGCAGCCACTTCTGCTCGTCCGCGGATGCCGACGGCGCATGAAATTTCGCCTGCAGGTACCACGTGCCGCGCCAGCGGTCGGTGAGACTAGGGTATGGCGCTTCGCCCTCGAAGAAGACATCGCGTCCGCCATCGGAGCCGGGCGCGAAGCCGGTGCTGCCCGCGCCGAGGACTTTCAAGGCGAGCGCGTTGATGAGGTGCTCGAACGCATACGGTCCGAGACACGACAGGTCGTATGGCGTGGACATTTCTAACGGATAGCCAAATAGCAGCCAGGCGAACCGCCGACTCGAGAAACGTTTTTGTTGCTCCTGCTATCTGCTGTCTGCTGTCTGCTATCTAATTGAACCATGCATCGTCTGCTCGTTGTCCTCCTCGCTTTTTCCGCGCTCGCTCAGGACAAACCGATGGTCGGATTCACCCCCGCCTCCGCCGCGAAGCAGCACGCGCTTGAACAGAAATTCGACGCCAATCTGAATCGCGACGAGCTGCGCGAATGGATGCGGCGCCTCAGCGCGCATCCGCACCACCTCGGCTCCGCCTACGACAAAGAGAACGCCGAATTCATCGCGTCGCTCTTCAAGTCGTGGGGCTACGACACGACGATCGAGACCTTCACCGTGCTCTTCCCGACGCCGAAGACGCGCATCGTCGAGCTGATCGCACCGGAGCACGTCACGCTGAAGCTCGCGGAGACGCCGCTGCCGCAGGACGCGACCTCGGGGCAGACCAGCGAACAGCTCCCGACGTACAACGCCTATTCGACCGACGGCGACGTCACCGGCGATCTGGTTTACGTCAACTACGGCTTGCCCGCCGACTACGACGAGCTCGCGAAGCGCGGCGTCGATGTGAAGGGCAGGATCGTCATCGCGCGATACGGGCAGTCATGGCGCGGCATCAAGCCGAAAGTCGCGGCGGAGCATGGCGCGATCGGCTGCATCATCTACTCCGATCCGCACGACGACGGCTATTTCGAAGGCGACACGTATCCTAAAGGCGCGTTCCGCAACGAGAACGGTGCGCAGCGCGGCTCGGTCGCCGACATGCCGCTCTACTCCGGCGATCCGCTGACGCCCGGCGTCGGCGCGACGGCGGACGCGAAACGGCTAGACCGCAAAGACGTGCAGACCATCACGAAGATCCCGGTGCTGCCGATCTCGTACGGCGACGCGCTGCCGCTGCTGCGCGCGCTCGGCGGTCCCGTCGCACCGACCGACTGGCGCGGCGCGCTTCCCATCACCTATCACCTCGGGCCCGGCCCGTCGCGCGTGCACATGAAGCTCGAGTTCGACTGGAAGCTCGTGCCGGCGCGCGATGTCATCGCGAAACTCCCCGGCACCGATCGCGCCGACGAGTGGGTGATGCACGGGAATCACTACGACGCGTGGGTGAACGGCGCGAGCGATCCGATCAGCGGCATGGTTGCGGAGCTGGAGGAAGCGCGCGCCGTCGGCGAGCTCGCGAAAACCGGCTGGCGTCCGCGCCGCACGATCATCTACGCCGCCTGGGACGGCGAGGAGCAGGGCCTCCTCGGATCGACGGAATGGGTCGAGACGCACATTTCCGACCTGCAGAAGCATCTAACGATGTACATGAACTCCGATTCGAACGCGCGCGGCTTCCTCGATGCGGGCGGCTCGCACACGCTGGAGCGCTTCATCACGCAGGTGGCGCACGACGTCACCGACCCGGAGCGCAACGTCTCGGTGTTCGAGCGCCAGCGCGCGCACGATGTGATGACGGCGAAGACGAACACGGAAAAGAAGGCCGCGCTGAATCGCGATCTGATCCATCTCGACGCCCTCGGCTCGGGCTCCGATTTCACGCCGTTCCTGCAGCACGCCGGCATCGCCGCGCTGTCGATCGGCTACGACGGCGAGTCGGACGGCGGCTCGTATCACTCGATCTACGACTCGTTCGATCACTACGTGCGCTTCGGCGACCCGACGTTCGATTACGGCGTCGTGCAGGCGAAGACGACGGGCCGCATCACGCTGCGATTCGCCGACGCCGATCTGCTGCCGTTCGAGTTCACCACGCTCGCATCGACGGTCGGCGATTACGCGGATGAAGTGAGCAGGCTCGCGGACGACATGCGCAAATCGACCGAAGAACAGAATCGATTGCTGAACGAGCACGTCATGGAGACCGCGGCCGATCCGACGAAGACGTTCGTCGCGCCGGCGGCCGAGGGAGCGGTGCCGTACTTGAATTTCGCGCCGCTGCAGAATGCGGTGGCGCGATTGAAGAAGAGCGCGGACGAATTCGCCAAGGCGTATGCGAACGCGCTGAACACCGAGTCGCCGGCGCGCTCGCTGGCGCTCGATCGCGCGCTGCAGCACGCCGAGCAGGCATTCACGCGCGACGAAGGTCTGCCCCGCCGCCCGTGGTATCGCCATCAGATCTACGCGCCCGGCTTCTACACCGGCTACGGCGTGAAGACGCTGCCCGGCGTGCGCGAAGCGATCGAACAGCGCCGCTGGAGCGAAGCGAACGCGCAGATCGCATTCGTTTCGAAAGTGATCGAGGACTACGCAGCGGAGGTCGATCGGGCGAGTGACATCGCCCGCGGCAAGATCGAGTGATTGCACTGCTCCTGATCGCGGCGATCACCGGAAACGTGATCGGGCCGGACGGCGCGCCGATCGCGAAGACGCGCGTGACGGCGTACCGCGCGGAGCGTTTGATCGACAGGCTGCGGCGGGAGAGCGCGAAGAAAGAACGGCCGCTGCTCGGCGCCGCGACAACCGGCGACGACGGCGCGTTCAAGCTCGATACGACGGATGGCATTGTCGACGTGCATGTCGAATCGGACGGCTTTCGCGCGGACCCGGTGCTCGTGCCGGCCGACGAGCACGACATCACGATCGCGCTGCAGAAAGGCGCGCCGCCGGCAGAGCAGCATGTCTTCTCGTACACGAACCGCCCGCCGGAGCTCTTCGTCGACGCCGGAGCGCGGGCGTCCCGCCCGCAGTCGTTGGCCGTCCCGGCCGACGACCGCGATGCAAAGCAGATCACGCACTCCCCGACGCCGGCAGCATCGGCCGGAATCGCCGTTCAGGGCAAAGTCATCGACGCGAACGGCAAACCGGTCGCGAATGCGAGCGTGCTCAGCGAAGAGCATCTGTTCGCGACGACCGATGACGAAGGCCGCTTCGCCATCGCGCACGTCTCGCGCGGCGGCTTGATCGAGGTGATCAGCGAGCGCGGCTCGGGATTCGCGGAGGCGCGGCCGGGCGAGCTCACGATTCGTGTGCACCCGCAGCAGAAGATCACGGGCGTCGTGCGCGACGAAGCGAAGAAGCCGGTCGCCGGCGTCCCCATCTACGCGATCGAGGGCGACATGGTGATCGGACCGGAGACACTGGGCGGCGCGGTGTCGGACGCGAAGGGTGCGTTCACGCTGAATGTTGCCGATGCGCGGTACCCGATCACGGCGAACGCCGGTCCGTACGTGCAGGCGGTGATCGGATCGAACGAAGACGTCACGATCAAACGGCTCGCGACCGTCGACGGCGTGGTACGCGATGCTGACGACAAACCGGTTGGCGGCGCCGGCGTGATCTTCGCGCTCGATATCGCAGTCGGATGGGATGCCGTCAATGCGATGGTGCACAGCAGCGTGACGACCGACGCGCACGGCCGCTTTCGCACGCACGTTCCGGCCGGCGCGAAAGGACGGATCGAGGTCTCGCCGCGCGGACGGCCGACCGGCAACAGCGAGACGATGACCGTTCCCGCCGCGGGCAAACGCGACGTGGTCGTGAGGTTGCGTCCCGGCATCGAAGTGCGCGGCGTCGTGCGCGACGGCCGCGGTCAGCCGCTCGGCGGCGTTTCGATTCGCAAACCGACGGACGGCGAATGGGCGATGACGGCGGACGACGGCTCGTTTTCGGTCGAGCTCGAACAGGGTTCCTCTGCGCTGGTCTTCACGAAAAAGCACTACGTCGAAACGACGAAAGAATTCGATGTGAAGCCGTCGATCGAGCCGTTGCACATCACGCTTTCCGATGCCGCGATCGTGCGCGGAACGCTGATGCGCAAAGATGGAGAGGCAGCCAGGGAAACGCTCATGGCTGTGGGGAGCGAAGCGTTGGCCGCGGTCAATCCTGACGGCACGTTCGAGCTCGAATTCGCCGCGCCCGGCACGTACACCATCGAGACGATGGGCTCGTCGCACAAGTTCGTCGTGCACGCGCCGTCGAGTGATGTGCGACTGGTGCTCGATCCGGGACTTTTGATTCGCGGCCGTGTCGTCGATGCAATGACCGGGGAGCCGATCGAGCAGTTCATCGCGCAGGCGTGGCGCGGCGATGAGAGCCTCGACGCGCCGGCCGACGACAACGGTGCGGGCGAGTTCGTCATCAGCGGGCTGGCGCCCGGAAGGATCACCGTCATCGCCGGCGGGGAGCACTACCTTCCGTCAAAAGTAAGCGCCGAAGCGGGACAGAGCGAGCCGGTGACGATCGCGCTGAATCGCGGCTTCACGTTGCGCGGACGCGTGCACGATGCGGACGGACAGCCGATCGAGGACGTGCATGTCGAGTTCGAGCAACGGCCGGCCGAGACGCGGGCGTATCCGACGACCGAGGCCGACGGCACGTTCGAGCTCGACGCGCTGGAGCCGGACGAGAACGTGAAGCTGACGTTCAGCAGGAACGGGTGGCTCCAGCGCATGCAGCAGATTCGCGTGACGAGCGACATGATGCCGCTCGACGTGGTGCTGAGCCGCGGCATGGCGGCGAAAGGACACGTCCTCGATCGATCGGGCAAGCCGGTGGAGGGCATTCCGGTCACGGCGACTTCCGCCGCATTCGGGGCGTCGTATGCGAACGCGGCCACCGACAGCAGCGGCGCGTTCACGATGGCGGCGCTCGCGCCGGGACGATACGACTTCACGGTTCACGACCGGCGCGCCGGCGTGCGCGGTGCGACGCGCGACGTCGACATCGAGCAGGTCCACGACGTCGTGATCCGCGTCGAGCCGCAGCAGTCGGGCGCGATCGCTGGAAAAGTCTCCGGCATCAAACCGACTGCCACCATCCGCTCGCTGAGCATCGATACGTCCGCGGGGAAGGTCGACACCCAGATCCAGCCGGACGGCACATTCCACGCCGACGATGTGCCGGCCGGGATCGCCACCGTGTGCGCGTACACCAGCAGCGGCGGAACGATGCGCAGCACGCGCCGGGTGACGGTCGACGTCGCGCCGGGTGCCGTGGCGAACGTCGAGCTGCAGGTCGAGGAGCAGCGGACGCTGCGTGGCCGCGTGACGCGCAACGGCCGCCCGGCCGCGCATGCAGAGGTCATGCTGCAGTCGCAGTACAGCAGCGCAGACGCGATCACCACGGACGACGGCTCGTATGAGCTGCACCTCGATGCGGGCCGCTACCACGTCCTGATTGCAGGACTTCCATACAGCGGTGACGTCGACGTCGAGCAAACCTCGGTGCTCGACATCGAGATCGACACGTTCACCACGCGCGCGCTGGTGATCGACGGCGATTCGAGTGCTCCGATCCCCGACGTTACGATTCATGCGCGCGATCTCCGCGCGGTCACCGGCGCCGATGGACGCGCATCGATCGATGTGCCGCGCGGCGCGGCCGTCACGCTGATCGCATCGAAAAACGGCTACGCGAATGCATCCGCGGAGGCGATCGATGGCGACATCGTGATGCGGCTCGTTCGCTCGGCGGGCGTGGTCGTGCGGATCGTCGACGCGCGCGACGGCCGCACGTTGACGGGCAACGCAGTCGCGCGCGATGCGGCCGGACACGTGCTCGCATCCGCGCACGAAACAGAGCCCGATGGAACGTACGTGCTGCCGCTGGCAGCGGGCGAATACCGCTTCTCCGCCTCGGCATCAGGCTACGGCTCCGAGACCGTGCGCGCATCGGTGCCGCCGGGCGAAGTGCACATCGCATTGCCGCGCGGCGGGCAGTTGCTGCTGCGGTCGAATCAGGACGTGCACGGCACCGCGCGGCTGCTGCTGCCTGACGGCGACATGTACGTCCGCTGCTGGTGCAACGGCGTCGCCGACATCGAGATCGACGGCCGCCTCACGACGGTCGATGCCGTCTCGCCCGGCAGCTACACGCTCGAAGTCACGCCGCTCGGCGGCAGGCCGCGGCGATATCCGGTCACCGTGGTTCAGGGCGAGACGGTGGCGGTGCAGATCGACTGATGACGCAAGAGCGATTAACGCGCCTTCGGCAGCATGTACACGACCTCGCCCTTTTTCGAGAGCCCGAGGTCTTCGCGGGCAATGCGCTCGACGGCGTAGGTCGACTTCTTCGCGCTCTGCACTTCGGCGCGAAGGCGCGCGTTCTCGGCTTCGAGACGTTTGACGTCGGCGTGCAGTGCATCGACGCGTTGTCGAGCCTGCTGGAGCTCGCCGATTCCGCCGCGGTCGCTGAACAGATAGATGCACGACAGCAGCACCAGCGCGCCTGAAATCAGGATCACGACGCGCATCGCGGTGTGTGTCACGCGGCGCGAATCGTGCGTCGAAACCGAGGGCGGCATGGCGTTCAGTGTAGGCCGTTATAATCCGTTCGTGAAGCGCAATTCCGCCTCCAATCCGCTCACCGAACGGTACGCCTCGAAGGAGATGTCGTACCTCTTTTCCGCCGATTTCAAGTTCCGCACGTGGAGGCGTTTGTGGATCGCGCTGGCCGAAGCGGAGCAGGAGCTCGGGCTCTCCATCACCGATGCGCAGCTCGCCGAATTGAAGGCGCACGCGGACGACATCAACTACGAAGACGCCGAGCGCCGCGAGCGGGAGATCCGTCACGACGTGATGTCGCACATCTACGCCTACGGACTTCAGGCTCCCTCCGCGAAAGGCATCATTCACCTCGGCGCAACCTCTGCCTTCGTCACCGACAACACTGACATCCTGCAGATGGCCGAAGCGCTGCGCATCGTGGTCCGCCGCGTGGTCAACCTGATGGCCAAGCTGCGCGACTTCGCGTGGAAATGGCGCAATGAACCAGCACTTGCATTCACTCACTTTCAGCCGGCGCAGCTGACGACGGTCGGCAAACGCGCCACGCTCTGGCTGCACGATCTGCTGCTCGACTACAAGGAGCTCGAGTTCCGGTTGTCCCAACTCGCACTCCTCGGCGTGAAAGGCGCGACCGGGACGCAGGCGTCGTTTCTCAATCTGTTCGAAGGCGATGAATCGAAAGTGAACCGGCTCGAGCAGCTCGTCGCGGAGAAGGTCGGAATGCCGCGCAGCTATCCGGTGTCGGGGCAGACGTACTCGCGCAAGGTCGACGCGCAGGTCGTATCGGCGCTGGCCGGCTTCGGGCAGAGCGCGTCGAAGTTCGGCTACGACATGCGGCTGCTGCAGCATTTGCGCGAGATCGAGGAGCCGTTCGAAGAGGAGCAGGTCGGCTCTTCGGCGATGGCGTACAAGCGCAATCCGATGCGCGCGGAGCGGCTCGATGCGCTGTCCCGGCATCTCATCGTGAATTCGCTGAATCCCGCGCTCACGGCGGCGACGCAGTGGTTCGAGCGCACGCTCGATGACTCCGCCAATCGCCGCATCGCGATCCCCGAGGCATTCCTCGCTGCGGATGCGCTGGCGCTGATCTGGGACAACATCGTCGGCGGCATCGTCGTGCACGAAGAGGTGATCGCGGCGAACGTGCGGCGCGAGCTGCCGTTCATGATGACCGAGAACCTGATGATGGAAGGCGTGCGGCGCGGCGGCGACCGCCAGGTGCTGCACGAGCGCGTGCGCGTGCATTCGCAGGCCGCAGCGGACGCGATCAAGGGCGGCGCAAATCGCAACGATCTCTTCGATCGCATCGCGGACGACGCGCTGTTCGGCATCGATCGCGAAACGATCGAACGGATCGCCAGACCGGAGGACTACACGGGACTCTCACGGCAGCAGACGGAGCGGTTTCTCATCGAAGACGTCGATCCGATCCTGGCGAAGCATCGCGAGGAGATTCATGCGGAAGTGGGCGAGGTGCGGGTATGAAGCGCGGTGTCATCCTGAGGCGCGCAGACGCCGAAGGATCCGTAGCTTCGAGGCCGCGGCTCGGTTCGACGGGTCCTTCGCCGTCTACGCGGCTCAGGATGACACTCGGTGCCATCCTCTTCGTCGCCTATGCCTGCGCGACCACCGCGCCGCCGCCCGCCACCCAGCCGGAGATCATGCACGGCGTCGCGTCGTGGTATGGGCAGGAGTTCGCGGGGCGCACCACGGCGAACGGCGAGATCTTCGATCCGCTGCTGCTCACCGCGGCGCATCGCACGCTGCCGTTCGGAACGGTGCTCGACGTGAAGAACTCGAAGAGCGGCAGAGTCGTGCGCGTGCGGGTGAACGATCGCGGTCCGTTCGTCGGCAATCGGATGATCGACCTGTCGTATGCGGCCGCGCAGCAGATCGGACTGGTCGAGCCGGGAAGCGGTGAAGTCGATCTGTACGTCGTGCAGGTCGGGCGGGGCGATCGCGAACCGCCTGCGCCGTACGTCGTGACGGTGCCGGTCACGCCCAAGGAAGCGATGACCGATCTCGCGCCGCCGCCCATCGAGATCACGCCGCCCCCTCCGCCCGCGCCTGCGCCGAAGTTCGCCCCGGTCGTTGAAGAGCCGAAGGTCGTAGTGGAGAACATCCAGGTCGAGACTGTGAAGCCCGCTCCGGCGCCTCCCGCTCCGCCGCAAGTGCAGCACGGATTCAGCGTGCAGGCCGGCGCATTTGCGATCGAAGCGAACGCGAAGGAGCTGCTGAATCGCCTCACGCAACTCGGCGAGAAGGCGCACATCGATCAGGGGAAGCTCTACTTCGTGCGGATTGGCCCGTTCCCGTCGAGGGAACAGGCCATCAAGACGCGCGAGAGGTTGGAAGCGAGCGGGATGAGCGCGATTATCGTCGCGAACTAGAGCCCCTCATCCGGCCCTTCGCTTCGCTCAGGGCCACCTTCTCCCCGCAAGCGGGGCGAAGGCCAACGGGGCTTGCGCTGCGAGAGTGCGTTGCCCCTCGCCCGCTTGCGGGAGAGGGTGCCGAAGGCGGGTGAGGGGTCTAGAGCAGTTCGCTGGCGGCGAAGAAGAATGCGATCTCGATCGCCGCGTTCTCGTCCGAATCGCTTCCGTGAATCGCGTTCTGCTCGATCGATTCGCCGAAGTCCTTGCGGATCGTGCCGGCGTCGGCTTTCGCCGGATCGGTGGCGCCCATGACTTTGCGCAGATGTGCGACGGCGCCGTCACGCTCGAGCGCGGCGACGAACACCGGTCCGGAGGTCATGTACTCGACGAGCGAGGCGTAGAACGGACGCTCTTTGTGCACCGCGTAAAAACCCTCGGCCTGCGCCTTCGACAGCGACACTTTTTTCAGCCCGAGGACGCGGAAGCCCTCGTCTTCGATGCGGCTGATGATCTTTCCGAAATTGCCTTTGCGGACAGAGTCCGGCTTGATGATGGTGAATGTGCGGTTCGACATAGGCGGGGGATGATAGCGCAGGTCACAGGGGCTACTGCGGCCCGCCGGCGGCGACCTGCGAACTGGTGTGCACCATCGGCACCGTCATGGCGCCCGGCACGTCGTCGCAATCGACCGGCAGGAAGAGCGTGAAGCACGATCCTTCGCCGGGCCGGGACTGCACTTCGATCGTGCCGTGGTGGAGCTCGACGAAGTTGCGCGTGAGGGAGAGGCCGAGGCCTGTGCCGCCGCGGCGAGCGCGGCGCCCGTGCTCGGTCTGGTAGAACTCGTCGAAGATCCGTTCGAGCTCGTCGGATGAGATGCCGATGCCCTGATCGGCGACATCGATGCGCACCGCGTGCACGGCGATCGGCGAGGCGTCTTTCGCGATGCTGTGCACGTCGATGCGCACCGGTCCGCCCTTCGGCGAGAACTTCACCGCATTCGACAGCAGGTTGAAGAGGATCTGCTTCAGGCGTCCTTCATCGAGCCGCACCTGCGGCACTTGCGGATCGATCGAGGCGTGAATGTGCACGTTCGCTTCGGCGGCGAAGCCTTTCATCACGCGCTCGACGGCGGCGATCGTGTCGCGCAGATCGAACAGCTCGACGCGCAGCTCCATCTTCCCCGCTTCGATCTTCGACAGATCGAGGATGTCGTTGATCAGCTCGAGCAGGTGATTGCCGGCGGAGTGGATGTTCTCCAGGAACTTGTAGAGGCGCGAGGTGATCACGTCGCGCGTCGAATCGAGCAGCACGCTCGAAAATCCGATGATCGAGTTGAGCGGCGTGCGCAGCTCGTGCGACATGTTGGCCAGGAACTGGTTCTTCGAGCGGTCGGCCGCCATGAGGCGCAGGTTCGTCTCGCGCAGCTCGTTCGTCCGCTCCATCACGCGCTGCTCGAGCGCGTACGTGAGGCCCTCGAGATCTTTGTAGAGGTGCGCGTTCTCGATCGCCACCGCGGCCTGGTTCGCGATCGCGGTCAGCAGGATCACGTCGTCCTGCGTGAAGGCGTTTTTCTTCAGCGACTCGATGGAGATGACGCCGATCACGCGATCGCGCACGATCATCGGCACGCCGAGCCATGACTCGGTCGGCTTCGTGTCGGCGACCGCCTTCACGCCGAAGCGCGCTTCTTCCGCGACGCTGCCGATGAGCAGCGGCTGATGGTGTCGCACCACCCACGAGTTCAATCCTTCGCCGACCGGGATGCGGTCTTTCGGGAGGAACGCTTCTTCGCGCACGTCGAGCTCGAAGGACAGCTCGTTCGTCGATTCGTCGAGCAGCGCGATGGTGAAGAGCGTGCAGTCGACGATCTTCTCGCACTCGGTGTAGATCGCCATCAGCAGCTGATCGGTGGTGAAGCGGAGGGAGATCGTCTTGCCGATGTTGGTCAGCGACGCGAGCCGCTGCAGCAACTGCACCGATTTGCTGCGCGTCTTCGCGAGATTGCGCGCGACGAGATTGGCGACGCAGCCGGTGAATGCGAGCGCGGCGACGGTGCCCCAGCCCATCGGTCCGTACGCGAGCGCGACGGCGACGGAGTACGGCAGCGCGACGAGATAGATCGAGGCGTCGAGGACGTCGAGGCGCAGGACCTCTTTGACCGAGTAGCCGTACGCGCGCGCCGGCATGAACATCATGATCTCGTTGGTCATGATCAGCGCGACGCCGCCGAGCGCGACTTTCAGCGCGGCGCCCGGACTGGCGTGCACGACCGGCAGCTCGCCGCCGAGGCGCTCGTAGAGCATCGCGCCGGCGAGCACCGGCACGCCGTACGTCGGGAATTGTCCGGCCAGTGCTTTGACGTATTCGGTGAATGGATCGCGCGTATCGGTCTTGATCGGACCGAGCTGCTGCACCGCGAGAATGCGCGCCCCCATCGCGACCGCGACCGCGAGCCACGACGTCAGTACCGGCCCGAGGAGCGGATAAAACGCGATGCAGGCGGTGGTCATGAGCGAGACGTAAATCTGCTCGGTGAGCTCGAACTTCAGCAGCGCGACGGAGGCCGAGAAGACGATGAAGATGCCGATGAGAATGACGGCGTCGGCGCCGAGGGAGTGGAGGATTGCGGCGGTTTGCGCGCGGCGAACGTAGGCCACCCAAACCATCGCAGCGAGGCCCGCGATGCCCTGCAATAGAAAGATAGTGATGACCTGTCTTCGGGACGACTCAGTGGGCATGGGTGTTCGTAAAGAGTACACCCGCGGCTTCGTCGGACGTGATCAGAAGATCGCGGAAATCGCCCGATTCTGTGAGGTTTACGCCATGCGCGACGATGCAGCGCTCGAGCGAAACAGCGGTCGCGATATGGCAGTCGTCCCACACCGCGGAGTCGCTCACGCGGCCTTCGATCGCGCTGTTCGCACCGATCGATGAACGCGCGATCGTGCCGCGGATGTCCGCGGTTTCGTCGACGATCGAATCGCCTTCGATGCGCGAGCCGCTCGCGAGTTTGATGTCGCCGCGAATCGTGAGCTCGCGAATCGCATGGCCCGCGGTGATCAGTCGCTGCGGTGTGCCGATGTCGAACCACAATCCGTCATCGACGACGCCTGCAATCGTCTCTCTCCCGATCAACGGCTGATACACCGCCTCGACAATCCCGAAGAGCTCCTCCTCGGGCAGATACCTAAAAATCCGCGAGCTGATGAGATGCGAGCCGGAGAACATCAGCGCCTCGCCGGTGCCGCTGCCGAAGCCGGTGATCGAATCGTGATCGAGATAGACCGCTGTGAATTTGTCGTTCTGCGGCGGATGACGAAGCGTGAGCGCGGCGATCGCGTCGCACGATGCGCGCGCGCGGCGCAGCTCGTCGTAACGCGGGAACTGGATCGTGTCTGCGTTGACGAGAAAGAATTCGCCGGTCGTTTCGAGGAAGCGCCGCACGCGACGGATGCCGCCGCCTGTGCCAAGGATCTCGCGCTCGAGCGAGAACTCGAAACGGCAGTCGTACGTCGAGGTGAGGAACTCGACGATCGGGTCGGGGAGGTGATGGAGGTTGACGACGATGTCGTCAATGCCGGCTGCGAGGAATGCTTCGACCGCGTACGCGATCAGCGGCCGGTTGCAGACCGGCACCATCGGCTTCGGAAGCGTGTTGGTGACGGGGCGAAGCCGCGTGCCGAGGCCCGCGGCGAGAATCATGCTGCGCATAGAGCACCGTGTGTCATGGCGAGCGAAGTCGAGCCATCCCCCGCCGAACTTCGGCAGGGGATCCCTCGACTGCGCTCGGGATGACACGGGGTCACAAGGCGTCCGGTGGAAAGACCATGTTTTCGGGCAGATCGGCGCGCGTGCGTCGCGCCAGCCGGTAGAGATCGGCGTACGACTGACGGAGTCCCTGATCGAGGTTCATCCCGAGCTCCGTGGAGACGGTGCGGATGACATCCATCGGTCCTTCGATCTCGAAGTAATCACCGATCGGCGTGCGGTCGAGGACGACTTCGACGTCGCGGATGCGCCACACCTCGCGGAACTTCTGGTAGCGGAAGACCGGCTTGAATCCGAGCGAATCGAAGAGCTGGATGGCGAGCTCGAACGACTCGACGCCGGTCTGCACTTCCTCGCGCGACTTCACGCCGCTGTCGAACATCGCCGGACCTTTGTATGTCGCGATGGCGTAGCGGCCGAACTTGCGGACGCGGAGCAGCGAGCCGCGCGTGCGCAGCTCCCCGCGGCGGTCGAGCACGATGTTGTCTTCGAACGTTTCGGGATAGAGGCGTTGTGCGCCGAGGTCCGTCAGTTTGCGGACGAGCTCACCGCGATCGCGAAGCGGGAATTTGATTTCGATCTCGGTCGCCATTACGGAAGGCAGAAGGATGAAGGCAGAAGGATGACCTCAGCCTTCATCCTTCTGCCTTCATCCTTTCCTGAGTACCTCAACGCCCGGCAATGACGCGCCCGAGATGAACTCCAGGCTCGCGCCTCCGCCGGTCGAGATGTGGCTGATCTTCGATGCGAATCCTGATGCCTTCACTGCTTCGACGGACTCGCCGCCGCCGACGACGGTGATCGCGTCCGCATCCGCGACTGCGCGTGCCATCGCCATCGTGCCTTTCGCGAACGCCTCTTTTTCGAACACGCCCATCGGTCCGTTCCAGAAGACCACCTTCGCGTTTTTCAGCGCGGCGGCGTATTGCTCGACGGTCTTCGGTCCGATGTCGAACGCCTTCTGCTCGGGTGTGAGCGAGCCGGAGACGGTCTCGATCTTCGTCGGATTTTCGAGATCGTCCGCGACGACGAGATCGGCCGGCAGCGTGACCTTCGAGGTCGCGAGAATGCGCGTGGCGACATCGATCGAATCGCGGTCGACGAGCGAGCCTCCCATCTCGATCCCTTTCGCGGCGAGGAACGTGTTGGCCATGCCGCCGCCGATGAGGATCGTGTCGGCGAGCTTGACCAGCGCTTCGAGCGGCTCAATTTTGCCGGCGATCTTCGCGCCGCCGAGGAGCGCAACGAAGGGGCGGTCGGTGACGTTCGTGACCTTCTGCAGGAACTCGAGCTCGCGCGCGAGCAGCAGTCCGCCCGCGGTGCGCTCTTTCGGGAAGAGTCGCGGCAGTGCGTCGATCGATGCATGTGCGCGATGGCACGCGCCGAATGCATCGTTGACGTAGACATCCGCCAGCTTGTGCAGCTGTTCTGCGAATGCGGCGTCGTTTTTCTCTTCGCCCGCGTGGAAGCGGAGGTTTTCGAGCAGCAGCACCTCGCCCGGTTTCAGCGGCTGTTCCGCATCGGCGCCGACGCAGTCATCCGCCCACTTCACGTCGCGGCCGAGCAGCTCCGCGAGCTTTTCGCGAACAGGGGCGAGCGAGTACTTCGGCTTGCGCTCCCCTTTCGGACGTCCGAGGTGCGAGGCGATGACGACGGCGGCATTCGCGTCGAGGAGGAGGCGCAATGTCGGGAGCGTTTCTTCGATGCGTGTCGCGTCGGTGATGCGGGTGCCGTCGAGCGGCACGTTGTAATCGACGCGATAGAACACCTTCGCGCCGCCGAGGGAAAGCTGGTCGATCGTGCGAATCTCGATCATGCGTGCTGCAGCGTCTCTTTCTTCACTCGCGCCACATGCGCGATGAGATCGAGGATGCGGTTCGAGTAGCCCCACTCATTGTCATACCACGCGAGGATCTTGTGCATGTGCGGGTCGACGCTGCGCGTGAAGGTCGTGTCGACGATCGACGAATGCGCGTTGTTGTTGAAGTCGATCGAGACGAGCTGTTCGTCGGAAAAATCGAGAATGCCGTTCAGCTCGCCGCTCGATGCGTCGCGGATGACCTGATTGATCTCGTCCGCGCTCGTCGCCTTGTCGGTGTGGAAGGTGAGATCGACCAGCGAGACGTTCGGCGTCGGCACGCGCACGGAGATGCCGTCGAATTTGCCCTTCAGCTCCGGCAGCACGAGTCCGACGGCTTTCGCGGCGCCCGTCGTGGTCGGAATCATGGAGAGCGCGGCGGCGCGTCCGCGGCGGATGTCTTTGTGCGGGAGGTCGAGGATCTCCTGATCGTTCGTGTACGAATGCACCGTGGTCATGATGCCGCTGGCGATGCCGAACTTTGCGTGCAGCACTTTCGCCACGGGCGCGAGGCAGTTCGTCGTGCACGATGCGTTGGAGATGATCTTGTGCTTCGACGGGTCGTAGTCCTTCTCGTTGACGCCCATGCAGAACGTGGCGTCGGCGTCCTTCGACGGCGCGGAGATGATCACCGTCTCGACCGATTTCTTGAGGTGACGCGAGGCTTTGTCTTTGTTCGTGAAGCGGCCGGATGATTCGACGACGATCTCCACGCCGAGGTCGTCCCACGGGATGTCGTTCGGATCGGGATTGGCGAAGACGCGCATCTCGTGTCTGTCGATGGTGATGCCGTTCTCCGTCGCCTTGATTTCGTTCTGAATCGTGCCGTGGACCGAGTCGTATTTGAGGAGATACGCCAGCGTCGCTGCGTCGGTGAGATCGTTGACGGCGACGAATTCGATGTCGTGTTTCGAGGCGAGCGCCGCGCGGACGACATTCCGTCCGATGCGGCCGAATCCGTTTACACCTACCTTGACCATGAGTCCTCCAGAGAGTGCGGCGAAGAAGCTCGCGGCGGCAAGCCACCGCAATCCGGGGGCGGCAGCGAGCTGCCGCACTCCAACGCCGCGTAGTATAACGATCGACCGATGACCGTCGAGCCGATCCGCTGGACTCAAAATACGCTGCACCTTTTAGACCAGAGACTTCTGCCGCGCGACGTGGTTTGGGTGGAGTGCCGCGACGCGCATTCGGTGGCTGTGGCGATCAAAGAGATGATCGTGCGCGGCGCGCCGGCGATCGGTGTCGCGGCTGCGTTCGGCATGGCCATGGCGGACGATGTTCAAGCCGCGGCGACGGAGCTTCGCGCCGCGCGGCCGACCGCCGTGAATCTGATGTGGGCCGTCGATCGCATGCTTCGCGCGCATGCACGCGGCGCCGATCTCGTCGCCGAAGCGGAGACGATGCTCCGCGAGGACGTCGAATCCAACAAACGCCTCGGCCACTTCGGCGCAGAGCTCCTCGGCGAGCAAGCAACGGTGCTCACACATTGCAACGCGGGCGCACTCGCAACCGCTGGCTACGGCACGGCGCTCGGCGTGGTCCGCGCCGCAATCGAAGGCGGCAAGCGGATCGCGGTGTTCGCGGACGAAACGAGACCGTACCTGCAGGGCGCGCGTCTCACCGCGTGGGAGCTGCAGCAGGAAGGGATCGACGTCACGCTGATCACCGACAACATGTCCGGCCACTTTTTTCAGAAGCAGACGTTCGACGCGGTGATCGTCGGCGCCGATCGCATCGCCGCGAACGGCGACACGGCGAACAAGATCGGCACGTACACGGTCGCGGTGCTGGCGAACGCGCACGGCGTGCCGTTCTACATCGCGGCGCCGGTGTCGACGATCGACATCAATTGTCCGAACGGCGATGCGATCCCCATCGAGGAGCGGAGCGCGGCCGAGGTGACGTCGATCGGCAACACGCCGATTGCGCCGGAAGGGATCCGCGTGCGCCATCCCGCGTTCGATGTCACGCCGGCGAAGCTGATCACCGCCATCATCACCGACCGCGGCGTGCTGCGGCCGCCGTTTCAGGAGTCGATATCAAATACCTTGCGAGGCTGATCGCCGCATTCTGGTTCGGTGCAGGCGCGTTCCTGATCATCGCCGCGATGGCCACGTTCAGAGTGTCGCCGCTGGTCGCGCCGGACATCGTCGGCGCGATGCTCACGCGCTGGCACTACATCGCGCTCGGCGCGCCGCTGCTGTTGCTCGTGATGGAATTCAAGCGTCTGCGCAGCGCGGTGATCGTGGTGGTGTTCATCGCGATCCTGTTTGCGGCGGTGGAAGGATTCCTCGATATCCGCATTCACGCGCTGCGCATGAGCGGCGATCGGCGGCTTTTCGGAATGCTGCATGGCATCTCGCAGATGCTGCTGATCGGGCAGGTGATTGCGGCGGCGATTGCGGTTGGGGCGATTGAAAAGGAGGGGAGTGCGGCGGCCATGCCGCCG
>C688J18823_10000316_pt1 | contig 27656 bp, 19 predicted proteins | sample HopSoiMetagenom1_FD_18823 | JGI IMG/M metagenome (IMG submission 18823) | reverse complement strand
GCTATAGCACCCCGCCACACCCTTGTTGAAGAGCAGAAAGGGCTTCCCGGGCTTGACGCGCCGCATTCCGCAGCGCCTCCAATTGATTCCGCGCTGCGGAATATTTCGCAAACGGGGGCCGGACCGCCCCTGAGTACAATCCGCAACCGGCTCCCTCGCAAGTGCGCACGAACACGGGCTCAGGGGAAGCCGCTTCTGGTTCACCCTGCGCATCCCCAGCCGGGCCGGCTGACAAATCGGGGACACGATACGGAATTCGTCGTATCGTGTCCCCGATTTCCCTACGCGCTCACGCCCGGGGTGAACCGGGATTGAGCAGGCCCTGCGGCACGTCGAGATAGGCCGTGGCGTCGGCGGCCGCGTCTTCCAGCGTGGGGACGATGTGCAGGCGGCCCACCTCGTCCGTCACGCCGGCCTTCTTCAGCACCGAGGCCGGCTGCGGCCGCAGGCCGGCCATGATGCAGAAGATGCGCTGTTGCCGCAGCCGCAAGAGCGCGCTCTCGAGCGCCACCAGCCCGGTCACGTCCATGGCCGGCACCGCGCCCAGATAGAGGATGAGCACCCGCGGCTGCTGCCCGATGGCCTTGAGGGCGTCCATCGCCGACTCGGCCGCGCCGAAGAAGAGTGGACCATTGACCTCGTAGAGCACCACCTCGCGCGGCAGCTTGAGCTTGAGGTGCGGATGCTCGTCTCCCACCAACTGCACGGAAGCCACCTCCGCCATTCGCCGCATGAAGAGGAACGCGGCCAGCACCATGCCGGCGGTGACGGCCACCACCATGTCGAAGACCACCGTCAGCGCGTAACAGGTGAGCAGCACCGCCACGTCGCTCTTTGGCGCCACCCGCACCATGTGGACGAAGTGGCGCGCCTCCGACATGTTCCACGCCACCATCACCAGCAGCGCCGCGAGGGAGGCCATGGGCAGGAACGAGATCGCGGGCGCCAGCAGCAGCACCGCCAGCAGCACCACCAGGGCGTGGATGACGGTGGCGATCGGCGAACGGCTCCCGTAGCGGATGCCGGTGGCGGTGCGCGCGATGGCGCCGGTGCAGGCGATGCCGCCGAAGAAGGGGCAGAGCACGTTGCCCACTCCCAGGGCGAGCAGTTCGGCGTCCGGATCGTGACGCGTGCCCGCCATCGCGTCGGCCACCACGGCGGAGAGCAAAGACTCGATGGCTCCGAGGAGCGCGATGGCGATGGCCGCCGGGAAGAGCGCGCGGAAGGTGGCCAGGTTCAACGGCAGGTCCGCTCCGAGGTGCCAGGGGAGTACGGGCAGAGGTGGCAGCCGGGGAATGCCGTGGACCTGAACGCCGTCGACGACGGAGACGAAGCGCGAGCCGATGGTCGCCACGTCGAGCTTCAGCGCCCAGGCGACGACAGCCGCCAGCGGCAGCGCCACCAGCGGCGCGGGCACCCGCTTGGTCCAGCGCGGCAGGAGCGCCAGGACCGCCAGCGTGATCAGCCCGATGACGAGCTCGGAGCCGCGCGCGGTGTGGCGGGCCTGCACGTACGACCAGACCCTCTCCAGGAAATGATCGGGCGTGTGCGCGGGCGCAAGGCCGAGCAGGTCCTTGAGCTGCAGGACACCGATCACCGTGCCGATGCCCGCCGTGAAGCCGGTGGTCACCGGATGGGGGATGAACTGGATGAGCCGTCCCAGGCGGAACAGCCCCATGGCAGCGAGCAGGATGCCGGCCATGATGCCGGCCACCAGCAGTCCCCCGAGCCCCTGCTGCACCANAATTGGCGCGAGGATGACGATGAACGCCGCGGTGGGACCGGTCACCTGGAAGCGCGACCCGCCCAGCAGGGGCACCACCACGCCGGCGACGATGGCCGTATAGAGACCGTGCTGCGGCGGCGCTCCCACTGCGATGGCCAGCGCCATCGAGAGAGGCAGCGCGACGATGCCGACCACCACCCCGGCCAGCGCGTCGCGCCGCAGGTCTCCGAACGAATAGCCTTCGGCGAAGACGGCGCGCAACGCCGAGCCCGGCAGCTTGTGCAAGGGCGGCACCTCGGAGTGCCGGTAGCGGGTGCGTCCCACACCGTCCTTTTATCCGATCGGCCCGGCGAGGCGCGGAGTGAGCGACGATTCGCCGCGTCTGGCCCCGGAAGTCGCCACGGCGGCTGCGTCCCGAAAGGTGGGATCAATGTCCTTGCAGACACCGCGCCGTGCGCGCAGGATCGGTCCATGAAACGGTCCTCCCGCGCCGCGCCCCGCCGGATCGCGCTCTTCGCCTACCCCGGCATCCAGGGCCTGGATCTCTCCGGCCCGCTGGAGCTGTTCGCGCGGACCACTCGACTGCTGCGTGACGAGGGCCGCGCCGATCCCGGCTACTCCGTCGCCGTGGTAGGCAGCGAAGCAGGGCCGATCGCGGCGTCGTCCGGGTTCCGCTTCCTCGCCGATACGACCTTCCGCGCCGTCCGGTCCGGCGTGGACACACTCCTGATCGTGGGTGGGCAGGGCGTGGAACGGCAGCTCGGCAACCGCGCGCTCCTGGGCTGGTTGCGCCGCATGGCCCCGCGCGTCCGCCGGCTGGGCTCGGTCTGCACCGGCGCGTTCCTGCTCGCGGAGGCCGGATTGCTCGACGGCCGCGTGGCCACCACGCACTGGTCGCGGGCCGCCGAGCTGGCGCGCAGGTTCCCGCGCGTTCGCGTCGAGGAAGATCGCATCTGGGTGCGGGACGGCAACGTCTACTCCTCGGCCGGCGTCAGCGCGGGCATGGACCTGGCGCTGGCGCTGATCGAGGAGGACCTGGGAGCCGAGATCGCGCTGGCGGTGGCGCGGGCCATGGTCATGTACCTGCACCGCCCGGGCGACCAGAGCCAGTACAGCGCGCCTTTGCGGCTGCAGGCCGCGCAGACGCCTTCGCTGCGCGAGCTGGTGACGTGGGCGGCGGAGCACCCGGCTGGAGATCTCTCGGTTCCGGCGCTGGCCAGGCGAATCGGCAAGAGCCCGCGGCACCTGAGCCGCGTGTTCCGGAAGGAAGTCGGCGTCGCGCCGGCGGAGGCGGTCGAACAGCTGAGGTTGGAGGCCGCGCGCCGCGCGCTTTCGCAGTCGGCGGCGGGGCTGGAGGAGATCGCCGCCCGCTGCGGCTTCGGCAGCGCCGAGGTATTGCGGCGGGTCTTCCTTCGCGCGCTCCACGTGACGCCGTCGGCGTACCGGGCGCGCTTCTCGCCGCGGCGGGAGCTGGCGTCATGAGCCGGTCGAAGGTCCATCCCGCCTTCGTCGTGGCCGGCGCGGTGTTCGTGGTGCTGCTCTGCGCGGCGGCAGTGCGGGCGACCCCATCGATCCTGATGGTGCCGCTGGAGCGCGAGTTCGGCTGGAGCCGCGCTTTGCTCTCCGCGGCGGTGTCGGTGAACCTGGTCCTCTACGGGCTGGTCGGGCCGTTCGCTGCCGCCTTGATGGAGCGATTCGGCATCCGCCGCACGGTGCTCGTCTCCCTGGCCCTGATCTGCGCCGGCGTGGCGCTGACTTCGCAGATGCGCTCGAGCTGGCAGCTGGTGGTCAGCTGGGGAATCCTGGTGGGACTGGGCACCGGCACCACGGCGATGGTGCTCGGTGCCACGGTGGTCAACCGCTGGTTCGTCTCGCGGCGCGGGACGGTGATGGGTGTGCTCACCGCCAGCACGGCCACGGGCCAGATGCTCTTCCTGCCGCTGGAGGCGCATATCGTCGAGACGCACGGCTGGCGCACCGTCACGCTGCTGGTGGCCTCGGTGCTGGCGCTGCTCTTGCCGCTCGTGGCGCTGCTGGTGCGCGACCGGCCCTCGGACCTGGGCCTGCTTCCGTACGGGGCGCCGCCGGACATGCCGGCCTTCGTTCCTTCTCGCCAGCATCCGCTCGCCAACGCGCTGCGCGTGCTGCGCGAGAGCGCCGGCAAGCCCGACTTCTGGCTGCTGGCCGGCAGCTTCTTCGTCTGTGGCGCCACCACCAACGGGCTGGTGGGCACGCACCTCGTGCCGGCGTGCATGGACCACGGCATTCCCGAGGTGCGGGCGGCGGGCCTGCTGGCGGTGATGGGAATCTTCGATCTGATCGGCACCACCGGCAGCGGCTGGCTCTCCGATCGGTTCGATTCTCGCAAGCTGCTCTTCTGCTACTACGGGATGCGAGGCCTCTCGCTGCTCTGGTTGCCACAGGCCTTCGACGCCCAGGTCCTGGGCCTGCCGGTCTTCGCCGTCTTCTACGGCCTGGACTGGATCGCCACCGTGCCGCCGACGATGCGCCTGACCACCGAAGCGGTGGGCGCGCGCGACGCACCCATCGCCTTCGGCTGGATCGTCGCCTCGCACCAGATCGGCGCGGGCGTCGGCGCGCTCGGCGCCGGCCTGATCCGCACCAGCCTCACCACCTACACGCCGGCCTGGGTGACCGCCGGCATCATCTGCCTGGTGGCCGCCGCGGTGGTGCTGCGGATCGGACGTCAGGGCGTCGACAGCGGGAAGAGCACGGTGGCGAGCGGCGAGGGCAGCTTGTCGAGCGCCGCAGCGCGGATGCCCGCGTCTGACACGGCATAGACGAAGCTTTCGCCCGCGTCGCTGGTCGCCATGACGCTCCGCCGTACCCAGGGGCGGTACCACCAGGTCCAATTCGCGTTGCCCTGCCGGACGTACACGTCGTTCATCCCCAGGGCGCCGGCGTCCGCGATCGAGCCCGCCGGGTCCACCGAAAAGAGTCGGATGTCGCTGGTGAAGCCGATCCAGCCTTGCGGCGCCCAATCGCTGAAGGGAATGGCGAGGAGGCCCGGTCTTTTGGCGTCGGGGCGGTACCAGTTGAAGGCATGATGATCCCACAGCGCCTCGCTGTACGCCGATGCCGTTCCCACCAGGTGCTGCGCGGTGCGCCGCGGATGCGCGAGGTCGCCCACGTCGAAGATCGACAACTGGACCGCGCGCCGGCTCCAGTCGGGGTGGCCCGCGCCGTCGAGTGGAAGCTCCTGCCCGATGGCGAGGAGATGGGTCGCGTCGATGGCCTGCAAGTATGTGGAGAAGCCTGGCAGCGTCAGCTCGGCCACCTTGCGCGGGTTCGCGGGGTCGGACAGATCGAGGGTCACCAGCGGGTCCACGTTGCGAAAAGTGACCGCGAACCCGGCGTCACCCAAGAAGCGCATCGCGGTCAGGCGCTCTTCGTCGACGAGGGAAGGGATCTCCCCCACACGCTGCAGGGTGTCGGCTTTGAGGATGGTGAGCCTGCTGCCGGCGACGGTCCGGAAGGATCGCGGCTGCGCCGGATTCTCCTCGAAGGACAGCGTGCTGGTGGCGATGCGCAGGAAACCGTCCTTCTCGTCCATCGCGAACGAATCGCCCGGGTGTCCCTCGATGCCGGAGGAGGCGACGTACCCGGCGTGCGCCGGATCGCCGATGTCGAATTCGTGCAGGTAGGTGAAGTCGCGTTGGCCCGCGAGCGTCCACCACCACCAGTGCGGGGCGGCGAGATACAGGCGGTCCTGCGTGGCGTAGATCACACCCGCCTCGCCCACGATGCTGGCGCGCGAGATTCCGGCGTCCAGCCGCGCGAGATCGAGCGTCGCGATGGTGACCAGGCCCAGCCGTTCCGGCGCGTTGGCCAGATAGAAATCGCTGCACTGGTACGCAACGTCCACCAGCGCGCCGCCTTGGATCTTGCGCTGCGCCGGCGGGAACCACGCCCCGATCGGCGTGCCACGGATGATGGCCTCGTTGGCATTCTCCAGCGCGTCGATCGCCGCCGCGAAGCGGTCCTTGTCCTGCCAGACGTTGGGATCGTAGTCGGGCCACCAGCGGATCCCGAGCGGCCAGCGCACGGAGTCGCTGAGGACCAGACGCACCGAGGTTCCGATGCGGCGCGAGCCGACGGCGTACCCGGGCACGTAGAGCTCTGACTTCACGGAGGGGGACGCCAGGTCGCTCACGTCCACGACGGTGATCTTGGTGGTGGCGGATCCCCAGAAGCAGCCGCCGCCGTCGACGGCGCAGGCGCTGATGGGCACCGGCGCCCAGGAGCCGGCGGGAGCGGCCCAGACGCTGGAGAAGATCACTACCCGATCGCCGTCGAGGAACATCGAGCCGGGCCAACCCTCGATCTCGAGCGATCCGGCCAGCGCGAGGTCTTGCGGCGGCCAGCTGGCGGCGGCGAACAGCTTGCGTCCCGAGAGGACGAAGATGCGCGTGCCGTCGTTCTTGACGAAGTCGGCCTCGTCGACGCCGGACACCTGCGTGTTGGTGGTGGTGTAGCTGGCGGGCACGCCTCCGGCGGCGGGTGCGCCGCCCGCGGCGGGGAGGGCGACGCCGTAGAAGGACCCGTCCTTCGCCAGATCCAGCTGGGATCTCATCTGCCGCACCGCGGTGTCCTGCACCGTCCTGGCCAGGTCGTCGCAGGTCGCGGCTTTTTGCAGCGCGACGTGCGATTGGATGTCCATCGGTCTTTCCGCCCGCTGCTTTCCGCAGGCGCACAGCAAGGCAACGCAGATCAGCAATCGCATCGTCGGCTCCCAGGCTTGGCCTTCTCACGCTTGAGGACCGCGACCCGCGGATTGGGGCAAGATGAGGAGGTCTTTGCCACGAACCGGGCGCTCGCGGTCCATGGACAAGGAGGGGCACTGCGATGCGAAGAGCCATCTTCATGATGCTGGGCGTGCTCGCCTGCCAGCCGCAGGCCGAGCCGGACTATCCCGGCGAGCCGCTCCTCACCCTGCGCGGACAAGTGAAGAACGCGGGCCCGCTGCCCCAGCTCGAAGCGGCGATGTTATGGCAGCGGGGCGATCCGCCCTCGATGGACCAGCAGGACCTCGCGACGCGCGCGCCGGTCGAGGCCACTTTTCCCGCCACCTTCACCGTGCACCTGTATCACCCCCCGCCCGAGGCGGCGCGGAGGACGCTGGCGCCTGGCGAGCCCACCTACGCCCGGGCCAACGCGGCGGCCATCCCCGCGGGAATCGCCGCGAGCCAGGTGGCGGCGGGGCCAGCTCCGGTCGCCGGTCCACCCTCGAACTACGGCGTCGACGCGAACCACTGGATCATCCATCTCTCCTCCGAAGCCGGCCCCTCGTCGGTGACGGCATGGTGGCTGGGCGGGCCGATGCCGGCCGGGTTTCATGTGGTGATCGTGACCAGCGTGAACCCCAAGTGCCTCACGCCCGATCAGCTGCAAGCTTGCACCGAAGACCTCGCGCACCGCGGCTTGGTCGCCGACGCCGCGCGCGCTCTTTGCATGGCCCCGTACCGTCTCTCTCCCGCGCCTCCGTCAGAGCAGCTGATCCTCGATGTCGGCGCGATCGGCCTGGGCGGGCCGGGAGATGTCTGCCCTTGAGGATGGACGCGGCCGACGTCGAATGTCTGTACCGCTCGCGGGGCCACCTCGTCCTCCGCCGCGCGCGGACCTTGATGGGCAACGAGGCAGAGGCGCAAGAGGCATTGCAGGAGGTGTTCGCGGCCCTGCTGCGCGACCCACGGGCCGTGCATACCGACGTCTCCGCCTGGCTCTACAAGGCCACCACGCATTGGTGCCTGAACCAGCTGCGCAAGCGGCGCAACGGGACACGGCTGGAAGAGACCCAGCCGCTCGGTGAGGCCGCCGCCGTGGGTAGCGCGGAGGCGATGGCCGAGGCGCGCCGGCTGCTGGCACGGCTGCCGGCGCAGGTCGCCGCGGCCGCCGTCTACCACCACGTCGACGGGATGACCCACAGCGAGGTCGCCGCCATGCTGGGCTGTTCCCGGCGGCAGGTCGGCTATCTCCTGGAGCGCGCCCGCGATCAGGTCGCGCAGGAGGAGCAGAGCGCATGAGCAACCCATTCGCCGAACGCCTCTGGACCGCATGCTTCTCCTCGCTGCTGCTCGAACGCTTCCTGTTCAACGAGCTGACCGCGGCGGAGGCGCAGCGGGTCCGCGCGCACCTTTCGACCTGCGCCGCGTGTTCCTCGGTGCTCGAGGGGATGCGCCGCGCCGAGCCGCTGCCTCCGCTGCGCGTGGTGCCGCTGCGGCCCAACCGGGCTCGGCGCGCCATCGCCGTGGCCGCGGCGGTCGCGGCGGCCTCGCTGTTGCTCGTGTTGCGTTCTCACCCGGGGGAGCGGATCAAGGGCCCGGGCTTTGCCCTCGCGGCGTACGTCCAGCACGGCGTGGAGGTCCGGCGCGCCGGCCCCGGCGAGACGGTGGCGGCAGGAGATGCGCTCCGTTTCGTGGTGACTGCTCCGGTTGCGGGATACGTCGCCGTGCTCAGCGTCGATCCGCAGGGTCGTGCGTCGATCTACTACCCGCAGGCCGCGAGGGCGGCGCCGATCGCGGCCGGCGACGAGACCGCGCTGCCTCTCGCCACGCGGCTCGACGCCACGCTCGGAGAGGAGCGGATCACCGCGCTGTTGTGCCCAAGCCCCGTGGAGCTCGGCCCGCTGCGCGCGGCGCTGGAGCGTGGAAACCTCGACTTCCCTGAGGATTGCCAGGTGGCCCGGTGGCACTTCGTCAAACGCTGATCGGGCTCTGCGTGGCGCTGCAGGCGACGGCTGCCGCGGCGCAGGCCGAGCGGTTCGCGGTGCTGGTCGGCAACGATCTGGGCCAGCCGCCGGACGTGCCGCTCAGCTATGCGGAGACGGACGCGACCCGGATGGCGGCCGCGCTGCAGGAAGTCGGCGGCGTGCGGCCGGAGAATCTGGTGTTGCTCACGGGCCGCGACGCACCCACTGTCCGGCGCACGCTGATCGCGGTCAACGATCGGGTGCGCGCCGCGGGGCATTCCGCGGTGCTGATCGTCTACTACTCCGGCCACGCCGACGCGGCCTCCCTGCACCTGGGTGCCACGCCGCTCGAGCTGCCCGAGCTGGAGCAGCTGGTGCGCGGCTCGGCCGCCACCTTCCGCCTGCTCATCGTCGATGCCTGCCGCTCCGGCGCCCTGACGCGCGTGAAGGGCGGAGCGCCGATCCCGCCCTTCGACATCCGGATGGATGAGCGGTCTGTTGGAGAGGGCGCGGTCTTCCTCACCTCCAGCTCCGCGTCCGAAGAGAGCCAGGAGTCGGACGAGATCAAGGGCAGTTTCTTCAGCCATGCGCTGATCTCGGCGCTGCTGGGTGCGGGGGACGCGGATGGCGACGGGCGGGTGACTCTGGACGAGGCCTACCGCTACAGCTACGCGGCGACATTGCGCGCATCGAGTCGGACGCTGGCAGGCCTGCAGCACCCGACCTTCCAATACGAGCTGCGCGGCGCGGGAGAGCTGGTGCTGGCGACGCTGGACACCGGGTCTCCCTCGCGCGCGCGCGTCGAGCTGCCGCCGGGGCGCACCTGGCTCCTCTTCCAGGGGTCGGAGCAAGGCGCGGTGGTGGCGGAGGTGGGTGCCGCCGATCCGTCGCGGCGTCTCAGCCTGCGAGCCGGACGCTACTTCGTCCGCGGGCGCGGGGCCGACGTGCTCCTGGAAGGGGCCTTCGATGCCTTGCCAGGCGCGACCATCGCGCTGGAGGAGTCGCGACTGCGGAAGACCGAGTATGCGCGGCTCGTCCGGAAAGGCGGAGGCGCAGTCACGGCGGTGTCCTCCGTCGAGGCGTCCGCCAGGTTCCGCAGCTCGCTCGCGGGCGACGCCGGCGCATGCGCAGGCATCGCGCTGGGCCTGTCCATCGCCTTGCGCCCCTTCACGTTGTCTCCGCGCGTCGCGTGGTGCCGCAGTGGATTCTCGAGTTCGGGCCTCAGCGCCACCGTCGACGAGTACGACCTGGAGATCTCGCTGTCGCACGTCTGGGACCTGAGCGTCCTCTCCCTCGACGTGGGCTTGACCGCCGGCGGGTCGGTGCTCACGCAACGCTTCCGCACCAGCGGGGAGGCGCCCGGCCGCACCACGGGGGCGCTGCAGCTCTCGCCCTCGGCAGGGCTGACGCGAGAGCTGGGAGGCCGCACCTACGGGTTCCTGGCGGTCTCGGGCGCGACCTTCCTCTTCCGCACCCAGGACTCCTCCACCTCGCGCACCTCGTTCGGGCCTTCGTTCGCGCTGCGCGCCTCGTTCGGCATGGGCTTCCGGCTGTAGTTGGGGCTGTGGCGCGGCCGGCCCTCTGCTAGATCGCAGGGATGATCGACGGCGTCGCCCCGCCCGGCCTCGAAGCGTTCCTCTCCGCGCCCTCCGCGGAGGTGGCGGACGAGGCCGTCCTTTCCCGCTTCACCGACTGGGTGGCCACGCAGGGCCTGGTCCTCTATCCGCACCAGGAAGAGGCGCTGCTCGAGCTGCTCTCCGGCAAGCACGTGGTGCTCTCCACGCCCACCGGCTCGGGCAAGTCGCTGGTCGCCACCTTCCTCCACTTCCTCGCCGGAAGCCGCGGGCAGATCTCCGTCTACACCTGTCCCACCAAGGCGCTGGTCAACGAGAAATTCTTCGCGCTCTGCGACGCGTTGGGTGCCCGCAACGTAGGCATGATGACCGGAGACGCGGCCATCAACCGCGAGGCAAAGGTGTTGGTCTGCACCGCCGAGGTGCTCGCGAATCTCGTGTTGCGCGACCCGAAGCTGCGCGCCGACGGCGTGGTGATGGACGAGTTCCACTACTACGCCGACCGGGACCGCGGAGCGGCCTGGCAGATTCCGCTCCTCTTGCTGGAGCGGACACAGTTCCTCCTGATGAGCGCGACCCTCGGCGACACCTCCGCCATCGAGACACGCCTCGCGGAAGTGAGCGGCCGCGAGGTGGCCCGCATCTCCTCGGCGCAGCGGCCGGTGCCGCTGGAGATGAGCTACGCGGAGACGCCGCTGCACGAGACGCTGGAAGTGCTGGTGGCCGCGAACCGCGCCCCCATCTATCTGGTGAATTTCTCCCAGCGCGCCGCAGCCGAGCGGGCGCAGGATCTGATGTCCGCCGACTTCACCGCCAAGGAGGAGAAGCTGCGCCTCAAGGAAGTGCTGCGGGAGATCGGCACGCCTTTCGACACGCCGTACGGCAAGGATCTGCAGCGCTTCCTCCAGCACGGCGTCGGCCTGCACCACGCCGGGCTCTTGCCGCGCTACCGGCTCCTGGTGGAGCGGCTGGCGCAGCGCGGACTGCTCAAGGTGGTGAGCGGCACCGATACCCTGGGCGTGGGAGTGAACGTCCCCATCCGCACGGTGGTCTTCACGCAGCTCTGCAAGTTCGACGGCGAGAAGACGGCGCAGCTCACCGTGCGCGACTTCCTTCAAGTCTCCGGCCGCGCGGGGCGCAAGGGCTTCGACGAGCGCGGTTACGTGGTCGCGCAGGCGCCCGAGCACGTCATCGAGAACATCAAGCTGGAACAGAAGAAGCAGGCAGGCAAGAAGGTGGTGAAGAAGAATCCGCCGGCCAAGGGCTACGTCCATTGGGATCGCGCGACCTTCGATCGGCTGCGCACGCAGCCCCCGGAGCCGCTGGAGTCGCGCTTCCAGGTGACGCACGGGATGCTGCTTCTCCTCTTGCAGTCGGAAGCGCAGACCTCTGCCCGCGATGCGGCCGGCCCGCAGGGTTACGCGCGGCTCGTGTCGATGGTGCGGCGCTCCCACGGGAACGAAGGGAACAAGCGCATCCACCTCCGCGCCGCCGCTGCCGCATGCCGCCGCTTGCGTTCCGCCGGCCTGGTCCGGCACGTCCGCGGGAACGAACATCTCGCTCCGCACCTCAAGCCCGCCGAGCACCTCCAGGCGGATTTCTCCATCCACCACACCCTCTCGCTGTGGCTGCTCGACACGCTGCCGCGGCTGGATCCGGCCGGCGAGACGCTCGCGCTCGACGTGCTCACGCTGGTGGAGTCGATCCTGGAGAATCCCATGCCTGTGCTCTGGGCGCAGCTCGACCGCGCCAAGGGCGAGAAGGTGGCGGAGCTCAAGGCGCAGGGCATGGATTACGCGGAGCGGATGGAGGAGCTGGAGAAGGTGGAGTGGCCCAAGCCGCTGCGCGATTTCGTCTACGACACCTTCAACGCCTTCGCCGCCGCGCATCCCTGGGTGGGGGCGGAGGACGTGAGGCCCAAGAGCGTTGCGCGCGAGCTGTTCGAGCGGGGCAGCTCCTTCGCCGACTACGTGCGCGACTACGGCCTGCAGCGCAGCGAGGGCGTCCTCCTGCGCTACCTCAACGACGCCTACAAGACCCTCTCGACCTCGGTGCCCGAAGGTTTGCGCGACGAGATGCTCGACGACGTGCTCGCCTTCCTGCGCGCCACGGTGCGCGCCACCGACTCCAGCCTGCTCGACGAATGGGAGGCGCTCCTCGACCCCTCCGTTCCGGCGGAGGAGAGGACGCGCAGGCTCGCTGCGGCGCAGGCCCATCGCGAAGCGTTGGCGGCGCGGCCGCGGGACACCGACGCACTCTTGCGCGATGGGCGCGCGCTGAACGCCCGTATCCGCACCGAGCTGCACCGCCTGCTGCTCGCCATCGCGCGCCGGGATTTCGCGGGCGCGGCCGCCGGGCTCCGCGCTCCCACGGCGGACTCGGCCTGGACCGCGGACGACCTGGAGGCGGAGCTCCAGCCCTGCCTCGCGGCCCTGGGCTCGCTCGACACCACGCCGCGGGCGCGGAGGCCGGATCAGACCGTCGTGCTCTCCGACGGACCGAAGCGCTTCCGTGCACAGCAGAAGCTCCTCGCTCCCGCACGCGCCGAATCGGCCGTCGAGGCGCTCTCGCGCACGGCCGGCGCGGCGGCGGCGCAGGCCGGCTCCGAGGAGTGGATGATCGACTGCGTGGTGGACCTCGCGGTCCCGCGCCCGGAGGACGAGGCCCTGCTGGAGCTCGTGCGCATCGGGATCTAGGCCGGTTCCGCCACCACGGTGAGGCGCGGCAAGGTCGTCGTGCCGAAGTAGACGGCGTCGAGCAGCTTGCGGTTGTGGATGACCGGCTTGTCGAACTTCGTCAGCCGCAGGCCGTCCAGCGACTCCACCGCGCGGACGTGCCGGACGATGGCGGCATCGGCGGCGATCTCGCGCCGCCCGATGAAGAGGGCCGCGCGCTTGACGATGGGCAGCATGGCGCGGAGCGGCGAGCCGTCGGCGACGCGGACGAAGACGAAGAGGTGGAACCGCGTGGTCGTCTCGGTCTCCGGGACGATGAACACCGCCGTCCGCACCGAGAGCGGGCGGGGCTCGCCCGCGGGCGACTCCCAATGGAAGTCGAAGACGGTGTGGATGGGATCGAAGCGGGTGACCCACCCGTTGACGTACCGGTCGCCCGCGACGATCCCCAGCAACGGCAGGAGGGGATGCATGCGCTGGGGGCCCAGGTAGTGCACCTCCGTCCGGTCGTCGAAGTTCGTCGCCGAGAACTCCACTTGAGAGAGTCCAGCCGCATCCCAGCCGAGCATGGAGTGGACGGTGGCGAAGTGTTCGTCCTCGGAGAAGTTGTCGAGGGCGACGCGCAGCGGGCACTCGAACAGGTGGGAGAGGGTGCCGGCGAGCTCGAATCCCTCCCACCCCAGGGCCGGCAGCGTCGAAGTGGCAACGCCCCGATCGGCGAGCCATAGGTAGCCCAGCCGCTCCGCCACCTGGAAGGATTCCGTGTCGCACTTCAGCGACGGCTGGGAGGCGCAGCGCCCGCCGCCGTCGGCGCCGAAGCTCCAGCCATGGTAGCCGCAGACCACCCTGCCATCGCGCACGCTGCCGGCCCCCGAGAGCGAAGCGTTGCGGTGCGGGCAGAGGTCCGCCACCGCCGCTGGAATCCCCTTCGCGCCGCGGAACAGCGCGTGCGCGCGCCCTCCGATGCGGACTCCGACGGGCCGATCCGCGGGCAGGGCAGAGGAGGGCAGGACGGGATGGAAGTAGCGGGTCAGCGAGAGCATCAGTCCCTCCTGCGAAGCGCCCGGGAGATCTTGCGGGCATCGATGCCGATCTCGCGGAGATTTCCGCTGATGGGATTCGTATACCCGATGAAGAACAGCGACGGCGCGGCCGGGTGCGTGCGCGCGCCGTGCGCGAGGGGCAGCCCGCGGCCGTCGAGGATGTCGAGGTGCCCCACCAGCCGCTCCAGCGCGCGGATGTAGCCGGTGGCCGCGATCACCGCATCCGGCTGGAGGCGCGCGCCGTCGGCGAGGATCACCTCGCGTCCCTCGAATCCGCGCACGGCTGCAACGGCCGTCACGCGCCTTTCGCGCAGCGCCTGGAGCAGGCCTGGGTCGAGGATGGGGATCTGCCCTTCGCGCGCCCGCGCATAGGTGCCGCGCGGCGGCCGCGCGAGTCCGTAGGGCCGCAGGTCGCCCACCGCCAGCCGCTGCACCAGGCCGGCGATGGGATCGACGATGGCGGGCGGAAGCTGCCGGAGCGCGAGGCCGAGGCGCTGCGCGGAGAGCCCCAGCACCTCGCGCGGGAGGATGTTGGGCGGCGTGCGGACGGCGATGCTCACCGACGCCGCGCCACCTTCGGCCAGATCGACGGCGATCTCGGCGCCGCTGTTGCCGGTTCCCACCACCAGCACGTTCCGTCCGCGGAATGGCGACGCGTCCTTGTAGCGCGCCGAGTGCAGCAGCTCGCCGGTGAAGGACGCCCTGCCGGGCCAGTCGGGCAGGTGCGGCGTGTGGTTGTAGCCGGTCGCGATCACGGCGGCCCGCGCCCAGAGCGGACCCGCGGGCGTGCTGAGCTTCCAGGCGCCGTCCTCGCGGTCGATGCGCTCGACGGGCGTGGAGAACCTCAGCTCCAGCGCGTGGTGCCGCGCGTAGTCCTCCAGGTATTCCACCACTGCCGCGCGCGGCACCCACTTCCCGTGCTTGCGGGGAATGGGCAGCCCGGGCAGTCCCGAGAGGATGCGCTCGGTGTGGAGGTGCAAACGATCGTAGTGCGCGCGCCACGCCGCGCCGACCGCGGGCGCCTTGTCCACCACCAGCGGCCGCAGCCCCTCCGCCCGGAGCGTCGCAGCCACGGCCAGCCCGGCTGGCCCGGCCCCGACGATGACGGCGTCGTGATTCGAGGCCACGAGTCCTCCTGCAAGACTCCGCGGCGGAACATAGCATCAGCCTCTCGCGCGGGGTTCCGCCGTGAAATGCGCCCGGGCATGCGTTAAGGTCCGCGCATGCCCGCGCTCCACACCTGCATGCTCTGCGAAGCCGTCTGCGGTCTGGAGGTCGAGCCGACCACGGGCTCCGTGCGGGGCGACGCCGCCGATCCCTTCAGCCAGGGCCACATCTGCCCGAAAGCGGCCGCCATCGGTGACGTCCAGGCCGATCCCGATCGCATCCGCGAGCCGCAACGGCGCCGCGGCGACCGCTGGGAGTCCGTCTCCTGGGACGCCGCGCTCGAGGAGGCCGGCGCGCGCATCGCCGGGGTACAGCGCAAGTACGGGCGCAGCGCGGTCGGCCTCTACGTCGGGAACCCGACCGTCCACTCCTATTCGGCGGTGCTGGCGAGTCCGCTGTTCTCGCGCGCGCTGGGCAGCCGCGCCCGCTTCTCCGCCACCTCGGTGGACCAGCTGCCGCACATGCTGGCCGCGCTGGAGATGTTCGGCCACCAGCTCCTGCTGCCCGTGCCGGACGTGGATCGCACCCACTTCTTCCTGGTGCTCGGGGCCAACCCGCTCGCTTCCAACGGCAGCTTGATGACGGCGGGCGGCATCTCCCGGCGCCTCGACGCGCTTCGCCAGCGCGGCGGCAAGCTGGTGGTGGTGGATCCGCGGCGCACGGAGACGGCGGCGAAGGCAACCTCGCACCTGCCCATCCGCCCGGGCACCGACGCGCTGCTGCTGCTGGCGATGCTCCAGGTGCTCTTCGAGGACCAGCGCGTGAACCTGCGCCACCTGGCACCCTTCACCGACGGGCTCGATCGCCTGCGCGAGGCGGCCGCGCGCTTCCCTCCCGAGCGCGTGGCGGAGCGGACCGGGATCGCGGCGGACGCGATCCGCGAGCTGGCCCGGTCGTTCGCTTCCGCGCCCGCGGCCGTGGCCTATGGACGCGTCGGCGCCTGCACGCAGGAGTTCGGCGGGCTCACGGCCTGGCTGATCGTCGCGCTCGACGCGGTCACCGGCAACCTCGACCGCGAGGGCGGCTTCATGTTCACCACTCCCGCCGCCGACCTGGTCGGGCTGGCCGCCCGCACGGGAGATCACGGCCACTTCGGCGTCTGGCGCAGTCGGGTGCGCGGCTTGCCGGAGTTCGGCGGCGAGCTGCCCTCCGCCGCGCTGGCCGAGGAGATGGACACCGAGGGCGACGGCCGCATCCGCGCGCTGATCACCTTCGCGGGAAACCCGGTGCTCTCCACGCCCAACGGGGCGCGGCTGGACCGCGCGCTGTCGGGCCTCGAGTACATGGTCTCGATCGATCTCTATCGCAACGAGACCACCCGCCACGCCAACCTGATCCTGCCCACCAGCTTCGGATTCGAGCGCGACCACTACGATCTCGCCTTCTACGCGCTGGCGGTGCGCAACGCCGCACGCTACGTGAAGCCGCTCACNGCTGCTCCAGCGGGCGTGCGCGGCGACTTCCGTGTGCTGCTCGACCTCGCCGCCGCCGTCCGCCGCCACGGGGGCGGCAGGTCGGGCAGGGCGCTGGGCGGGGCGCTGCGGCTTGCGCGGATGCTGGGGGAACGGCGTCTCCTGGATCTGTTGTTGCGATTCGGGCCGTACAAGCTCTCGCTGCGAAAGCTGGAAGCGAATCCCCACGGCATCGATCTCGGCCCGCTGCAGCAGCGTCTCCCGGAACGGCTGTTCACGCCCGGCAAGCGGCTGCAACTCGCGCCGCAGCTCTTCCTCCGCGATCTGGCGCGGCTGGAGGCGACATTGCCAAGGCCGACCGCCGACCACCAGCTCGCCCTCATCGGCCGCCGCGCCCTGCGCAGCAACAACTCCTGGATGCACAACAGCCTGCGGCTGGTGAAGGGTCCGCCGGGTTGGGAGCTGTTCATGCACCCGGACGACGCGTCGGCGCGCAATCTCCGCACCGGCGAGCGCGCGCGGGTGGACTCGCGCGTGGGCAGCGTGGAAGCCCCCGTCCGCGTCACCGAAGACGTGGCGCGCGGCGTGGTCTGCCTGCCGCACGGCTGGGGGCACGGCCGGCCGGGCGTCGCGCTCTCCGTCGCGCGCGCGCACGCTGGGGCCAGCCTCAACGACCTGACCGACGAGCTGTCCGTGGACGCGCTGTCGGGCAACGCGGCCCTCAACGGCGTCCACGTCACGGTGAGCAAGGCATAGATGGAGGGCCCGGTCGACCGCGACGCGCGGCAGCTGCAGGCCCTGGGTTATGCCCAACAGCTGCTGCGCGACATGGGCGGCTTCTCCAACTTCGCGCTCAGCTTCTCCATCATCTCCATCCTCACCGGCGCCGTCACGCTCTACGGCTACGGCCTGCGCATGGGCGGCCCGCTGGAGATGGCGCTGGGCTGGCCGCTGGTGTCCCTGCTCACGCTGCCGGTCGCGGCCTCGCTGGCGCAGCTCGCCTCCAGCTATCCGACCGCCGGCGCGCTCTATCACTGGTCTTCGATCCTCGGCGGCCGCGGGGCGGGCTTCTTCACCGCCTGGCTCAACACCATCGGGCAGTTCGCCATCACCGCCGGCATCGACTACGGGCTCGCCGAGTTCGTTGCCGCCATGTTGGGCTTGCCNGCCGATCGCGCGCACGTGCTGCCCGTCTATGCAGCCGTACTCGCCAGCCACGCCGTCCTCAACCATCTGGGCGTCCGCATTGTGGGCAGGCTCAACCAGCTCTCCGCCTGGGTGCACGTCCTGGGCGTCGCGGCCATCCTCGTCTCGCTCCTCTGGTTCGCGCCGCTGCGGCCGGCGTCGTTCCTGATCGCGAGGTTCACCGATGCGCCCAGGCCCTATGCCCTGGGATTCCTGCTCGGTCTCCTGCAGGCGGCCTGGACGTTCACCGGCTACGACGCGAGCGCGCACGCCTGCGAAGAGACGCACGATCCCACGCGCAATGCCCCGTGGGGGATCTTCCTCTCCGTCGCGGTGAGCGGCGTCTTCGGCTGGGCGCTGCTCCTGGCGGTGACGCTGGCGATGGGAGATCTGCCCTCGACTGTGGCCACGGAGAATCCCTTCATCCATGTGCTCCGCGGAGCGCTGGGACAGCGGCTGGGTGGCGCCCTGGTGCTGGTGGCGATGGTGGCGATGTGGTTCTGCGGCCTTTCCAGCGTCACCTCCAACTCGCGCATGCTCTTCGCGTTCGCCCGGGACGGCGGCCTGCCGTTCTCGAAGGCGGTGGCACGGGTCTCGCCGACCTTCCGCTCTCCCCATGTCGCCGTCTGGATCTCCGCCGCGGCAGCCTTCCTGCTGGCGCTCTGGGCGCCGGCGTACTCCGCGATGGTGGCCCTCAGCACCATCGCGCTCTACGTCAGCTATGGCATCCCCATCGCCTGCGGTCTTCTGGCGCGCCGGAGCGGCAGGTGGCAGCGGCGTGGGCCCTGGGATCTGGGGCGGGCATCTCGCGCAACGAACCTCGCGGCGCTGGCCTGGATCGGCACCCTCACCGTCCTCTTCGTCCTGCCGCCGAACGAGATCGCCGGCTACACCTTCGCCGCTGCCTTGCTCGTGCTCGGCGCGTACTGGGTCCTCTGGATGCGGAAGCGATTCAACGGCCCACCGCGGATCCAGGCTTGAGCCGAAGGCTCCACCAGCCGAAAAAAAACGAAGGGCCCGACTCCGCCGAGCCGGGCCCCTCGAGTCATCACGCGCTGCCCTGGATCAGCGCGCGATGATCACTGCCGGCGACGTCCAAGACTCGATGTGCGCCGGGTTGTTCTTCTCCGCCAGCGGTTTCTCCACCGCCAGCACCAGCTTGTACGTGCCGTCGGGCGCAGTCAGCACCTTGGTGCCGTTGTTCCCGGGCATGAACGTCCCGTCCCAGGCGACGGTGAAGAACCCGGTGCTGGTGGCATTGCGGCTCATGAAGTCGATGTCCACGGCGCGCCCCAGGGTTCGTCCCGAGGCCACGTCGACCACGCTCAGCGTCAGCCGGCGGGCCTGCAAGTCCATGTGGAACACCGCGGTCGGCTGGTCCGCGCCGGCCAGCGTGAAGGCGTGGGCGGGATCGACGTCGTCCAGGTTGCCGTCGAGCAGCAGCGGCTCGCCCCCGAAGATGGCCTCGTTGAGGATCTGGATCGACTGGTAATCGCCCTTGAACCCGACATAGGGGACGCGCAATGCCTCGCCGATGCTCGGATTCGCCACGATGTACCCGCCGTAGAGGCTCTTGTCGGCCAGGGCCGGGTTGGCCGTGATGGTCACGTCCACGCGCCGCACCTCGCCTCCCCGCAGCGTGATCGAAGGCACGCTGAAGGTCGCGGAGGCGAAGCCGGTGTTGAAGGTGGGCACGAAGATCTGCGGGCCGTTGGAGAGCGCCGGCTCGTGGGCGAAGGTGTACGTCACGGTGTCGCGTCCGTTGTTGCGGACGGTGATGGTCCGCGTGGCCCCCGTGCCTTCGCCGAGGGAGAGCTTGCCCGGCGTCAAGGTAGAGGTCGCCTGCACTGCCGCGGTGATGTCCAGCATGCCCGCTCCCTGGCGCTGCACGTTGTCCAGGAAACCGAGAGCCGGGTTGCCGCCCCAGACCTTGGGCTTGGCGCTGTTCTGGAGGATGTCGCGCACGCTGCGGGCGTGCAGCACGTTGTCCCCGTCGTCGTCGCCGCGGCGCCAGTCGTTCTCGCCGTCGTCGTCGCGATCGCCGTGGTGCCGGCGCAGGTCGCGGCGCGACTCGAGCAGCAGCGCCACCGCGCCCGCCACGTGCGGCGAGGCCATCGAGGTGCCGCTGAGCGAGCCGTGCCCGCCCTGCTCGAGGGGCAGGGTCGACCAGATGAAGCCGCCCGGCGCGCCGATGTCCGGCTTGAGCGTCAGGTCGGCGGCCACGCCGTACGAGCTGAAGGAGGAGATCAGATTGCCGGTGGAGTTGGGCGAAGTGACGACCAGGCTCGACCAGCTCATGGTGGCGGGACCAGCGGCGATGAGGTTGTTGATGGTCGCGCCGTCCGCGGCGGTGATGGCCACCACCGGGATGACGATGGCGGTGGGACCCGCCACGGTGGGGGTCACCCGGCCAGCCTGGTTGTTGTAGAGGATCAGGCCGACGGCGCCGGCGTTCTGCGCGTTGGTGGCCTTGACCGCGAAGCCGCAAGTGCCACGGCGGATCAGCACCACCTTGCCGGCCACGCCGGTGAAGGGATTGCAGCCGTCGTTGACGGTTGCGGGCGTGCCGGTCCTGGCGAGCGTGAACGGACCGCCGCTGCGCGGTGCGATGGGGGCCGCGCTGGCCTGATCGAAGCCCACCGCGGCGTTGCCGGGCGAGACGGTGAAGGCGGGGTTGGTGGTGCGGATGTTGTCGAAGGAGGCCACGCCGATGACGTCCTCACCGACTCCGGGCGCGCCGCCCGAGTAGAGGCCGTTGGCGCCGCTGTTGCCGATGGAGGCCACCACCACGATGCCCTTCTTCACCAGGCGGCTGGCGGCCGCCGCGGTGGGAGCACCCGGCCAGGTATCGAAGGCGTCGCCGATGCTCATGTTGAGCACGTCCATGCGGTCCTTGAGGATGCGCTCCATGGCCGCAAGCATGATGTCGTCGGTGGTGGAGCCTTCGCAGCCGAACACGCGGTAGGCACCAAAAGAAACGCCGGGCGCCACGCCAGTGACCTCGCCCTTGGCGCCGATGATGCCGGAGACGTGCGTGCCGTGCCCGGCGCAGTCGTCCGGATCGGCATCCGGGTGGGGGATGGGATCGAACGAGGGGCTGGTGGAGTCGGCGTTGTAGGCGTCGCCGACGAAGTCCCAGCCCGTGAAGACGCGCTTGCCCGGACCGAAGCCCGGCCCGAGGTCGGGGTTGTCGTAGTCGATGCCGGTATCCATCACGGCGACGCGAACGCCGCGGCCGGTGAGGCCCAGCTCGTTCTGCGCGATGTCCGCCCGGGTCATCTGGATGGCGGTGGCCAGGTCCGGCGAGACCGTGTTGGTGCGGGGCATCGCGTGCACCTGCACCGGGTAGACCGCCTTGACCGAGGAGAATCCGCGGATGCGGGCGATGTCGCCCGCGTTCGCCTGCACCGAGATGCCGTTCCACAAGGACTTGAAGCGCATGCGCTCGTTCACGCGAACGCCCTTCGAAGCGGCCTCGCTGCGGAACGTGTCGTGATCGCGATCGACGGAGGCGTCGGTGTTGCCGTCCGCCAGCGGCGCGCCGGGATATTCGACGAACCAGAACCTGGGCGTCTCGTTGCTGAGCACGCCGGTCTCGGCCGAGGGCACGGCGTCGAGCGGGTGCAGTTCTTCCACCGCGCCCGCGCCCACCGCCTTGAAGACAAAGGCGACGGTCGCGAGGACGGCGAGCGGCAGGACGCCGCGAAGGGTGATTCTCCTCATTTTGATCTCCGGGTCGGTGTCGGCGCGCTCCCTCTGGGAGCGGCTTTCTGAGGGGGCCTACCCTAGACCATCGGGTAGGCATCCGACAACAGTCGCACTCCATCCTCGTACAAGCGCCTGCTTTCCCGGACCTTCGTCTCATTGGTGCATCGCGTTATCGCGGGCACGCAGGTCACAGGCCTGGCTGGCGATTCCTGTGGAGCAGCGGGTCGATGGCGAGGTTGCCGGGCCCGGTGAAGATCAGCGTCAGGGCGGCGGCGGCGAGCATCAGCTCGAACTCCCAGCCCGGCATCTTTCCCGAGGTGAAGGGGGCGTGCGCGAGGCCGATCTTCACCGAGACGATGGCGACCAGCATGTCCAGCAGCAGTCCCAGTGAGACCAGCCGGGTGAGCAGCCCGACGACGAGCAGCGCTCCGCCGGCGGCCTCGAGCAGCGCCACCAGCCACGCGGCCACCGTGGGCGCCGGGACGTGGAGCTGACTCAAGAAACCGGCGAACGCAGCCGGATTCCGCAGCTTCTGCAGCCCGTGCGGAACGAAGACGGCGCCCAGCGCCACGCGCAACACCACGTGACCGAATCCGGTGGACCAGGACAGCCGGCCGTTTGCCATTTGCGCCTCCGCGACGCGCGCAGCTTGGCATGTTCGAGAACGTCCGTCTCGAGACGCGCGCACCTCCGTCGGTGGGAGAGCATGAAATCCCACCCCAGCGGCTTGCCACCGCACAGCGCCGCGGTGGCAGGCTGTCCGATCTGCGATCAACTTCGCGATGAGGAGGCTCGGCGATGCCCTCGACGCAATTCTCGGACGATCTCAAGTACATGCTGCGTGGAATGGTTGCCGGAACGCGGCGCGCCTGCGCGTCCATGCTGATCTGGTACCGCGCCCTCCCTCCCGGCACGCGGACGCGGTTCGTCCTGGTCGGCGGCACGGCACTGGTCTTCGTGATCGCCCTCGGCCTGCGCGCCGGAAAGACGCCCGCAACATCTTTGCGTCCTCCCGCGATGCGCACGGCCACCATGCACTTCAGCCGTCCGCACGGCGAGACGCGCGAGATGACGGCGGTGGGCCAGCGCAGCCTCGCGGTGGGCAAGGCGCAGCAGTCGCAAGGCTCCTACAAGGATGCGGCGGCGAGCTATGCCGCAGCGGCGAAGCACGGTGACGCGCGCGGCCTGGCAAAGCTCATCGCCATGACGCGCAGCCAGAAGTGCAGCGAACGGGCAGGGGCGGCCGACGCGCTGGCCGGCATCAAGGACAAGCGGGCCGTCGCTGCGCTGCAGAAGCTGGAGCGCGCGCAGTTCAAGGACGAGCCGCGCAACCCGGGCATCTTCGCCTGCGACAGCCATCGCGCCGCCCAGAAGGCGCTGGAGCAGCACGGCCACGGCTGAGTTTCGGGGACACCATACGTAACCTTCCGTATGGTGTCCCCATATCTCCGAATCTCTAGCGGCCGTGCACCGCGAAGAGCTGGGCCTGGTCGTCCTCGGCGCGGTTGGCGTTGTCGATGGACACGACCATCACGCCCAGCGACGGGGTCACTGCCCACTCCGCCGGATCGATGCTCAGCGACACCGTGGCGCGGGCATCAGGCGCAAGCGACGCGAAGCCCCCCGTGCTGATGGCGCTATGGAAGGCGTTGAAGGACGCCGGCCCCGCGATGGCGTCCCGCACACCGTTCACCAGATCCAGGCTCTGCGCGCTGAAGGTGAAGCGCGGATTCGCCGAGGTGATTCCGGCGTCGGCGGCGACGATGGGGATGAGCAGGGTGGAGCCGTCGGTGGGAGCGACGGCGAGGAACTCGAGGAAGCCATCACCGGTCTTGAGGTTGAAGACCGCGCTCACCACTTGTCCGTTGAACGAGCCGGTGGTCAACAGGCCCAGGTCCGCGGACTCGATGTCGAAGTCCGGCGTCCCGTCGCCGTCCACGTCGACCAGGATGTCGAAGACGGTGGTGGACGGGTTCGACCATCGGTCGAAGGTGTTCACCGCGAAGACCAGCAGCTGACCGACAGACGGATCGGCGAAGGACTGCACACCGACGGCGCGCAGGCCGACGTCACCGGCGCGCTGGTTTGCGCCCTTCAGGCTCCACGCGTAGAAGTCGGCGCTCCCGGCCACGGCGCGCGAATCGTTGCGCAGCCGCGCTTCTGCCGACGGCCGCCGCGGGCCGAAGTCGCCGTCGATCTTCGCGTCCACCTGGGAGCGGGCGCGGGGGACCAGGTAGTACGGCACCGTCAGGGCGGCACCGCCGTTGCTGTCGGCAGTGGCCGGACTCAGCGTGACGAGCCCCGACAACTCGCGGAAGGCGCTGGAGTCCCCCACCGTGGCCGCGGGCACGCTCAGCCGCAGGCGGAGCTTGGCGCTCTTGCCCGCCTTGATGGTGAGGCTGCTGGACTCGACCGTGGCAACGTGGGCAGCGCCGGCCATCGGCACCACACCCACGTTGAAGGTGGCGCTCGATGCGCCGAAGTTGCGCACGGTGATCTCGCGGTCCACGTTGAGATCCCGGCTGAATTCCTCCACGCCGAAGCTGACGTTGGCCTCGTCGATTCCGGAGCTGGCGATCACCGAGGTCCGCGTGGCCGGGAAGGGCTGCACGAGTCCGGAGCCGCCCAGGCGCACGCGGAAGCCCGCGAGCTGCGACGGATCGGCCGTGTTCACCACCGCCTTGCGCACATCGTCCGGGTCCCAGAACGGGTGCGCTTGCAGGGCCAGCGCCACGACGCCCGCGACGTGGGGCGTGGCCATCGACGTCCCCGATTCGAAGAGACCTCCGTTGCCGGTGCCGATGTCGGTCGAGAAGACGCTCACGCCCGGCGCGCTGACGTCGGGCTTGAGCCGCGCGTCGGGAATGCGCGGCCCGCTGGAGCTGAAGGTGGCGAAGCTGCGGAAGCCCGGGTTGGTGAGGGTGGTGTTGGTCAGGCGGATGGTGCCACCGTTCGCCGCGACCAGGTTGGCGCCCTGGTTGAGGAGCGAGCCGAAGAAGGGAATGGTCACGTTGAACGGCTTGCCGTCGTCCGGGTTGCTGGTGATGGGGCCTTCGAACGGCGGAAAGACGTTGGCGGTATTCACCATCAGGACCGCAGCGGCCCCGGCCTGCTGCCCGAAGATGGCGCGGGCCACGCGCGCGCAAACGCCTCGCTTCGTCACCACCAGCTTGCCGGCCACGCCCGCCGCCGTGTACTCGGCCGGATTGCAGCCCAACGAGATGTGCGCCGCGTCGTGCGGCGTCCCGGTGAAGAGCACCACCACCGGCAGCGTGGTTCCGTCGGCAAAGGGCGCGCCGTTGGAGTCCTGCAGCACCAGGCTGGTGCCGGTGGAGAGCGTGGCGTTGGCCCCGGGGAACGACGCGTGCGAGTCCATCGCCGCCACGCTGATGGTCTTGTCGCCGGCTCCCGGCGAGCTGACGATGAAGGGGATGCCGGTCCCGGCGTTGCCGCCGGCCGCCACCACCACCACGCCGGCGTTCTGCGCGTTCTCGGAAGCCTCGGCGTCCGCCGAGTCCTCGGGGCCGAAGTCCGAGCCCAGCGACATGCTGACCACCTGCATGTCGTGCTCGACCGCCCAGTCGAGGGCCTCCACCACCACGTTGGTGGAGCCCACGCAGCCGAAGACGCGGACGTGGTACAGGTCGGCCAAGGGTGCGACTCCGGGGCCGATGATGAACCGCTGGTTCCGTGTGTTGGCGTCGTAGGGACCGTGGAAGGTGGTGCCGTTTGCGGCGACGCCGAGGCCCGCCGCGGTGCCGGAGGTGTGGCTGCCATGGCCGTTGCAGTCGAGCGGGTTGGCGTCGGGCACCGGGACGCTGTTCGGATCGTTCGCATTGTAGTCGTCGCCCACCAGGTCGGTGCCGCCCTTGACCTTGGGCGCCGCAGGCCCGAAGAAGGCCGGGTTGGCCGGTTCGGTGCTGTGCGCGAAGGCCGTGTTGAAGGCGTCGATGGTGCCAGGGCCGCCGAAGTTCGCGTGCGTGTAGTCGACGCCGGTGTCGATCACGGCGATGCGGATGCCTTCGCCGCGGAACCCGGGATGTCCGCCCCAGACCGCGCCTGCACCGATGAAGGGAACGCTCTCGGAGTTCACGATGTGGTACGTGAGCACCGGCTTCACCGCCACGACGCCGGGGATGGTCGCGATCGCGGACAGCTTGTCCGCCGGAACCCGCACCTTGATGCCGTCGATGGCGTGCTGGAACTGCGCCATCACGCGCCCGCCCCGTGCCTCGATCAGCGGCACGAGCGCGTTCTGACCTCCACGCAGCTCGCTCGCGATGCGCTCCCGCTCGGACCGTTCCAGCTTCCGATCCGGGGCGCGGCTGCGGACCACCGCCACCGGATCCGGCGCGAGCTTGAGCACCACCGTCAGCTCGCCGCCCAGCGGCGTCGTGCCCGGAGGGAGTGCAGCCGGCCCGGCGGGCCGGACCACCACTCTCGAATTCTGGGCAAGGGTGGACAGCGGTAGAAGCGCGGCGAGCGCCACCAATCGACGAAGCGTCGGCATTGTGAAACCCCCGAGAGGCGTACGGACGTACGCCGACCATCCTGGCGGTCGGGCTCTTAGTCACCCGGCCGCCAGAAGGTCAAGCCGCATCGGGTCAATGCGCGTGCTGCGAAAGCGCCGCGGTCTTGGTCGACCCCGCGGTCTTGCTCGACTCTGCGGTCTTGCTCGACTCCGCGGTCTTTGTGGCGCCATTGACCGCGCCGCTCTGCTTCTGGATGTACGCGATCAGGGTCCTGACATCGTCGGGATAGAGCTCGAGGTTCGGCATGCGCACCTCCTTGTATTTCTTGAACAGCTCCTTGGCGATGGGGTCGCCCTCCGCCAGCATCGTCTCCGGCTGGGCCACGTAGCGCGCGACCCAATCGTGACCGCGGCGGCCCACCACGTTGACCAGGTCGGGCCCCACGCCGTCGCCCTTGCCCACGGTGTGGCACGCCGCGCAGCGAGTCTTGAACAGGTAGGTCCCGCGATCGACTGTGGGCACGGGCCCCATCGAGGCATAGCTCTGCGTCTTCTGCTCGACCTTCCAGTGGAAGTAGTTGCTCATGGTGATGGCGAGGAAGCGAGGGTTGTCGGTGGCCGAGTTCCGCATCCACCGCCCGGTGGCCTCGTTGCCGATCATCAGGCTGGGCTGGTGCCCGTCGCGGTTGACGGCGTCGGTCATCGAAGTGAGACCCAGCTTCTGGGCGATGAGGTTGATGTCCTCCTGCTTGCCGGTGAGGAACTGCCAGCCCGGAGCCACGTGGTACCGCTCGGCATAAGCCTTCAAGACCGCCGGCGTGTCGCGCTTCGGGTCGATGCTGATCGAGTAGAAGAAGATGTCCTTGCCGACGTGGTCGCCGAGCAGCTTCTGAACCTGGCGCAGCTTGGCGGTCTCCAGGGGGCAGCTGGCGCTGCAGTGCGTATAGATGATGTTGACGGCTACGTTCTTTCCCTTCATCAGGTCGTCGTAGAAGGAACACCTTGCCGTCCTGGTTGGTGAGGGGAACGTTGGGAAAGTAGTCGGGGCCCGAGCCCATTCCACCGGCGGCGGCTGCTGGAAAAGCGCCCAGCGCGGCGGAGAGGAGCGCGGCCAGAACGAACCTGATTCCAAGATGTGCTCGCATTGCGTGTGGCTCCTGGTTGCAGACCGAAAAAAAGGAGGGCGGGCCGGCAACCGCGCCGGCCCGCCCGGTGTTCAACTCACGATCAAGGAGTGCCCAGCGTGGCGGTCGCGCCAGTGAGCGTATTCGTGGTCGTGTCGTACGTGAGGTTCAGCGTCAACAGTCCGGTCTTCGAGGCGACGATGGCCGCGGCGTTGGCATCCGTTCCCGGCGTGGCATCCTGGAAGAACGCGAACGTGGTGTTGACCGTGTCCGTCGGCCCGAACACGCGCGTGAGGCTCGCCTCGAGCTCGTTGTTGTAGACGGTCCCCGTCTTCCTGCCGATGCCCTTCACGCCGCGGCCGTCGATCTGGACGACCGATTCGGGAGGAAGCAGCGGATCGGTGACCACCGTGGTGGTGATGATCAGCGGGCCGGAGAAGTCCACGAACTCAGGGAGTCCGGTCCTCACCGAGTTTGCGCTGCCGGAGACCTGGATGGTCTTGGTCGACACCGTCGTGCCTGGCGGGGTCGCCGTCTGTGCCTGGGCGGTGAGTGCGAAGAGGAGGATTCCTCCTGCGCACGCGCTCCAGAGGATTGTCTTCTTTGAGAGTCCGCGATGTGTCTTCATTTTAGATTCGCTCCGTGTCTTTCAATGGTTGGTATCGTGAACTCTTAGAAGGCCGTCGGCAGGATGTCGTCGGGCGGAACGAAGGTGACGCCCTGGGCGGTGGGGATCGGGGTGGGCAGCGGGCGCAGGAACGGAGCGCCGCCGTCATCCAACTCCCAGCGCATCAGCATGGCGTTGTCCTCGTGCACCGTGTTGTGGCAGTGCTCCATGAACATCCCGCCCCAGTCGCGGAAC
>C688J18823_10000315_pt1 | contig 27729 bp, 26 predicted proteins | sample HopSoiMetagenom1_FD_18823 | JGI IMG/M metagenome (IMG submission 18823) | reverse complement strand
GTTTGCGGCTTGATCGCGAAAAACACAACGATCGCGACGGCCGCCGCGACACCGCCGGCGATCCACTGCCAGGTGCGCTTCTTCCGCCGTTCGAGGCGCCAGCGCAGGCGGTTCCACACCTGTTCCGGATCGCGGTCGGGGACAGGGATCGCGTCGACGAGTGCGAGGACGTTGCGCAGCGTGTCGTACTGCGCGCGGCAGTCGGCGCAGGCGCGCAGGTGCTCGGACGCGTCGGCGTCGTGGTAGTGATGGGCAATCAGTTCTTCGTCATTCAGGTGTTGCATGGGCTCGACCTCACGAACGGCTCCAGTGCATCGCGCAGCTTCCGCACGGCGCGGAAAATCGTGTGTTTCGTCGCGTTGACCTGGATGCCGAGCGTCTTTCCGATCTCTTCGACCGGCATTCCCTCGAAATGGCGGAGCACGAATGCGGTCCGCTCGTTGTCGCTGAGGCGCTTCATCGCCGCGGCGACGTGTTGCTGCAGTTCGGCGCTGATGGCCATGCGATCCGGCTCCGGCGCATCGGAGCTCAGATCGACGGCATCGATGTCGCCGCCGTATTGCTTGTCATGGCGAGTGCGCGACCGGAGCAGATCGAGCGAGCAGTTGATGGCGATGCGATGCAGCCACGTGGAGAAGTTCGCCCGCTCCTCGAAGTGATCGATCTGCCGGTAGGCGCGCAGGAAAGTCTCCTGCACCACATCGTCTGCATCATGTTCGTTTCCGGTCATACGCCAGGCCACTCGGAAGATGGCGCGACTGTGCCGCTCGACGAGCAGCCGGAACGCTTCGGCGTCGCCGTCTCGTGCGCGACTGACGGCTGCGACGTCGGTCATCTCCATGTCGGTAGGCTTAGACTCGGGAAACTTGAAGTGGTTAGGTTGTTGGGTTGTTGGGTTGTTGAGTCCGCCGTACTAAACAACCCAACAACTCAACAACCGGACAACCATTACACTGTCATCGCACCGAAACCTAACTTTCGCTGCTTCGTAACGTCATTAAGACGGTACTAAGACCATGAGACGCTCGGCGATTGGCTTCCTGTTCGCGATCGTGGCATTGCCCGCGATCGCAGGGCCGCCGGCTCTCGGCACTACGACCACCACCAGCGCAACGGCTCCTCCGCTCTCCCAGCGCTCGATGATCGTCACCTCGCAGGACTTCTCCAATCTCCTCGCCGACGACTGCGAGCACTTCCACACGCGCAACGTCACGTCGTTCCCCGCCGTGTCGCGCTCGCAGGAGCAGCAGGAAGTGCCGCTGCAGGGCATCGACATCCTCAAGATCCACAACGGCGAGCAGGGCGGCGTCTCGATCAAGGGTTGGGACAAGCCGTCGGCACGGTTGATCGTCTGCAAAGAAGCGGTCGGGTTCACGCAGCAGCAGGCCTCCCGCACGCTCGGTGCGATCAACATCGGTTTCCGCAACGGCGAGATCAGCGCAACCGGTCCGTCCATCGACGAGAGCCAGGCCTGGTGGGTGCACATGATCCTGCGCGTTCCGAAAAGCTCGCGGCTCGACGTGACGTCGTCGAACGGCGGCATCGCCATCCGCAATATGAGCGGACGCATCACCGCCCGCGCGAAGAACGGCGGCATCTCGATCGCGACGACCTCGGGCACGCTCGAGGCGACGACGGAGAACGGTCCGATCTCCGTCAAGCTCGAGCACGAAACGTCCGTCGAAGCGCAAATCGCTGACGCCGGCGAGATCCTCTGCAAAACCTGCCGCGCGGAGAACTACAGCGCGAATCACAAGCATCTGCGTTTAGGCAGCGGCGCCGCGTCGTTCAAACTCTCCACGACCAGCGCGCCCATCGTGATCGATCAGGTACGCTAGCGGCGTGCTCCATCACCTGATCGCCCTCATCCTCCACTACGGAGTCGCGCTCGTTTTCGTGAACGTCTTCGCGGAGCAGATCGGCGCGCCGATTCCGGCCGTTCCGACACTCATCATCGCCGGCGCGCTCGCACGCAACGGCGAGCTCTCGTCGACATGGGTGCTCACCTCCGCGGTGATCGCCTCGCTCCTCGCCGACTGGATCTGGTTCGTCCTCGGCCGCCGCTATGGCTATCGCATCCTGCGCACGCTCTGCCGCATCTCGCTCTCGCCCGATTCGTGCGTGCGGGAGACCGAGGCGTATTTCGATCGGTGGGGAATGAAGTCGCTGCTGTTCGCGAAGTTCATTCCGGGATTCTCGACCGTCGCTCCGCCGATCGCCGGCGCCACGCGCGCGAGCACGATCCAGTTCCTGATCTACGACGCAGTCGGTGCGTTCTTCTGGGCCGGCAGCGCAGTCGCGGCCGGACGTCTCTTTCACTCCGCAATCGGAAAACTGCTCAAGCGGCTCGAAGACCTCGGATGGTGGGCCGTCATTTTCGTCGCGTCGGTCATTGCGCTCATCGTGTTCCTGAAGTGGTGGCAGCGGCTGCAGTTCTACAAGAAGCTGCGCGTTGCGCGAGTCACCGTCGACGATCTCAAGTCGATGCTCGATCGCGGCGAGTCGCCGATCGTGCTCGATGTCCGCACCGCCGGCTCGCGCAAACGCAACATGCAGCGGATCCCGAGCGCGATCGTGGCGTCGGGGCCGGAGGAAGTCGCAGCACAGCTGGAGCGCGTGCCGCCGAGCAGTCCCATCATTCTTTATTGCACGTGACCAAACGAGGCCTCAGCCGCCCGTGTGGCGCGCATGCTGATCGATCGCGGATACACCGAAGTGCGGCCGCTCGCCGGCGGACTCGATGCGTGGGTCGACGCGGGCTATCCGGTCGAGGAGCTGAGTGAATGACGGAGTCGACGTACATCCACGGCACCGCGCCCGAAGAACAGCGGCGTCTTTCGCTGCTGAACGACGTGCTGCTCAACCCCGCGTCACTGCACGAGATCGGTCTGCAGGGCAGCGAGCGCATCATCGATTTCGGCTCGGGACTCGGGCAGTTCACGCGTGCAATGGCGCGCGCTGCGTCGCACGGGAAAGCCGTCGGCATCGAGCGCAACGAGGAACAGCTCGCACTCGCACGGAGGCTCGCCGCAGAAGATGGTGAGGCGGAGCTCGTGGAGTTTCGGCAGGGCGATGTGCTCGGCGCGGAGCTCGAGTGGGGCACGTACGATCTCGCGCACACACGCTTCGTGCTCGAGCACGTGCCGGATCCGCTGCGCGTGGTGAAGACGATGGTGCGCGCGGTGCGTCCCGGCGGACGGGTGATCCTCGCGGACGACGATCATGACGTGCTGCGCATGTGGCCCGAGTCGCCCGGCTTCGCCGAGCTCTGGCGCGCGTACATGCGGACGTACGACCGCATCGGCAACGATCCGTTCATCGGACGCCGGCTCGTGCAGTTGCTCCACGAAGCGGGCGCGCAGCCGGTGCGCAACACGTGGATTTTCTTCGGCGGTTGCGCGGGGATGGAGATCTTTCCGACGCTCGCCGCGAACATGCGCGGCGTCGTTTGGAGCGCGCGCGACGCGATCCTTTCGATGGGCTTGTTCGAGGAAACGGCGTTCGATGTGGTGATGAGCGAGGCGGAGCTTTGGGCGGCGCGGAAGGATGCCGCGATCTGGTTTTCGATGGCGTGGGCTGAAGGCCGCCGCCCCCAGCTGTCATCCTGAGCCGCGTAGACGGCGAAGGACCCGTAACCTGAAACCGCGGCGCGCGCGATATACGGGTCCTTCGCCGTCTACGCGGCTCAGGATGACACGGGGGTTGGCGCGGAACGGATCGTGCAGTCTGACTCATCCGTGAGTGCTGCTCCTGACACCTTCCTCAGCGAAGCAACGGTCAGCTTTTACCGCCACGCGCTTCGGATTCTGAACGACGGCGGCGTGCCTGCGCTCGTCGGCGGCGCGTACGCGTTTGCGCGCTACACAGGCATCGAGCGGCACACCAAAGACTTCGACGTCTTCATCTGCCGCGGCGATTTCCAGAAAGCGGCGCGCGCGTTTCGCAAAGCGGGATACGACGCCGAGCTCACGTTTCCGCACTGGCTCGGCAAGGCATTTCACGGCGACGAATTCGTCGACCTGATCTTCAGCGCGGGCAACGGCGTCGCGACCGTCGACGAGACATGGTTCGAGCACGCGGTGCAGGAGCAGGTCTTCGGCGTCGACGTGAAGCTGATCCCGGCCGAAGAAATGATCTGGTCGAAGGGACTGATCATGGAGCGCGAGCGGTTCGACGGCGCGGACGTGCTGCACGTCATCCACGCGCTCGGACACGAGCTCAACTGGCGCCGCCTCATCGATCGCTACGACATCCACTGGCGCGCTCTCTTCGCGCACCTCACGCTGTTTGGCTACGTCTATCCATCCGACCGCTCGCGCATTCCGCAATGGGTCATCGGCGAGCTGACGGAACGATTGAAGCGCGAAACGGAGGAGCCGGACGAGCCCGAGAAGATCTGTTTCGGCACGATCATTTCACGGCAGCAATACCTGAAGGACATCGAGGAGTGGGGATACCGTGACGCGCGCCTGCAGCCTCTCGGGAACATGTCGCAAGACGAGATCGCACACTGGACGGCCGGCATCGCGCAGGACGGAAGCCCTAAGTGATGAACACGGAACGAACGACGTTACGCATTGCTGCAGTCGCTGACATTCACACGAAGAAAACGTCGCAGGGCGCTTTCCAGACGCTCTTCACGCACGCCACGCAGGAAGCGGACGTGATGCTGCTATGCGGCGATCTCACCGACTATGGCTCGGTCGACGAAGCGCGCGTGCTGGCGAAAGAGATCACCTCCTCGCTGCGCATCCCGGCCATCGGAGTGCTCGGCAATCACGACTTCGAATCGAACCATCAGGAGGAGATCGTCAACATCTTGACGGACGCCGGTGTGACGATGCTCGACGGCGACACGGTCGAATTGCACGGCGTCGGTTTCGCCGGCGTGAAAGGCTTCGGCGGCGGATTCGGACGGCGCGCCCTCGGCGCCTGGGGCGAGAAGATCATCAAAGACTTCGTGCATGAAGCAGTGGAGGAAGCGCTGAAGCTCGAAGCGGCGCTGGTGCGTCTGCGCACGCCGCAGAAAATCGGCGTGCTGCACTACTCGCCGATCCAGGCGACGGTCGGCGGCGAGCCGCTGGAGATCGTCGCATTCCTCGGATCGTCGCGACTGGAAGAGCCGCTCGATCGCTATCGCGTCACGGCCGTCTTTCACGGTCACGCACATCGCGGCACGCTGGAAGGACGGACGAAAGGAAACGCGCCGGTGTACAACGTCGCGATGCCGCTGCTCGCGGCGAGCTTCCCCGATCGCCCGCCGTTCCGGGTCATCGAAGTGCCGATCGGCGAGCCTGCCTTCGCGGGCTAGAATGACCGCGTGAAACACGCGGCATTTCCCCGCGGCATCACTCGCGAAGACCTCATCCAGTGGTATCGCGCGGGCCGCCAGAATTCGAAAGCGGCCTTCTCCATCCCGGCCGAAAGCACCTACTACGAACGTCCGATCGACCTTCGCAATCCGATCGTGTTCTACGAAGGTCATCTGCCTGCGTTCGCGGTCAACACCCTGATCAAGCTCGCGCTGAAGGGCTACGGCATCGACGAGCATTACGAAGTGCTCTTCGCGCGTGGCATCGATCCCGACAGCGTCGACGCGGTGAAGGATCCGGCCGATGTCTGGCCGCGTCGCGAACAGGTGCAGGCGTACGGCCGTACCGCCGACGCGATGATCGAGGACGCGCTGAAGTACGCGGTGATCGAAGACGATTCGGTGCCGCAACTGCGCGGCGGCGAAGCGGCGATCGCGATCCTGGAGCACGAGCAGATGCACCAGGAAACGCTGATGTACATGTTTCACAACCTCCCATACGAGAAGAAGCGGAAACGCGCCCCGCTCGGTGTAGGACAACCTCTCCAGGTTGTCCCCTTCTCACGCGATCGCATCCACATCCCCGCCGGCACCGCCACTCTCGGCGCCAGCCGCGACCAATTCGGCTGGGACAACGAGCTCCCGTCACTCCGCGTCGACGTCCCCGAGTTCGACATCGATCGCCACAGCGTCACGAACGGCGACTACCTCGCGTTCATGCAGGCGACCGGCGCGAGCGCTCCGCATTTCTGGCTCGAGCGCGACGGCGCGTGGTACTGGCGCGGCATGTTCGCGCTCGCGCGGCTGCCGCTCGATGCGCCGGTGTGGGCGACGAAAGAACAGGCGGATGAATTCGCGCGCTGGCGCGGCGGCCGCGTGATGACCGAGGGGGAGTATCACCGGGCAGCATTTGGGACGCAGTCGGGGGAAGAGCGGTTGTATCCGTGGGGCGACGAATTGCCCGACGCGACGCGCGGCAATTTCGGTTTCACGCATTGGGATCCGGTGCCGATCGGCTCGTATCCCGCGGGCGCAAGCGCGTGGGGCGTGCACGATCTCGTCGGCAACGGCTGGGAGTGGACCTCGACGCCGTTCGACGGCTTCCCCGGCTTCGAGCCGATGCCGTCGTATCCGGTGTACTCATCCGATTTCTTCGACTGCCAGCATTTCGTGATCAAAGGCGCATCGCCGGCGACCGCGCCGCAACTCGTCCGCCGCAGCTTCCGCAACTGGTTCCGCGGGAACTATCCGTATGTGTACGCGAAGTTCCGGTGTGTGTACTGACCTGATCAGGGTGCAGTGAAAAGGTGCAGTTTCGAGTTCTCCGCAAGGTGCTGTGCGATTGCCTTCTGACGCGGTTTTTCGGATGGCCACCCGCACACGTTGGCACGCCGAAAGTAAGGCGTGTCATCACGGCTGATCGGCAGCGATTGGCCGATGAAGCACTCCGCATTAAGCGTCGCGTAGCCCTTGCAGCGTCGCTCGGCCGTTTCCAAATACGTGGCCGCAATGTTCCGCGCTTCGGTGGCGTCCATGTCGTCAGCAACTGCCACCGACAGATTGAGGTCAGCGGGCGGCAGGAAGGCACCTTCCCGGACGCGAGTCGCTGTGCAGTGGCCGCTGCTGAACAAGAAGCGAGCAATCGGCGTCTCGGGAGTCACGCGAGACGCCCGTTGGGACCGAAGAGGCGGCTGAGATATGCACGAATCAGCACCGGCAGGTATTCGTTCGTGAACTCTTCCGTTCCGTAGACTGAGCTTTTTCCGAACATTCCGGCATAGCTCAGATTTCCCGACGCCGACACACTGATCGAAAACAGCCGCCGCGGCTCGCGATACCACTCGATCGAAACTTCCCCATCGGGATCTGCGCTGATCTCGGGTGCCGGTAATTCGAGCGGCATATGACTGAGCAGCCTGATTGCGTGACGAGCGGATTTCAGATTGACCGGCGCAGAACCGTACCCGTCCCAATTCGGAGCGGAGGCATCCTCCAGAACCGTCAGCAGCCCCGAAAAGGCGTGGCGCAGAGGAGCGCCTGACAAAGGCGCCTGAATGTGGTCGCGGCTGATCTCAACCTCCTTGCGGCGAATGAGGTTCGCTTCGAGGCCGACGGCCTCGCTCATATCCGCGACCAGACACAGCGTCATTCGAATTCCTCCAGCGCGAGCTCCGTGAGGCTCCCAAAGAAAATACGGTTTTTCATGTCGCGAAGTTCCGCGAATCTCGCCCAAACCTCGTCATTCACCGGCGATTCGTCGACGGCAAAGGAATCGGTGTCCAGGATCACCGACATCCCCGTGTCGCTCGGTTCGAGAACCTGTGTAACGCGCGACGCTATACCGGCACGCTCGTCGTTTAAAACCATCCGCACGACCGAACTGTTCAACTCCGCGGTCGTAAAGGTCTCCGGCAGAGCAGGCGTCGCAGTGAGATATCGATCGAGAGGGCGGATCGGCAGATGTAGCCTTCGTCCGGATCGCGACTTGCGTACGTTGACCCGCTCTGCGTGAGGTCAATCAACGTGTCGTAGCTTCTTTGCTTTTCGCACACCGGGAAGTCCGGCGTGACGGCTTCACGAAAACGATCGAGTTGCCCTGATTCAAAATCCGACACCGACACTCGCAAATCGACAACTGCCTCGCGAATGGGAGCGCGATTGAGATGCCTGATCGTTGCCATGGTCAACGCTTCGTCGCTCGGCTGACGGTGTCCGCGGCATTCAAACCGAACGTTTCGTGCAGATAAGCGGCGATGATCCGCTCCGCGGCTTCTGCTGCCGTTTTGCCAAAGTGGCCTGTCTGCACCAGGCGTTGCAGTTCAGTCACCACGTGAGGCGTAGTCGACACGGTGAGCGTCGACGTCGGCAAGTCGTTCGGTTGCCTCGGCACCGCTCGATGTTACGCGCTTTTGAATGCCATTGTTTGGGCATTCTTTTGGCCATGCTCGAATTACCATCCCGACAACGACTTTCCGTCTTTACCTGTTGCCGTTATTGCGCGTTGACGTCATTCCGTCCCGCCCCTAAAATCCGCGCTCCCCCAACGCAGCACCAATCATGAAAGGAAGAGTTGTATGAATTTCAACCCAGGGAGAGTCCTGCTCTGTTCAATGTTGCTGAGCCTCGTCGCGGGGCTTGCAACCGCCGACACGGACGCGGCAAAAGTGTTTCATGGCGCGATTTACGTCGAGAGCTATAACCAGGTGATGGTCATCGCGATCGACACGGAAGGCGCATCCCAGCGCGACGGCAATGCGGACAACGTGTTCGTCGTCGCTACTCCTGATTCGTTCGACACGCCGATCTCATATCGCTGGACGAACGCAAACCTCGTCTTCAAGCCGAGCGGTCTGATGGTGACTTCGCCGTCCGATCGCGAAGCGCTCATCGTCACCTTCGAGCGCGACATCCCGCGCGCGACGTTCGCCGCACCGGCGGACTTCCGCACCACGCGCGTCTCGAACGCCATCGGGCTCGCGCATCACAGCTCGCTCGCGTCGGTCTATCCGATGGAGCTCATGCCGCGCGGCCACATGAAGAGCAGCCGCGCCGGCAGCAACACGTACGAGAACGACTGGTTCCGCCAGCCCTTCAATCAGGATTGGAACTCCTCCGGCGGCTCCGGCGGTGGCAGCGGTTGCACCTCCGGCGGCAGCGGATCGACGTCGTGCTCGATCAGCGGCTGCGCGTCGACGTCGTACAAGAACGACTGCTCCGTCACCTGCTTCTCCGGCTACTACGCCTGCTGCAACTGCGGCAGCTGCATCTGCTTGCGGTACGACGGCAGACCCTAGTTACGGATACGCGTCTGCATCTTCGGACAGCGGACAGCGGACAGCAGACAGCGGGGGACCGGTTCTCCTGCTGTCCGCTGTCCCACCTTTACGGAATGCCACCCGGCCGCTATGATGCGCCGTCCCATGAAACGGATGGCCATCATTGCGGCGCTCCTGATCGCCGTCTCCGCGTACGGCGGGAACAACACCACGTTCACCGGCAGCGGTGACGTGTCGGTCAAGAGCTTCGACAAAGTGGTCGTGATCGCATTCGACGCGAACGGCGACGGCACTCCCGATCGCGCATTCGTCGTCGGACTCGAGCAGCCGCTCGACAAAGCACTCGACCTTCGTTGGCCGCATGTCAGCGTCGAGCTGAGCGAGAAGTCGCTCAGCATCATCGACAGCGCGAATCACCGCGCGCTCGTCGTCGACGCGAAAGCGCCCGCCGATTTCGCGGTGACGCGCCTCACGCACGCGATCGGCATCGCCCACCACTGGGACCTCAAACCCGACTTCAAGCTCGAGAGTCTCGCAGCGAACTGGTGATTCATCCGGTGCGCGTCGTGCAATCAAAACGCGCATGGAAATGAAGACCTACAAAGCGAAACAGTTCAATCTCAGCGGACTCACCGGCATTTCCGACAAGACGCTGGAGATGCACTTCAAGCTGTACGAAGGCTACGTCACCAACACCAACACGCTGACGCAGCGCATCGGCGACATCCTCGCCGACGGCAAGGTCGACCAGGAAGAAATGCCCGCCTACTCCGAGCTCACCCGCAGGCTCGGCTTCGAATACAACGGCATGGTGCTGCACGAGTACTACTTCGGCAACATGAAGAACGGCGGCGGCAGCGATCCCGACAAGCGGTCGGAATTCATGCAGTCGGTGGCGCGCAGCTTCCCGTCATACGAGATCTGGAAGGCGGACTTCGTCAGCGTCGGAAAGATGCGAGGCGTCGGCTGGGCCATCTGCTATCTCGATCCGGCGAACGGACTCGTCTCCAATCACTGGATCGAGCTGCACGAGACCGGCAACGTCGCCGGCTTCGTCCCGCTGCTGGTGATGGACGTGTGGGAGCACGCGTTCCTGCTCGACTACAAGCCGGCCGATCGCCCGAAGTACATCGAGGCGTTCATGGCGAATGTCGATTGGAACGTGGTGGAGAACCGCATCAGCGCAGTTCAGGTCACGGCAAACGCGCGCTGAAACTGACGAAACCGGAAGGAGGCCCGGCCCTCAAACGCCGCCGGCCGGGCCGGCTTCAGGTGTTGGCGCTGGCGTACCGACCAGCTCCACCGTCCCCTTCCGCTCCAGTTTTCCCCATCCCGCGCGGATGCCGGAGATCGCGGTTTTGATCGACTTCAGCAGCACCGCATACATCAGCTGCCGGTACAGGAAGCGCTGCCAGAAGAGCCAGACCAGCATCTTCGGATCCTCGCGATCGAGCTTGAACGCGACCGCCGATCCGATCAGCTCCATGACGAAGAAGAACGCGTACATCAGCGCGATGACGTACATCTGTCCCGCCGCGACATGAATCGGCTGCCAGTCCTGCGCGAGGTCGCGGCGGAACGAGGCGTGAATCGTCATCGCGACCGTCCAGAGAATCTGCAGATCGACCAGCGGCGACAGCGCCTGATACGCGATCTGGAACAGCCAGAGCGACGGCAGCATCAAGCGTCCGAACCAGCCGTAGCGGCCGATTGCGCGCCGATGCTTCCAGAGACATTGCAACGTGCCGAACGCCCAGCGGAACCGCTGCTTGTACAGGTTCTTGAACGAGTCCGGCGCCTCGGTGTAGCCGATCGCATCCGTCTCCGTATCGACGCGCCAGCCGATCCGGCGCACACGCCACGTCAGATCCATATCCTCGGCCATCGTGTCGGTCGAGTAACCGCCCGCCTGCACGATCGCTTCACGCCGCCACGCACCCACCGCGCCCGGCACCACCGACACCGAATTGAGCACCGAGTACGCGCGCCGGTCGAGGTTCTGACTGGTGATGTATTCGATCGCCTGCCAGTACGTCAGCGGATTGATGCGATTGCCGACCTTCACGTTGCCGGCAACGGTTCCGACGAGCGGATCGGCGAAGCGGCGCACCAGTTTGCTGATCGTGTCGCGCGCGAAGATCGTGTCGGCATCGAGCGCGATGATGATCTCGCCCGTCGCCACCGCGATGCCGCGATTCAGCGCCGCAGCTTTGCCCGCGTTCTCCTGATGCATCACCTGCACGCGCGCATCGCCGCGATACGCGCGCACCACTTCCGCTGACGTTTCGTCCGCCGAGCCGTCGTCGACCACGATCACATCGAGCGTGCCGGCGTAATCGTTCGCCAGCACCGCCTGCAGCGTGCGCACGATCACCATCGCTTCGTTGTACGCCGCGATCACCACCGTCACCGGCGGCCGGTACGAGTCATCGAAGTTGCGATGCTTGCGTTCCCTGTGCTTCGCGATCAGCGCGAGCACGGTGATGAACAGCACGCGGAGTGTGCCGAGGATGATGGCGGAGATGAAAGCGATGGTGAGGAAGACTTCGAAGAGGTACATCGCCTCGAACACGATGCGGTCGCTGGCGAGCATCAGCGTGTCGGAATTCTTCACCCGCGGGTTCACGTCTTCGCGCGTCGCGTTCACCAGCGCCGACACCGTCACGAACTTCTTCCCGCGCTTCTGCAGCGCATCGACGAGCATCGGGATCAGCTTCACCGTTTCGGCGCGATCGCCGCCGCCGTCGTGCAGCAGGATGCAGCTGCCGTGCTCCGTCTCCACCTGCTGCAGCACGACCTCGAGCATCTCTTTCGCCGTGCGTTTCTTGATCGTGCCGTCTTCGTTGCGCTCCTCGAGCTTCCAGTCCTGCGGATCGAGGAACTCCAGCACGGTGATGTAGTTCATCTCCGACGCCTGCACGATCGGCTGCACTTCTTCCGCGGCGCTCGGCTCCGCGTCGGCGTTGTACGGCGGACGGAAGAGCAGCGTCGATCGATGCAGCAGACTCTGGAACACGCGCTGTGTCGCGTTGAGCTCGAACTCCGCACGGATCGGCGGAATCGCTCCGATATTCGGATGCGTGTAGGTGTGATTCCCGAGCTCGTGTCCCTCCGCCCAGATGCGCTTCACGAGCCCCGGATAGCGATCCGCGTTCTGTCCGATGAGGAAGAACGTCGCCTTCACGTTCAGCTTCTTCAGCACATCGAGCATCTGTCCGGTGTACGGACTGGCGGGCCCGTCATCGATGGTCAGCGCGATCAGATCGGGGTTGTAGCCGCTCCGCTGGATGACGTACGAAGTGGGGAACGCGTGGTAGACCTCGTCGAGGAAGAGACCGGTTTTCTCATCCGTCTCCATGTCGCGGCGTCCCGCTTTCGGCAACGCGGCAACGCGCGCGATCTCGCCGTCGCCGACGAATTCGACGTCGTACGGGAAACTGATCTCGCGCAATCCCGCGCGATCGGGCTTGAACGCCAATCGGTCGCGGCGGATGAATTTGAAGATCGACGGATCGGTCGAGCCGAGGACCCAGACCGCGACACCGCGAGGTCCGTACGGTTGCGCGAACATCCATTCATTCGCCGCCGTGATCGCGTCGAGCATCCACACTTCGTGCTCGATGCCGTCGTCATCGACATAGAAGAATGTTGGGTTGAGGGCCTGGTCGTCGAAGTCGATGATCTTCTCCGGCGACTCGCCCGGGTGATAGCGGCTCGCCAGCACGAGCGCGCCCTGGTACGTGAGCGGATCGGCCCACTCGCGGTTCTCCGCCCAGTCGTACGCGTAGTTCGCCAGTCCCATCACCAGCTTCTCGCGCGGCACGTTGTTCACGGCGCGCAGCAGCACCTGCCGGAAGAAGTTGATCGATGAGATCGGGCCCGGCTTGCTCGTCGAGCTGTGCTCGTCGTACGCCATCACCACCACGAAATCGCAGACGCGCGACACCGCGCGCCAGTCGAGCGGCTTCGGTGCTTCGAGGTCCGCGGAGACGACGAGTCCGTGCGGCGCAAACTCCGTTTTCACGCGCTCCAGGAACGGGATCAACAGCGGATAGTCCGCCGTATCGAGGTTTTCGAAATCGATGTTGATGCCCTGGAAGTGATTGGTGAGGATCCAGTTCTCGAGCTGCAGGATCACGCGCCGCTGCAGCGCCGGATCGACGAGAAACGTGTGCACGCGCTTCGGATCGAAATCCGACTGCTGCGCGTTGCTGAGGATCGGCACGATGTTGAGGTTGTTGTCGTGCGCGACCTTCAGCACTTCGACGTTGTGCGGCACGGTCTCCAGATCCCAGTCCCGGAAGTCGAGGCCCTTGCCGTCCGTCTTCAGATGAACCCACGCCGGCAGCAGGTGCGTCATGTGCGATGCGTTCGCGTGCAGCGAATGGAGTCCCGTCTCCTGCCACGGCGCGTAGAAGGCGGCGACGATTCCGCCGCCGGTCACCGGCGGCAGCGCAGCTTTCCTGCTGCGAATGGCCCGCTCGGTCACGATCTGGTTGAGCAGCTTGTCGCGCGCCTTCAACGCGATGTATTGCTGCATGCGCGATTGATGGCGCGGCAGCCGCACGGCCCGGCGCAGAGTCCGTTTCAGCTCCGAGGTGAGCCCCGGCATGTCGGGAAGAAACGGGGTTGAAACGAGACTGATCAGGAAGAGGCTGACGACGACGACAGACAGCAGTCCAAGGATCGTACTGATCCGTTTGACCCACCACCATCGCTTGCGCGACGGATCGAAAAAAACTGCACTGTCGGACACGCGTCTGACCTAAACACCAAACGTGGTACCTGTCATCCTGAGTCGCGCAGACGACGAAGGACCCGTAACCTGAAACCCCGGCGCGCCCGACTGACGGGTCCTTCGCCCTCTGCGGGGCTCAGGATGACACCCGTGGACGCAACCGAATCTCGGATTTCACGTAAAAGCAGATCATGACCGATTCGCTCATCGAAGTGCGAGCCCTGCGCAAGGAGTACCGCGCGGGGATCGGACGGCCGCCGATCACGGCGCTCGACGGTATCGATTTCACCGTGCGCGCCGGTGAACTGTTCGGCCTGCTCGGACCGAACGGCGCCGGCAAAACGACCACCGTGAAAATCATCCTCGGACTCACCGCCGCGACGAATGGCGTCGCGTTCATGGGCGGGCGTCCGGTGACCGATCCCGAGAGCCGCCGCCGCGCCGGCTATCTGCCCGAGGGACACAAAATCCCCGGCTATCTCACCGCGCGTCAGGCGATGACCATCTTCGGACGGATGTCCGGGATGTCGTCGAACGACATCAAAGAGCGCATTCCGCTGCTGCTCGAGAGCGTGCGTCTGCCGCAATGGGCCGATGTCCGCGTGAAGAAGTTCTCGAAGGGCATGACCCAGCGCCTCGGCCTCGCCTGCGCGCTGATTCATCGTCCGAACGTGCTGCTCCTCGACGAACCGACGGACGGCGTCGATCCGGTCGGCCGCCGCGAGATCCGCGATCTGTTGCGCGAAGAAGCGAAGAACGGCACGGCGGTGCTGCTCAACTCGCATCTGCTGTCGGAGATCGAGCTGACGTGCGATCGCGTCGCGGTGCTGCGCAACGGAAAGGTTGCGGCCGCGGGAACGATCGACGAGCTAACGCGGCGGACGGAGAAGTACAAGATGATCGCGGCTCCGATCGACGACTCGCTGCTCGCGATGTTCCGCGAGAGCGGCGCAGGAGTGGAGCGCGTGAACGGCCATCTGGTGCTGTCGGTGAACGATCTGGCGCACCTCAATACGCTGGTCGACGGTCTGCGCGCGCGCGGCGGAATGCTCAGCGAGCTCGCGCCGGTGCGCTCGACGCTGGAAGACGTGTTCGTTGATTTGATCAAAGCACCGGAGGCACAACCATGACCAAGGAGTGCGGCGGCCATGCCGCCGCTGATTCCTGCAAGGGCGGCCATGCCGCCCGCCCAAAACCGAGGCGGCGAGTCCAATGAAAGTCCTCTGGGCCAACATCGAAGACGTCTGGCGCGAAGCAGCCGCGCGATGGACATTAATTGCCTACTTTTTGCTGTCCACTGTTTTCATCATCATTTTTGCGTCTGCAATTAACCTCGACATTGTCGACGGTGCTTTAGCTGGCGCAAAACTATTCGGAAAAGAAGTGGAGATGCACGACCAGGTGAGCATCGAAAAGCTCGTCCTCGGATTCGAGTCGGGCTTCTCCGCGGTGCTCTACTTCCTCTGCACGTTCCTGGCGATCTTCGCCACGGCGCATCTCGTGCCGCGGCTGCAGGAGAAGGGAACAATCGATCTGTATCTCTCGCGGCCGGTCTCGCGCACGAAGCTGCTGCTCTCGCGCTACGTCTCCGGCCTGCTCCTCGCCGGCGCGAACGTGCTCTACCTCCTCGGCTCGATCTGGCTGATCGTCGCGTGGAAAACGCACGTCATGCATCCCCGCTTTCTCATCGCAGGCGGCGTGATCCTGTTCGTCATCGCGACGCTGCTGGCCTTCGCGTTTTTCGTCGGCGTCGTGACTTCGTCGACCGCGGTGTCGATCATGGCCAGCTGCGGCATGTTCTTCTTCTCCGCGATGCTCGCGGCGCACGATCGGATCGCCGCCGCGGTGTCGCACGAATGGCAGGCCGCGATGATCCAGACGCTTTACTGGATCATCCCCAAGACCGCGGAGCTCGGTGCCGCCGTCTTTGCGTTCGTCTCGGGCAACGCATTCGGCTCGCGCATGCCGCAGATGACCGCCACACCGTTCCTCACCACCGCCGCCTTCGGCGCCGGTTCACTGTTGCTCGCCATCTGGCGCTTTCACAAAAAGGAGTTCTGACAAATGGAAATGAAATTGCGTCATCTGATTGCTGTCGCGTTATTGATTGCCGCGCCGATGGCGCTCGCATCCACCGGTGCGATGTCGCTCATCCCCCGCGATGCCGTCAGCGTCGGCGTCGTGCACGTCTCCGACATGCGCAGCAGCCCGCTGTTGGGCATGCTGTTCCAGCAGACCGACAAGGTGAGCGCGAACGGCGACGCCGAGCGCTTCCTCACCGAAGCGGGACTGCAGCCGAAGAAGGACATCGATCTGCTCGTCGTGTCGGTCTCGCCGAAGACGACCCTCGGCCACGAAAGCAAAGTGCTGGTCGCAGTGGAAGGACGTTTCAGCGTCGACCGCGTCGTCAGCGCGCTGACTGCGCGCGGCGCGAAGGAGAAGAAGACCGCCGGCGGCTCGTACTTCACCCTGCCGGACGCGAAGAAGGATGACGACACGCCGGGCGCCGTCGCGTTTCCCGATGCGAGCCTCGCGCTGATCGGCGACGAGACGTCGGTCTCGCAGGCGCTCGCCGACCGCGCGGCCGGCGGCACGGCGTTCACCACCGCGGGCGGACTCGCGCGCGAGCTCGGCCGCATCGATTCGAACGCAACCGCGTGGGCACTCGTCGACGTCGCACGCGCATCGCGCCTCACGAACGCGCCGCATATCGAGAACAAGAACGCCTCGGCGCAGCAGATCAGCGCCGCGCTCAATCACGTGTCGACGGTCGCGCTCTGGGCTACCGACACCGGCGACGAGCTCAAGCTCGGCGCATTCGGTCTGTCGAATGACGCAGAGACGCTGCAGCTGCTCGAAGACACGCTGCGCGGCGGCCTCGCTGCGATGCGTCTCGCGGTGCAGGACAAACAGCCGGAGCTCGTGACCGTCCTCCGCAAGTTCGACGTGAAGCACACGAATGACTCGGTGATGATCACCGGCACGGTGCCGGCGGAGTCATTGAAGAAGTTCGCGGCGCATTCGAAGTAAGCCAGCCCCTCACCCCTGGCCCCTCTCCCCGCGGAGCGGGGCGAGGGGAACGATTTACGGGCGGCGGCGTGGCAATGGCGCCACGTCGCCGACTGTGAACGCCGGCGCGAGCGTGTAGGTCAACTGATTTCCGCTCGCGCCGGTCAGCTCGATACGCAGGTCGATCGCCGCGATCGCATTCGCGGGCAGGTCAGCGTGATAGCGATGATCGGCATCGAGCACGAGCGGCAACTCTCTCCACGTCCCATCGCTGCGTGACCACGCCTTTGCACTCGCGACATCGGCGGCGAAGTGCAGCGTGCCGATCGCGAACGGCGCGAGCTTCGAGATCGCGCGGCCGCTCGCATCCGCGACGTACATCGATGTGAGCAGCGGCGCGCTCGCATCGCCGAGGGTCGAATCGACAGTCGCCACGACCTCGGCGCGCGCTGCGCTCATCAGCGCGACGTAATCGATCGTGTACTTGCCGGGCGCGAGATAGAACGAATTCGTGAGCGGCGTGCCGGCCGCCACGACGCTGCCGTTCGCATTCGTCACCGTGAAAAAACCTGCGCTGTCGAACGACGTGCGCTGCTCGCCGAGCTGGCCCATGAAACCGAACGGCGGCGTGAGTGACGAATTGCCGATCGCGACCGGCAGGCGCGGATGCACCGCTCCGGTGCCGAACCTCAGCGTCTCGCCGTCAGCCGCCGAATACGCGTCACCGATCTCGATGCGATCGCCGCGCGCGACGATCGACGGCACGAAGAAATCGGATGCGAGGCTGAACGCCGCAGGAAACGACGGCTCGGCCGGTGTCATGAACAGCTCGAGCGCGCTCGTCGTGATCTGCGACGACACTCCGCGCGTGCCGATCACGGAACTGACGATGACGCTGCGAGCCGACGGCAGCCGCACCGGCGCGTGCCGCAGCGACTGCGGCGCGTTCATCTGAATCTCGTCGCTCGCGATCGCATGCAACGCGGGATGGCTCACCTGCGTGTACGTCGCGTGATCGCGATCGAACAGATTCTCGATGGACGCAATCGTCCAGCGCGACGACACATCGGACACGCGCAGCGATGGCAGGTTGAAGATCGGCAGATCGATCGCCGTCATGTACGAGCCGGCCGGCGGCACGATGCGCGTGCGCAGCGCCCAGGTGGACGGTCGTCGCAATCGCACGCCGTCCACGTCGACGCCGCTGAACGTGAGCGTGTGCGTGGCGAGTGCCGCACTCGGCGTGATCGTGACATCGCCGCGCACCGATTGTTTGTCGAGCATCACGACTGACTCGCTCGTCAGGAAAGGTGCGCCCTCGGTCGACATGAGGAGCAGGTCGTAATCACCGGCCGGAAGAAGTGTTTCGGTGGCGTTCGCGTCGATGGCGACCGGGGCCGGTGTTCGAAACGGTCCCATCCAGTACTGCGCGAACAGATTCATGTCGGTGACGACGGTCGCGCGCGACGCCTTGACCAGCGCCCACGGCAGATGCGCCTGCGTCGTGGCGCTGTCGAGGTGCACGAATCCGCTGAACGCAAACGAATCGTTCGTGAGCGGCGCCGTGTCGCCGTTCGTCACCGTGATGAGCAGCGTCGCATCGCCGGACGCGCCCGCCGCGAGCTCGAGCTTCGGCGGATCGATCGTCACGCTGACGCCGTGCGGCGACCGGTCGACGGACAGCGCAACGCTCTCGCTCTTCGTGCCGTGATTCGTGATGTGAATCGATTCGATCTTCGAGAACGTGCCGCTCGTCTGCGTGTCGAGACCGAAGCTGATGCTCGACGGCGTGGCGAGAATCGTCGCATTCGCCGCGCGCGACACATCGATCCGCCCGCCGCCGTACGTCATCTGTTCATCGCTGATCGCTTTCCCGTACAGCACCAGCGCCGACTTCACCTCGGCCGGCGACCAGTCCGGATGAATCGCGCGCAGCAGCGCCGCGGCGCCGGCGACGTGCGGCGTCGCCATCGAAGTGCCGCTCAGCACCGTGTAGCCGCCGTTGAGATAGGTCGAGCGGATCGCGACGCCGGGCGCGACGACATCCGGTTTCAGCATCTCAAGCTTCGCGGCCGGACCTTTCGAGCTGAACGTGGCGAGCGTGTCGCGATTGTCGACGGCGCCGACCGTGATCGCGTTGCGCGCGGTGCCGGGACTGGCGATCGAGTGAAAGTAGCCGCTGTTTCCCGCCGCGACGCACACGACCATCCCCGCAGCGACCGCGTTATCGACCGCGATCGATGCCGCGTCATCCGGATTGCCTTCACCGCCCAGCGACAAATTCGCGACGGCCGCGCGATCGGAAAAATCGCCGTCGCCGTTCGGATCGAGCGCGCGCTCGATGCCGGCGATCACATCCGATTCCTTCCCCTCGCCGCGCGCATTCAGCACTTTGTACGCGAGCAGCTTCGCGTCGGGTGCGACGCCGGTGAACGTGTCGAGATTCGCGGCGACGATGCCGGCGACATGCGTGCCGTGTCCCTGGTCGTCGATCGGATCCGCGTCGTTGTTCACGAAGTCCCAGCCGCCGATCACGTTGCCATGCAGCGCGGGATGTGTGTAGTCGACGCCGGTGTCGATGATCGCCACCTTCACGCCGGCGCCGCGCGAGCCGACGGTGCTCCAGGTTTTCGGGGCACCGACGGTTTCGATGTTCGTTTCGGTGAACGCCTGCACGGGCATGTCGCGATGCACGCGCTTCACGTACGGGAGCGCGCGGATCGCGTCGAGCTGCGCGCGTGGAACACGCATCGCGGTGCCGTGGAAGACTTCGAAGTACTCGCGATAAATCAGCGGCTCGATCGCCGTTTTGCCCTGACGGAACTGCCGCAAACGCGCGAAGTTTGCGCGATAGGTTTCGATCGGCAGCCGTTGCACTGCCAGCGGAGGATCGCGGAATTCGACGATCACATCGACAGCGGCGCTGAGGTCGACCGCTGTCTCAATCGATGAACCGTCGCGCATCGTGGCGCGCACAGTTGGAGCGTCCTGCGCGAAAACGGCCGCAGCGAAGAAGACCGCGCACAGAAGTGGCGTCATCCCGAGCGTAGTCGAGGGACGAGCGCCGCGCGCCACCACACGCCCGGGTCCCTCGACTACGCTCGGGATGACGTCAAACGAAACGACGAAGGTGCTCGCGCCACCACGGCCAGTCGTGTCCGAACACGCCCGGCCAGATCTCGAGGTAATTCGGAATGCCCTTGGCCCACAAAAGCTGACTGAAGTCGTGATTCTTCTGCACGATCGAGTCGTACTCGCCCGTGGCGATGATCCAGTTCACGCGCGAGAGCTTGCCCACCCACTCCGCGTTCATGTTCGGGATGTACGCAACCGGGCAGTTGAAGTAGCAGTTGTCGTCCCACCAGCCGTCGATCGCGGAGTAGATGTCGTACACGCCGGAGAACAGGATCGCGCGGCTCACCACATCGGGATAGCGCGCCGCGAAGTTCGATGCGTGGTACGCGCCGAAGCTCGCGCCGTAAACCGCGAGGTCGCCCCGCTGCGCACGATTGAAGATGTACGGCACCAGCTCGTTGCGCAGGTAGGAGTCGTACTGCACGTGCCGCGCGGCGCGCACGGCGGGATGAACGTGCTTGTTGTGCCAGCTCTCGTCGTTGACGGTGTCGACGAGCACGAGCTGAATCTCGCCGGCGTCGACTTTGTCCGCGACCGAGTTGGCGAGGTGAAAATCCTCGTTCTCGAAGTAGCGGCCGGCCGAAGTCGGGAAGAGAATCACCGGCCGGCCGAACTGACCGAACCAAAGAAACTCCATATCGCGGCCGAGCGACGGGGAAAACCAGCGGACGTGTTCGCGATACATAAATTGAATGCTATACGATGCCCGAACGGAGAACTTCACGCAATGCGCAAGAAAAAAATCGGCCTGCTCTTCGGCATGGAAGACACCTTCCCCTGGGCCCTCATCGACGCGATCAACGCCAAAGGCGGCGAGCAGGTCGAGGCGTCACCGGTCGAAGTCTCCTTTCTGAAGGATGACGGCGTCTTTCCGTACGACCTCATCCTCGACCGCATCAGTCACGAAGTCCCGTTCTATCGCACGTATCTGAAATGCGCGGCGGCCTCGGGTGTGCGCATCGTCAATAACCCGATCTGGTGGTCGGCCGACGACAAGTTCTTCGACAACCTCGTGGCGAAAGCGGCGAACGTCGCGGTGCCGCGCACCGTTCTTCTGCCGCACAAGGAGTACCCGCCCAACACCGAAGCTAAATCGTTCCGCAACATGCGCTTCGTCGACTGGGAGCAGGTGTGGAACTACCTCGGCTGGCCGATCTTCATGAAGCCGGCGTACGGCGGCGGATGGAAGGACGTGTACAAGGTGCACGATCCGCAGGAGTTCTTCGCCGCATACGACCAGACGCGCGACCTGACGATGATGGCGCAGGAAGCGATCGAGTTCGACTCGTACTACCGCTGCTACGTCCTCGGCCGCAAGCGCGTGCGGATCATGATGTACGACCCGAAGCAGCCGCATCACCTGCGCTACGTCGCGAATTACCAGACGCCGCCCGAGCTCGAGGAGCGCATCCATCGCGACGCGCTCGCCCTCTGCGAAGCGCTCGGCTACGACATGAACACCGTCGAGTTCGCAGTGCGCGACGGCATCCCGTACGCGATCGATTTCATGAACTGCGCGCCCGACGCCGATCGCAAATCGGTCGGCGAAACGAACTTCGAGTGGATGGTCTCGAACATGGCCGACGTGCTGATCGAGCTCGTGACCGGCGAGAAGAAGCTCGAGCTGACCGGGTCGTGGCCGACGGTGATGAACACGACGAAGGATGTGAGCGAGCCGATCGTGGCGCGGTAAGCCGTCATCCCGAGCGTCAGTCGAGGGACCTGGGTGGGCGGTGGCGTGCCGCCCACCCCACCAGGTCCCTCGACTGACGCTCGGGATGACGTCGGGTATTCGCGATATCCTTCTCTACATGCCGCAACCTTCATTCACCCTCGGCATCGAGGAAGAGTTTCAGGTTGTCGATCCGGAAACGCGCGAGCTGAAGTCCCACATCCAGGAGCTCTTCACCGAGGGCGAGAAGCGGCTCGGCGAAGAGATCAAGCGCGAGATGCACGATGCGGTGATCGAGGTCGGGACGCCGATCTGCCGCGACATCTTCGAGGCGCGGCGCGAGGTCACGCGGCTGCGCGGCGAGATCGTGCGGCTCACGCGCGAAGGTGGCCTGCGCATCGCGGCGGCCGGCTCGCATCCGATCTCGCACTGGGCCAGCGTCCCCATCACCTCGAACGACCGCTACGACAAGATCGTGTACGAGCTGCAGATGCTCGCGCGTGCAAACCTCATCTTCGGACTGCACGTGCACGTCGCGGTCGAAGACGACGAAACGCGCATCGCGCTGATGAACGGCGCACGCTACTTCCTGCCGCACGTCTTTGCGCTGTCCGTCAACTCGCCGTTCTGGTGCGGACAGAACACCGGCTGGAAGAGCTACCGCGCCAAAGTGTTCGAGCGCTTCCCGCGCACCGGCATCCCCGACTACTTCCGCGACTGGGCCGAGTACAGTCAATATGTTGACGTTCTCGTTCGGACCAACTGCATCGACAACCCGAAGAAGATCTGGTGGGACGTCCGCCCGCATCCGTTCTTCCCCACGCTCGAGTACCGCGTGTGCGACGTACCGATGCGCATCGACGAGACCATCTGCTTCGCCGCGCTGTTCCAAGCCATCACCAAGAAGCTGTACAACATCTACAAGCAGAACATGGGCTGGCGCCTCTACCGCCGCTCGCTGATCAACGAGAACAAAGCGCGCGCGGCGCGGTTCGGAGTGGAAGGAAAGCTGATCGATTTCGGCAAGCGCGAGGAAGTGCCGTTCGCGATGCTGCTCGATGAGCTGCTCGAGTTCGTCGACGATGTGGTCGATGAGCTCGGCTCGCGCAAAGAGGTCTACTACGCGCGCGAAATCGTGAAGCATCGGACCGGCGCCGACCGCCAGTTGGCAGCGTACGAGCACCGTAACGATCTGCGCGATGTCGTTGACTACATCATCTCGGAAACGGAGCTCGGTACCTCGCTTGCGTGACATCCACCGGCCGTACGACTTCTTCGAATTCAGCAGCGATCCGCTCTCTCCGGCAGACGCTTCGAAAATCGACGTCGCCATCCTCGACATGAATCACGCGTGGCCGAACCTCGGTCACGACGCGCTGGTTCATGCGGTGCTCGAATGCGCCGAAGGAATGCGCGATGAGCTCGTTTCGCGCGGCCTGAAGGTCCGTGTGATCTCGTTCGACGTGCGGCGGCAACTCGCGATTCCGCCCTCACCGAACGGACGCTTCCGGCTGTACATCGGCACCGGCGGACCGGGACATCTCGATCCGCGTTGCAACGACGGAGTCAGCGAAGTCTCGCAGGGAATCAAGGAAACGGATGAGTGGGAAGCGCCGCTTTTCCGTCTCTTCGACGACATTCAAAAGCATCCCGACGCAGCGCTCCTCGGCGTCTGCCATTCATTCGGACTGATCTGCCGCTGGTCGGGCGTCGCACATCCCCGGCTGCGCGAAAAGAAGAGCGACGGCATGCCGATCAACGCGCTCTCACCGGCGGCGAGCGATCATCCGTGGTTCGCGGAGTTCTCGCGCAAGCTCGATGACGGCAGGCATTTCGTCGTCGTCGACAATCGCCTGTTCGATCTCGTGCTCGACGGCAGCGACGTCACGCCGCTCGCGTTCGATGCCGACGGCAGCGACGCGATGACGATGGCGGAGTTCGCCCGCAGCGGCGACATGCCGCGCATCCTCGGCGTGAATCACCATCCGGAGATCATCGATCGCGACCACGTGCTGCAGGTCGTCGAGGAGAAGTGGCGGCACGGCGAAGTGTCGCGCAAGTGGTACGAGGAACGGCTGCACACACTCGAGAATGAAATGACCGGCGACAACATCCGCCGCAGCCGCCTGACCTCGGAATACACGCTCCTCGGCGTGCTCCGTCACCACCTCGCGCAGCTGGTGGCGCGATGAGGAGCGCGCCTGCGGCCATGATGGCCGCGCTCCTTTTGTTCGCCTGCGCCACGGTACGAACAAACGATGAAGCGGGCGTGCGCGCCGCGATGGCGAACTTCATGGACGCGCTCAACAAACTCGACGCGCCGCGCATCTCCGCCGCATTCGCCGAAGACGCCACCGCATTCTTTCCCGTCGCGCAAGCGCAGCGCGCGGAAGGACGCGCCGCAATCGACGCCGTTTTCCAGCGCTACATCGCCGGGCAGAACGGAAAGACGACCAACATCGTCCCGCACGACATGACCGTGCAGACCAGCGGCGATCTCGCGCTCGTCACGTTCCAGGTCCCGGGCGGCTCGACCGCGCGCCGCACGTCGTGCTCAAACGCACCGGCGGACGCTGGCTGATCGCGCACATGCACGCCTCCAACTTCCGGGTGTAGGGCAACCTCTCAGGTTGCCGAATGGTGTAGGGCAACCTCTCAGGTTGCCCAAAGACAAGCGCAGAGGTTGCCCACCGACAACCTGAGAGGTTGTCCTACACTCGGTTGCCCAACGACAACCTGAGAGGTTGTCCTACACTCGGGGCATGCATCCCGAATATCGCGCACTGTTCAACGAGCAGATCGACGAAGCGCGCTATCAGTGGTACCAGCAGGAGCTCGAAGCGCGGCTCGATGTCGAATTCGAATTCCGGCTTGCCGAAACGCCGCTCTTCCTCACCGACGACTTCAAACAGCGCGCGTGCGAAGCGGCGACTGCGATCGTCGAGCAGCTCTCCGATCCGCAGCGCATCGAGCGGATGAAGGCGGCGATTCCGGAGCGTTGGAACACCCCCGGCATGGACGCGCTGCCGAGCTTCTCGCAGGTCGACTTCGCGGTCGTGAACGAGAACGGCACGCTCGTGCCGAAGCTGATCGAGCTGCAGGGATTTCCGTCGCTCACGTCGTTTCAGATCGTGCAGCGCGATGTCTGGGTCGACACGCTCAAGCAGCTCGAAGGACTCGATCGCGACTGGTCGTGCTGGTTCAGCGGCTACGACCGCGACTCGTTCCTCGATCTCGCGCGGCGGACGATCGCCGGCGATCACGATCCAAAAGAAGTGATCCTGATGGACATCGATCCGCCGCGGCAGAAGACGTATCCCGACTTCGCCGCGACGAAAAACCTCTTCGACGTCGATGCCGTCGATCCGCTGCATCTCGTGAAGCGCGGCAATCGGCTTTTCCGTGCCGATGGAACGCCGGTTCGCCGGATCTACAACCGCGTCGTGTTCGATGAACTGCTGAAAAAAGGATTGACGCTGCCGTTCGATTACCGCGACGAGCTCGATGTGGAGTGGGCGCCGCATCCGAACTGGTACTGGGTCTGGTCGAAGTACTCGCTGCCGTTCCTCGATCATCCGTCGGTGCCGCGCGCGACATTCGTCTCGGACCTCGATCGCGTGCCGGACGATTTCGAATCGCGCTACGTGCTCAAGCCGCTCTTCTCGTTCGCCGGCGGCGGCGTGAACGTCGAGCCGACGCGCGCCGATCTCGACGCGATTCCCGAGGCCGAGCGCCACGCGTGGTGCATCCAGGAAAAGATCGAGTACGAGCCCGCGCTCAAGGCGCCGGACGGCGGGGTGAAAGTCGAGATCCGCATGATGTTCCTGCGTCCGGACGACGAGGCGAAGCCGATCCTTTCGCAGAATCTCGTACGCCTCTCGCGCGGAAAAATGCTCGGCGTCGATTTCAACAAACAGTTCACGTGGGTGGGATCGTCTGTTGCACTCTCCTCTCCTTCGTGAGGACGAGCATCCCCCAACTTCGCGAGGAGGCCGCCGATTGCAAACGCTGCGACCTCTGGAAGACCGGCACCCAGACTGTCTTCGGTGAAGGTAAGCAAACCTCGACCGTGATGTTCATCGGCGAGCAGCCGGGAGACAAGGAAGATCTCTCCGGACAGCCGTTCGTCGGGCCCGCGGGCGGGCTGCTCGACAAGGCGCTCGCGGAAGCGGGAATCGATCGGACGAAGGTCTACGTCACGAACGTCGTCAAGCACTTCAAATGGGAGCCGCGCGGGAAGCGCCGCATTCACAAGAAGCCGAATGCGGAAGAGATCCAGGCGTGCCGTCCGTGGCTCGACGCCGAGATCCGCGTGATCAACCCGCGCGCAATCGTCTGCCTCGGAGCCACCGCCGCGCAGGCCGTCATCGGACCGAAGTTCCGCGTGTCGATTCAGCGCGCGCAGTTCGTGAAGTCGGACCTCGCGGAGTACGTCACCGCGACCGTGCACCCGTCGTCGATCCTGCGCGCCCCGACGGACGACGCGCGGCATGCAGAGATGGCGCGGTTTGTCGCGGACTTGAAGACGATCCGCGCGGCGATCGGCGACTAGTGTCATCCCGAGCGAAGTCGAGGGATCCCCTCCCGACGGAGCGATTCGCGTGCTTCGGCAGGGGATTCCTCGACCGTCTTCGCGGCTCGGAATGACACAATTGCGTCATCTTGCCAACGGCTGCGGCTGATTCGCGATGAAGTCGCCGAGCTCCTCCTGCGCGCGCGACGCGAGCTCGCGCAGACCTGCCTTCGCGTAGCAATCGGCGCGCAGCTCGAGCGTCGGACGATCCCACGGCACCCATGGCTCCAGCGCGCGCAGCGCCGCGATGGCGTGCGGACCGCAGCCGTCGATGCGGCGTCCGAGGGAGACGCGCGCGGCGAGGCGCGTGGTCTCGTTCTGGCCGGCGGCGAAGCGCTGCGCGAGCGCGTCGTAGAGCACGGGCGCCGTCGATTTGTCCAGCGTCCCGACCACCGCCGCGAAATCGATCGCCCGCGCCATGATCAGCGGCTGCGGCCACGGATTCGTGCGATACGCGACGAACGCGCGGAGCAGCAGCTCCGCCGCCGCTTTCGTGTTGCCGCGGCGGACCATCAGCCGCGCTTCGATCGTGTCCGCTTCGATCGGCTCCCATTGCCGCAACGACGCGAGCAGCGGCACCGGATCGTCCTTCGCCGCGCCGATGATCATCGCTTCCGCCAGCATCGCGAGCTCCGAACTGTTCAGCGGCTGCCACTTCCCGTGCTCCGTCCACGCCAGCAGCACGCCGCTGAAGTTGCTGTTCGACCACGCCGCCGCCGCGTCGTGATGTCCCATCCGCTCCGGCACGCCGGCCGGCACCGTCAGATCGTTCTCCATCGATCGATGCAGCAGCGCGCGCTGCCAGTCGAACGGTCCGGCGACGCGCTCCGGACGATCGGCGTGGATCACGCTCGCCAGGAAGAGAATCTGGTTCATGTGGAAGCGGCTCGTGTCGCCGACCGCGCGCGCGAACCCGAACTCGATCGCCGTGCGGTCATCAGTGTTCATGCTTGCGTCGCGCGCGCAGACCCGCGTGAGCCGGTCGCTCGCCAGGAAGTGCGCGAGAAATCCATCGACCGATTCCACGCGCCACGCGCCATGAAGCGCGGAGCGATACGGCTCCGATGTCACGCGCTGCTGCAGCTTCGCGATGTCGATCGTCACCGGCTCGGTCGACGCGATCAGCAGCAGATCGCCTTCGCCGGTGCGCCACGTCATCACCTGCGGGAAGGCGGCACCCATCGTCGCGTAGATCGTCCGCACCGTCTCCGCATCGATGTCGTACGACTGCACCCACTGCAGAAACATCCCGCCGCGATTCAGCCGCGCGCGCACCGCTTCGTAGAACTCGCGCGTGAAAAGACTGGCGATGCCGGCGCGATACGGATTCGACGGCTCGCTGAAGACGATGTCGTAATGATTGCGAGTCGTCAGCAGTACTTCACGCGCATCGCCGATGCGGATGTGCACCTTCGGGTTGTGCAGCACGTCGTGATTGACCGCCGTGCAGTCCTTCGCCACGCGCAGCACCACCGGCTCGAGCTCGACCACATCGACTCGCTCGATCGACGGCAC
>C688J18823_10000314_pt1 | contig 27750 bp, 27 predicted proteins | sample HopSoiMetagenom1_FD_18823 | JGI IMG/M metagenome (IMG submission 18823) | reverse complement strand
TTGCGGAGGTAGCCCTGGATCGCCTCGGCGACGCGGGCCGAATTGGCGTTGGCGGTAAAGTAAACCCGCGGCGCCAGCTTCATGCCGTCCTTCTCGCGTACGCCATCGGTACCCGGCTTCCAGCCGGCTTCGTCAAGCAATGCTTTCGCCCGTTCGATATCCTCCTTGATGATGCCCTTGCTCTTGGGATCAAAGTCGAGCGCCTCCGGATCGACGAAGGTGAACGCCGGATCGGCATTACCCAGCAGGATCGCCTTGGCGATCTCGGCGCGGTTGATGGCGATGCTCATGGCCTCGCGCACCCGGCATCGGCCACCATCGGCCGCGTGATCTTGAAACCGTAATAGAGCAGCTGGAAATTCGGCTTGGCCGGCGTCACCGTCAGCATCGGCGCCGCCTTGGCCTGGGTGATGAACTGCGCCGGAAACTGGTGGGTGATGTCGAACTGGCCGGACATCATCGCCGCGACGCGGCTGGAATCCTCGGGCACGATCTTGACGACGAGCTTTTCGAATTTCACCGGCCCCTTGTTCTTGTACATCGCGGGGCCCCATTTGTAGGCGTCGTGCCGCTTCAGCACGATCTCGGTGCGCGGCTGCCAGTGATCAAAACACCACGGTCCAGTGCCGTCGGCGCCCTTGATGCCGTAATCCTTGCCCAGCGTCTCCACGCTCTCCTTGTTGTGGATCACGTTGGTGAACATGGTGAGCTGCAGCAGCAGTTCGGAGAACGGCTCCTCGAGCGCGTATTCGACCGTGTAAGGATCGGGCGCGCGCAACTCCTTGATATTGCCAGCGCGCCAGGCGAACGGTCCCTTGATCGCGGGGTCCTTCAACCGCTTGAAGCTGTAGACGACGTCATCGGCGGTGAACTTCTTGCCGCTGCAGAACGAAACGTCATCGCGCAGCTTGAACGTATAAGTTCGGCCGTCCTCGCTGATCGTCCATGACTTGGCGAGATAGGGGATGGGCGTGCGGCCGTCCCAGTCGAGTGCCACCAGCGTATCCTGGAACATGTTGACGATGTCGGAAGTCGGTCCCCAGCTGGTGCGTTGCGCATCGTAATGCGGCGCGTCGATGCCTTTCATGATGGTAAGCGTCTGGGCCGCTGCCGTGCCGACCATTCCGAACGCCAATGCAACACTCAGAACCGATCTGATCATGTCTGCAGCCTCGGATCGAGGACGTCGCGGAATGCGTCGCCCAATAGATTGGCGGCCAGCACGATCACGAAGATGGCACAGCTCGGGATCGTCGCGATATGCGGCGCCATGAACAGGAAGTCGCGGCCTTGCGCCGCCATCATGCCGAGTTCGGCGGTCGGCGGTTGCGCGCCCATGCCGAGGAAGCCGAGCGCCGCGCCGATCAGGATGATCTGGCCGAAGCGCAGGGTGAGAAACACGAAGATCGTGGAAATGCAGTTTAGCGTCAGATAGCGCCAGATCAGTTCGCGGTCGCAAACGCCGACGGCACGGCCGGCCTCCATGAATTCCTGACCCATCACGCCGATTGCAGCACCGCGCGCCACCCGCGCAACGTCGGGCACGGTAGCGACGACGAGGGCGATCACCACGGCCGTCAACCCGGCGCCGAAGATCGCGGCCACTGCGAGCCCGATCAGGATCGCGGGGAAGGCCAGCATCACGTCGACCAGCCGCATGATCCAGCCATCGAGACGGCGATAATAGGCGGCGAGGATGCCGAGAACGCCGCCAATGAAGCCGCCGACGATGACGCCGACCAGCCCCAGCATCAGCGTGGCGCGTGTGCCGTAGATGACGCGGCTGAAGATGTCGCGGCCGGTATTGTCGGTGCCGAACCAATGCTCGGCATCGGGTGGCCGCATCACCTTGGTAAGATCCGTGAAGTAGGGATCGTAGGGCGCGATCCAGGGCGCCAACAGTGCTGCGAACACGACCACGGTCAGCACCAGTCCGGCAAGCGCGGCGACCCGGTCCCGCGCCAGCCGGCGCAACACCCCGGCGCGGGCGAATACGCCGGTGTCGCGCTCGTGGGCAAAGCCGGTATCGAGGGCCTCGGCGCTCATCTTCGCTGTATCCTCGGATCGAGATAGACGTAGAGCACGTCGACCACAAGATTGATCGACAGGAAGGCGATGGCGAGGATCATGATCGCGCCCTGCGCCGTCGGAAAATCGCTGGAGACGATCGCGCCGACCGCGAGCCGGCCGACGCCGGGCCACGAGAACATGGTTTCGGTAACGACAGCGCCGCCGAGCAGGAACGCTGCCTGCAGCCCGATCAAGGTGACGACGGGGATCATGGCGTTGCGCAGCGCATGGTGGACGATCACCACCCGCTCGCGCAGTCCCTTGGCGCGCGCCGTGCGGACGAAATCGGCGCCGAGCACTTCGAGCACGGCGGTGCGCGTCAGCCGCGCGATCGGGCCGATCAGCACCGCGCCCAAGGTCAGCGCGGGGAGGATCAGGCTCGGCAGCCCGCCATCCCATACCGGTCCGGTGCGGCCGGTGAACGGCAGCAGCCCCCATTTGAATCCGACGAACTGGATCAGGATCAGGCCGATGAAGAACACCGGCATCGACACGCCCGCCACCGAGCACGCCATGATGATGCGATCGGTGATGCGGCCGCGATTGACGGCGGCCAGCGTTCCGAGCGCAAGACCACTCGGAACGGCGATCAGCATCGCGCCCAGCATCAGCTCGACCGTAGGCCCGATGGTCATCGCCAGTTCCTCGCTCACCATCCGGTTGGAAATGATGGAGCGGCCGAGATCGCCGCGCAGCACGCGCAAAATGTATTCGAAGAATTGGATCGGGATCGATCTGTCGAGACCGAGCTCCTGGCGGATGGCGGCGATGGTCTCGGCCTTGGCGTCGGGCCCGGCGATGATCATCGCGGGATCGGCGGGCACCACCTGCAACAGGCAAAAGCAGAGGAAGAGAACCCCGAGCAAGGCGGGGAACGAAATCAGCAGACGATGGACAATCTGTTGTCCCATGCGACGCCAACGGACGGGTTGGGCCGAAAGGAACTCACGCGCCGACGTTGACGCTTTTATTTCCCCCTCGGCAGCCGCGCTTCGTCCGACGTGCGCGGCTTTTGCTTGTCACTGGATAGTGGCACCTGTCCGACGTGGCGTCACGCCCAATCTGCCAATTCGTTCCGGCTGCGTCCTTTTGCGCTGGCTGCAATGACTTCTCGCAATGCAAGAAGTCCGTGTCGCGAAATTTTGGCGAATAGTTTTGCGTCCACACGCCAATCGAGGATCGCGACACCGTTCGTTGGAACCTGCGCGCAACCGAAACATGAAGCGCGCCAGCGCGGCTGGTTATCTGTCGGCGGTGGAATACGCCGCGCCGAGGCCGCGGCCGCGCAATCTGGCTCGCCGGATCGACCATCGCTCGAGGCTGTTTTGCATCACCTCGGCGAGCGCCGGACGCGCGTTCAACTGCTTGTCCGGCACGCATGCAATGATCGCATTTCGATCCTGGACGCCCTGTTCGTCGATGATCCACGTTCCCAGCCGGTCGCCGGCAAGCCGCGCCGCGATGCGGTCGGCTACCGGGTCGATGTCGCTCGCGACCAGCACGTTCATGACGATGCGGCCGCCGGGCGTCAGCCGGGCACGGATGGCATCGCAGGTCTCGACGTCGAATTCATCATCAAAGCGAAAATCCGGACCTCCGACATCGATGGCGATCCCATCGTAGAGCAGATCGTCATCGAGAATGAATTTCCGGAAATCGGACACCATCAGCGGCAATCCGTCCGGCAGCCCAAAATATCTCTGAGCGATCACGAAGCTGACCGGATTATTGTCGACGATCGTCAGCCTTTTTCCGAGACGCGCCAGCCTGGTGGCGAGATTCCCTCCGCCGCATCCCAGGACCAGAATGTTCGTCGCGCGATGCAGAAGCTCGTCCATGAGCTTGACGTAGCTGAAGACGCTCTCGCCGTCGGGCGTGGCCTGACTCTGCCTGACGCCTTCCTCGAAGTAGATCCGCGTTCCATCCGCGGAGCATTCGACGATCTCGATCGCGCCGTTCCTGCCCTGATAGCGTCCCAGCAATCGCACCTTACGTCACCATGCATTAATTAGGATGTCTGATACATCGTTTATCATGCCGTGAATCGGATGCCAATCAGGCAGAGACCCGTGCGACCTCTTGCTTGATATACTGAACGTCTAAGTTGATGCTTGAGACGGTAATTTAGATGGGCTAGATATATCCACTTCCGAACCGGGAGAACCGCCCCCCATGATTACCGCCAATCAACTCAGGGCCGCGCGCGCGCTTCTGAGCATCGATCAGCGGCAAATGGCCGAGCGGGCCGATCTTTCGGTGCCGACCATCCAGCGCATGGAAGCCAGCGACGGTGTAATTCGCGCCAACGTCGATTCCCTGATGAAACTGGTTTCCGCGCTCGAGAGCGCCGGGATCGAACTGATCAATCCGGGCGCCGCAAGCGCGACAGGCGGGCGAGGGGTGCGCCTTCGCGAACATGTCACAAATCCCAAAACAAATCTCAAGACAAAGAGCAAGACCGTCCGCCAACCGAAGAGGGTGCTGGAACGGGTTCGATAGCCATTCCTCACGATGTAACGGCGCCCGCGTCCGCGCGTTCGAGCAGCGCCAGCAATCCTTGCAGCATGGCTGTGGGGGCAGGCGGGCAGCCGGGAATGTGTAGGTCGACCGGGATGACCTCGGAGACGCCGCCGACAACTGCATAGCTGCCGGCAAAACATCCTCCGTTGCGCGCGCAATCTCCGACCGCGACGACCCATTTCGGATCCGGCGTCGCGTGATAGGTGCGTTCGAGCGCCTCGCGCATGTTTTTTGTCACCGGTCCCGTCACCATCAGGACGTCGGCATGACGCGGCGAGGCGACGAACCGCAGGCCGAACCGCTCGACGTCGTAATAGGCGTTGTTGAGCGCGTGAATTTCCAGCTCGCATCCATTGCAGGATCCGGCATCGACCTCCCGGATCGACAGGCTCCGGCCGAGCCGCCGCCGAGCGGACTGCCCGAGCGCGGTTGCAAGTTCCGCCACGGCGGTGTCATCGGGTGATGGCGCGCGCTCGGTGAGCGGCTGACGAAACACGCTTTCAAACAGCAGCTTGCGCATCGCGTTACGTCCTTAGAGATCGTGGCCCGAATAGGAGCAGTTGAACGACTTGTTGCAGAGCGGAAAGTCCGCGACGATGTTGTTCTCGATCACGGCTTCCAGCAGCGGCCATTGAAACCAGGACGGATCGCGCATGTGGCATCGTTCGATCAGGCCATTGCGCAAACGCAGCCAGACCAGAACGTCGCCGCGGAATCCCTCCACGATCGCCATGCCCTCGCGTACCTCCCCGCCAAGCGGGACTTCCTTGCGTGTCGGGCCTTCGGGAAGCCGGTTCAGGATCTGGTCGATCAACGACAGGCTTTGCTCGACCTCGCGCACCCTGATCCAGACCCGCGCATTGACGTCGCCCTCGCTGAGAACAGGCACGTCGAAACGCAGGCTGTCGTAGGGCGGATAGGCCAGCGTTCGGCGCGCGTCGAACGCGCGGCCCGAGGCGCGGCCGACATAGCCGCCGGCGGCATATTGTCGGGCGAGCGGCGGCTTGAGCGTTCCGGTGTCGACCGTCCGATCCTGCAGCGAAGCGGTGTTGTCATAGAGNTCGACAAGCGCGGGAAAGCGCAGGCGAATATTGTCCAGCGTGGCCTGGATGGCTTCNGCCCCGCCATTGCCGATATCGCGGCTGACGCCGCCGGGCACGATGATGTCGCGCATCAGGCGATGGCCGAAGGCGACGCCTGATGCCCGCAGCACGCTCTCGCGCAACATCGCGCAATGCGCATGCATCAATGCAAAGGACGCATCGTTGCAGATGGCGCCGATGTCGCCGAGATGGTTGGCGAGCCGCTCGAGTTCTGCCAGCAGCGCGCGCAGGAACACGGCTCGATCAGGCACGGCGAGATCCAGAGCGACTTCGGCCGCACGCGAAAACGCGTAAGCGTAAGCCACGGTGCTGTCGCCTGACGTGCGGCCGGCTAGTTGAACGCCGCGCGCGAGGCTGGCGCCGGTCATCAGCCCGTCGATGCCCTTGTGGACGTATCCAAGTCGCTGTTCAAGCCGGACCACGGTCTCGCCGCTGGCGGTAAAGCGGAAATGTCCGGGTTCGATGATACCCGCATGGACAGGGCCGACCGCAATCTGGTGCAGACCGTCGCCCTCCGCGGTGAGGAAACGGTAGGGCGCCGCCTTCGGCACCGCGTCGATCCGATCGCCCAGCGGAAAACGCACGCCCCAACGGTTGTGATCGAGCCAGGGTCGCGCGTCGGGCGAGCCGTCAGGGAACAATCCGAACAGGTCGTGGATGGTGCGTTCCAGCCGCAATGCCGGCGGATGATGCTTGCCGACGGAGGGAAACGTGCGGTTGGGGCAATCCAGGCTGACGACCGCGATTTCCGCGGTCTGTCCATCCATGATCGCCATGTGCACCGTTGCGGGCTCGCCCCAGAGGCCGAGCAGGCTCCAGCGTCCATGCGCCAGTTCGCTCGCCGCAAATGTCCAGACCGAAGCATCGACCGCAACGCGCAGCCACGGGCCGTATTGCCCGACCTTGCGGCCCTCCAGCGTCAGATCGATCAGCGACGGCATNTCATTTCGTNCCTATCCAAGNAGNTGGGCCACNTGCTGGAACCAGAGCACCAGCGGGGCGGGAAGATAAATCCCNGCGCCNAACACCAGTGCGAGATGCGCAAACATCGGAATATACGAGGCGTCGGCCGGGGCCGTACTGCCGCGCGGCTCGCCGAACGCGACGCTGGTCAGGCGCAACGTCAATGCGCCGAAGGCCAGCAGCAGGCCGAATACCAGCACGATCGCAAGCAACGGCTGCCTCGCAAAGGTCGAACTCACGACGAGAAATTCGCTCATGAAGATTCCGAGCGGCGGCAGGCCGGCGATTGCGACCACGCCCACCACCAGCCCCCAGCCGAGCGCCGGATGGGTCACCGTCAAGCCGCTGATCCTGGAAATCCGNTGGGTGCCCTTGATCTGCGAAATNTGTCCGACGGCGTAGAAGATTGCCGACTTGGTCAGGCTGTGCATCACCATGTGCAGNAGCCCGGCGAAATTGGCGAGCGGCCCTCCCATNCCGAACGCAAACACGATGATGCCCATGTGCTCGATCGAGGANTAGGCGAACAGNCGCTTGATGTCGCGCCGCCGGTACAGCATGAACGCCGCGAAGATCAGCGAGACCAGGCCCATCGTCACCATCAGGGGACCGGGGGCAATCGAGGCCGGGTTGGCGGCGAGCAATATCTTGAAGCGCAGCAGCGCATAGAGCGCGACGTTCAGCAANAGGCCCGACAACACGGCNGATATCGGCGTCGGACCTTCGGCGTGCGCGTCGGGCAACCAGGCATGCAGCGGCGCGAGGCCGACCTTTGTGCCGTAGCCGAGAAACAGGAATACGAAGGCGACGTTGAGGAGGGCCGCGTCGAAGTTCGCCGCGCGTTCGACCAGCAGTGTCCAGACCATGCCGTCCTGGCCTTCGCCCATCACCGGGCGGGCCGCCATGTAGACCAGGATCGTGCCGAACAAGGCGAGCGCAATTCCGACGCTGCCCAGGATGAAATATTTCCAGGCCGCTTCCAGCGCGGCGTGGGTACGATAGATGCCGACCATCAGCACCGTCGTCAGCGTTGCGAGTTCGACCGCCACCCACATCAGGCCGATATTGTTCGACACGAACGCGAGATTCATGCCGAACATCATGGTCTGATACATGGCATGATAGAAGCGCAGGTAAACCGGCGTCAGCCGCTCGCTGTCGAGCTCATGCGCGATATAGCTCGCGCTGAAGATGCTGGTGGTGAATCCCACGAACGTATTGAGCACGATGAAAACGATGTTCAGGTCGTCGATCAGCACGTAAGGCCCGGGTGCGGGACGTTCGACCACGAACAAAGAGAGCGCAGACAGGAATGTCGCGAGGCTGGCGACGACGTTGAGGCGTGCCGTCAGCCGGTAGCCGGGCAGGGCGGCCAGCAGCGCCGCCGAGCAGATCGGGATCAGCAGCACGGCGGTAACGGGATTGAAGAAGGGCAGGGTCATCGGCGTTCGCCCCGGAAGTCGTCGAGCGCCGAGACATCCACCGAATCGAAGCGTTCGCGGATTCGGAACAGGAAGATGCCGATGACGATGAACGCGATCAGGATCGAGAAGGCGACGCTGATCTCGACCACGAGCGGCATGCCTTTGGCGCCGGTCGCCGCCAGCACCAGTCCGTTTTCGAGCGACATGAACCCGACAACCTGGCTGACCGCGTTGCGGCGCGTCACCATGACCAGAAGTCCGAGCAGCACCACCGATAGCGCAAAGGCGAGATCCTCGCGCGCCAGCGGGTCGGCGTCGCTCGTCACCCGCAGCATGAGAACCAGCGAGAGGGCGACGAGCCCCATTCCGGCCAGCATGGTTGGACCTATACCAACCGCGGATTCGATGTCGCGGTGAATTCCGAGCTGCTTGACGATGCGGTGCAACGCCACCGGAATGACGATCGCCTTGAACACCAGGGCGATGACCGCGGTGACGTAGAGATGGGGCGCATCCTGGATGAAGGCCTGCCAGGCAACCGAGAGTGACAGCACCAAAGCGTGGAGCGCGAATACGTTGAGCAGCGAATACAGCCGGTCCTGATACAGCATCATCAGGCTGATCAGCACCAGTCCGCCGGCCAGCGTGTGGGAGATGTCGAAGGCGAGGCTGTGCATCTGCATCAGAAACTCCTCGAGACGAACAGCAGCAGGGTGCCAAGCAGGCCCAGCATGAACGCCGCGCCGAGAAATTGCGGGACACGAAACACCCGCATCTTCGCGGTGGCGGTCTCGAACAGCGCGAGCAGGAAGCCGGCAAGCGCGAGTTTGACGATGTAGGCGCCGGCGCCGATCGCGTAGGACAACGCGCCGCTGCCGTAGAGCGCGATCTGCCAGGGAAAGAACACGCAGGCGATCAGCGAGACATAGAGCAATAGCTTGAGGAACGCGCCGAGTTCGATCATTGCGAGGTGGCGTCCGGAATATTCCAGGATCATCGCCTCATGCACCATGGTGAGTTCGAGGTGCGTGGCCGGGTTGTCGACTGGGATGCGCGCGTTCTCCGCGATCGCGACCATGAACAGCGCTACCAGCGCCATGCCGAGCGACACCCGCAAACCCACATAGGACGACGCCAGGAAATGCGAGACGGTCGAGAGCTGGGTCGAGCCGGCAACCAGCGCCAGACAAAACACGATCAAGAGCATCGCCGGCTCGGCCAGCGCTGCGATCATCACCTCGCGGCTGGAGCCGATACCGCCAAAGCTGGTGCCGACGTCCATCCCGGCGAGCGCGAGGAAGAAGCGCGCACTTCCGAGCAGCGCGACGATGGCAATCAGATCGGCGGTCCAGTTGAACAGCAGCCCGGTCGCAAAGGTCGGGACCAGCACCGCGGCAACCCAGATCGCCGCGAAGGTGATATAGGGCGTCACGCGGAACAGCCACGAAGCGTTGTCGGCGAGCACCACCTCCTTGCGCAGCAGCCGCAGCAGGTCGCGATAGGGCTGAAAGACCGATGCACCCTGGCGGCGCACCAGCCGGGCCTTGATCTTGCGCACGTAGCCGGTCAGGAGCGGCGCGAGCAGCAGCACGAGCAGCATCTGCACGCCTTGCACGATGATGTCCGAGATCACGACCATATCGCGAGCACCAGCAGCAGGGTAACGAGGGTGGCAAAGACCAGGCTGAGATATCGCCGGATGGTCAGGAACTGAAGGCGATTGAGCCGCGTGGACGCAAAGCCGACGGCATCCGCAATCGGCGCGTAGATTCCGCGCCAGACCAGGTCGTGCAGTTCGATCCGCAGCCGTGCCGGCCGGATATCTCCTGGCGGCGGCATTTCGACATGGTCGCGGGCGTGGAACAGCAGCGTGCCGAACACGCGGCGGATCGGCTGGGCAAAGCTGACGCCCGAATACTGCGCGGCGGGCGTTGCATCGGAGAAACCGCAACCCCACGCCGGCCCCCGCCGCAGCGCGCGGGAGGCGAAGCGATGGATGACATAGACCGCCAGCGAGGCGGCCACCGTGATGAACACCATCACCAGCAATCCGTTGTACGAACTGCGGCCCTCCGCAATCGGCACGATCGAAAGCCAGGGTTGCCCGGCCTGGGCCGGCATGCGGCTGCCGAGGATCTGGGCCGCGACCGGCGCCAGCGCGTCGATCGCCAGTCCCGGCAGGATTCCGGCCAGCAGGCAAAGTGCGGCGAGGATGAACATGGCCGCGAGCGAGAAGCGATCGACTTCGTGTGCGGTTTCCGCCGCCGTGCCGCGCGGTCGCCCGAGAAACGTCACGCCGTAGGTCTTGACGAAGCACGCCGCAGCCAGCGCGGCAGCGAGCGCCAGCATCGCACCGACCGCGGGCACCATGATCTTCAGCGCCCATTGCGGTAGCTCCGGACTTTGCAGAACGGCCTGGAAGATCAGCCACTCCGACACGAAGCCGTTGAACGGCGGCAGCGCCGAAATCGCGACGCAACCCACCAGAACGACGAAGCTCGTGAACGGCATGCGGTGAATGAGGCCGCCGAGCTTGTCCATGTCGCGCTCGCCGGTTGCGGTCAGCACGGCGCCGGCGCCGAAGAACAGCAGGCTCTTGAAGAAGGAGTGGTTGAGGGCGTGAAACAGCGCGGCCGTGAAGGCGAGTGCGGCAGCCGCCTTCAATCCATTGGCCTGGAACGCCATGGCAAGGCCGAGGCTGACGAAGACGATGCCGATATTTTCGATGGTAGAGTAGGCCAGGAGGCGCTTCAGATCCTTCTCCATCATGGCGTAAAGGATGCCCATGACGGCGGTGATGCTGCCGAGGAACAGCACGACCACGCTGGCCGGCCAGCTCGGCTGTCCCAGTAGATCGAACATGACGCGAATGAATCCGTAGATCGCGACTTTGGTCATGACACCGCTCATCAGCGCCGACACGTGGCTCGGCGCCGCGGGATGGGCCAGCGGTAGCCAGACATGCAACGGCACGAGGCCTGCTTTGGAACCGGCGCCGAGCAGCATCAGGATCAGCACCAGCGTCGCCGCGTACGGCGTGTGCTGCGCGGCGCGAATGGCCGCAAATCCGTAGTCTCCCGCCGGTCCTGCCAGTAGTCCGAACGCGAGCAGCAGCGCGAGCGTGCCGAAGCTTGCCATTACGAGATAGACGTAGCCGGCCCTGGCATTGCCCCGTTCGCGATGGTGGGCCATGACCAGCGCCCACGACGCCAGCGACATGAACTCCCAGCACAAAAGATAGGAGAAGGCATCGTCCGCCAGCACCACGAGGTTCATGCCGGCGAGAAAGGCGGGGAAGAAGGGAAGCACGCGGTGCGGTGCGGGGTCATGATGGCCGTAGCCGAGGCCATAGAGGCTTGCCGACGCCCCACCCAGATTGATGACGACGAGGAAGAACGAGGCCAGTGCGTCGAGGCGGAAATGCGCGCCAAGCCACGGCAAACCGACCGGCAGGGTAAGGGTGGTGGCATCAGCGGCGCCGCCGAGCAGGAAGCGCAACGCGCCGATCAATGCAATCGCCGATACGGCCAGTGTCGCGCCGTAGATGACGGGCGTGGAGATCTTCGACCGGCTCAGAACGATCGCCAGCGCGGCCAACCCGAGCAGTCCGGCGACACAGACCATTTGCAGGGCGACGGCCGACATTATTTGCGCGCCCTCGCTCCGCTCGATGTCTTGTTTTCCGCACGATCTCCGGAGCCGGCCTTGAGCCGCACGCCGCGTCCGCCGCTGTCGCTGTTCGCCCCGTCGTCGATCAATTCGATGCCGGCATCCTCGAGCGCGGTGATCAGCTTCACCAGCGAATCGACGTTGCCCCGAACCATCATCTCACTCGCTTCCATCCGCTGAATGGTTGGCACCGAAAGCCCCGACAGCTCCGCAAGCCGCCGCTGATCGATGCCGAGGAGCACCCTGGCAGCCCGCAATTGAGCTGCTGTGATCATCAGTCTCTCTCGCCGGCGAGGCCAGGGCCAATATGAAAGGTCATTCTTGCATCCTAAGTATTGATGCTAATATGTCAATAAATGATATCTCAGATATCTATTCTGAGGGGTGTGCCCGGGGTCGTTCGTGCCCTGGACGCAAGCGGCGTGAGCGCTGCGAGCCGGGCCCATTCTACTTTGCATGGGGTTGTTTTAGCGATTTTGTGTCTGGGCCCTGCGGTGTACCGCCGAAGGGCCTTTGCACGGCGTCCGGGACACGAGATCGTTAGTGCTTCGCACTAACGGCGAATCGATTCGACTCTAACCCGTGCCGATCTAGTCCTTTGCCGCGGGCTTGGTCGCAAATTGCGGGAACATCGCGGCGACGACCGGGCCGTCGGTGCGCCAGGAATGGCAGCCGCCGATGAAGAACGGACGTTCGCCGGAGTTTTGCTGGTTCTCCAGCGAATCGCGACCATCCGGCTTCTTGCCGTGGGACATGGTCTGGTACAGCGTGGTCACGGCGGGGCCGAGCAATTCCATCAGATGCGTGCAGGTCTCGAGCCGGCCGATCTTGCGCCGTATCGCTTCGCGCCATCCGGGACCGATGCGTTCGCCGATCAGGCGGTCCAGGATCGGCTCGACGTCGATGCAGGTCGGGTAGGGCGTCGCGCGCATCATCGCTTCCGCCTCGCGGATGGTCATGCCCTCGTCGATCGCGAGCCGCAGGCCGATGTCGTGGACGGGATCGCCCGGCTTGAGTTCGTCGCGAAAACGGTCGGCACGCTGGGTGAAGGGTTTTGTGTCCCGTAGCCACGCCTCGACTTCCCAGAGCCCGTCGTCGCGCAAAAAGCCTTCGCATTCGATCGATCGCGTATGCATCAGGCGGCGCGATTTGTTGCTATTTTCCAGAGGCATCAGTTCGTATCCTGCATCGATGCGTCACGTCAGCCGAATTTGACGATCATCTTCCCAAGCGCCGATCGCGACTGCATGGTCTTGAACGCCTCGCGGAACTTCTCGAACGGCACGACCTTGCCGACCACGGGCTGCAATTGGCCCGACGCCAGCCAGTCGAACAATTGCGCCATCAAGCGTGTATGCGTTTCCGGCTCGCGCTTCTGGATCTGGGCGAGGTCGACGCCGAGCAGCGCGCCGCCTTTCAACAGCGGCAGGTTGAACGCCAGCGCCGGAATGGTGCCCGAGGCGAAGCCGACCACCAGATGCCGTCCGCGCCAGGCAATCGAGCGAAACGCCTGCAGCGCAACTTCGCCGCCGACAGGGTCGAAAATCACGTCGGGGCCATGCCCGCCGGTCAGCTCCTTGAGTGTGTCCCGCCAGTCCGCCCGGGTGTAGTCGATGGTCTGGTCGGCACCGAACCGAACCGCGAAGGCGCGCTTTTCCGCCGTCGAGGCGGCTGCGATCACCCGCGCGCCCATCAGTTTGCCGAGCTGAACGGCGGCGATGCCGACGCCGCCGGCCGCGCCCAGCACCAGCAATATTTCGCCTTCGCGCAGCGACGCACGGGCATCCAGCGCGTAAAGCCCGGTCAGATAGTTGGCTTGAAACGACGCGCCGGCCTCGAACGGAACCTGCGGCGGCAAGTGCTTGAGCACCGCGGAAGGTACAGTGATGTATTCGGCCAGCGCGCCGGAACGGGTCATGCCGATCACCGGCATATCGGGCTTGAACGCAGTGACGTCGTCGGCGACGGCGTCGACGATACCGGCAAACTCGGTGCCCGGCACGAACGGCAGGGGATCCTTGGTCTGGTAGAGCCCTTGCACCTTCAACCCGTCGACGAAGCCGATCGCCGCGGCGCCGACCTTGACGCGGACTTCGCCTTTGGAAAGGCCGGGCGTATCGATCTCCTTGATCGAGATGCCGTCGATCGAATCGTAGTTCTCGACAACCACGGCCTTCATGCAATTTCTTTCATGCGTTTTCTTCTTGGGTTCCAATGCATTACGCCGGCAATCTTGAGGCGCCTGCGAATTCGTCGGGTGACGTTTACTCGGCCGCTTCGGCCCTTTGGTCAATCGCCAGCGCGCCTTGCTTGATGAGTGGAATCAAGTCGCGGCCGATCGCAACCGTGTCCTGCGGGTTCTCAAAACCGCGCAGCAGGAAGGAGTGAATGCCGAGCCGGTAATACTCCAGCACCGCCGCCGCAATCTGTTCAGGCGTTCCGACCAGGCATGACGTGTTGCCGGGCGCGCCGGTGGCGCGCGCGATCCCCATCCACAGCCGCTCGTCATGCACGTCGCCGCGGGCGGCGTAGCCGAGCAGGCGCTCGGCGGAAGTGTTGGTCGGCTGCGGTGCGGCGCCGGTCTTGCGCTCGACATCCGCCAGCAGGACGTTGGCCTTGTCCCATGCCGCGCCTTCGGTTTCCGCCATGATCGGGCGCAGCGACATGTTGAAGCCGACGTTGCGCCCGAAGGCCGCGGCGCGCCGACGGAAATCCTGGATCCGGTCCCGCGTCTCCTTGAGCGGCTCGCCGAAGACCGCGAACACGTCGCAATGTTTCGCGCCCATCTCCAGCGCGCCTTCGGACGAACCACCGAAGAACAGGGAGGGGTAGGGCTGCTGATACGGCTTGATATCGGTATAGCCGCCCTCGATGCGGTAAAACTCGCCCTTGTGATCGATCGGGCTGTCGCTGGTCCAAAGCTTCCGCATCACGTCCAGATATTCGCCGGCTCGGCGGTAGCGGTCGTTCTTGGGCAGGAAGTCGCCTTCGCTGGCCTGGTCCGCGTCGCTGGTGCCGGCGATGATATGCAGCGCCATCCGGCCCCGCGTGAGCTGGTCGAAGGTCGCGATCTGACGCGCTGCCAGCGCCGGCGCCACCGAGCCCGGCCGGTGCGCGATCAGGAACTTGATCCGTTCGGTGTGGTCGGCCGCATAAAGCGCAATCGCAAAACCCTCGGCGGCGGAAGCGTAATAGCCGACAAGAACGGAATCGTAGTTCCACTGCTCATGCAGCCGGGTGAAATCGACCACCCACTGCCGCGATATCTGCCCCTTGATGAGGTGAACCGCGACGCCTTCCTGTTGGGTGCCGATCATTCCGATGATTCTTGCGGGCATGGGCGTTTCCTGAGGTCATCTGATGTTTGAACGGAATGAAACGCACAACAGCAAGGGAAAGCAAGCATTCCATAGCGTTTTCGAGCGAAGTGGATACCGGTTCGCGTGAAGAAAACGCGTCAAAAACAAGACCTTGGGCCGTTCCGTTACGCGCCGTGTTCACGGCTGGCATCCGCTGCCGCCATCGCTTCGCCATGCCGCCGTGACAGGGCCGAGGTAATATTGCGCTCGGTCAGGTCCATCAGGCGATGCATCGCGCGCCGTGCGCCATCGGGATTGCGTGCCCATATCTCGTCGAGGATGGCGCGGTGATAGGGCAGGCTCTTGCGTGGCGCCCCGGGGTTCAGCGTCGAGAGATCGAACGACATCCGAAGCGCCGCTTCGACGGTGGCGCCGAAGGCGACCAGAAAATCATTGCCGGTCGCTGTCAGGATGCCGCGGTGGAAGCGCAGATCAGGCTCGGAATAGGCGCGGCTGTCCATTCCGGCGGCGTCCATCTCGCGGTAGGCCCGTTCGATGCGGGCGAGGTCGGCATCGGAGCCGCGCTCGGCGCAGATCGCGCAGGCCTCCGGCTCGACGATCCGGCGCACCTGCGTGAGCTGCCGGGCGAATTCCTCGCTCGGGCGTTCCGCCCAGGTCCATTCCAAAAGCTCGGCATCCAGCATGTTCCAGTTGATCCGCTCACGGACATGCGTGCCCGCCTTCTGCCGCGCCGCGATCAAGCCTTTCGCCTTAAGGACGGACAGCGATTCCCGGATCGAGGTGCGGCTGACGCTAAATTGCGAGGCGAGTTCGATCTCGCGCGGCAGTGTCCAGCCCTCCTGCCATGCGCCGGAGACGATCAGCCTGGCGATTTCGCGCGCGACGTGGGTGTTGGACTGGCGGAGTTCGGCGTCCCTGGGCAAATCGTGACCTCAAGTCTTGAAATAATATTGTCTGCTTTATTGTGATGCGATGTCAATTCATACCACAAAAATAGCCGTCTTTGGCGAAGCCTCCTTTTGACAGTGTATTTTATGTCGGTCATATTATCGAAAAGACCGTCGGGGAGGCCGCCATGACCAAGAAGAATTCGGACGATAAACCCGCAGCCTTCAGCCGCCGAACGCTGCTCCAGGCCGGCGCCGCCACAATCGGTGCGGCGGCGTTTCCGATGCCGGTCATTGCGCAGGCAAAGCCCTTTGCCGGTGTCACGCTGCGCGGCGCGTCGTTCCAGCACCGCTTCTTCACCCTGCTGCAGAACTACATCCCGGAGTTCGAGGCGCAGACCGGGATGAAGGTCGATCTGCAGCTCTCGGCGTTTCCGGTCTATAACCAGCAGGCCAATCTCGAATTGTCGTCGGGCGGCTCGGCGTTCGACTTCGTCAACGTCACCTTCATTCTCGCCGCGCGCTGGGTCGCGGCCGGACTGCTCGCCAATCTCGATGAGTTTACCGGCGATCCCAATTTGACACCCGCGGAATGGAAGCCAAAGGATTTCGTCGAAGGCGCGCAGGTGCCTTACCGCGACGCCAAGGGCGCCACCTATGGCTATTCATGGGAAGGCGGGGCCATGGTGATGGGCCTCTCCCGCATGGACCTGATGGANAAGAAGGGGCTGAAGATCCCGAGGACCTTTGCCGAGTTGCAACAGGTCTGTGCCGAGATCAATGGCACCGACGGCGTCACCGGCCTCGTCAGCTTCCAGCTTCATCATTGGTGCCTGCCGCCTTACATCCAGGGTTTTGGCGGCAACATTTTTCGCAATCCGCCCACCGACATCATGCCGGCGCTGAACTCGCCGGAAGCGATCCAGGCGGTCGAATTCTATTCGAACCTGCTGAAGAACTACGCGCCAAAGGGCGTGCTGACCTATACCGAGGACCAGGCGCGGCAAGCGCTGCTGACCGGCCGTTCCAACATCTTCATTCATTCCAGCGCGTGGATCACGCCAATCCTGCTCTCGAACGAGAGCAAGGTGAAAGACACCTCGCGCGTCGTGCGAATGCCGGCCGGCCCGGTGCGCGATTTCCCGGCCGCCAACAGCCAGGGGCTCGGCATTCCCAAAAACGCAAAGAACAAGAAGGCGGCGTGGGAATTCATCAAATGGGCGCTCAGCCCGGAAATCTCGATGCGGCTGGTCAAGGAGCACGGCCATTCCTCGGTTTGCCGGCGCTCGGTGATCGAGAGCGAGGAATATCGCAAGCTGAACACGGTGGGCGGCCAGGACCTCGGTGCGCTCTATCTCGAAGTGCTGGGACTGCCGGCCAAGGGCGAGAACTACATGGCCTATCGCACCGTGAAGGAATTCCCGATCGTGGGCGATGTCCTCAACAAGGCGTTTGAGCAAGTGGCTACCGGGCAGCTCGCCGCGCCGGCCGCGATGAATGCCGCGCAGGAGCAGGCGGTGGCCAATATGCGCCGGGCCGGGACCGCGCTTTGAGCGGAAAAGGACTGGTCGACGCCGAGCGCCGCCGCTTCAACCGCCGTGCACTGGCGCCGAGCCTGATCGTGTTGTTTTTGATCGCGGGTCTGCCCGCGATCTATCTGGTCGTGACCAGCCTGACGCCGTTCCAACTGGTCAATCCCGGCTCGTCGACCGATTTCAGCTCGCCCTTGCGCAACTATCGCCTGCTGCCTGATGACCCGCGCTTCGTCAATTCGCTGTGGGTGCAAGCCAAGTTGTCGTTCTGGGGCGTGCTGTTTCAGGTTCTGCTCGGCATGCTGCTGGCGCTCCTGCTGCACACGCAATCCCGCGTCGTCGAATTCGCCCGCACCTTCTTCCTGATCCCGATGGTGCTGCCGCCGATCGTCGTGGCGATCATCTGGAAGCTGATCTATACGCCGGACATCAGCCCGCTCTACTACGCCGCAAGCCTGCTCAACATTGCGATGCCCTCGCTGACCTCCAGCGTCGATTTTGCGTTGACCGCGATCATCATCGCCGACACCTGGGAATGGTTGCCGTTCACCTTCCTGATGGTGTTGGCCGCGCTGCAGACCATTCCGGACGAATTTTCCGAAGCCGCGCTGGTCGACGGCGCCAATCGGCTGCAGATCTTCTTTTACATCACGCTGCCTTTCATCACGCCGATCCTGGTGATCTCGGGCATGTTTCGCCTGATCGACAGCGTGAAGGCGTTCCCGCTGGTATTCCTGCTGACGGGTGGCGGGCCGGGCAGCGTCACCGAGGTGACGAACTATTACGCCTATTTGCTGGCGTTCGATTTCAACGAGATCGGCTATTCCAGTGCGGTCACGATCGTGATGTTGCTGCTGGTCGTGGCCGTCAGCCTGGGCGTGGTGTGGATGGGCCGCCGCCGGGAGGCCATGGCATGAGCGGCGGCACGGGTGGCCCGATACGCCGTCCGGCCAGCGTTCGCCGGCTGGTGGCGATCGGCGTGACGCTGGTCGTGCTGCTGTCGCCGTTCCTCTGGCTTTTGCAGATGAGTTTCAAGTCCAACGACCTGATCCTGCAGTTTCCGCCGCCCTTGATCTTCACGCCGACGCTGCAGAATTACGCCGCGCTCTGGCAGGGCGCGTTCCCGGCCTCCTTCCTCAACAGCCTGATGAGCGCCTCGTTCTCCACCGCGCTTGCGCTGTTGCTCGGCGTGCCCGCGGCCTACGCGCTGTCGCGCTGGGCCGGGCGGGGCAAACACGCGCTGAGCTTTGCCATCCTGGTGACGCGGATGGCGCCGCCGATCGCTTTCACGATTCCGTTCTTCCTGTTCTACCGCTGGATCGGGCTGCTCGACACCGTCACCGGGCTGGTGCTGGTCTACACCAGCTTCAACCTGCCGCTGGTGATCTGGATGATGCAGCCGTTCTTCGAGACCGTTCCGTCATCGCTGGAAGAGGCGGCGCTGGTCGACGGCGCATCGACCCGCATCGTGTTTCTCGAAATCGTGCTGCCGATGGTGACACCCGGCATCGCCGCAACCGCGATCCTCTGCTTTCTCTATGCCTGGAATGACTTCTTCTTCGCGCTGATCCTGACGCGGAGCAATGCGCGCACCGCGCCGGTTGCCGTGGTCAACTTCATGAATTATGAGGGTTGGGAGTGGGGCAAGATCGCCGCCGGCGGATCGCTTGTCATGGCGCCGGTCCTGATCTTCTCGCTTGCGGTGCGCCGCTATCTGGTGAGTGGGCTGACGGCCGGCGCCGTAAAGGGGTGAGAGCGATGCAGCTTCCGACCGGCGCTTCGCGGTTCGTCTTCATCTTTGCCCATCCGGCCGGGCATGTCGGCGCGCCCCGCCATTACACGCCTTACTTTCACGACAACGGGCTCGACTGGCACATGGTGCCGCTCGACATTGCGCCGGANCATCTGGCNGNNNCNATCCGCACGCTGGCGAAATCGCCAAGCGTCNCCGGCTTCAACCTCACCATGCCNCACAAGCCCGCCGCNTTCGAACTGTGCGANGCGGTCGGACCNGCCGCCCAATTCGANGGCGTGGTCAACACNATCNGGATCGAAGCGCGGCGGNCGGCTGGTCGGCGAGTCCTTCGATGGCGGCGGTTTCCTCAATGCCGCCCGCGAAGCCGGCGTCTTCAATCCCGAGCGCCGCTGTGTCGTCATCGGCGCGGGTGGGGCAGGGCGCGCGATCTGCCATGCGCTTGCAGCGGCCGGTTTGAAGCGGCTGCGTATCCTCAACGAGGCGCCGGGGCCGGTTGAAACGCTGGCGGCAAAGCTTCGCAACCATTTCACCGGCCTCGACGTCAGCCTCGAGGAACGGTTCGACGACGCCGGCCTCGTCGTCAACGCAACCTCGCTCGGGCTGCACGCCACGGACGCTCTGCCGATGGATCCGGCGAAGCTGCCAACCGATTGCGCCGTCTTCGATATCATCGCCGCACGGCGGACCGAATTCATGCAGGCTTGCGCCGCGCTCGGCCTCAAGGTGGTCGATGGCGTCGCGATGATCAGGCACCAGCTTCCGCTGCAAACCGCATTCTGGCAGGGAGGGGCTTGAACATGGAGACCTTTGCAATCCGCAGCGACAGGCTCTCGGCGACCATCAAGTCCGGTGGCGCCGAGCTGTGCTCCCTGAAAACTGCCGATGGGCTGGAACTGCTTTGGCAGGCCGGCCAGCAATGGCCGCGCCATGCTCCCGTGCTGTTTCCGATCGTCGGCCGCCTGAAGAACGACCAATTGCACCATCGCGGCAAGGCCTATCCGATGACCCAGCATGGTTTTGCGCGCGACCACCGGTTTAGCTGTCTGCAACATGAGCCGGCGTTCTGCCAACTCGTGCTTATCGACGATCCGGAAACCCTGTCCCGCTATCCGTTCCCGTTTCGGTTGGAAATCACCTACACGGCGAAGGGCGTCGATCTGGAAGTGGGGTTGCAAATCACGAACACGAGCGACGAAAATATGCCGGCCTCGATCGGCGCGCACCCGGCGTTCAACTGGCCACTGCTGCCTGAACTGACCAAGGAGGACTACCGCCTCACTTTCTCCGAGAACGAGATCGCGCCCGTTCGGCGCCTGAAGGACGGGTTGATGCGGGCCAAGCCCGAACCCACGCCGATTCAAGGCAAGACGCTGGCGTTGTCCGAGCGGCTCTTTCGACGACGACGCGATCGTTCTGGACCAGCTCGCCAGCCGTTCGGTTCGCTATGCCGCTGGTCGCGGGCCGTCGATCGAAATGGCTTGGGACGGATTTTTCGAACTCGGAATCTGGTCGAAACCGGGTGGCGCGCCGTTCCTCTGTATCGAACCCTGGCACGGCTATGCCAGCCCGGCCGAATTCGACGGCGAATTCGCCGAAAAGCCCGGAGTGATGCATATCGCGCCGGCCGAAACGCGAAGCCTCAGCTATCGCATCCGGGTCGGGTGATCGGCTGAGCAGGCTGGAATGACCCTTGCTTCCGCTTGTTCCGGCTGTAATGGATACGGCTGAAGCCACGTCCTCGTCTGTTTCCAGAAGAATAGATCGATGAGCCAACTGACTGTCCGTGCCGGTGAATTCACCTTCGAGGCCCGCTTCGAGGAGCAATTGGCGCCAAAGACCGTTGCGGCGTTTCGCAAGGCGATGCCGTTTGAGAGCCAGGCGATTCATGTGCGCTGGAGCGGCGAGGGGGTCTGGATGCCGCTCGGCGATCTCGATTTTGGCGTCTCCTACGAGAATCACACCAGCTATCCCGCACCCGGCCAGATCATCCTGTATCCGGGCGGCATCAGTGAAACCGAAATCCTGCTCGCCTATGGCGGCGTGCATTTTGCGAGCAAGATGGGCCAGCTCGCCGGCAATCATTTCATCAGCCTGACCTCGGGACTGGAGAACCTGGCGGCGTTCGGCAAGACCGTACTGTGGAAGGGCGCGCAGAAGATGCGCTTCGAGGAAATATAGACGTGGCCGCGCCGTCCTACCCGCGCGACTTTCGCGGCTACGGGCGCAACCCGCCCGATCCCCGGTGGCCCGGCAACGCGCGGGTCGCGGTCCAGTTCGTGGTGAATTTCGAGGAAGGCGGCGAGAACAATATTCTCGATGGCGATCGCGCCTCGGAAGCCTTCCTGTCCGACGTCTTGGGTGCGCAGCCCTGGCCCGGCCAGCGCCACGCCAATATCGAATCGATGTTCGAATATGGCTCGCGCGCCGGCTTCTGGCGGCTGTGGCGGATGTTCACCGAACGCAATTTGCCGGTGACTGTGTTCGGCGTCGCGATGGCCTTGAAGCGAAATCCGGATGTGGTCGCCGCCATGAAGGAGGCCGGCTGGGACATCGCCAGCCACAGCCTGAAATGGATCGAACACAAGGACATGCCGGAGACAGAGGAGCGGACCGAGATCGCGGCGGCGATCCGCGTCCACACCGAGGCGACCGGCGCGGCCCCGCTCGGCTGGTACACCGGGCGCACCTCGATCAACACGCTCAGGCTTTTGATGGAAGCCGGCGGTCTGCTTTATCTCTGCGACTCCTACGCCGACGACCTGCCATACTGGATCAAGGCGCGGGGCTCGAAGCCGCATCTGGTCATTCCCTATACGCTCGACGCCAACGACATGCGTTTTGTGAACGCGCAGGGCTTTGGCGGCGGGGATGAGTTCTTCACCTATCTCAAGGACAGCTTTGACGTCCTTTACCGGGAAGGCGAAACCGCGCCGAAGATGATGTCGGTCGGCCTGCATTGCCGGGTCGTCGGCCGCCCCGGCCGCGCGGCGGCGCTGCTGCGGTTCCTCGACTACATCGGACAGCACGAGCGGGTCTGGGTGCCGACGCGGCTGCAGATTGCGCAGCATTGGCACGCCAATCTGGCCCATCTCGCCGACAACGCATTCGATATCGGGTGAGGCGCCAAAGCGATGCAAAAGCTTTCCGATTTAAACGTTTGCAGCAAGGACGATTTCGCCGCGGCGCTGGCAAATGTCTTTGAATACTCGCCATGGATCGCTGAGCAGGCAGCCGTGCTGAGGCCGTTCGCCGGCGTCAACGAGCTATTCGCCGCGATGAAGTCGGTGGTCGATCGCGCGCCTGAGGAATTGCGGCTGGCGCTCGTCAGGGCGCACCCCGATCTCGCCAACAAGACCCAGCGCGCCGCGGGCCTTACCGCGGAATCGCACGCCGAACAGAACAGCGCCGGCCTGGATCGGCTTTCGGATGCAGAATTCACGGCGTTCGAGCGCGTCAACAACGCCTATCGCGCGAAATTCGGCTTTCCCTATGTGGTCTGCGTTCGCCGCCACACCCGCGATTCCATCCTGCGCGATTTCGAACGCCGGCTGCCGAGCAATGCAAAGGCCGAGGTGCAAACCTCGATCGGGGAAATCTGCCGGATCGCGGCGCTGCGCCTCGATCAACTCGTCGCGTCCGAGGACAAGCTTCCGGTGCATGGCCGCCTGTCCACTCATGTGCTGGATACCCATAGCGGCCGGCCGGCGGCGGGGATCTCGATCGAACTCACCGAACTATCCGATCTCGGCCAATCCCGCGTAGTGGCACGCGCCATCACCAACAGCGACGGCCGCACCGATCAGCCGCTGATCGGCGGCCGGCCGATGCCGATCGGTCGCTACGAATTGACATTTCACGTCGGCGCCTATTTTGCCGATCGCGGCGTGCCGCTGTCCGATCCGCCGTTTCTTGACCGCATTCCCTTGCAATTTGCGGTGAGCGACCCCGAAGGCCATCTCCACGTGCCGTTACTGGTCACGCCGTGGAGTTATGCGACCTATCGCGGCAGCTGATCGCCATCAACCCTCATGGTGAGGAGCGCCGTAGGCGCGTCTCGAACCATGAGGTCCCGATGTGGCCATCCTTCGAGACGCCACGCGATGCGTGGCTCCTCAGGATGAGGACCGTCACCCATCTAATGCGTCGCCGAGGCCGCGGCTGTCGCGGCGTCGGCTTCCGCCGTCTTGCCGCTGACGCCATTGAAAAAGGCGTTCAGGCTCACCGCGACCAGCGCGCAGAGCAGAATGCCGGATTCCAGCAACGGGTGCAGGTCGTGCGGCAAGTTCTTGAAGAAGTTGGGCGAAACCAGCGGGATCATACCGAAGCCAACCGAAATGGCGACCACGAACAGATTGTAGCGGTTGTTCTTGAAGTCGACCGCGGTGAGGATGCGCGCGCCGGTAGCCGCCACCATGCCGAACATCACGAGGCCGGCGCCGCCGAGCACCACCAGCGGCACGGCTTCGACCAGCGCCGCCATCTTTGGGACCAGCCCGAGCAGCAGCAGGATGCCGCCGCCGGCGATGGTGACCCAGCGCGAGCGTACGCCGGTGACACCGACCAGACCGACATTCTGCGAAAACGACGTGTAGGGAAAGGTGTTGAACAGCCCGCCCAGGAATGTGCCGACGCCGTCGGCCCGCAAACCGCGGGTCAGCGCGTCGCGGCTGATCGCCTTGCCGGTGATCTCGCCCAGCGCGAGAAACATGCCAAGCGATTCGATCATGACCACGATCATCACGATGCACATGGTGATGATGGGGATAAGCTGAAACTTCGGCAGCCCGAAATGCAGCGGCAGCACGATCGCGGCCCATGGCGCCGCCGCGACCTTCTCGAAATGCATGACGCCAAGGACCGCCGCAAGGATGGCTCCCGCGACAATGCCGAGCAGCACCGCAACATTGGCGACGAAGCCGGATCCCCATTTGATCAGGCCGAGGATCACCAGCAGCACGAACAGCGCAATGCCGAGCCCCTGCAATTGGCCATAGCCTGGATTTGGGAAGGCGCCGGGCACGCCGTCGACGACCTTGGTCAAGGTCGGCAGTCCGCCGCCGGCCCAGTTGATGCCGACCCGCATCAGGGAAATGCCGATCACCAGGATGATGGTTCCGGTGACGACCGGGGGAAACAGCGGCAGCAACCGGCTCACAAAAGGCGCGGCAACAATGGCAAACAGTCCGGCCGTGATCACCGAGCCGTAGATGCCAAGCAGGCCGATGTCGGGTGCTGCCGCCATCGACAGCATCGGCCCGACGGAGGCGAACGTCACGCCCATCATCACTGGCAACCGGATACCGACGCCGGGGAAGCCGATACATTGCACCAGCGTGGCGATGCCGCAGGCGAACAAGTCGGCGCTGATCAGAAAAGCGACGTCTTCCGGCGGCAGCTTGAGGGCCCGGCCGATGATCAACGGCACGGCAACCGCGCCGGCATACATCACGAGCACATGCTGCAGGCCGAGCGCCAGCAAGCGCGGCGTCGGCAGGATCTGGTCGACCGGATGGATTTCGGTGGTTGTGGTCATGGACTTCCCCCAGGGTGCGGGCCTTCGGGGCCCGCTCAAGCCGATACAAGGCGCGTGCCAGAAGCTTGTCCCCCAAAGACCTTGTCCCCCAAGATCTTGCCCTGTGGCACGAACGTTGCTCCAATATTGGATCAGAGCGGGCGACCGGAGTCCCGAAAAATCAACGGTTGAACTGGAGGTCTGACGTGGCGCTGATCAAGAACAGATACGGGAAGGGCCGCGTCCGGGTGATGCGGATTCACCGGGACGGCGATCGCCACGAAGTCAGCCAGCTCAGTGTCAAGGCGATGATCGAGGGCGATTTTGCCCGTGCCTATACCCACGCTGACAACTCCACCTCGGTGGCGACCGATACGATCAAGAACATCGTCAATGTCGTCGCCCGCGAGAACACCGACCTCAGCACCGAGGAATTCTGCCAGGTGCTGGCGCAAAGATATCTCGACACCTATCCGCAGATCGCCTCGGTTGCGATTACCGCGCACGAGACTAAGTGGAGCCGCCTGAGTTTCGGCGGCAAGCCGCATCCGCACAGCTTTGTGCTCGACAGCAACGGCAAGCCGTTCGTCGAGGCCGCCGTGGCGCGCGGGGGGCAGGCCGCATTGACGTCCGGTATCGACGGCTTTGCCTTCATGAAGTCGACGCAGTCCGGTTGGGAGAATTATCCGCACGACCGCTACACCACGCTGCCGGAGACCGCCGACCGGATGTGCGCCACCAGCATGGTGGCGTCCTGGAAATGGTCGGGAAAATCGGCGAATTATCCGGCGGCCAATGCGCGGATTCTCGACACCCTGCTTGAAGTGTTCAGCACGACCTACAGCATGAGCGTGCAGGACAGTCTGTACCGGATGGGCGAGGCGGCGCTGGCGGCCGTGCCGGAAATCTCGGAAGTCAGCATGGCTTGCCCGAACATGCACTTCATTCCGATAAACCTGTCGGCATTCGGGCTGGATAACAATAATGACGTTTTCCTGCCGACCGACGAGCCCCATGGCCAGATTGAGTGCACGGTGGGAAGGGGTTAAAAGGCACGCCCACAGATGGAGAAGCGCCGATCCAAGCGCGCTTGCTGGAACGAGAATTTCCGGCCAAGGGCTGCGGGCAGCGCCGCCTGATCTTAGGATGGGTAGAGCGCAGCGAAACCCATCACCTTACGCCCGTGGTTTGAAGCACGATGGGTTTCGCTTCGCTCTACCCATCCTACGCACTGTCCATTTATGACAGTGTGATGACATCATGATTCATCTGACAGCAAGACGAATCTATGATGTCTGGGGTAAGCACAGACACCCATCACCGCCGGACATTGTTCATCCAAGCACATGAATCGTCACATTCCATTTTCACCACACCGCGACTATCGATTTTACCAGGGGCCATTTGCCACCGGTGTCGCCAACGGTATTCAAGCCCTGAATTTTCTCGGTGATCGGTTCCTGAGAAAATCCCACTTATCGGCTGGCATCCGTGAGCTGTACAGGCACTCGGTCAACAGTGCGTTTTCTCCGAAGGAAGCCTTTCTGGTCACGGGGGCACCGCACGCCTCCGCCTATTATCCCCGGGATTTTGCGTGGTTTTATCCCGATGTGCTCGATCCCGAGACCATCCTGGATTCTGAGGATGCCGTCCGCCGGGTTCGCTTGCTCGAAAAAAGCGTCCACCTGCTGCTGGAGGCCGTTCGCTCCAATGTCGTCACGACGACCATCGTTCCCGCCGGAGGCGACCGGTACATCGGCGTCAATTACTTCTCGCAGCCCTCGGATACGCTGTTGGGCATCCTCGCAGGTCTGGAGCAAATTTTTCGTGCGGACCAAAGGGCATCTGCGTTTTTGGCGATGTCGCAAGGCGCGCATGCTGGCCGCTTGTTGCTTGCCGAGTATCGCGACGACCTGAAGAGCGCGATATCTGAACTCGCGAGCGCGTTGCAGCCGTTCGATGACAATGGCCTCACGGCGTTGCTGTGTGACGCAACCGCGCCGCGTTCCGCGGCGACAGATACCCGCGCCGAGCGCAGGCGCTTTGTCACCAACGCATGCGTCTATGCTACTTTTGTACGCGGCATACGGTTGGGGGTGATCGATCGGATCGAGCTGGACGGGCTGCTCGGGCGGGAGCTCTCGCAATACAAGAAGGAGCTGCTCGGGTTGTTCGGCAAGCATGGCTATATCAGGCATGCCCTGGATTCCGGAAGCGAACCGGCGGCGTCTTCCATTGCGCTCGATTTCGTCAATGTGCACCGGGGATTTTGGGATCTGAGCGATGAGGGCGAGCGCACGCTATTCGCAGCGACGACGGATCAGCCGCGGTTTCGAATCCCGGGTACATCTCACTTCCTGGTATCTTCGGATAATCCGCAGAACAAGATGATCCACAAGATCGCGGCGCCGGCCTACCAGGGGCGTTCCTGCTGGCCGACGTTCAACGTCGAGTTCGCCGATCGCATGCTGGACTACGATCATTGTTCCGGCGCTGACAAGTACCGTTCCTGCGCTCGCGACATATTGCGGGACATCCGTACCGCCACCGAAACGCACGGCGGATATCAGGAACTGCTGTCGGAAAAAGGCCTCAAATACCGCACGTGGGCCTATCAGGGAGCCGTGGCGCACTCCTGGTTTCCCCGTTTTCTGACGGTCTGGAAGAGGGCATTTGGCACCCCGCTGCTGGATTGGAATTAGCTCGTAGCAATCATCAGGAACTAAGCGGATCTTCAGCCCGCGGAGAATCTCGCTGGACGACGGTCTTGTGCGTGGCGACGGCTCTGCGGCGACGCTGCGGGCGGCGCGGGTGTTGCTGCGGCTGATCGAGAATTTCTGGCCTCGGCTGCCCAGTTGGTGAGCAGATGCACGTCCGGAAAGCGCCGGACGGAGAACGTGTCGCCACAGCGTTGATACTCAACGAATTGAAAGAACGATCAATTCCGTGGCCGCCCGACGCCTGCCGCCATTGTACACAATGGCATGGGCCTTG
>C688J18823_10000313_pt1 | contig 27764 bp, 23 predicted proteins | sample HopSoiMetagenom1_FD_18823 | JGI IMG/M metagenome (IMG submission 18823) | reverse complement strand
GGCTCGACTTCTACAATCGCCTCGTCGACGAGCTGCTCGCCAACGGCATCGAACCCTTCGCCACGCTCTACCACTGGGACTTGCCGCAGGCACTGCAGGATCGTGGCGGCGGATGGGAATCGCGTGACACTGCCCAGGCATTCGGTAACTACGCCGGCTATGTGGCCGAGCATCTCACCGATCGCGTGAAGCACATCTTCACCATTAACGAGTTCGGCGCTTTCATGGAGCTGGGCTACGGCATCGGCATCCACGCACCCGGACTCAAGCTACCGAAGCCGCGGTTGTACCAGGCGCGCCACAACGGCGTGCTTGGACACGGGCTGGCGGTGCAGGCCATCCGCGCCAAAGGCAAGCCGGGCACCAAGGTCGGCATCGCTGAAAACCTGGCGGTCGGCGTGCCCGTGATCGAGACGCCCGAGCACATCCAGGCGGCCGAGCGCGCGACGCGCGAGATGAACGCCCAGTACCTCACCGTGATCATGGAGGGGAAGTACACCGACGTGTACCTCGCGCGTATGGGCGCCGACGCACCCCGCATCACGCCGGAGGATCTCAAGACCATCTCAACACCCATGGATTTCGTCGGCACCAACATCTACCAGCCGACGTTTGTCCGCGCCGACGCGTCGCCCAGCGGTTTCGCCGTCGTTCCGAATCCGCCGTCGTATCCGCACATGGCTTCGCCATGGCTGTTCATGGGACCCGAGGTGTTGTACTGGGGACCGCACCATGTCGCGAAACTCTGGAACGTGAAGGAGATATACATCACCGAGAACGGCACCTCTTCGTCGGATGTCCCCGCCGCGGACGGCCAGGTGTACGACACCGACCGCATCATGTACCTGCGGAATTATCTCAGTCAGCTTCAACGCGCCGTTTCCGACGGTGTCCCCGTCAAAGGCTACTTCCTCTGGAGCCTGATGGACAACTTCGAGTGGGCAGACGGTTACGGGAACCGCTTCGGCCTGCACTACGTGGATTACACCACGCAGCGCCGCACGCCAAAGTTGAGTGCCGCATTCTATCGCGAGGTCATCGCCCGGAACGCCGTGGCGTAGTAGCCGTAAACGTCAGTTGTGCGTCGTGTCACCATTGACGCGAATTGTCGCTGCACCGCATTCTATCGGGCTCAATACTAACGGAGACCTATGGTCTTTCCATCGCGGGAGAAGTTGAGCGTCGCGTATCTGATGCTCGCCGTTGTAACCGCTATCGTCGTGGCGCCAAACGTGGCGCAAGCGCAGGCAAGTGCGGTGACCTCTGCATCGATGTCGCCGGATCTGGAAGCAGCGCGTGCCGCGCTCTCCAAGTACAGTGATCCCGTAGTTGCCATTCGTGATGGCTATCTGTCGACTCTTGCATGCGTCGACTTTCCGGAGCCAGTGACGGACGGCCCCGTCAGTTATCCTGCGGGCGCAATGGGAGTGCACTTCCTGAACGCGGCCAACATCGGTCCCCAGCTCGATCCGACCAAGCCACAAATTCTCATTTACGAGCCGGTAGGCGATAAGCTCGTGCTAGCTGGTGCCGAGTGGTTCGTTCCGGCGCAGGTTGCCGGAAATACAACGCCAATGATTTTCGGCCAGGCGCTCGCCGGGCCAATGGATGGTCACGAACCAATCATCCCTGCGAGTCTTCGCCACTATGACCTCCACGTCTGGCTGTGGAAGACCAACCCGAAAGGAATGTTCGTCGCCACGAACTCCGCGGTGAAATGCGCGGCCGGCTCACCATACACGGTGGCGATGGGCGGGGGGCACCACCACTAGCCCTCGCATCCAACGAAGAGCGCCGAGTCCGTGACGCTGAAAACCCGCATCGGCGTTGAAGCCGGTGCGGGTTTTCGTTCCTACTCCGCCGGCTTCTTCGCCGTCGGAGGCACCATCCCATTCAGCCTTAGATAATTCGCGTACTGGCTGTAGTGGTCAGCCCAATCCCCGGTGGTGAGCGTCATCACCGCCGCCCTCGACATCTTTCTTCCCCCGAAGAACGGCAACTGTTCGCCGAGTGTGGCGTCGGTAAGTGGCGCCAGGGCCTGATCGCAGAATGCAAAGGTCTCGCGCAAGCGCGCCACCAGCGCATCCTTGCCGTCGGTCGTCGCAATCTTCGCGCGCTCGGGGGCCTTCATCCCTCCGATGCTGCCGCAGAGATAGTCGTTTCCCTGAATGAGGTGCACCACGATATCTCCGACGCTCATTTGGGATGCCGTGGGTTTGTAGCTGTATTTGTCCGCTGGGAATTCTTCGGCTGCGGCAATCAGGTTCTTGCCCGCCGTCTTCGCGTTGTCGCGGAATGCGTCGGCAACGGGGTTTCCCTGCGCTNTGGCGATCGCCGGCGCCATTAACAGTACGGCGAAGACGGTGGAGAAGATGCGGCGCTGCATCGAGATTGCTCCGGAATGAGGTCGCTCAATTCTGCCGACCGCGCCTACCCGTGTCTAGAACGCTGGCTGCTCAGGGCTGGGGCGCGCCGGCCGTAAGCGCGAGAGAGAGCCGATCCGCCTTGGCCTGACTGTCCGTAAGAAGGATGGCGATGAGGTTCGCGGATCGAACGAACGTCGGCGACGCTCCCCACATTCCTCGCGATCCGCGCGGCGAGCCAGTAAGTGTGTCCAGTCCGGCGACGTCGTGTGCGGCGGCCGCTGGGTTGGGGTAGAGAAAGACCTCCAGACGCGACTTGCCCAGCTGATAGGCTGACGGAAGAACGCTGAATCCTGCGCGCTTCACCGGCCGGTCCTTGATCGGAACGAGCACAAAACCAGCCTGGATCAGACGCTTCTCGATACTGCAGGTCGCCCACTGGCCGGTGCGCGGACACTCGATTTTCGTGGTGCTGCTTGCGGCTGCCCCGGCGGTGACTGGCTGGATGGCAGAAACACCGACACTTGTCGAGGCCGGAGGGCTCGGAGCTCGCGCGTCGGCGCTGCCACGGCCACACGCCGTCAACGCCCCGAGGACCAGTCCCATCATGGTTGTCAACCTCATTGGGCGCTGAAAGGGAAGATCCGGGCCATCAGGTGGGTCGTCACCGACTGAATTCAGCCGGTGCATCCACAGGCACCGTGATTGCTATTTATGGTGCCCCAAAGGAGGGGCAAAATGCTTTCAATCCAACGCATTCGAACGGGCGCCGCAGGGGCGCTCATGGTGGCTTCGCTCGGCGCTTGCGCCGGCAGCCTCGGAAATGTGCTCGGCGGAGTTCTTGGCGGCGGCAACCAGTCGAACCAGAACCAGCTTAGTGGTACGATCCGCAGTGTCGACACGCGATACCAGCAAATCTCGATTCAGGACCCGAACGGACAGACGATTCCGGTTTCATACGACAACCAGACCCAGGTTGTGTACCAGAATCAAAACTATCCTCCCACCGCCCTCGAGTACGGCGATCAGGTGACGGCGAGGATCCAGGCGAACGGAAACAGCTATTACACCGACTATGTCCAGGTCGATCAATCCGTGCGCGGCAACGGAACGGTTTCGACCAATGGCAACGTCCAACTGCTGCAGGGAACGGTGCGTCAGATCGACAGGCGTAACGGCGTATTCACCATCGACATGAACGGGTACAACACTCTGACGGTGAGTGTCCCCAACAATGTCAGCACCAACGATGTGAACCGCTTTAACGGCCTGCGGACCGGAGATGTGGTTCGCTTCTACGGTACGTATCTTAACAATACCCAGGTCCAGCTCAGAAACTTTTACTGAGCTTGGAACTCGCGGCGCAAGTTTGAGGGCAAAAAAAAGGGGAGGGCTTTACGCCCTCCCCTTTGCGCTTCGCGGCTCGAACCGAGAGCCGAAAAGTTTAGAACATGATTCCGACGGTAACCGGAACGAACTGCATGGAGCTACCGTTGGCCGAGACACGGTTGTAACGGCCTTCGACGAAAGCGTGGACGAACGTCAGCGGAAGGTTGACACCAGCGCCGGCGTTCCAGCCCATGTGGTTTTCATTGGTCGCGCCAGCAAGGTCAGAGCCGACCATGTAGAGACCAGCGCCGCCGATCAGATAAGGCGAGATGCCAACGCTCGGCAGACGGAACACGAGGTTACCAGTCGCGCTGATGGCGTGGAGCTTTCCCGTGCCGGTGATCTTCTCACCGAACGAGTTGTACGCGCCGTCGACCCGCAGACCGACCGGGATGAACGGCAGGTGGATCTCCAGCGCCGCGGTGCCGTTGTATCCGAGCTTCGCGTCGGTTGACAGGTCACTCATGGGCTGGGTAACGCCGCCAGCGACTCCGATGCTGAACGGCTTGACTAGGCTGAGCTGGGCGCTGGAAACGCGCGGAGCAACAACCAGGGCGATCGCTGCGATCGCGAGGAACAGTGAACGCTTCAAAGCTTCTCCTTGTTCGAGAGTGCGCCCGCAAGCAAGCTGTGAAGCTGAACTCGTAGGACGCTGATCTGGTTTACGGGAGGGTTTTGCGTTGTGCGCCGTCTCGTGGACGACTGCAGTGGACGCTTGCCGGCCCTCACCGTCATTACGACGCGCCAGAGGTAGGGGCAGTAACGATTGTGAGGGGCGTCTAACCGACTTTTTTGGGGCGCATCGTATTTGTGATACCCGGTCTACCCACGTCATCGAGCACGAAGCAGATCGCTCGTAGCGATCGGCCCGCGGTATGGCACGATGCAGCGAGCCTTCAGGTCAGCGAAGGATCAGCGATGTCCAGGAGGGAACCACGTCGCTCGACGTGGACTCGGTGGGCCCTCTCACTGGGCGACGATGGTGAGAAGAACAGTCGCAGGTATCCCGTGCTCAGCCTCCGAGGACCCTCTACTGTCTTCTGTACCGGGACGTACGAAAATGGTGGTCGCTGTTGTAATCGAGGAACGAGTCCCCGATGCGATGCCGGGTCGGCCGTCCTTGAGAGCGAAAAAAGTGTTCGTTCCATCGCGCGACCACCGCACCTTCGAATGTTTCGGCGCGTCGATCGAGAGGCTCCAGGCCTGCGTGGCATTCACGCTGAGTGCAAGACCGTTGGACGTAACCATGCGCGTCTCATGCGCAGCGACTGCACTGTTCGCCACCTCCACTTTTATCCGAGCGGGGACAGTCACCGATACGGTATGAGTAAGACTCACCGACGCGGCTTGTGAAGTCGCGGGGCGCGGGCTAATCGCGCTACCCAGAACTGCGATGATACAAATGGAGCGAAGGCGAGCCATCGACAGAGTCCCCGTGACACAGTGAGCGAGCTCAGCAGTGTGATTTTTGGATGAGGCACAATTTGTACCTCGCTCTGTGACGACATTATGAACGGATTATGACGATATCGTCATAAGCGCGCAGGAACGCTAAGTGACTGCGCCTAGGCTGGTTGCGCCTCTGTTGTGAGCACGAAGCCAATTCCGCGTCGCGTCCTTATGGATGGAAGGGCCTTCGCCGTCTGAAGTTTTTTCCGCAGACGCGCCACATGTGCGTCGATGACATTCGAGCTCGGATCGAAGTGCATGTCCCACACTTTGTCGTGCAGCTCACTGCGTGAGACGGTTTCGCCCGCCCTCAGCATCAGATGTTCAAGGAGCTTGAGCTCCATCGCCGTGAGGTTCACCTCCTTTGCATTCGACGTCACTCGCCGCGTCAGCCGGTTGAGAGTCAGGTTTCCAACCGTTACCTGCTCGCCAACCCGCGAGGTCGCCGCCCCTCGCCGAATGAGAGTGCGAACCCGCGCTCTGAGCTCTTCGTTTGAGACTGGTTTGACGACATAGTCATCGGCGCCGGCATCGAGCCCGCGAACAATGGACTCGGTGTCACCGCGCCCGGAATAGAGAAGGATCGGAGTACGTCTGCCGCTCCGCCGCAGCTCCTGCAGGATCTCGAACCCGTGACGATCTCCAAGGTGCAGGTCGAGGATTATCCCGTCGTAGTCGTTTACCAGCGCCAGGGTTCGCGCTTCCTCGCCCGTCGACGCAGTGTCGATCGCGTAAGCCTCGTCCCGGAGCACCCGCGCAATCAGCTTCAAAATCGATTTGTCGTCGTCGACTACCAGTATGCGCATTCGTCGGGTTGCCGTCGGGTCTCGGGGGAGTGAATCACGCGTCTCAAGTATCGCCAGGCTGTCGAGTGTGTTGTACTTGATCGCAAAAAAAAACGGGAGAGAGCCTTCGCCCTCTCCCGTTTTTCCAACGTTCTCTGTTTAGAACATCACGCCGAACGTGATCGGAACGAACTTCAGTGATCCGCCATCTCCCTGAACCTGGTTGTAGCGGGCTTCGATGAACGTATTGAAGCCGCTCAACGGCATGGTGATACCGCCGCCCGCGTTCCAGCAGAAATGACTGTCGGAGGCGCTCGAGCCGGCTAGGCTCACGCTCGCCTGGCACCAACCACCGCCGCCGATCAGATAAGGAGAGACCGAGGCTGAAGGAACCTTGTAAACAAGGTTGCCGGTGACACTGGTGAACGCAATGTTGCCGTCGGCGCCATCGAAACCGAACCGATTGTACGCGCCGTCGATTCTGATGCCGATCGGCACCATCTGCGGATTGAAAGCGACAGTACCGGTGACGTTGTAGCCAGTGTTGGCGCCGTCCGAAAGATCGCTGGTCGGAAGGGCCGCGCCGGCCGCGATGCCAAATTGAACCGGCTTCACCGCTGTCGCTACCTGCGCGCCCGCCTCGAGTGAGACAAACGCGGTGCCCACGAGGGCAATCGCAAAAAGGGAACGCTTCAAAGCAACTCCTTGTTGATGGAAGCGCCCGCGCCGGGCCGATCGGCTGACGTTCGAACGCAAATCCGGTTGTACACTTATCGCGGCCGCACATTGCAGCCACGAATGCGTCACACGGACGAGTGTCTATCCGCCTGGGTAACGCGACGGGTGCGTGTCCCTAACGCTTCCGTCTGGCTGTCACCGGTTTGTTCTTGATGACGTACGCGGGATTGATTCGTTCCAGGCGGCGCTTGCGCGCATCTTCGAGCGCGACAAGGCACGAGTCGCGTCGACCTCGAATATTCCCGGCGACAACCTTCTGAAGCGAAACCGCGGCGGAGTCGTAGTAGCTCGTCACTTGCTGCGAGTCCGCTTTGAGAAAGGGCATTCCACAAACTTCCTCAACCGGATACTTGGGGCCCAGCATCGTGAGCACGCGCGCTGGTGATCGAAGCAGCGCCGAGGCGAGCGCGATGGACAAGCTGGCTTCCGCTGCCGCCGAGGCCGGAACTAGCGCAGAGGCCACGTCGAGCCAAACGCTATCTCCTGTCGCAATCCCGTTCGTCACCGTACGGCCGAAATTTTCGTCTGCGTCCAGGCGCCGCGAAACGGCGGGAGCGCCGCGAAGCTTGACTTCCGAAAGAATCAGCTCGGCACTTCCCAGCGGCGTCCAGTTATTGTCCTTGCAACCGGCAGCAAAAGCCATTGAGAGTAGCGCACCTGCCATCACCTGCCGCTGCACGCTTCGCGCACGCGGGCAGTATCACTTGGCATCCAGATGGCGATAGCTCGCGCCTTGCGCTCCGCGTCGTTGGAGCCTACGGCCGCTCCGAGAACCTTCACCGTGGCATGCGACGCACCGAGTGAATCGAGAACGACGCCATTGGCGCCGACATCAGCGGCCTCGTTCCGAACTTTTTTGAGCAGGTCGCCATTGCCGGTGTATACGGAGTTCCCTTCGGCGTTGATTAACGCGACCTCGTAGTAGTCGTACGGCACGTGTTCGCGATCCGGATAAACCGGAACGGCGTCCGCACACGTGGGCGCCAGAGTGAGCGCGGGATTGCGCGCGACGATATGGGACCGCGTTCCGCAGCCGATCACTGCGGCGGCAAGCGCGAGGGTCACCTGAATCTTTGGGCGGTAGCGTGGATGCATGATCTCCGTCGTTCGTGCAATCATGGGGCCTCCAGGCAAATTTAAGCTGCTCGCAAACGCGCTTGTCTCGTTGGCCCGAAAGTAGCCATTACTGGGCCAGGAACGCGACGAGAGTAGTTCGCGATCGAACCTATTTTCAGTGGAGAAACTGACCTCTTGGGTCTCAGTCTTCTCGGTACTGCGCCGCGCCGCGCACTCGCCCTGGTGCCCGCGGTGCTGGTCGTTTTGGTTGGAGCATTCGCCTATCAAAGGGCGCGACGTGTCATTGGTGATGTGCGGGAAGTCGAGCGCAGTCACGCCGTCATCGAGAGCTCCGACGCCATTCTAACCCGAGCCGTCGACGCCGAAACGGGTCAGCGGGCGTTTCTGCTAACCGGTGATAGCGGTTTCCTCGAGCCGTATCAGGGTGCGCGACGCGACATCCAGAGTTGGCTGGACTCGCTTCGGACATTGGTGCGTGGTTACGCGAGCCAGAGCGATCGTGTCGAGAAGATCGAGAGCTTGCTCCCAATTCGCTTTGCGACGCTCGACACGTCCATCGCTCTGAAAAAACAGGGTTCGCCCCAGGCGACGAACGTCGAGCGTCTGCGCGCGGGCAAGAAGACGATGGACGAAATGCGTAGCACAGTCGCGGCGTTGCAATCGGAAGAAAGGAGAATGCTCGAACTTCGCCACCTGGCCGAGCGTCGCAGCCTGTCGCGCGCAGCGATCGGAGTGGGCCTCGCAGCTGTTATCGCGCTCATTATCAGCGCATTGGTGAATCTCTTCTTCTCGCACGCCGTCAGAGCGCGCGAGGAGGCGATCGGTGAGCTCAACGCCGTCAACAGGGACCTCGAACATCAGTCGGAGCAGCTCGAGCTACAGGCTGTGGAAATGGAATCACAGGCCGGCGAGCTGGAGCGTGAGCAGACCGCTTCGCAACTGCTTACAGATGCGAGCCGCATTCTGGCCTCCACGCTTGATTACGAGAAGACACTTCAGGCCGTGGCCAATCTTGCGGTAGGCGACTTTGCGGATTGGTGTGGCGTCGATCTGGTAGACGACCACGGAGCAATCCGGCAGGCGGTGGTTGCCCACAAGGATGAAGAGAAGGTCAAATGGGCGCGCGAGCTCAACAAGCGCTATCCCCCAGACTATGGTGGCCCGGCCGGCGTCGGCAATGTGATCAGGTCTGGGGAGCCACAGCTATACGCGGACATCTCTGATGAGATGATAAGAGCCGCTGCCCGAGATTCTGACCATCTCACCATCATGCGTGAGCTCGAGATTCGGTCAGCGCTCATTGTTCCGATGATTGCCCGCGGCAGAACCCTGGGTGCGCTGACTCTGATCAGCAGTCGCGCGGAGAGGCACTATGGCGAAGCTGACCTCGGTCTGGCGAAGGAGCTGGCGACGCGGGCTGCAATGGCAATCGACAACGCTCAACTTTATCGAGGTGCACTCGCCGCGAGCGAAGCGAAGTCGGCGTTCCTGGCCACGATGAGTCACGAGTTACGGACTCCGCTAAACGCTATTATCGGTTATGAGTCACTGCTCGGCGAACAGATCGGCGGACAGCTGAATGAATCGCAGCTCGCGCAACTATCGCGTATTCGCGTCAACGCTGATCATCTGCTGGGGCTTATTGACGAAGTCCTGACGTTCAGCCGCGTGGACGCCGGGAAGGAAATCGTGCGGCAGGAAGAACTGCAGCTTCACTCAGTTGTCGGCGACGCCATCACCATGGTGACACCGCTCGCCGAGGCTAAAGGCCTGAAGCTGCGCGACGAGACCACCGATGGGCGCCTGGTAACCGACGGCGGCAAAGTTCGGCAGATCCTGCTCAACCTGCTCTCGAATGCGATCAAGTTCTCGGATGACGGGGAGATCGTCGTTCGGTCGGAACAGGTTGACGGATCGATTACGCTGTCAGTTGTCGACTCGGGTATCGGAATCGCCGCGGAAAATCTGGAGACCATTTTTGATCCGTTCTGGCAGGTCGAGCAGCGATCGACTCGCCGCGCCGGAGGCACCGGGCTCGGTCTGAGCGTGAGCCGAGGTCTCGCGCGGCTGCTGGGTGGCGACGTTACGGTCCAGAGCACTCCAACGAGAGGCAGCAGGTTCGATCTGGTACTCCCGGCATCACCTGTTAGCGGCTGAGGGAAGCGTCGTGCGGGAAGCATCGCGCTGCTCGGTGAGCAGCCGCGTTGTGTACCGCTGGCCCTCGGAGATGCGCTCCACTTCGACGGCGATGGCGTCTACGGCTTGATTGAGGTGCGAAATCTGGGACGCGACCTCCGTTGGCACCTGGCCACCCGCGGTGCGCCGATCCATTCGTCGGGCGAAGGCGCGGGCCAATGGCAGCCCGATGATGATCACGGCGATGGTGATGAAGAACGCAATGCTTATGTCCACGACTTGCGGCGGGATGACGTTGTCGAAGGCGCCGGGCTGGATCGTGATCGTCTGCCCGTCCGGTTGACGAAAGGTGAAAGGACCGTGGCGGCTAGGCGGAGTTGGCGGAGTGATCTGGACCTGGGCCAGTGCGGCGGTGGCTGCGTCTTGAGCCTGTGATTGTATCAGCTGCTGGTCGACGTTGTTTCTTATTGCATCGCGTAGCTCGCGAGCCGCGTTCTGCAGTTCTCGGGTACGTGCCTGCTGACTAGCGGTGGCCGGTGGTGGAGATCCAGTTCCGCCTTGAAAACTGAGGCTCACAGTTGTCGTCGTTGTCTTCATCCGTAACTCGCTCTTCGAAAACGCGTTGTCCGGATTCTACCACGCTTAGCGCAATTCGCTATTGCGAAATCTCTTTTGACGATTAGTGTGGATGTGCGGCAGAGTCATTTGTTTCCTACCCCGCATTCGCGCGAGGCAAGAACACAACGGTGAAAGGCCCCACTCCCGATAGATCCGACAACAATCAGTTCTCGGAGTCCGTCGATCTGCAGCGTGCGCTCGATTCTGCGCGTTACGACGGAACCTCGCCCGAATCTCTCAAGGACAACCACGAGCATCTGCTAGTTGCCTACGAAGAGCTAAGCGTCGCGGAGGAACAGCTGCGCGCGCAACACGCTGTGCTCGTTGAAGCGCAGCGGATGCTGGAAGTCCAGCGAAATCGCTACCTCACTCTTTTCGACTTTGCTCCGGATCCTTATCTCGTAACCGACGAAACTGGCATCATCGAGGAAATCAATTCGGCGGCTGCCGAACTCTTCGACATGCCGGCAAGGCTTCTCGTCGGAAAATCCATCGTTGGTTTCATCGAGCGCCACGCGCAGCCTGAGTTCTACGCCAACATGCTTGGCTTGCTGACTGCGGAGCGTCTGGATAAATGGGCGATAGAAACGAAAGTGCGCGACGGCCGGATGGTCCCTCTCGAGGCTACCGTCTCCACCCTCGAGAATCGGCACGACGGAAAGAAATCTTTGTGCTGGCTGCTGCGGGATACCACCGCTCGCCGCGAAACAGAGGAGAGCATGCACGCTCTCAACAGGTCGCTCAACGCACGGGTGGCGCAGCGGACGCGTGAGCTGGAGCTCGCCTTGGCGGGCGAACAGACTGCGCGCAGAGAGGCCGAGACGGCGAACCGCATCAAGTCCGAGTTGTTCGCCCGTCTAAGCCATGAGTTCCGTACGCCACTGCACGCCGTGTCGGGCTACCTCGAAATTCTGCAACAGAACATCCACGGCGGTCTGAACGACGAACAGCGAAAGGACGTCGAACGGATTCACCAGGCGCAGGAGCACCTGCTCGCGCTGGTGAACATGATCCTTGATTTCGCGAAGCTCGAGGGCGGGCCGGTGGAACTTTCGATGGCGGAGATCCCCATCGAAGAAACGTTGCGCGTGGCGGAGTCGCTGGTCGCGCCGCAGTTCGCCAAGAAACGCGTCGCGTACTCGCATCGCGCAGGCGATCCCGCACTCACCGTGTTTGCCGACCGTGAAAAGGTTCAGCAGATCATCGTCAACCTGCTGGCAAATGCCGTCAAGTTCACCCCGCCGGGGGGCTCGGTGGAAATGGATTGGCGCGTCGAAGACGATACGCTACTTGTTCGAGTGAAGGACAATGGCGCCGGCATTCCCGAGGACAAGGTCGAGCAGATCTTCGAGCCGTTCGTCCAATTGAGGTCGGCCGGATCGCTGCCGACCGGCGGCACCGGACTGGGTTTACCCATCAGTCGCGATCTCGCCCGCGCCATGGGTGGTGACGTCACCGCGACGAGCACGCTCGGCGTCGGATCCGTTTTCACCCTTCGGCTTCCGCTGCGCAAGCGCGTGTCGGGGACAAAGCTTTCAGCCCCGGACACCGCCGTTTAGCTTTGGATGTGAGTTCACACCTCGCATCCAGGAGCTGACTTTGGAGCAATCGACAGCGGCGCTGCATGACCTCGTAGACGATCCTTCGGTCTTCATCAGGCAGGACTGGAGCTCCTACACCGCCGACGATCACGAAGTCTGGGGAATGCTGTACGAGCGACGGATGAAAGAGCTACGAAAGAATGGCAGCAGGATTTTTCTAAAGGGCGCCGATACGATCGGCCTGAAGAAGGAGACGGTTCCTGATCTCGCCGAGGTAAATCGGCGGCTCGCGCCCCCGACAGGCTGGGAAGCGGTTCCCGTGAACGGGTACATACCGGCAAGGGCTTTTTTTCAGTGTCTATCGCTGCGGAAATTTCCGACGACGGTCACTATCCGGAAACGCGAACAGCTGGACTATCTGCCTGAGCCCGACATTTTCCACGATGTATTTGGTCACGTCCCGCTGCACGCCGATCCGGTTTTTGCCGATTTTCTCCAGCATTACGGACAAGTCGCGGCGGCGGCGGAAAAGGAAGAGGATACCACGCGCATGGCGCGGCTCTTCTGGTTTACGGTGGAGTTCGGCCTGATCCGCGAAGAAGGCGAGACCAAGGTGTACGGCTCAGGACTGATCTCATCTCACGGCGACGCCGCAAATGCGCTCGGTCCGAAATGCGATAGACGCCCTTTCTCGCTGGACGCTGTGTTCAATCAGCCTTTCGAGATCGATCATTTTCAGGACGTGCTCTTCGTGGTCGAATCTTTCGATCAGCTGTTCCAGGCTGTAGAAGAAGCGGGGCGGAGAATCGGCGCTATTCGCTGACGCGCTGCACCCACGGGCAACGTCACGCCGTCCTTGCCGGGGGAGTATCTCGCGCCAACATCCGATCGATTGAAAATGCGCCGCTTCCGCGAATGACGATCGCGATAGCGATTGCAACGGCCAGCATAAAAAACTCCACACCCTCGCCTTTTTGTTGGCCGCCCCAGTTCATGAAGAACCCATTGTGAATATGGACTTTCAGCGCGACGACGGTGAAGTCGATGGCGATCGCGAGCGCTGACAGTCTGCCGAGGAAGCCGAAAAAGAGCGCGATGGGTGCGAAGAATTCGCCGACGAAGACCAGCATGGCGACGGCCGCAGGAATGTGCATCTGCCGAGTGAGAAATCCCATTGTGCCGCTCGGGCCAAACCCGCCGAACCAGCCGAGCATCTTTTGAGCGCCGTGCGGGAAAATGACGATGGCGAGGATTACGCGCAGGAACGCAATAGCCTTATCGTCAGGCGTCCTTAACAGATTGCGAAGCATTNCTGATCCTCCGGGAATTCAGAGCGACCAGTGGGCGATCAAGGATCGTACCATTTCGGACGGAGGGTCTTCGTCCGCCCGAAGTGTCTCTCAGTAGTTCGAGGCGCGAACTCGGTCGAGCAGATTGATCAGCGAGTCGAGATCGGACGGCAGCAGAACGGCCACCGCATGGACATCCCAACGGTTCACCGGATCATCGAGCTCCTTCAACAAATCGAGACCCTTTGGTGTGATGCTGCAAAAAACCCGACGCCGATCTTTTGGGCACGGACTCCGTCCAACAAGTCCCTTTCGTTCGAGACGATCCACGAGTCGCGTGACGCCGGGAGTCTGCTCGATCATCCGCTCGCCGATCGTCAGCGTCGGCAGTCCCTCTGCTCCCGCGCCGCGCAGAATGCGCAGGACATTGTACTGTTGCGCGGTTATGCCGTGCGGCTCGATCACTTGCGCCAGACTGCGTTTGACAGCGTCGGCTGTGCGCAGAAGCCCAAGAGTTGCTTCCTGCTCTCGCGAGCGGAACACCTCGGGTGGCTTCTCGTGGGCGGCCATGGATTCAGTCTATGTATCCTTTGGACATTCAGCAAGCAAATGATTACCCTCGCGCCCCAAACCGTGCAGACTGCCTGCTTTGGCGCTTTCACTACTTCGGCATGGCTTAGATTTGGCGTTCCACACACCGGGTCTTTTTGGTCGCTGGTGTGTATTAACCCGGAACTTCCTAGCCACCCAACCCCACTCCAGACTGCTGGTGAGGAGTAACGCGTGATAAAGAGAATTGCCCCTATAGCTTTGATCGCGGCCGCGGCCTGCGGTGGAGGCGACAGCAGTGGACCGAAGGGTCCCCTGAGTGATATCGGTTCGATGGCGGTCGGGGACGTTCGGGTGCTCAGCCCAACCGATATTCCCAACGGGATCGATCTCCCAGCCGGAAGCGGCGCTCGCGACTACATCATTGTCGTGGGCAACACTAATAGCGCACACGATGTAGTCGCCAACTACGTCGTGAAGGCCGACAAGTCGACGACGGGCGTGTTCGGCCTCGAGACCGCAGCCAACATGACGGCCTCTCGCTACAGTCTTCAGTTGTCTGAGGTGCCACTCGCACGAAGCGGCCAGCAGGCACTGGACAACAAGGTGCGTTCCTACGAGCGGTCCTTCCTTTCGCTCAAGTCTCCCGCCGGGTTGCTGAACGGCTCACGGCTGTCCGCCCGGCGCAGCGGCAATGTGGCAGCGGCCTCGGTGCCAGCTGTCGGCGATGTGATCAACGTCAAAGTTCCCGATGGAAACTCCGACGACCTGTGCAACAATTACTTCACGACCCAGGCAGTGGTGGCGTCCGTGAGCCGTCGCGCCATTCTCGCGGTGGACACTTTGGACGGCCCGCCGGCAACGCTTTTTACGCCCGCCGTACTGGATTCCATCACCAACGAATTCGACAACATCACCTATCCAACGGATAGCTCTTATTTCCACAACCCGACTGACGTAAACGGCGATGGACACATCATCCTGCTCTTCACGGGTGAGGTGAACAAGCTGACTCCGCCCGGCACGCAGGGAGGATTCGTTGGAGGATTTTTCTTTGCCGGAGATTTCTTCCCACCGACCGATCAGGGCCAAGGCCCCAACAGTTTCTGCCCGCAGAGCAACCAGGAGGAGATTTTCTATCTTCTCTCCCCCGACCCGACTGGCACCAAGTTCGGTAACGTGCGCAGCGCAAGCTCTGTAAGGCAGGGGACCCGCGGGACAATCGCCCATGAGTTCCAGCATATGATCAACGCCGGAAATCGATTCCAGAATCCAGCGGTGAGCAACTTCGAGTCGACATGGCTCGATGAAGCGCTGGCGCATTTTGCCGAGGATGCAGTCGGCCGGGTGCAGCGTGGTTTCGGCGATCTGCAGACGCTCACGTTCAATGACATTCTTCCGTGCAACTCGCCCTGCTCGCAGGGCAATGACTTCAACGCTTTCTTCTTTCAGAACCTGGCAAGACTTAGCTACTGGATGGACGCACCGGATAAGTTCTCGCCAATGAGCAAGATGGCCGACACCAGTCTCGCAACCCGAGGCGCTGCGTGGGCGATCGTCCGTTACGCCGCCGACAATTTCTCGAACGGCGATCCGCGTGCGCTCACGAAGACGCTCGTGGCGGGGCCCGACACCGGGGTAAAAAATTTCACCGCGGCGGCCAAATCGCCTGTCGATACACTGGTCAAGGACTGGCTGGTCGCGATGTACGCCGATCATCTTGGCATCACCAATCTTCCAGCCCAATACCAGTATCGTTCTTACAACTTTCGTAGTGTGATGCCGCCAGTGGCGAAAGCGGTTCTCTCGCAATCAGCGGCAACGTATCCGCTAAAGGTGCAGTCGATCGGCAGCGGAAGCGACAATATCTCCGCCACCAATCGGTCGGGAACCGGCACTTATTACAGGTTGACGGTTGCCTCCGGCGCGGCGGCGAAAAAAGTCAGGGTTCTCGATTCATCCGGCAACAACAACGCGAGTTTCCCAGGCGAGCACGTCTACGTCCTCCGAGTGCAGTAGCCCAATCGGATACATGCATATGAAAAAGGGCTGCGACCATTGCTCGCAGCCCTTTGTTTTGGCTCATGGGCTCAGGCGGATACGCGACCGGGTTCAAGCATCACGGAGAGCGGTGATCGGCGTCTCCTTGAACACATCCCGCCCGGCGAGTAATCCAATCAACAGCGTCAACCCGACAACTGCCGCGGCGATTCCGACCACGGGCACGACGGGAGATGCGAAAGGCGCTTTGAAGATGTAGCGCACCACCGCCCACCCTCCCAGGATCGACAGAATCATTCCTGTGAATCCGCCAAGGAGTCCAAGCAGCGAGTACTCTGCCAGGAGTATGCGCGCTATCTGTCCGCGCGTTGCACCCAGCGTCTTGAGGAGTACACCCTCACGCACTCGCGCTCGCCTCGTCGCCGACACAGCGCTGAACAGCACCGGTATTGCCACCGCCAGACTGAAGAGTGCGATGAAGCGGATCGCCAGTGAGACCCGTGAGACGATTCGATCGACGGTCCGCTTGATAGCGGTGAGATCGATGCTCGAGACGTTCGGGAAACGGTTTACGACCGCACGTTGCAGCAAGGCCACCGCTGCAGGATCCTTCACCTGGGCCAGCAGCACGTACTGGTTCGGGGCGCCGCGAAGAACAGGCGGTGCGAACACGGCGAAGAAGTTCGGCTCAAAGCGCGTCCAGGTGACTTTGCGCAGGCTGGTGATGCGAGTTGGAATGTCGACACCCTGCACGTCCCACGTGATGACGTCGCCGATTTTGACGAGCAGTTCCTCCGCGATTCCTTCTTCGAGCGAGACTTCGCCGGTGTCGCGCGCGTATTTGAGCGAGCTGTCGCTGAACCACTTTCCCTGGGCGATCGTTTCGCTTGCGGCCGGCTTATCCCGGTATGTCGAGCGAAACTCACGGCGTAGCGCCCAGCCGGCGCGGCGCGGTTGTCCGCGTGGCTTTCCATCGCGCGCGCCCGCGGTGGGAGTCAGATCCTTTACGCTCTTCCCATTAATTGCTNCGATTCGCATCGTGACGACCGGCGCCAGCTGCACTACCTCATGGCCACTGCCTCTGACGATGGAATCGAGACCTGGCTGCTGGTCCTGCTGAATGTCGAAGAAGACAACATTGCCTCGCGCTTCGGCGGCGGCGACCGTGAAGCGCCGCAGGATGTTGTTCTGTACGAGGTAGAGTGTGCTCACGAGGAACGCGCCGAAGCCAAGCGCCAGAACCACCGCGCGCGTCTGGTTGCCGGGCCGGTATAGATTCGCGACGCCCTGTCGGACGACATAAGGCCAGCCGGTGCGAAGGGCCTTTCTCGCCGCCCAGGACAACAACGCAGCGCTCAAGGCGAGGGCGAGAATCGCAACTCCCGTCGCGGCGCTCATTCCGAGTGCCTGCTTGACGGTGTGCGCGCGGGACAGTGCGATCGTGACGACACTCACTACCATTGCAGCATCAACGAGCAGCCTCGGCGCATCGGTCCACCGCATCCGAAGAATATTCGAATCGGTATCGCGTCTCAGAGTCTGCAGGGGCGACACATTGCGGAGCGCCAGCAAAGGCCGCAGCGCAAAGATCATGGCGATCCACCCACCGACGACGAGACCGGTCAGAACCGCCGAGGGAACGAGTGAAACGTGGACGTCGATTGGCAGGAAATCGGTGAGCACGTGTGGGAGCACGAACTGGATTGCCACGCCAAGCGCGGCTCCGACGGCGGCTCCAGCCAGTCCCATCGCCGCCGCCTGGGCGACGTAGATCGCCAATACCTGGCCGCTGGAAGCGCCCAGGCATCGCAGAACGGCGACCGTATCAATTTTGCGCTCGACGAATGCGCGCACACCGCTGGCGACTCCGATTCCTCCCAGCAGTAGCGCCACCAGGCCGACGATACCGATGAAGTTGGAGAGATTCTCGATCGCGTCGGTGGTGCTGATCTCGGTTTGGGTGACCGTGCGGAGACGGACCTGCTGATCCTCGACGCGTTTCTTGAAAGGCTTGACGAATTTGTCTGGATCGACTCCGGACGGGAGTTTCGCCAGGACCGTTCTGCTCGCCGTGCTGCCGAAGACGAGCAGCTGAGTCTCTGCGACATACTTCGCCGGGATGAAAATCCGCGGGCCGAGCATCTCCGCGATGCCGGCCGCTCCCGGTACATCTTTAATCGAGGCGACGATCCTAAATGTGCCGAAGCCGAGTTTGAGGGTGTCGCCGACCCTTGCATTCAGCGAAGTGAGAAGCGCGGGATCGACGATGGCGTTGGCGCCTTCTCGCAGCATCGGCCAGGCGTCTGACGGCTCGGTGACGATCTTCCCATAAAACGGGTAGTTGTCGGTGACTCCGCGAACCTGTGCGAAGCGGGTTCCAGCGGTACGGGGCACCACCGCCATCGACGGGAACGTCGTCACGCGAGCCAGGGATACTCCGTGATGGGAGAGCGAATCGAAAAGAGAATCGATGCCCGGCGAAAACGGCTTCGAGGAATCGAACGAGAGATCGCCCCCCATCAGCGCTCGCGACTGTTCCTTCACCGACTGGATGATGTTGGCTGAAAATGAGTCGATGGCGACGAGCGCGGCCACGCCGAGTGAGATCGACGACATGTAAAGCAGCAGCTTTCGCCGGGCGGTACGGCTTTCCCGCCATGCCAGACCCCACACGCTGGGTGTCAATCCCAGCATGTGATCGACCCCCACGGTGTCGATGCCATCACGCGGATTTCGCGCTCTGTGCGCCGGTGTCCTCGACGACTGCTCCGTCGAGAAGTCTGATCATTCGCGATGCCCGCGATGCGAGGGTGAAGTCGTGAGTCACCAGCACGATGGTCGAGCCGGCGTCGCTGTTGAGCGATTGAAGCAGCTCGAAAATACGGTGGCCGGTATTGTTGTCGAGATTGCCGGTGGGCTCGTCCGCGAAAAGGATTCGCGGTGAATTCGCGAACGCTCTGGCGATGGCCACGCGCTGCTGTTCACCTCCCGAGAGCTGGGTTGGAAAGTGGTGCCCCCGGCCGTTGAGTCCCACGCGGTCGATAAGCTCGCGCGCTCGTTCGGATGCTCCGGCAGTTCCTCGCAACTCCAGAGGCACCTGGACGTTTTCCTGCGCAGTGAGGGTCGGGATCAGCTGAAAGCTTTGAAAAACGAAGCCGACTTTCTCGCCACGCAGCCGGGCTCTCTCGTTCTCGGATAGTTTCCCGAGGTCCGAATCGTCGAGGACCACGCTCCCACGTGTTGGTGTATCCAATCCAGCCAGCAGTCCTAGGAGTGTAGTCTTGCCGCTGCCCGAAGGTCCGACGATTGCGACGAAGTCACCCTGTTGGATCGTGAACGACACATCTCGCAGCACGGCGATTTTCTGCTCGCCACTCATGTATTCTTTCGTTACGTCACGAGCGATCAGCATGAAGAAGGGGAGGAGGAAAGGATTTTGACGTTGGCACGTTACGGATCAACCAGTCGGGCCCTGTTGCTCGCGGCGCTGTTTGGCTGTGGGGCGAACGGGAACGCGAAAGGTGCAACGAATTCGAGAGAGACGAAGGATAACATGAGCGCAGGTAAGTCAGCCGAATCATCCGCGGTGGTTGCCACATCGAAAGGAGTACGCACGCCGGTCGTTCTTTTCTTCGGAACGAGTCTCACGGCGGGTTATGGTCTCGAGCCCGAACAGGCATTTCCATCGCTTATCGAGAAAAAGGCGCAGGACGAAGGTCTGCCGATCAAGGCGGTTAATGCCGGCCTCTCCGGAGAAACGTCCGCGGGAGCAGTAAGGCGAATCGATTGGGTTCTGCGGACTCCAGCCGACCTGGTGGTGATCGAGGTCGGTGCGAACGATGCTTTGCGTGGACTATCGACCGACGCCGCCAGGTCCAACCTCGAGCGCGTCGTCGCGGCGGTGAGGGCGAAACAGCCGGCCGCCAAGCTCGCGCTCGTGCAAATGGAGGCGCCGCCAAATTACGGGGCTGCCTATACCCGCAGCTTTCGATCGATCTACGCCGACGTTGCGAGGAAGGAGGGCATTCCGCTGCTGCCTTTTCTGCTCGGAGGAGTTGCCGGAATTTCGCGTCTCAATCAGCCCGACGGAGTTCATCCGAACCTGACGGGTGAGCGAATAGTTGCGGACAATATCTGGAAGTCTCTCAAGCCCCTCGTCGCGCAGCTTGACCGAGGTTAACGCCTCGGCTAAGTTTCGAGGCTGTTTACGTTTACGCTCCGCTGCGACCTATCGACATTGGCGACAGCACGGCGGGAAAAGCCGTCCAGCCGGCGAAGCTTCAGACCTCTAGAATTTGGACTAACGATATGGCAATGCCGGCCACTCAGATAAGGCGCGGAATGGTTCTCGTTTTCAATGGCGATCCGTGCCGGGTCGTCGAGTTCCGCCACCATACGCCGGGCAATCTCCGCGCGATGGTTCAGGCGAAGCTCAAGAACCTTCGCACCGGCAACAATTTCGAGCACCGTTTCCGCGCTGCCGACACGATCGAAAAGGCGTCGATGGAGACCCACGATCTAGAATTCATGTATCAGGGCGGCGATACGTATCACTTCATGAACAGCCAGAACTACGATCAGCTGGAGATCGAGTCAGAGGTTCTCGGCGACAATGCTCAGTGGATGCAGGCCGGAATGAAGATCCAGGCCGAGTATTACAACGGGAAAGTGATTGGGATCGAACTTCCCAATTCGATGGTGCTGGAGATCGTCGATACGGCGCCGGTCATGAAGACCGCAACCAAGACCGCTTCTACGAAACCGGCCAAGCTCGAGAACGGCGTTACGGTCAACGTTCCGGAGTTCGTGAGCACTGGCGAGAAGGTGCGTGTAAATCCGAATACCGGCGAGTACATGGACCGCGCCAAGTAAGTTGATTCGATAGTTGGTCGCGGTTATGATGCAGCGTCGCCGGTTGAAGCCTTGTTTCGGAGGATTTCAGTTAGCGAGTGGGTATGGTGGCTGTAGCTCAATTGGTTAGAGCACCGGTCTGTGGCACCGGGGGTTGCGGGTTCAATTCCCGTCAGCCACCCTCGCGGTACGAACTCAGAATGGCGTACGGAGCCCAGTTGTCCGCAGTACATAGGACCGGGACTAGGTCCGTAGCTCAATTGGTAGAGCACCGGTCTCCAAAACCGGCGGTTGGGGGTTCGATTCCCTCCGGGCCTGTGGTTGAAAATCGTTTTGAGAATTGCAGGTCGCTGGGACAGAGTCGTGCAGTGTGCGGCGCTATCGTCTAGGGGACTAGGACGGGGCCCTCTCAAGGCCCAAACACGGGTTCGAATCCCGTTAGCGCTATCACGAGGATCGATCGGCCCCATCGTCTATCGGTTAGGACGGCACCCTTTCACGGTGCAGAGAGGGGTTCGATTCCCCTTGGGGCTATTTCGACGGGCTGACTGACAACCAGACCGGTTACAAGGCAGGTGTGCAGTGAGGAAAGGGTTTCCGACCCTGACTTCAGTAGTTGGGGCCGTAGCTCAGTTTGGTTAGAGCACTCGACTGTCACTCGAGAGGTCGCGGGTTCGAGCCCCGTCGGCCCCGTTGTTTTTTGGACTGGTTCGCAGTCAGTAACGCGAGCAGCAGCAAATGCCCTGGTGGTGAAATTGGTAGACACGCCATCTTGAGGGGGTGGTGCCGAAAGGCATAGCGGTTCGAGTCCGCTCCAGGGCACTCGAGGCACTGCGCGTCTTTTCAGATGCCAGTGCCTTTGACTGTAAAGTGTTGCACAGGGAGGAGCTTTCACCGCCACGCCGCCCGTGGACGGGCCATTTGCAAGAACTTGCCACAGTAGCTCAGGGGTAGAGCACCCGATTCGTAATCGGGCGGTCGTGAGTTCAATTCTCACCTGTGGCTCTGACTAGAAGATCTGATGTTGGAGTGAGCGCGCAGTCGCCGTGGCGATCGTGCGCTCTTTTTTGTGTCTCTCTACGTCATCCCGGTACGTCATTTTCGCTTCGCGCTACGTAAACATTACGTCATCCCGAGCGGCTCGACCCCGGTAGGCTTTGTCCTCGAAAAGCTTCGCTACTCCTTCCCTCGAGGCCAACCATGCGATACGCAACACTCCCTCTCCTGGCCGGAACCATTCTGGCCGCCGTTTCCTGCACCGACCGATCACCACTCGCCCCGTCTATTGACCCCGCGGTGGCCAACTCCAAAGTCACGACGCCGGGGACAGGCCCGTGGGCCCGGGTGGTGGAAGGCGAGACCGGACCGGGTTCGCTCTACGCGCTATACATCCCCCAAAACTGGAATGGGGATGCGATCTACTACGCACATGGTATTCGGCCGCCTTCTGATCCAATAACGCTCAACGATCAGGACAACTTCTTTCAGGTACGCGACCAACTCGGGGCGCTTGGCTACGCGTTTGCCTATTCCAGTTTTTCGGAAAATGGTCTCTCGGTAAAAGACGGTGTTCAGCGCACGCACCAGTTGCGCGGTCTCCTGACCTCGCAGCTGCCCAGCGCGCCCGCGCACAGCTATGCAGCCGGTTATTCGCTCGGTGGACTTGTCGCCCTGGAACTTGGGGAGAGCTTCCCGTCGCAGTACGATGGCGTGCTGACGATGTGCGGCATGGTTGGTGGAACGCCGTCAGAGCTGCAGTACGTCGGAGATGTCCGGGCGCTGTTCGATTTCTATTATCCCGGGGTCATGCCCGGCAACGTGATAACGGTGCCGAGTCCCCCACTGACGATTCCGGAAATTCAGGCACGCGTGATCGCGGCCATCACGCCGACAGCTGCCAATCCGCGAGCGACGCTCGGCCTTTACGCTATCGCGAGTACGGCACAAACCCAGCTTGCATATGCGCCCGTAGGTAGTCTCGGCGATCCGTCGAGCACCGCCTTTCAGAGCCTGGTCGGCTCGCTGATCACAGCCCTGTACTATCAGCAGGTCGGGACTGACGATGTAGTCAACCGCACTCACGGCCATTCGCCGTACGACAATCGCACCAGCACTTATACGATGGGAACGCCGGCACTTCCCTTCGCGGGTCTGGCGCCGCTCATCGGCTCAATGATCGCCGCGTCAAACGCCGGGGTCACCCGCTATGATTCGCCTCCTGATGCACAGAACTATCTGGACAGGAACTACACGCCCACCGGCAATCTTCAGATACCAGTGGTAAGTGTCCATAATCTTTGGGACCCGCTGGTTCCATTCTTCCACGAGGGCATGCTGGCGAGTACGGTTTCAACAGCCGGCAGCTCGGCGAATCTGCTGCAGCGCGCGGTCCCGAACTACGGTCACTGCAACTTTCCGACGGCGCTTGTCATCAACTCGTTCCAATCACTGGCAAGTTGGGTCACTACTGGAACCAGGCCTGCGAGCTGAGCATCGGCTGCGCAGAAGCCATTCGACGAACGCACAAATCCCGCGGAAACGCGGGATTTGTTTTTTGTTGGAAGTCGTGTGAAGTGCGGTGACCTTTTCACTGCGTTGCGGCGACACTAAGTTGTGTCGTTATGCGGGCGTAATTCAGTTGGTAGAATGCCAGCTTCCCAAGCTGGACGTCGCCGGTTCGAGTCCGGTCGCCCGCTCTAGNTAAGTGAAAAAGCGTCAACAAGCGACGATGTCGCGACGTTTATCCCACCTCTGGTCCACTGGACAAAGGTCTAGTCTGGCCAGACCGCACCCTTCGGGTTAATCAGCATCGGTCGTCATAGGCGACCCCCATCAGCTGGTTTAATGTCTGAGCTCGTAACCCGCGCGGTCATTTGGGTCCTGCTGCTTTTCATGCTCGACGGAATCCGCGGCGCCGCGTGCGCTCAGGGGACGACGTCCGCCGCGATTGCGGGACGTATTCTTGACGAACAGGGCCGCGGATTATCAGGCGTGGACGTGACGGTGACGAACCACGCGACGGGAGTCTCTACGCGCGGCCTCTCTAAAACCGATGGACGGTATTTGATGGGCGGGCTCGAAGTCGGTGGGCCGTACTCCGTGACTGCACGGCGAATCGGCTCACCGGTGCAGGCCCGAACAGGACTCTTCCTGACTGTCGGACAACGGCTGCAGGTGGATGTCGCGTTCGACAGAGAGCCAGTCAGACTCGAAGCCGTCCAGACTCAAGCGCAAACCAGGTTGTTTTCGCGCGCGCACATGGGCACCGAGACATTTCTGTCCGATTCCGTGATCCATCGGATGCCCGTCATCAATCGCGATCTCTACGACCTCGTCCGACTCGTACCTCAAATGTCGACGTGGTTCATGCTCGCCCCGTCGGGAGCCGGGACGCGTGTGAACAGCATCCGCATCGACGGCGTTAGCGATCAGGTGCCATCGAGCAATCTCGCGGCCGGTCAGCTGTACGGAGGAAAGGTGATACCGCTGGAGGCGGTGAAGGAATACCAGGTCTTGTTCTCACCATTCGATGTGAGGCAGGGGGGATTCGCCGGGGCGAGCATCAACGTCGTAACACGCAGCGGCACCAATGATCTTCACGGAAGCCTCTACGCCTACGGCACCAATGAGCGTCTCGGCCGAGATGTGCCTTTCATTCGCAGCGCCCGTTATGACAAACAGCAATTCGGCGTTTCCCTCGGCGGGCCGATCGTTCGTGATCGGATCCTCTTTTTCTTATCGTCGGAGCTGCAACGGCGCAGGATTCCGGCGATCGGCCCATATCTCGGGCAGCCTCTCACCGGCCAGAGCGAGATTCCCGTCAGTGCGCCGGACATTGCGCGCTTTCAGCAGCTGCTGAGCGGTTATGCGCTGGACGGCGGTTCTGCTGGAGCCGTGACCAACGCCAATCCGTCCTCGAGCACTTTCCTGCGGCTCGACGCGCCAATCCCCCTCTGGAACAGTCGTATAACTGTGCGCGGAAACTACGGGCACGCAGACAGCTCGATCTTCGCTCGACCAACCGTCCTGGCACCGGCGAACTGTTCTACGAGCGCGTGCTTTCCACTGTCGTCACTTCAGCACTCGCGTTGGGTGGACAAGCGATCGATCGCCATCCAGTTCATTTCAAACTTTAGCGGCGGTGCATACAACGAGCTGCACATTGGTTACGACGGCATCAATTCTGGCTTCCGTCCATCCGTCAAAGAGCCGCTCATACTTGTCACCGTGGCAGGAACGAGCGGCGCGCCGGCCGTCCTACAGGCTGGAACGCACGAAATCGCGACTGGACAGAGCAACACCAACCGAACCGCGGAGATCACGGATAATCTTTCGATCTCCGCCGGAGCGCACCGCATCACTATGGGTTTCTCCGCGGAGCGGGCTGACCTGCACGCGTTCCAGTTGCGCGGCTCTTACGGTATCTGGGAGTTTGGGAGCCTGGACTCGCTGCAGACGGGGACCGCCTCGCGCTATCGCGTGACGCGCGATACAGGCAGCGTGACTGCGGCATCAGGCGCGTATCAGGCGTTGTACGTGGGGGATGAATGGGAGGCTTCGCACCGGCTGTCTCTCACGTTTGGAATCAGAGGCGATCGGTCACTGCTTTCGGCCCATCCACCGTACGTCGCCGCCGTCGACTCGATATTCCACGTCCGCACTGACGCGGTGCCTGCGGGAACGATCGCGTGGTCGCCGCGGCTCGGTTTCAACTATCGCCTCACGGGGGATCAATCACCGCCGGCGCAGGTGCGTGGCGGCGCCGGCCTGTTCACGGGCCGGCCGCCGTTGTTCTGGTTGTTCGGTGGGTTCTCAGCTTATGGACTTGCGATGCGAACTCTCCAGTGCGGATCGCTTCCAGGCGATGTCGGTCCGCCTCCCATGTTCAGTGCTGACATTCGAAACCCGCCGCTCGCTTGCGCGGGCGGTCAGACATTCGGTGGCGCGACGACCGGAGAGATTGACGTCATCGATCAGCGTCTAGCCCTTCCACAGACAATGCGCGTAACACTTGCGGTGGACGCGCACCTGGCGGGCGGTCTCCTCGGAACCATCGAAGGACTGTATACGCGAGCAACGCGGGCGACCTTTTTTGCTCCAATCAATCTCGGCGACCCGGTGGCCGCCGACCGTCACGGCCGGGTGATGTACGGGACAATCAGCGCCACGGGCGTCGCGACGCCGGTGCGAATCGCCTCCAGTCTGGGCGATGTCATCACGATCACCAACCATTCGGGCGATTACGCCTATAACATCGTTGGTGAGCTGCGAAAGGAGAGTCGTCTCGCGGATCTCACCGGCTCGTTGAGCCTGGGGCGCGCTCGTGATGTGCAGAGCCCGCGGCCGGTGAGTGCTCTCCTGATCGACAATTGGAGGTTCGCGCGTCCCGTTGCTGGTCGCCAGGATGATTTCGCGGTCGGGACGTCTGATTTCGATCAGACTTTTCAGGTGCGCGCATCCGGTACGCTCCGCTCACCCTGGCGGCGGTTTTCGACGGACGTGTCGTTCTTTTACGTTGGCGGCTCGGGATTTCCCTACACATACGTCACTGGCGGGACGGCGGGCCGTGGCGATCTAAACGCGGACGGCGCAGTCGGCAACGATCCCATTTACATTCCGCGCGCCGCATTCGACACAGCCGAGATCAGATTCGCCGGATCGGCAGCCGAGGTTCAAACCCAGCAGACCGCATTCGAGCGCTTCATCGACGGAGAGAGCTGCCTTCACACCCAGGAAGGGCGGATCATGGCGCGGAATAGTTGCCGCTCGCCCTGGATGAATCTCACCAACCTCGCCCTACGCCAGTCAGTGCCGAGCATACGGGATCATTCGCTCGTGTTCGAGCTGCAGATCTTCAACGTTCTCAATTTGCTGAACCCGCGTTGGGGAAGGATTGCATTTCCCACCGGGTCGGCGCTGGCGAGCACAAACCAGATCGCATTGCTGTCACAGGTCGGCGAAACACAAGGCCCCGGAGCACAGCCGATTTACCGCTTCGATTCGAGCATGCAACGATACAGCTACGAGAATCTCGACACGTATTATCAGCTTCAGGTCGCGGTCCGCTACAACTTCTAATGAAATGTTAAACGGACCCGCCTACCGGACAGCGATGCTCGCCGCGCTATCTCTTTTGCTTTGCGCGTCGGCTCCGAAGGCGAATGGTCAGCGTGGGGGACGTCCGACTCGCGTGCTCGTGCTGTACCAGCAACAGGCTGAGACACAGCCGATGCTCGAATTCGCGCACCGACTCCGCGCGACGATCAGCAACGAGTTGGGGACCCCGGTCGAATTCTACCAGGAGGCCCTCGACTTCGACCGCTTTACCGGTCGCGAACAATCAACCTCGCTGGCCCGTTACTTCGACGACAAGTATCGTCGTTTCGGCATCGATGTCGTCGTCCCGGTCGGTGGACGCGCGTTGAAATTCGCGGTCGACCGGTTGGCGGAGGTACTGCCCAACGTTCCGATCGTGTTCGCGCTGTGCGCAGCGCCGCAAACGGATCCGGCGGCACAGCCGGGCAACGTCACCGGACGCATCGCGTCACCTTCGCGCTTCGCGCCCACACTGAGGATGGCCCGGCGTCTCCAGCCGAACGCAACGCAAGTGGTTGTGATCGGCGGGGCGGGAGCGGCTGATTCCGCCTCGGTCTCCGCGGCGGTGAGCGCGGTTGGGGCGTTGAGNGATTCAGTTGCGCTCACCGTCCTCGAAGGGCTGTCGCTGGACGTGTTGCTTCCGAGGCTGCGCCAGCTTTCTCGTNACTCNATNTTTGTCTTCGCGAACTACCGGCAGGACGGGAAGGGACAGACGTTCGAGCCGTCGGACATCGTTGGGAGCATCGCACACGCGGCGCCCGGTCCAATGTACGCCCAGTTGTGGAGCTACATCACTCAAGGCGTGGTCGGCGGTTCAGTCGTGCGGTTCGACGACGAAGGCTTCCTCACCGGTCAGCTCGTCGTGCGCGTTCTTCGACGTCG
>C688J18823_10000312_pt1 | contig 27804 bp, 23 predicted proteins | sample HopSoiMetagenom1_FD_18823 | JGI IMG/M metagenome (IMG submission 18823) | reverse complement strand
GATTTTGGTACTTTTTTGAATCACTCGTTCTATAATTAATAAAATCCAATGTATGACTCCCCAGGCAACAAAATTCCACCGTGCCCCGTGCCATAAGCCACTAAGAAAAAAAACAATCAATAAGTTGATGGCCCAACGGATACTCTTTGTTCGATTGCCTCCTAAAGGGATATACACATAATCCCGGAACCAGCTGGATAAAGAGATGTGCCACCTGTTCCAAAATTCCCGTAAGGAAGTAGCTGTATATGGATTCTTGAAATTCTCCATCAAGGTGATTCCCATTATTCTCGAGGTTCCTAGCGCAATATCCGTATATCCGGAAAAATCACAATAAATTTCAAAAGCAAAGAAGAATGTTGCTATTAAAATAGATAAACCGGTATTCCCTGAAAGATTATCATATACGGGATCTACAAAAAGAGCGAGACGATCGGCAATTACTACCTTTTTAAAAAAGCCAATGGAAATCCGGAAGAGTCCCTGTGTAAGATTTAAAGAATCAAAATGTAACGGTGATTTAAGTTGCGGCAATAATTGCTGAGGTCGTTCAATAGGGCCAGCCACAAGCTGAGGAAAATAGAGAACATATAAACTATAGTTCATTAGATTCTTTTCTGCAGGCTGTTTTCCTCTATACACTTCAATGGTATAGCTCATTGCTTGAAAGGTATGGAAAGAGAGACCAATTGGTAAAATGATATCGAGTGCAGGAATGTGGTTCTGAAAACCAAAAAAATCGGCTAGAACAGAAATATTTTCATTGAAGAAATTGAAATATTTAAAGAAGGCAAGAATACCAAGATTAGAAACAAGACTAATAATAAGCCACGACTTTTTATTCGTTTGGCTGTTCTCAATTTGTTTACCGGTAAAAAAATCGATGAGGATAACAATAAAAAGAATAAGTAAATAGACCGGTTTGAAAACCATGTAGAAATAACAGCTTGCAATAAGTAACCAGGGCCTTCTTACGGAAACAGGCAAACTAAACAGAATGAGAAAAAATGCAAAGAAAAATAAAATATATTGTAAGGAATTAAAAAGCATTGATACGTATCTGGTTGTTTGCAAACGCAAGTTAAGTAAATTTCTCGACTGCAATCCTGCGTTAAACTCCGGCTTGCGAAGCACTCGAAATGACATCTGGGTGCAATTGACACTCAATGATAATTTAAATCAATGAAGATTTGCATCCAATGGAGTATAATAATTGGAAATATTGCTTCTGGCTAAATTAATAGGATTCCGTATATTTGCACCTCATTTAAACTATTCCAACCATAACTATGAAAACAGCAGAAATTATAACAGACAAAGGAACAATGAAAGTTGAATTTTTTGAAGCCGATGCACCAGGTACAGTTAAAAATTTTATTGATTTGGCTAACAAGGGATTTTACGATGGATTAACATTTCATCGTGTAATTCCGGGATTTGTTCTACAGGGAGGTTGTCCTAACGGCACAGGAACAGGTGGACCAGGTTACAAAATTAAATGTGAGCTAAATGGTGGTAACCAATTTCATGATAAAGGTGTACTTTCTATGGCTCATGCTGGAAGAGATACGGGCGGATCGCAATTTTTTATTGTAATGAGCCGTGCACAAACAGCACATTTGGATAGAAATCATACTTGTTTTGGGAAAGTGGTAGAAGGGCTTCCAGTGATAGACCAAATCAGACAAGGCGACGTGATTCAAAAAATTGTGATTCACGATGAAAAGTAAAATTTTCCGCTAATGGACTTAATTTGCCATTGGTGTAATAAAATAAAACAGGTCAGGAACTTCAGTTTAATTTTGTGTTGATCATTTACTTGTGCGTTCCTGTACAGTAAATAATTAAAGGGAATAGTATGTAGCAACTATTCCCTTATTTCTTTTTATCTAATTTTTAACCGCAATGAAATATTTAGTTTGCCTGGCCATATATCTTTGCTCTTTCTCTGCGCTGTTGGCTCAGGACACGTATCACTTTGCTGTTGATCTTAGCACTTGCAGAAATGATCAATTAACAGTAGAGCTTACTATATCGGGAATTAACACAAGTGAGGTTGTTTACCGAATCCCAAAAATAGTTCCTGGAACATATGAGATTTATAATTTTGGAAAATATGTTTCTGATTTTTTCGCAGTTGATAGCAATGGAGTGGAATTGAATGTTGAACAGCTGGATAAAAATAGCTGGAAGATCACGCAAGCTGAAAAACTTAACAAGATAACCTATAAAGTAGATGATACATGGGATTCAGCTCCCGACAAAGAATTTGTATTTGAACCTGCAGGGAGTAATTTTGAAGAAGGGAAAAATTTTGTACTCAATACGCACTGCCTATTTGGATATTTTGATGGGATGATTCGAAAACCCTATACGATAGAAATTACGCACCCAGCCAACCTTTATGGTGCATGTAGTTTAACAGATGTGAGCTATCATAAGAATGTAGATACGTATCATGTACAAAATTATATGCAATTACAGGATGCACCCATGATGTATTGCGAGCCAGATACCACGGTTTTAACTATTGGAGGAGCACAAGTACTTATTTCTTTGTATTCACCAAACAAGATTATGAACTCCAAATTTATTGGAGAAAAAATTCAGGAAATACTAATTGCACAACAAGCATATTTAGGTGGAACCTTACCCATAAAAAAATATGCATACCTGATTTATTTAACACCCAAAAAAAGTGGCTCAGGTTCTAATGGTGCGCTGGAACATTCTTATTCATCGATGTATTTTTTGCCTGAACTGGAGCCTGATTATTTGGTGCAATCCATCAAGGATATTTCGGCACATGAATTTTTCCACATTGTAACACCATTAAGTATTCATGCAGAACAAATTGGTGATTTTGATTATGCTAATCCTAAGATGTCTGAACATCTCTGGCTATATGAAGGATTGACCGAATATGCAGCTACACTCGTACAAATAAAGTATGGGAACATGAGTATGAAAGAGTATTTAAAAGTAATCAATACAAAAATACAACGTGCAAAATCGTATAATGATACGCTTCCATTTACCGAGATGAGTAAAGGTTGTTTGGATACCTATAAGGATCAATATGGAAATGTTTATCAAAAAGGAGCTTTGATTGGCCTGTGCTTGGATTTGCAATTACGTTCTCTTTCCAAAGGGAGTTATGGTATTCAGGAATTAATGAAGGACCTTTCGAAAAGTTATGGAAAAGATCAATCATTTAAAGATGATGAATTATTTAATAAAATTGTAGCATTAACCTATCCGGAAATAGGAACATTCTTAACTAAATATGTGGCAGGTAAGGAACCCCTGCCAATAAAAGAATCTCTTGCCCTGGCGGGAATAGAAATTGGTGCAACCGGAGCTATTAAAAAAGAGATTACCTTTGGAGGGATTGCGATTGGATATAATCAAATTAGCAAGCGCATGCAAATCATGAGTACAAACTCAATGGATGATTTCGGAAAGGCGATGGGTTATCAGGAAGGGGATGAGTTAATAAAATTTAACGGAAAAATAATTACACTGGAAAATACCCATGATGTAATTGGATCCTATTTTAAGAGTGCAAAAGAAGGCGATGTATTGAAGGTTGTGGTGATGCGTAAACAATTAAAATCGGGTAAAATGAAGAAAACAAAGTTGAAAAACCTTATTTTCGCTACAACTCCTAAACGACTACCTGAACCTACATTAACAGCAGCTCCAACTCCAGGGCAACTCCAAGTTCGAAATGCCTGGATTGGTAAACATTAAAATTTTTGGCATGAGCAAAAAAGGATTTTATTGGATCTGTCAGATTGGTGGTTGGTTGTTTTTTGTATTGTTTCAAAGTTTATTTTATAAACTGAATAATGCATTTACAACAAGTATTGCTACCAGTCAGTTTATGCTTTTTACATTTGGTATTGCTCTTTCTCATTCCTATCGTAATATTATTGTTAATTCCAATTGGCTACGAATAAATACGCTGTACATTATCCCACGTGTGCTTATTTCTATTTCTATTCTTGCAACTGTTCATGAGTATGCACAATATGGAGTTGAATTTTTACTTAATATTTCAGGAAATAAACATCGGGATAATGTATTGATTTTTGCAAATATAATCGATCTTGCATTTGTCTATTTTTTCTGGTCATTGATTTATTTTTTATTTTACTTTATTCAGAATTATAAAAAAGCCGAAATTGAAAATCTAAAGTGGGAAGCATCCGTAAATGAAATTGAATTAAATAAATTAAAGTCGCAATTGAATCCGCATTTTATTTTCAATGCAATGAACAGCATTCGTGCTTTGGTGGATGAGAACCCTGTTAAATCAAAAGAAGCCATTACCCAACTTTCCAATATTTTGAGAAACACGTTGCAAATGGGAAAAAATAAAATTATTTCCTTTGACGAAGAAATGAAAGTAGTATCCGATTATTTGGCATTGGAATCTATTCGATACGAAGAACGTTTGAAGATCATTGTACAAATTGACCCCCTGAGTCGACATTTTTATGTTCCACCATTGATGTTGCAAACATTGGTTGAAAATGCAATTAAACATGGTATATCCAAACTTACACTTGGTGGGTTAGTAGAAATAAAAACGAAAGTGGAACGGGAAGTATTATTTATAACGATTCGGAACAGTGGACAACTAAAAGAAAGTTTAGAAGAAGATACAGGGTTTGGAATTAAAAATACATTACAACGCTTACATTTGCTATATAAAGATGAAGCTGTTTTAAAAATTTCGAATGAAAGTAATACGATGGTGTTGACGGAATTACAAATTCCAAAACAACTCGTAAATGAAATACTAGTTGCAACAAAAGAATAATTCAACGCTGTTAACAAATAAATCCGGCAATATGAAAGCTTTATTAATTGATGATGAACGCCTGGCGCGTCAAGAGCTAAAAAACTTATTGGCTCCATACACTGAAATTCAAATTGTTGGTGAAGCAAATAATGCGGAAACAGCAATTGAAAGTATCAAACAATTAAAACCAGATGTTATTTTTCTGGATATCCAAATGCCAGGAAAAAATGGGTTTGAGTTATTGGAAGAAATTAGTGGGGTACCTGAAATCATATTTGTAACGGCTTATGATGAATATGCCATTCGTGCATTTGAAATCAATGCACTGGATTATCTGTTAAAACCTGTTCAGGCAAGCAGATTGGCAGAGACTGTAAAAAAAATATTCAACAAAGAACATCTGGACAAAGTAGAAGGGAAGGAACAAGAGCAAACGCATGTTTTGAATGATGATGATCAGGTATTTGTAAAGGATGGAGAAAAATGTTGGTTTGTAAAACTTACTGATATCCGTTTGTTTGAATCAGAAGGAAATTATGTACGTGTATATTTTGATAAAAACCGTCCGCTGATATTAAGATCACTCAATAATCTGGATGGACGTTTGAATAATCGTACTTTTTTCAGAGCGAGCAGAAAGCATATTATTAATTTAAAATGGGTGGAGAGTATTGAAAACTGGTTTAACGGAGGCTTAATGGTAAAATTAAAAAACGGTGAACAGGTTGAAATATCAAGAAGACAAGCTGCCAAACTCAAAGACATCATGAGCCTTTAGTAGTTGTTAAATCTCTTCAATTCCTTCCGCATCCTCAAACTGAATTTCGTAAGGAGATGCAATAAAGGCTACACAAGCAATACCTGCTAAGACTATAATTGCCAGTACAACCAGCGTATTTTCCATAAATGTTTCCATGGTTGTTTTTTATCACAAAGTAAATCCATGAAAATTAGGGAATTATGAAGGCAATATTATTAAATTGAGCTAAAGGGATAACAGACAGTCATAAGTCGTCATTTTCTTTCGTAATTAAGTAATACAATTCCATCTTTCTTGAAAACATGAGTCGAGACTAATTTCAATTGTAAATGCTGTTGCAGACCATCAAAAATAGTAGTTCCAGCAGTCAACGCAATTGGATCGAGCATGAGGGTGTATTGATCGATGAGACCGGCATCGGAGAATTGTGTTAATAAACTCCCGCTACCTAAAATCGTTATGTCTTTATTGGAGTTAAGCTTCAATTGCTTTACTTGTTCGATGATATCTCCTTTCATGATAGTGGTGCCCTTCCAATTGGCTTTTTTTAATGAATTTGAACAAACGATTTTATGAGCCTTGTTCATATTCTTTGCTACTATGGGAAACATTTCTGCAGCCTGGTCTGTTGGCCAAAAACCAGCCATCATCTCGTATGTTTTTCTTCCGAAAAGAAGAATGTTATCACTGCTGGAAGCAGTATTTGAATATTCAGCTGCTTCACCACTGTGTGAATGCCAGCTTGTATCTTCGTTTTGACCTTTAAAAAAGCCGTTTAGAGAGATAAATGTAAAAGATGTTAATTTGCTCATTTGTTTTTTTTAGCAAAGTAACACACGAAATTCTAAAAAAACATTGACCTAGATCAAAAAAATTAAGTTGCCTTCAGTCTGCTCAACGTTTCCTGCTTTATATCCAGGTAGGACGCCAGAATTTTGTTAGAAACACGTTGCACCACCTTGGGGTTTTCTTGTATCAATTGAGTATATCTTTCTTTGGCGGATAAGGTAACTAAACTTTCAATTTTTCTATTTTGGAAAGAATATGCCATTTCCATTATTTTTAGATAGAAATTTTTCCATGCCGGAATGGTATCAATCAAACGGAAAAAATCATTGCGACTAATAAACAGAACTTCTGTGTCTTCCAATGCATCAATGAATTCAAAAGAAGCTTTTTGAGAAATAAAACTGGTGAGTGCAGTACCAATTGAAGGTTCGATCATAATGTATCTTGTTTTTTCGTGACCCTGTTTTGTAATGAAATAGGTTCGGATGCAACCCTTATAAATAAAATAAAATTCTTTGCATGTCTTACCATCCGCCAGTAAAATTTCATTTTTTTGAATAGATCGTTGCTGAAAGCAATTCATTACCTTCTGGAGATCTTTCTCATTAAAGGTTGAAAATAATTGTATTAGTTGTTTAAGGTTGTCTCTTGCATCCATTTATAGTGTAAAATTAAAAAAATAAAAGAATGGAGTAAAGTTATGCTAATTGTATAGAAGGTATTTTACATGAATGATTTTGAATAAATAATGATCGGGTGATTATTTTTTGTTAATAGGTAGAGAAATTGATTTGGATATCGTAAATTAGAAAATTAAATTGCTGACATGAAACGAGGATTGTTCATCTTACTGCTAAGTTTTGCTTTTAATGGTCTAAAAGGGCAAGCAGATTCTTCCCGCTTAGCGAAATCAGCCATTGGAATTGTCAGATTAGATAGCCTATCCGGAGAAGTATATGATGCTCTCCATCCCTATAAATTAATTATGATTGGTGAAATGCATGGGACAAAAGAGCCCGCCGAATTTGTAAAGGGCCTTGCTGAATTATTCACCAATCATCGCGATAGTGTACTGGTTGGTTTTGAAATCCCTTCTGCTAAAATGAAGGAATTTTTAAAAGAAAAAACGGAACGATCGGTTTTTAATTCTTCCTTTTTTACAACAGTTTCAACCGATGGTCGTGGAAATGAAGCCTGGGCAGGCGCTATTTCTTCATTGGCTTTAAATCCAAAGGTGAAGATTTTCTTTTTTGATACGAATGTGGGTGATAGTAAAAGAAATTATTTGGACAGAGATAGCTTGATGTATATAAAGATTAAAAAAGAATTCGAAAAGCATCCTTCTTTTAAAATCATCACTATCAGTGGAAATATACACAACATGCTGCTTCCGTATAAGAACGAAAATAAGGTGGCTGGATTTCTAAGTCAGGATAAAGAATTGAACCTTGCAGATAAAATATGTTCATTGAACCATGTATATAAAAGTGGGACAATGATAAACAACAAAGGTAAGGGATTGCAATTATACAAGGTAGATAATGGAAACACAGAATACTCAAAATTTAAAAAGTATGAGGATTACTTATTTCTTTTTCCCAGCAAACAATATGCATACACTGGAGTATTGTTTACAAGAAATGTAAATGCTGCAAAATTGATAAGTGCAGGAGAAGCATCTTCGACCTACAATCTAAAAGAAACGTATAATGAAGAAGATATTTCTGTAAAAGAATACCTAATCAAGGAGCTAAATCCCATTCGGGAGAATTTCAGACGAATTAATTCGATATCAGATTGGGATACGGTTTTGAAAAGAGTTGTTCCTCCCGCTGAAAAATTGCGATTTTATTTTACAGGCAAAAAATTGGAAAAGGTGATCAGTAGGAACGGGGATGGAATTAATCAGGAGTTAACCGAATATTATTTATTAAGGGGAGAGCTGTCTTTTGTTTACGAAAAATATTTTGATAAAGAAGACAATTTTGAAAAACCAGAAATTGTTGAAACAAAATATTATTTTGGAAAAGGTAAATTATTGCATATGGCCAATAGCCACGATTGTGGTGCTCCCTTCGCAGATGATTATTTATTGAATGAGGAGAAAAGAATTAAAAAGCATTTTGAACAGTTGCTAAAATTTAAATAGGCATTGATGACTATTGTGATGTTTGTTATCTGACCCTCAGGGGTCTATACTAATCAATTACCCCACGTAATGTTTTTTTTTTTGCGGCAGAGATTCTATTCTTCATGTTCTGCATTCTTTTGCTTTCTGTTCTTCCAATATAGTTCTTCTTTCTCATTGTTAAGCTTTAACGAGTCTGACAATTCTTTGCCATTCAATTTATCTAGATCCGGTTTGCCTGCATTTACCCAGGCTGTGTACCAAAGGCTTCCTACACAAAGGACAGCAGCGCGTATCCTTCTTTCCACCATTCCATTCAGCAGTGCGTTATAAGCGGTTGTGTATTCCTGTGAATATACATTCATCATAGTAGCTCCACGGTTTTCAATGCTGTATTTTTTATCAGAAGGATAACTGTTACTTAATTTTTTTTCCAATGTTAAAACAGAATCCACACAGGAATGACTTTCTTTTACAACCTTCCATGCAGCTTCAATGGGTTTGTCAATATATTTCGCAGCTCCTGTCCAATAATTATATCCTTCCGATTTTAATTCCGGAATGCGTGATTCCCATAAACCATGTATTCCTTTTTGATCGGTTAATTGTCCGTTATAATTCTCTGTAGTATGCAAAGGCACATGGGCATCGGCAATATAATGGCCCAAATCAGCACTGTAATGTAAAATCTGATCCAGGTTTTCTGCTTTAAATGCTTCTGTTAAACGGTATACCATTTTTTCGATGTGCCAGGGAACAATGCCATAGGCTTTTAAGGTGTCTTCTGAATATTTTGCAACGGCTTTTTTCCAGTAATGCGGAACGGAATCAAACGCTGTTGTTCCATAATGGTCGATGTCGATGTAATGACGCGGCGCTTCTTCTTCATTGATATACCTGCGTTTATCAGGATCAACGGCGTGTTGAGAAATGTACTCGATGTGTTGTTTGTAAAAACCAATCATACCATCAGGCAACGTAAAAACAGCTAAGCGATTAATTTTTTGATGTGCAAAGAAACCCCAGGAGTAGGCAGGAATAAGAAATATGGGAACAACTAAAAAACAAAAGAATAAAGCAACGAGAAAAAAATACCTGCGTATCATGACATCTTTACCAGGTATTTACCTTCCAGTACCGGAATCACATTTGTTTGATCGGGAGTGAGACAATAACGGATGTCTTCTTTTAAACCCAATGCTGCTAAGCGCTCTGCATGAGAAGCATTGCGCATGTATTTATAAGGATTGTGTCTTGCTGATTCAAACAGATAACTTGCAGATAAGGCACCATCACCGGTTTTGAAGTTGTCTCCGTTTTTTACGAGTTGTTCGGCTACCGCTCCAGCGAATAACGTATCTTCCAGGCTTACGCGATTTTTCCAACCGGAGCATAACAACAAAATATTTTTATTTTGTACTTGCAGCCATTTGCAAAGCGCAGTCATGTTCACAAAAGAACCGATCACTACTTTGTATGCATGTTTAGATACTTCAATAGCCTGTGTTCCATTTGTTGTAGACAGAACAATGGTTTTGCCTTTAATTTTTTCTGACATGTAACTGTAAGGAGAATTACCAAAATCAACTCCTTCCAGTTGTATTCCATTTCGCTCCGCACCAACTAAGAATCCTTGTTGTTTATAATCCATTGCTTCTTCTATGGTGGCAACTGGAATCATTTTGTCAACACCATGATGAAAGGCAGTACACATGGCGGAGGTAGCTCGTAAAATATCAATTATAACAACGATGGTATCTTCTCTATGATAAACAGGGTACAGATAAGGTGATACACATACATCAATGGTTAGTTTTTTACTCATCGGAATTTTAAAAAAAATCCCCTCCTGTAAAACAGGAGGGGAGCATTATACACTTTATTATGCTTTGAAAAATGGAATTTTTACCACTTTTGCTTTAACCGGTTTATCACGGATGATGATGAAAATTTCTGAGTCAGCTTTTGCTAAAGCGGTTGGTACATACCCCAAACCGATTGCTTTGTTCAGAGATGGTGATTGTGTTCCTGAAGTTACTTTACCGATTACTTTTCCGGAAGCATCAGCAATTTGATAGTCGTGACGAGGAATACCACGTTCAATCATTTCAAATCCAACTAATTTTTTAGCAACACCTTTTTCTTTTTGTTCAGCAATTGCTGCTTTGTTGGTAAAGTCTTTTGTGAACTTGGTGATCCAGCCTAAACCTGCTTCAATTGGAGAAGTAGTATCATCGATATCATTTCCATAAAGACAGAATCCCATTTCCAAACGCAAGGTATCACGAGCGCCTAAACCGATAGGTTTAATACCATATTCAGCACCAGCTTTAAAAATACCATCCCACATTTTATCTGCTACTTCATTTTCAAAATAAAGTTCAAATCCGCCGGCACCAGTATAACCGGTGTTGGAGATAACTACATTATCAACACCGTTGAATTTACCTTTCTTGAATGTGTAATAAGGAATTTCAGAAAGATTTACATCTGTTAATTTTTGCAAGGCTAAAATAGCTTTTGGTCCTTGTACCGCTAATAAAGAAGTTTTATCAGAGATGTTGTGCATCTCTACATTTTTGGTGTTGAATTTTTGAATCCAGTTCCAATCTTTTTCGATGTTGGAAGCGTTCACCACCAACATATATGTTTTCGCATCAATGCGGTATACTAATAAATCGTCGACAATTCCACCTTTATCATTTGGTAAACAAGAATATTGGATTTTACCATCTTCTAATACAGCAGCATCATTGGAAGTAACACGTTGAATAAGATCCAATGCATTTTCACCTTTTAAAATAAATTCTCCCATGTGACTTACGTCAAAAACTCCAACGGAATTACGTACTACAGCATGTTCTTCATTCAATCCGGTATACGATACAGGCATTAAGTAACCTGCAAAAGGTACCATCTTCGCACCAAGTTTTGTATGAGTATCTACTAGTGCTACGTTTTTTAATTCAGTTGTTGTTTCCATCGTTTATTATAATGTTAAGGAGTGATTTTTTTGTCAGGCAAATGTACTCTTTTTATCTTTTAGTAAGGTATTAAAATGCTGCAGGTACTTGTTTTTTTGTGATTCATGGGAATACCCGGTTTCAACTGTTTGCCGGGCCAGCGTGCCCATTTTTTTTCGTAACTCAAAAGAATCAATCAAACGGGATATTTTGTCTACCCATTCTGCTTCTGTTTGAGCCAAAAAACCGTTCTCCCCTTCTTGGATAATTTCTGTATTAACACCCAGTGCCGACATAACGGTAGGGACCTCTAAAGCCATATAAGAAAGGCCTTTCAAGCCACATTTCCCTTTTACCCACTGGTCGTCCGGTAGAGGCATAATGCCAATGTCGAAGCTGGAAAGAACTGCCACTTCCGTGTCACTGCTCCAGGGAATGCCAATAATGTCAAGCTCTTTATTGGAATATGCAGGATCGCCCATCACTTTAAAATATACGTTATCTCCGTATTTTTCCTTTATTTTTTTCAAAAAGGGAACACCGGATTCAAAATGTTTAATGGTTGTATGACTGCCACTCCAGCCGATGCATATTTTTTCATTATTTGAATATGGATTTTTACGCTTGAAAACCTTTGTATCAATAGTCGTGGGAATGATTGCTACATGGGGGTTAAATTGTTTTGCATAATCCGCTAAAAAACGATTGCCAGCGAATACCAAGCTGGAGGCTGAAATAATCTCTCCTGTCTTTTTGGAGCTTTTCATCCATTGCCATATTTTATTGGCATCGGAAGTATCGAGCAGCCAAATAGAGTCATCAAAGTCAAACACCAGTTTTGCATTGGAACGGCTAAACTTCCTTTCAAAGTAAGTAGAACCGGTCATAAACGCTTCCCGTTGAACAAAAATAATATCAAACTCATTGCTGCGCGCTACGTCCTTTAAGCGTATTCGCGCGCTTTTCAGCGTGATTGCTATTTTTTTAAAGATATTTCCGGGACTGTAAAAAATGATGTCATCCTGTTCATCAAGGATAAAAGAAAGCTCACAAGCATATCCTTGCGCTTTTAGGAAATCAAAATACTGCTCAAATCGGTAACGCTGGCTGGGCGAACGATTCGGTCGGTGGGCCGCTATGAATAATATCTTTGGCATATCAGGTTGCAAAGATAAAAACTAAGTGTAAACAGCCATCATTTTTTATATCTTTGAATGTTGGCTTCGCCCGACGAAGTTTTAACGTAGGCGGGCTTCGTTCGCTGAAGTATAACGTAGGCGAGCCGTCCGTTCTTGACGGGTACCTGATTAATAATAAAATGGAGTTAATAACACGATTGTTCCAGCGCAGTATGCCGCGTTGGGTTATATTTTTTATAGATTTGGGAATATGCATCAGCTCCCTGGTGCTGGCTTATCTGGTGCGTTTTAATTTCTCTGTTCCACATGGTGAAATTAATGGAATACCGCGTGTTGCGGGTCTTATTCTGAGTGTGAGGGCCATTAGTTTTTTTCTTTCCAAAACATATCAAGGTATTGTAAAATTCACCGGTTCGGAAGATGCCAGAAGGATATTTATTGTCATTACCATGGGTAGCCTTTGTTACGTACTCATTAATACGGTTACCTTTCATTTTATCAATCATACGTTTCCCATTCCGTTTTCCATTATCATTATTGATTGCATTGCCACTACTTTTTTCATGATTAGTTTGCGGGTCATGTTTAAAGCACTCTACCTGGAACTTACCACCAAAGGACGTGAAAAACGTAATGTTGTTATTTTTGGAGCAGGAGATTCAGGTATTATCACCAAAAGAGCATTGGAGCAGGATCTGCTTACCAAATACAATGTAGTTGCGTTTGTAGATGATGACACCAATAAGCAACGCAAAAAATTGGAGGGTACAAGTATTGTTGGAATCAACAAGCTGGATGAATTAGCAACCAATAAAGATATTTCCACACTTATTATTTCGGTTCAAAATATAACGCCTCAGCGTAAGCAGCAAGTGGTTGACATTTGTCTTAACCATGATATAACCGTACTAACTGTTCCTCCGGTAACCAATTGGATTAATGGGGAGCTGAGTATTAAGCAAATAAAAACATTGCAAATTGAAGAGTTGCTGGAACGTGATCCCATACTTTTGCACAAAGAAAATATAAAACAGGAAGTTGCCGGAAAGGTTATTTTAGTTACCGGTGCAGCCGGAAGTATTGGAAGCGAAATTGTCAGGCAAGTCATTCGTTTTTCACCGGAAAGAATTATTTTATTGGATCAGGCGGAGTCCCCTTTGTATGAAATGGAAATGGAGTTGTATGATAAATACAAACAGCAATCGTATAAAATAGTTATTGGCGATATACGAAATAAAGAACGAATGGAAAATGTATTCCGAACATTTCGTCCGGATATTGTATTTCATGCAGCAGCTTATAAACATGTACCAATGATGGAGAACAATCCATCGGAATCTATTTTGACAAATGTATTCGGAACAAAAGTGTTGGCTGATTTATCTGTCTCTTATAAAGTCGAAAAATTTGTAATGATCTCAACCGATAAAGCAGTGAATCCGACCAATGTGATGGGTGCAAGTAAACGTGTTGCAGAAATTTATATTCAATCACTCAATAAAAAAGCATCCACAAAATTTATTACCACGCGTTTTGGAAATGTGTTGGGCTCCAGCGGATCGGTTATTCCAAGGTTTCGTCAACAATTAGAGAACGGCGGTCCGATTACAATTACACACCCAGACATAACCCGTTACTTTATGACCATTCCTGAAGCCTGTCAATTGGTATTGGAAGCTGGAGCAATGGGTAAAGGAGGAGAAATTTTTATTTTTGATATGGGTGAGTCGGTGAAGATTGTTGACCTTGCAAAAAAAATGATCAAACTTTCAGGTTTGATTTTGGATAAAGATATTAAGATCGTATTTACAGGTTTAAGACCCGGTGAAAAATTGTTTGAAGAGTTATTGGCAGATCATGAAAATACAATGCCGACACATCATTCGCAGATTTTGGTTGCAAAAGTAAAAGAGTATGATTTTGATGAGGTAAGAACGGATATTGGGGAATTGATTTCTCTTTTTGATTCGCAGAACAACAATTCCATTGTAAGTAAAATGAAAAAATTAGTGCCTGAATTTAAAAGTAATAACTCTGTTTATGAGGAGTTGGATGTGAATGAGTGAGTTAATGTACTTATTTAAGATAATAAAACTATGAATCCATATCGTCATAAAACCCCCGTACAAATCCGATTTAAAGATATTGATCGCCTGGGTCATGTCAACAATGCCAATCACATTACCTATTTTGAGTTGGCAAGAGTTGAATATTTTAATGCTTTAATGGATGATGGGGCAAAAATAGATTGGGATAATGAGAGTTTGATTTTGGCCAGAATGGAAATGGATTATAAACTACCCATTATGCTGGGTGATAAAATCGCGGTTTATACATGGGTGTCTCGAATGGGTTCAAAAAGTTTTGATATGAGTTGTTCCATCGTTAAAGAATCAGCAGAAGGGACTGAAGTGGAAGTAGCAAAAGGATTAGCCGTAATCGTTTGTTTTAATTACAAATTAAATCAAACGATTTTGATACCAGAGGTCTGGAAAGAAAAAATGATGGCGGCTTCTTAATGATTGAATTTTTTTATAACTTGTCATAGCATTACTAATTAGTATACTTCCTTTTTTGTTCATTACTGAATTCGATTATTCATTTATTGGTCTTGAATTTATTTCAGGACGCGTACAGTATCTTAGCTTAATTATCTTTTATTGTTGAAAATAGTTGGGGAAGCAGGCTAAGGGGTTTGCAGTTTTCTGATTTTCAAATACTGGTTAAATTCATTAGCTATGACCGAAACAGCAACTACTAAAGGATATTCCTTAAAACAACAAGCTGTATTAAAACTTTGGCCGACAGCAGCCATTGGTGGTCTCATCCTTGTCCCCACATCATTTTATGTAAAAGATTATTATGCAGGTGCGCTTCAAAGCTGCAGTTTGACCATTATGATGATAGCTGTAATCGTACATCATAAATCAAAAAACACCTGGTTCATTAGTAATATCCTAGCCAGTTTGGGTTTGACTTTTATTCTTCCCTATATTGTTACCGGAGGTGTGGAAAAAACAGGTCTTTGGTTTTCCATTCCTTATGTATGCTGGGTGTTTTTTCTGAATGAAAAGAAGCCTGCAGTTTTTTGGTTAAGTATGTATGCCGCTGTAGCGGGAATAATTACCTATCTATCAACGAAAGGTGTTATCACCTTGGCCTATTCGAAAGTGGAACTGCTGTTCATGTTGATCATCTATCTGTTTACTTTTGTCTTTCTATATTTATTTGACAGGGTCAGAGATTCCCAAGCACAGCAGTCAAAAGATGAAATTGAAGAGCGGAAAAAATCAGAAGAACGACTGCATTTGGCAAATGAACAATTGTTTATTTTCTTTAACCTCAACCCGGTGGCGACCTATATTGCCAGTAGTGAAGATAAGCGGTTTCGCTTTGTAAATAAAGCTTTTCTGAAATTGTTCTCGTTGGAGCGGGAAGCCATTATCGGAAAAACCACATTGGAAGCAGGATTGATTTCAGTGGAAGAGGAAGCTCGTGTACTGGAACAGTTAAAAGCAAATGAATCGCACCTGGCGGGATTCGAATATCGATTAAATAACTGGAATGGCAAAACGCTGGATATTCTTGGATATAATGAGGAAATAAACCTGGATGGAAAAGACTATTACATCGGTACCATGCAGAATATTTCTGAAATCAAAGATACCGAAGAAAAATTGCGAAAGTTATCTGAATTTCAGAATATCATGTTGAACTCAACAGATTACTCAATTGTAACAACAGATGCAGAAACCGGAATTATTTTATCTTTCAACAAAGGTGCGGAGCGTATGTTGGGTTATATGGCTGATGAACTGATCGGAAAAAATAATCCCGGAGTTTATCACGATTTTAGTGAAGTGATTGCGCGCGCAAAAGTATTATCAGAAGAATTACAAATGGAAGTGAAACCGGGTATTGATGTTTTTCGCATCAAAACAAAACTTGGTTACCAATCGGATACGAATGAATGGACAAATATCCGTAAAGATAAATCCCGTATCACGGTTGAAATGTCCAGTTCTCCACTTAGAAACAAAGACAAAGAAATTTTTGCATATATCAGCGTAGCACGGGATATTACACAACAAAAAATATTACAGGATGAGTTGATCAAAGCAAAACAAATTGCAGAAGAATCAGTCATCCTGAAAGAAGCATTCTTAGCGAACATGAGTCATGAGATTAGAACACCAATGAATGCAATCATTGGATTCACAGATTTGTTATTAAAGAAAAAATTGCAGGCACAGGAACTGGATTATGTGCAGACGATAAAAAAATCGGGTGAGAATTTATTGCGTATCATCAACGATATCCTGGATGTTTCAAAAATTGATTCGGGTGTGATGGAGTTTGAAGAACATCCGATCAGCATCGCCGAAATATTCAGTTCCCTCCATATCATGCTTTCACAGAAAGCAAGAGAGAAAAAATTGACGCTCGATTTTGATTTTGATAAAAAACTGCCGGGAACAGTATTGGGTGACCCTACTCGATTAACACAGATCATCCTCAACCTGGTTGGTAATGCACTTAAATTTACAAAAGCTGGAGGAGTGGAAGTGTACGCTAAATTAGTGAAAGAAAATAAGGGTACGTACGATATTGAATTTTCGGTAAAAGATACAGGAATTGGTATTGACAGTGATAAGCTACAATTTATTTTTGAACGGTTCAGCCAGGCAGAGTTACATACCACCCGAAATTATGGTGGTACAGGATTAGGGTTGAGCATCGCTAGGCAACTGGTCACTCTTCAAGGTGGTACTATGATTGTTACCAGTGTAGCTGGAAAGGGATCGACATTCAGTTTTATATTGTCATTTAAAAAAACAGATAAGATTTTTATGAGTACACAATTGAATTATGATGTGAAGGACATAGAACAGCTGAGTAAATTTAATATCCTTGTCGTAGAGGATAACCTTATCAATATTAAGTTTGTGAAAAGCTTATTTGCAAACTATAAAATAGAGGTGGATATAGCGGAGAATGGAAAACTGGCACTTGAACAAATGAAACAAAAGGAGTATGATCTGGTGCTGATGGATATAGAAATGCCGGAAATGAATGGGTACGTAACAACATCTTTCATACGACATGAGTTGAAAAATAATGTTCCCATTATTGCCATGACAGCGCATGCAATGGCCGGTGAGCAGGATAAATGCCTTGCCATAGGAATGGATGATTACATCTCAAAACCAATCAATGCGAATCTCTTATTCGAAAAAATGTTAATGGTTGTTTCCTCCAAGTTATTACCTGGTAAAACAGAACCCCAAAAGAATAGAGTTGTGAACCTGAATTTCCTGATTGAATCGATAGGAAATAAGAAGGATGTTATGAGAGATACCATTGATATTTTTTTGTCGCAAGTGCCAGAAGACATTCAAATTTTGAATAAAGCAGTAACACAAATTGATTACACGTGTATAAAAAATTATGCGCATAAAATGAGATCAACAGCTTCCCTTATCGGTATGTATGAGGTAGAGCCGATACTTGATGAAATGGAAAGTTTAGGTATAGATAAAAAAGAGATCGGACGAATAGAGATCTTGAATAAATCGCTGAATGAATTGTGTAAGCAAGGTTTAGAAGAAATGCAGCAGGAACGGTTGAATTATCTGTAAGTCTTTTAAAAATTAACAGTTGTAAAATGTCGTTCTGATTTTAAAATGAATGCCGAATGCCAGCAAAAACAGATATTAAAAAGTATTCATTAAAGCAACAAGCTGTACTAAAACTTTGGCCCGTAGCTGCCATTGTAGTAAGTACATTTATTTGTATATCGTTATATCGTGAAGATTACTACTCTTGTATTTTGCAAAGTGCTAGTCTAGTTATTTTGATGCTTGCAGTTTACGTACATTCGCGATCAAGAAATACTCCATTAATTGCCAATATCCTTGCAAGTTTAGGGCTGACAGTAATTTTACCTTGGATTGTTACAGGAGGTGCTGCCGGGACCGGCCTGTGGTTTTCTATTCCTTATGTATGCTGGGTATTTTTTTTGAATGAGAAAAAATCAGCTCTGTTTTGGCTTAGTTTCTATGCCTTAGCTGCTGCGGCTATAAGTTACCTCTCTACATTTGGCGTTATTAAAATAGCATATACCCAAATCGAATTGGTGAATATGTTATTGATTTACATACTCACATTTGTTCTTCTTTATTTATTTGACCTTGTTCGGGATTCTCAGATTCAACTATCACATGAAGAAATCGAAGAACGGAAAAAGGCGGAAGAAACGTTGCAAATTGCCAATGAGCAATTATTTGTATTCTTTAATTTAAACCCCGTTGCAACTTATATCGCAAGTACTTCGGATGAGAGATTCAGATTTGTGAATGAAGCATTTTTAAGAATGTTTTTGTTAGATCGTGAAGAAATAATTGGTAGGACCGCAATTGAATTGGGTCTTTTGACCCAGGAAGAGCATGACCGTGTTATTGCTTTTTTGCAAGCGAATGAATCACGTTTTGCAGGATATGAATACCGACTGTCAGATAGTAAAGGTAAGGTGCTCGATATACTTGGTTACAATGCCGCAATGGTAATGGATGGTAGTGATTACTACATTGGAACCATGCAGAATATTTCTGAAATCAAGGAAACAGAAGAACGCTTAAGGAAGTTGTCTGTGTTTCAGGATATCATGTTAAATGGAACAGATTACTCAATCATAACCACTGATGCCCAAACAGGCATTATTACTTCATTTAATAAAGGCGCTGAAGTAATGACGGGCTACACGGAAGTAGAAATGGTCGGTAAAACTACACCTAAAATCTTGCATGATTTTGATGAAGTTGTTGCGCAAGCCAAAGTATTGTCTGAAGAATTGAACATGGAGATTAAACCAGGGCTGGAGGTATTTCATAAAAAAGTGCAATTGGGATATGCATCAGATATAAATGAATGGACGTTTATAAGAAAAGATAAATCCCGTATTACTGTTGAGCTCTCCATTGCATTGCTGCGTAATAAAGAAAGTGCTATTTTAGGATACATCGGCATAGCCAAAGATATTACGGCTCGTAAGAAATTAGAAAATGAATTAAGAAAAGCAAAGCTGGTTGCGGAAGAATCCGTGATTTTGAAAGAAGCATTTTTAGCTAATATGAGCCATGAAATCAGAACACCAATGAACGCAATTATCGGTTTTACAGATTTGCTACTTCGTAAACAGTTACCCACGCAGGAGCTGGACTATGTACAAACCATAAAAAAATCAGGAGAAAATTTACTACGAATTATCAATGATATCCTGGATGTTTCAAAAATTGATTCGGGTGCGATGGAATTTGAGGAACATCCCATTAGTATCCGGGAGGTATTTAGTTCGCTTCATATTATGCTCTCGCAAAAAGCAAATGAAAAAAAATTAAAACTCGAATTTGAATATGATATTCATTTGCCGGATACTGTTTTAGGTGATCCAACGCGTTTAACACAAATTATCCTGAATTTAGTTGGCAACGCCATCAAGTTTACAAAGTCAGGAGGTATTTATGTGTATGCAAAATTAATGAAAGAAGAAAAAGATACTTATCAGATTGAGTTTTCTGTAAAAGATACAGGTATTGGTATTGCAGCAAATAAGCTACAATTTGTGTTTGAACGATTTAGTCAGGCCGAAGCACATACCACACGTAGTTACGGAGGTACCGGATTGGGTTTAAGTATAGCGCGGCAATTGGTTACACTTCAAGGTGGAAGTATGAATGTAACAAGTGAACTCGGGGTGGGCTCGGTATTTACATTTACATTAACGTTTAAGAAAACAGATAAGAGATTTATAAATACGCAATTAAATTATAGTGTGATGGATATTGAAAAATTAAGCCAACTCAATATTTTAATGGTGGAGGACAATCCGATTAATATCAAGTTTGTAAAGAGTCTGTTTTCGAATTACAAAATAGAGGTAGAGATTGCAGAAAATGGTAAAATAGCGGTGGATAAAGTGAAAAAAAATAAATACGATTTAATTCTAATGGACATTGAAATGCCGGAAATGAATGGGTATGAAGCAACTTCCATTATCCGTCATGTATTAAAGAATGAAGTTCCGATTATTGCAATGACAGCGCATGCGATGGCTGGTGAGCAAGATAAATGCATTGCTTTAGGAATGAATGACTATATATCTAAACCAATTAACTCAAACCTCTTATTTGAAAAAATGATTATGGCAGCATCTTCTCAATTGTATACAGGTACTAACGAAACCAACCAAACCAAAATCATTAATTTGGATTTTCTCATTGACTCAATTGGTCATAAAAGTGATGTTATTTTGGAAATGATTGATATTTTCTTGGAGCAGGTTCCTGAAGATATCTCCATTTTAAATGAAGGGGTAAAACAAAAGGACTTTAACCGGATTAAAAATTATTCGCATAAAATGAAATCAACAGCTTCGTTAATTGGTATGAAAGAGGTGGTGCTTATATTGGCAGAAATGGAACTGTTAGGAACAGAAAAAAAAGGAATTGACCAAATCGCGATATTAAATGAACGCTTAAACACCTTATGCAAACAGGCAATTGAAGAAATGCAAAAAGAGCGGTTGAAGTATTGTTAAGATAGATTTGAGATATAAGACCCTCATCTCACGTCTAATATCACACATCTAATATCTTTATTTTCCTTTTCTTGCTTTGTATTGTGCATTCAACCCTTCCAGAATTTCAGCGGTAATATCTAAGCTATCATTTGCAATTAATACCGGACTTACAGTTGTTGCACTGTATGCTAAGATATAATTGTATTTGCTGTTCTTGTTATACTCGCCTACATATTCAGTTATGGATTTATATACTTTCATGTTTTCCACTTGCAATTGTTCCATCATTTGTTGTTGTTGTCCTTGCAATTGATCCAGCTCATTTTTGCGTTTTTCCAACTCTTGCTGAGCTTCCTTTTGTTGATTTTCAGACAATAAACCTTGAGAAGCTTTTTGCTGTAGCTCCTGGTAACGATCCTGCAACTCTTTCCCCTTTTTCTGATAAATGCCCTCAAGCGCCATTTGTTTTTTCTTCGCTTCTGCTGTTAGGTCCTTTACGTATTCATAGTTATCATTCAATACATCCGTATTTACATATACAATTTTTGAAGCTTTAATTTCCTTCGGAAGTATAACAGTTGTTTTTGCAGATGAAGTAGAGTCCATACCTGTGCCCCCTTCAGCAGTGCAAGTAGCACTTGACGTAAAGTGAAGATAATACAATACAGCAACAGCAATAGTTAAAACAACATTTAGTGCAAGTGATATGTTTTTGTTCATTTTTTGGATTTTTTTAAATGATGAAGCGAAGATAATAAAAAACGTCCCGTATTTCTACGGAACGTTTTACAGAAATAATTTAGATGGATTTAGTGAACGGCCAGGTAATTAGCAATTCCTTCGTGCGATGCTTTTAAAGCAGTTTCTCCTTTTGTCCAGTTTGCAGGACAAACTTCTCCATTTTCTTCATTGTATTGTAGGGCATCTACCATTCTAAGCGCCTCTTCTACATTACGACCTAATGGAAGATCATTAATTAATAAATGGCGGATAACACCTTTTTTATCAATTAAAAATAATCCGCGGAATGCGATCATCGGGCCGTTTGCAACCAATTGATCTTGATCGTTTACTTCATATTCTCCTGAAAGAACACCGTAATTCATCGAGATTGTTTTGGTTGTATCCGCAACAATTGGATATTTTACACCTTGAATTCCACCTTTCGCTTTTGGTACTTGTAACCATCCCCAGTGAGATTGTTCTGTATCTGTAGAACAAGCTACTAGTGCTACATTGCGTTTTTCAAATTCAGCAAGTTTTTCTTGAAAAGCATGTAATTCTGTTGGACATACAAATGTGAAATCCTTTGGATAAAAGAAGAATACCACATGTTTTTTTCCAATATATTGTTCAAGAGAAAAATCGGGTACAATATCTCCTCCGTTAACGACTGCTTGCGCCTTAAATACAGGTGCTTTTTTTCCTACTAATGACATGATATCTATATTTTTATAAGTTAAACACTATTTTATGGTGGCAAATTTACGAAAATTAATAAAGGAACTTGCTCAACCAGGTTAAAAATCGCTTAAAAACCAGGTGGATTTGGTAAAATTAGGGTTGTTTCGCAAATTAAAGTTTAAGCGGGTCAAGGACAGGCGCCGAAACTCTTTTAAAATGATAGTAGGGTTACAGGCCAACAATAGCAATTCCTGCACCCAGCAGGATAACCAGGAACTTAAGAAGGTTAAAACGATGATTTTCCGAAGATTCAAAAAGAATGGTAGTGGAAATGTGCAGAAAAATACCAACAACAACGGCCATAATACGGTCAAAATAAAGTGAAAGACCACCAATTACATTGCTGCCAATGCCATAACTCGTAAAGGCTCCTAAAGGGGTAATAAATGCAAAAATAAATAACCAGATAACGGCTTGTTGCTTACTCACGTTTGATTGTAAGAGCATGGTCATTAAGGCAATCGCAATAGGAATGTTGTGTAATATAATTCCTGTAAGCAAGGAACGATGTGCCGAAGTGGTTAAATCAGCTAAGGGCATACCCTCTAAGAAAGAGTGAATCGATAATCCAAGCATCATCGCAAATGGAAAAGCATTTTTTCCATGTTCCTGATTATGAATATGAATATGACCGTGTTCAATTCCTTCGGAGAAAAACTCCAATAAAATTTGTGCAAAAAAACCAATTAAAATATAAATGCCAATATTGTCGGTGCCGGATTGATAAAGCTCAGGAATAAGATGCAGTACACTGATGGCAAATAGAAAGGAACCGCTAAAGGATAGAAAAAGCTTTAACGATTTGCTGCTGATATTAATGAACAATACACTTATGCCGCTCACCAGAACAGATAAAAAAAGCAGTACGTACATCCAGTAGTTCATAAATTAAAATTTTTGTGCAATAATGATCAGTCGCTCTGAAGTACCCGGATCAAAAGGTTGAAGCTGATAATTGCCGAACAAATTTACAATTTTAAGATGAGCAGCAGACAAGTACTTTTCAAAGTCGGTCAAATTCAACATTTTCACTTTTTCCTGATAATCATGTACAACTCCTTTATCTGTAAAATGAATGTGTTTGACAATAAATTTATTTTCAATTTTTTTGGTAATCTGAAATGATATACCATTAACTATTTTTTCCTCTGTAGGCATTATGTTTTCTTTCACACATTTCGCATTCATAAAATCAATAACAACCATCCCTTGTTTTTTCAACATTTTGCAAATGCTGTGCATTACTGCCATATCATCCCGCTCCTGCTCAAAATAACCAAAACTTGTAAACAGATTCAATACATAATCAAAGTAATTGATGCGAAAAGGTTTGCGCATATCCTGTACATAAAACTGCAAATCCTCATTTTCAAACTGAGAAGCGTAAGCAATGCTTTCAGGAGATAAATCAATACCAATTGTTGGAAAGCCTTTTTTATTTAAATAAACAGCATGCCGACCTTTTCCACAGGCTAGGTCAAGAAACTGTGCATTTTTTTCAGGATGTAAAAAATGAATTAAATTATCAATAAATAATTCGGCTTCTTCCTTATCCCGGTCCTTGTATAAAATATGATAGTAAGGAGAATCGAACCATGATTCAAACCAATTAAGTGGTGAATTCTGTTCCATCAATTAAAATTTATACAAAAATAGAAATAATAAGGTGATTTGATTAAATTTGACAATAACCAGCAGCATAACATGTCAAACACAAACGATGCTTCTTCCGTTGATTGGCAGTCTGAGCTTGATGCTACAGCCTTAAAATTCAATGTATTGATTGCCTGGGTTGCTGTTGTACTGAATCCCATCTGGGCCATTGGAGATTATTACAATATTCCCGATCATTTTATTGATTTCTTCATTTTCAGAATTGTTGTGTCTGTTGCAACACTTGTCGGACTTACTTTACAGAAAAAACTGGTAAAAACGCCTGAAATTATTGCGCTCATTCCATTTGTTGGCATTTCCATTCAAAATGCATACATGTACAGTGTGATGAATATCCCCGAGCTGCAAACACATACGTTTGCCTATATTGCATTATTTATTGGAGCAGGAATGTTTGTATTGTGGAAACCTGTTTATTCCATTGCAGTGGTGCTGATATCATTTATTGCAAATAGTATCTTTTTTAAACTAAACAGTGAACTTCAACTCGGAGAAATTTTGATTCATGGAGGTTTGTTAACTGCTTCTGTTGCGCTTTTCACTATTCTTTTAATATACTCGCGAACCAATCTCACCAAAAAAGAAATAATTGCCAGACTTGCATTAAGAGAATCAAATAAAGAGCTGGCCATAAAAAATAAAATCATTCAGGAAAAAAACAAAGATATTTTTGATAGTATTAATTATGCAGAACGTATACAGAATGCGCTGCTACCGCCATATGAAAAAATTGCTAAGTCCTTAACTGACTTTTTTATTCTGTATAAACCAAAAGATGTAATTAGTGGTGATTTTTATTGGTATGCAAAGGTACGTACAACTCCATCGGATAGTCAAGAGGAAGAAGATATTATTGTTATTGCTGCTGTAGATTGCACGGGGCATGGGGTTCCAGGTGCTTTGATGAGTATCATCGGAAACACTATTTTAAATCAAACACTTACTAATGCAGCAATAAATACGCCTGCTGAAGCTCTTGCATTTTTAAACCGCGAGATCAACCGAACCCTTAATACCATTAAAGATGGCATGGATATATCCTTGTGTGCAATTAATCTGAAAAACAGGAAACTGCAATTTGCAGGAGCAAATAATCCGATTTATATTGTTCGCAATAATGAACTCATAGAGATCAAAGCAGATAAGCAATCCATTGGAGCCGATGTGGAACATGCTGAAGTGAAAATATTTACAAATAATAATTTTCAGTTGGAGAAAGGCGATTGCGTCTATTTATTTACCGATGGATATGCAGATCAATTTGGAGGAAGTGCCGGAAAAAAATTCAAGTACAAACAATTTCATGAATTGCTGACTGAAATTTATAAGAAACCAATGGTAGAACAATGCCACATTCTGGATAAACGTCATTTGGAGTGGAGAGGAGCTCTGGAACAGGTAGACGATATTTTGGTGCTCGGTTTTCGGATATAACAGTTTATCGACTAAATTGTTCACAATCTACGGCAATAAGAGGTGAATTGACCAATATTTTGATCATATTTGCAGATAAGTCTTGGTTTTACAGCTATTTTGAGGAAATTGAAGCCTGATTTTAGAGCTGAAAAAATATCAATAAAAATCAACATCACTTTATCGAATTATTAAACTTATTTATATATTTGTTTAAAGTAATATTCAGAAGTTACGTTCGCATAATCTATTTAATCTGGGCTTCCTATGATGTTGAATATTTATGATTTTTATGATAAAATGGAGCGAAATAATATCATGCTCTCTTTTAAAGGTGACGTTACCTCTGAACTATTAACTTCTATCCTTCAGATTATGGAATCCAAACTGGATACCATGCAGGAAGATCCAAAGATCAAAAAGAAGGTATACAATGTATTGGTAGAGTGCCTGCAAAATCTATATCATCATATGGATGAAATCACACCAGATTTGAATGAAAAGATCAGAGCAGCCATTTTTTTAATAGGAAAAATTGATAATCAATATACCATCATCACAGGTAACTATATTAAAAAAGAAAACGTTTCAGGATTACAGAAACGATTAGAAGATATTAATCAACTTTCAAAAGATCAGCTTAAAGAATTTTATAAAGAGATATTAAACAACGGTGAAATGTCTATGAAAGGTGGAGGCGGCTTGGGTATGGTAGATATTGCACGCAAAACAGGCGATAAATTGAATTTTAATTTTTTACCAGTCGACGACCAATACTCTTTTTTCAGTTTAAATATTAAAATATCTTAAATAAGAAACGAAGCTTATGGAAACAATTTCAATTGAAGGAACACCGAAAACACCAACCATCACATTTGATATTAATAAGGGATTTCTAGAGATCAAAGGACGTTCTATACCTGAAAATTCCATAGAGTTTTATAAACCACTTGTGGATTGGCTTGAAAAGTATGCATCAAAACCGCAAACTTCTACCAATGTAAATATTCAATTGGAATATTTTAATACGAGTTCTTCCAAATGTATTTTGGATGTATTTAAAAAATTAGAAGCCATTAATAAATCCGGAAGCCAGGTAGTGATTAATTGGTTTTACGAAGAAGACGATGAAGATATGTTAGAAGCCGGTGAGGATTATCAAGCAATCATCAACGTACCATTTAAAATGGTTCAGGTAACCGAATAATAGTATTTTCTATTTAAAAACAAAAAGGAGTGCTCATCGCGCTCCTTTTTGTTTTTAAATAGAAAATACTTTAGATTTGAGATACTAGATTTGAGATTTTGAGACACTGACAGCGATGTTCAACTCTAAACTTGGATCTCACATCTCATACCTCACGTCTTAAATCTAAATAAATGCAAACAACCAATCACATATTACTTGTAAAGCCTGCTCATTTTACATTTAATAAGGAAACAGCCGGTTCCAACGCTTTTCAGAATGTATCAACTGAAAAAGAAGAGCAGATAAAACAAAATGTTCTTCGGGAATTTGAGAATGCTGTTACAACATTAAAATCAAAGGGAGTAACCGTTACTGTTGTTGAAGACACTTTATTACCTGTAAAACCCGATGCTATATTTCCAAATAACTGGGTCAGTTTTCATACAGATGGGACAGTTGTGCTTTATCCCATGCATGCACCCAACAGAAGAGCAGAGCGAAGATTGGATGTGTTGGAAATGCTACGAAAAAAATTTCGTATTGAAAGCGTTGTCGACCTAAGCAAATATGAAGAAAATGAACTGTTTTTAGAAGGTACGGGCAGTATTGTTTTTGATCATCAAAACAAAATTGCATATGCTTGTATTTCTCCCCGAACGGATCGGGAGCTTTTTGTTGAGTTATGTAATTACTTGCATTATCAACCGATCTATTTTATTGCTGCTGATGCAAAAGGCAAGGAAATCTATCATACTAATGTAATGATGTGTATGGCCGAAAGGTTTGCTGTGATTTGTTTGGATAGTATTACAAATAAAAATGAACGGGCCCATGTATTGCAATCGTTGGGGAAAACGAATCATGAGGTCATTGATATTACCTTCGAACAAATGAATC
>C688J18823_10000311_pt1 | contig 28060 bp, 28 predicted proteins | sample HopSoiMetagenom1_FD_18823 | JGI IMG/M metagenome (IMG submission 18823) | reverse complement strand
GAGCCGTAGATCCACCAGGCGAGCGCCAGCGAGAGGACCGCGACCGCGACCGCGATCCCGATCAGAGCCGTGACGGACAGCCCCGCTCCCAAGGCGGTCGCGCCCACGACCGGCTCCAGCGCCTTGGTGATCGTGCCCTCGGGGTTGAGCTGCAACAGGCCCGCCACGACGACGCCGAGCGCGAGCACGACGAGCGGCGCCACCATCGCCGGCCGCGACTCGTGCGCGTGCTCGGCTGCGTCCGATCGCGCCCGGCCGAGGAACGTCAAGGAGATCATGCGGCCGATGTAGAAGGCGGTGAGGAACGCGGCGATCGTTCCCAGGACGAACACGACCTCGCGACTCGTGTGGTTGGCCACCTCGAGCAGCGCGTCCTTCGCGAAGAACCCGGCGAGCGGCGGCACGCCCGCCTGGCCGAGCCCGCCGATCGCGAACGTCACGAACGTCCAGGGCATCGCGCGGCGGAGGCCCCCCATCCGACGCATGTCCTGCTCGTCGTGCATCCCGTGGATCACCGAACCGGCGCCCAGGAACATCAGCGCCTTGTAACAGGCGTGCGCAACGAGGAAGAACATCGCGACGCCGTACGCGCGCATCCCGACCGCGATGAACATGTAGCCGAGCTGACTGATCGTCGAGTACGCGAGCACGCGTTTGATGTCGAACTGCGCGATCGCGCACGTCGCCGCGAACAGCGCCGTCACGACGCCGACCACGAGCACGACGTTCAGGGCCACACCGGAGATCTCGAATAGGACGTGCGAGCGCACGACCAGATACACCCCGGCGGTCACCATCGTCGCCGCGTGGATCAGCGCCGACACCGGCGTCGGGCCGGCCATCGCGTCGGGCAGCCACACCTGCAACGGCAGCTGCGCGGACTTCCCGATCGCGCCGGCGAACAACAGCAGCGCGATCACGGTCGCGGCGTCCTTCGTCAAGACGGACCCCGCCGTGCCGAAGATCGCCTCGAAGTCCAGCGTGCCGAACTTGAACACGAGCAGGGCGAGCCCGATCAGCATCAGCGTGTCGCCGATCCGGGTGGTGATGAACGCCTTCTTCGCCGCCTCGGCGTTGCCGGGCACCGTGAACCAGAACCCGATCAGCAGATAGGAGCAGAGCCCGACGCCCTCCCAACCGAGGTACAGCACGAGGTAGTTCGCGCCCAGGACGAGCATCAGCATGAAGAACACGAACAGGTTCATGTAGGAGAAGAACCGGCCCTGCCGCGGATCCTCGGCCATGTACCCGATCGAGTAGAGATGGATCAGCGCGCCGATCCCGGTGATGACGAGGATCATCGTGGCGCTCAAGGTGTCGAGCCGGAGGTCCGCGCCGACCTGGAACCCGCCGACCGAGATCCAGTCGAACAGGTGCTGGATCGCGAGCCGGTTCTCGCCCGCGTTGGTCAGCAGGTTCAGCACCGCCGCGAGCGACACGCCGAACGACAGCGCGACCATGACCGTCGCGAGGACCCCCGCCCACCTCCCCAGGCGGTTCCCGAAGAACAGCGTGATCGTCGCGCCCGCGAGCGGGAGCGCCGGGATCAGCCACAGCGTGCCGGCAACGTGCGGGACCAGCGCGCCTACCACCGCATCTCCCGGGCGACGTCGACGTCGATCGTCCGCTGTCGCCGGTAGATCGACACGATGATGGCGAGGCCGACCACCACCTCGGCGGCGGCGACGACCATCGAGAAGAACGCCAGCACCTGACCGCCGAGGTCGTTATGCAGCCGGGCGAACGACACCAGCGTCAGGTTCACCGCGTTCAGCTGGAGCTCGACCGACATGAAGATCCGCAGCGCGTTCCGGTTGACCAGCACACCCACCGTGCCCATCGCGAACAAGATGCCGGCGAGCAGCAGGAAGTACGCGATCGGCGTCCTCACGGGGCGACCTCGACGCCCGGCTCATCCTGGGGCTCGTCCTCGAGCTCCGCGCCGAGCTCGGCCTGCGTGACGGCGCGCACCTTCCGCTGGGCGAGCACCATCGCCGCGATCGCGGCCACGATCAACAGGATCGACGTCGCTTCGAACGGGAAGAAGTAGTTGTGGAACAGCACCTCGGCGACCGCCTGCGCGTTGCCGGCCGGCTGCAACAGGTCGAACCCATCCGGCGCGTGCGTCGAGAACCCGATCCCGGCGCGCACCGCCGCCGCGACCTCCAGCACGAACCCGACCGCCAGCACGATCGCGATCGGCCGCTGGAGCCACAGGCCCTCGGATCGGACCTCGATCCGGTCGACGCCGAGCAGCATGATCACGAACAAGAACAGCACCATGATGGCGCCGGTGTAGACGATGATCTGCACCGCGAACAGGAACGCCGCGTCGAGCACCAGGTACATCACCGCGATGCACCCGAAGTTCACGACCAGAAACAGCGCCGCGTACACGACGCTCCGGGTGACGAGCATCCCGACCGCCGCGGCGATCGCGATCGGCGCGAACACCCAGAAGACGACGTCGTCGAGCGGCACCTAGATGCCTTCCTTGTCGATGGGGTCGGTGCCGAGCGGCGGCGGCGCCTCCAGGAGCATGTCCTTCGTCCAGATCGCGTCCTCGCGCGACGTGAACGCCATCTCGTAGTAGTTGGTGAGCGTCAGCGCGCGCGTCGGGCAGGCCTCGACGCACAGGCCGCACATGATGCAGCGCAGGTAGTTGATCTGGTAGTCCTTGGCGTTCCGCTCCCCCGGACTCACCGGCGCGGCGGGGTCGTTGTCCTCGCCTTCGACCCAGATCGCGTCCGCCGGACATGCGTAGGCACAGAGCTCGCACCCGATGCACTTCTCGAGGCCGTTGTCGTGGCGGTTCAGCCGGTGCCGCCCGATGTGGGACCGCGGCGGCGGCTGGACGATCTCCTTCGGGTACTGCTCGGTGTTGTCTCGGCGGAACGTCTGCTTGAAGACCGTTCCGAGGCCCTTCGCGAGCGCCCACACCGGCGAGGATGGGCGCTCGGCGTCGCGGCGGTCGTCGCTCACGTGGCGGCCTCCTCTCGTTGCTTTGGTCGTTCCCTCGGTCGCTGCTCTGCCCTGCGGACCTCGAGCAGCGGCCTCATGAACGAGCCGATCAGCCATGCCGCGACGATCAGACCGACCGCCAGGAACGCGCCCTTGCGCCGGCCGTACGTGTCGGGCAGCACGACGATCGCGCCCGTCGCGAGGATCCAGAACAGCCCGAACGGGATCAGATACTTCCAGCCGAAGTTCATCAAGCGGTCGTAACGCAGGCGCGGGAGCGTTCCGCGCACGAGGATCCACACGTACAGCACGGCGACCAGCTTCAGGAAGAACCAGAACAGGCCGCCGACGATGAACCACGCGCCCCCAAAGGGCCACGGACCGCGCCAGCCGCCGAGGAACAGCGTTACGGCGACGGCCGCCGCGACGACGGTGTTGACGTACTCCCCGAGCTGGAACATCGCGAACGAGATCCCGGAGTACTCGGTGTGATAGCCGGCAACCAGCTCGGACTCGGCCTCGGCGAGGTCGAACGGTGGCCGGTTCACCTCAGCGAGCGCGCAGATCATGAACACGACGAACGCCGGGAACTGCGGGATCGCGTACCAGACCTTGTCCTGCGCGTCGACGATCTCGGACATCCGCAGATGGCCCGCGAACATCAGGAGCGCGACGAGCGCGAGGCCCATCGCGACCTCGTAGCTCACCATCTGCGCGCTCGAGCGCACCCCGCCGAGCAGGGGATAGTTCGACCCGCTCGACCAGCCCGCGAGTACGACCGTGTAGACGCCGATCGACGTCATCGCGAGCACCCACAGGATGCCGACGGAGATGTCGGCGAGCTGCAGGCCGACGGTCCGACCGAAGATCGACACCGACGGTCCGAAAGGCACGACCGCGATCGCGAGGAAGCCCGGCAAGATCGCGAGCGCCGGTGCGACGCGGTAGACCCATCGATCGGCCTGCGTCGGACGGATCGCCTCCTTGAAGAAGAGCTTGATCCCGTCGGCGAGCGTGAGGAGCACGCCGCGCGGGCCGGCGCGCATCGGTCCCGTCCGCGTCTGGAAGTCGGCGATCACCTTGCGCTCCATCCAGATCACGAGCAGGACCGTGACGAGCAGCACGGCGAAGACGATCACGACCTTGCCGATCAGCACGCCCCAGTCGATCCAGGTCATGCGGGATCTCCGGCGACGACGGCCGGCTCGGGGCCGGCTTCCGGCGGCGCGTCCGGCGCCTCGGGCGCCTCGACGGCCTCGAGCTCGACCGATGTGACGAACCCGCCGTCGAGCAGCGTGTTCGCCGGGAAGCCCGGCTGGTTGAACGGCACGAACACGGTGCCCACGGCGACGCGGTGGGTGACGCGCGCCGGGACGACGGCCTCGCCGGCCGCCGTGCGCACGCGCACGTCGAGGCCGTCGGCGAGGCCGTGGGCCTCCGCGTCGCTGGGATGGACCTCCGCGAACGGCGGCTCGCCGAGCGCGGCATGCAGCTCCGGCGCGTCCTGGACCATCCGGCCGTCGTCGATCAGCAAGGGATACGTGACGAGCGTGAGACCGTCCGTCGGCGGCGCGGCCGGCGACGGTTGCACGGCCGGCTCCTCCATCGCCTCACGCGGGGCGAGCAGCCGCCCCATCTCGTCGTGCAGCTCGTCGAGCGTGTCGAACCCGAGGTCGCCGCCCGATGCCGCGGCGAGCCCCGCGAAGATCTCCCAGTCCGGGCGGCTGATGCCGGCGGGCGTGCGGAGCGGCCGCGCGCGCTGGCTCCGGCCCTCCCAATCGCTCAGGTGCCCGTCACGCTCCAGGATCGAGGCGGCCGGCAGGAACACCGTCACGTACGGCTCGAGGTTCCCCAGCTCCAACGACTGCACGACGACGGTGTCGACGTTCTGCAGCGCGCGGCGAGCGAGCAGCGCGTCGGGGGCGTCACGCAGCGGATCGACCCCGATGAGGTAGAGCACGTCGAGCTCACGGTTGGCGGCCGCGCGCAGGATGTCCGTCGCGTCGCGTCCCGGATCGGCGGCCATCACCGGTCCCCACACGCGCTCGAGTTCCGCCCGCTCGGTGGCGTCGTCGAGCCGGCGGCCGCCCGGCCCGAGCGCCGGATGCACGCCCGAGGCCAACGCGCCGCGGTCCCCGGCGCGCCGGGTCGCGAGCACGAACCGCGCCCCGGCGCGCTCGGCTGCGGCGAACGCGGCCGCCGCGGCGCCGGGGCGCTCCCCGGCGATGAGCACGCCGCGGCCCTCGGCATGCGCCAGCGCCGTGAGCGCGGCGTCAAGCGTCGCATCGGCGCCGCCGGCCAGAAGCCGGGCCTCGTCGCCGGGCCGGCACAGCACGTGCTCGGCGACGTCGTACAGGCGCGTCTCGCGCGGGTGCACGACCACGATGCGCGCGCCGCGAGCCGCGGCCTTGCGCAACCGCAGGTGCAAGATCGGGATCTCCTGTTCGGCGTCGAGGCCGACCACGACGATCACCGGCGCGCGCTCCAGGTCGCGGTACGTCACGGCGCGGTCGCGGTCGGTCGCCATCAGGGCCGCGCGACGGTCGACCGCGACGGGCTGCGGCACCCGCCGGTGGTCCAGGTCGTTCGTCCCGAGCACCGTCCGCGTGAGCTTGGCCAAGGCGTAGGCGTCCTCGTCCATCAGCCGGCCACCGGTGAGCACGCCGACGCGCGCCTGCCGGCACGCGCCGGCGACCTGCAGCAGCGCCTCGCCAAACGACGCCGGCTCCAGTCCCCGGTCTCGCACGAGCGGCGTCGTGATGCGGGTCGGCAGGTCGTCATGGCGGAACGCGAACCGCCCCTTGTCGCAGATCCAGGCGTCGTTCACCTCGGGATGCTCGCGGGCAAGGACGCGCACCACGTCGCCGCGCCGCTGATCGACGCGCTGGACGCAGCCGGCGCTGCAGTGTCGGCACACGCTGTCGGCGCTCGTCAGGTCGAACGGCCGCGCGACGAACCGGTACGGGATCGACGTCAGCGCGCCCACCGGGCAGATCTGGATCACGTTGCCGCTGAACGGCGACCGCAGGTCCTCGCCGGCGGCGATCGAGACGCGCTCCCCCGCCCCGCGCGCGTAGAGCTCGAGGAACCGGTCGCCGCTGATCTCGTCACAGAACCGGGTGCACCGCGCACACAGCACGCACCGCTCGCGATCCAGCGCGATCAGCGGCGACATCGGCACCGGCTTCGGGAACACGCGCTTGGCTTCGATGAAGCGGCTCTCGCCCGGCCCGAACGCGAGCGCCTGATCCTGCAGCGGGCACTCGCCGCCGCGGTCGCAGATCGGGCAGTCGAGCGGGTGGTTCAACAAGAGGAACTCGAGGTTGGCCACCTGTGCCTCACGCGCCGCGTCGCTCGTGTTCTGGGTCGAGACGACCATCCCCGGCGCGACGGTGACGGTGCACGAGGTCGCGAGCTTCGGCTGGCCCTCGATCTGGACGTAGCACTGGCGGCACGCGCCCGCGGGCGCGAGGTACGGGTGGTCGCAGAACCGCGGGATCTCGACGCCGACCTGCTCGGCCGCGCGGATGATCAGGGTGCCCTTGGGCACCGTGACTTCCTTGCCGTCGATCGTGAGGGTGACGAGGTCGGCGCTCACGAGACGGCCACCTCCTCGGCGATCTCGACCGGCGCTTCCTTCAGCGGGCAACGCCCGAGCCGCACGTGCTCCTCGTACTCGTCGGTGAAGTGCTGGAGCGACGAGTTGATCACCGAGGCGGTGCCGTCGGCGAGCGCACAGAAGGCGCGGAACAGTGTGTTCTTGCCCACGTCGTGCATCAGCGGGATGTCGACCTCACGCCCGTAGCCGTGCTCGATGCGAGCGAGGACGCGCGTCGCCCACCAGCTGCCCTCGCGGCACGGCGTGCACTTGCCGCACGACTCGTGCGCGTAGAACGCGACCATCCGTTGCGCGCAGTCGACGACGCAATCGGTGTCGTCCATCACCATGATCGCGGCGGTGCCGAGCAACGACCCCGCCGCCGAAAGCGATTCGTAGTCGAGCGCGGTGTCGATGTGGGCCGCCGTCAGCATCGGTGTCGACGAGCCGCCCGGCGTCCAGGCCTTGAGCGTCCCGCCGCCGAGCATCCCGCCGCCGAGCTCGTCGAGCACCTGGCGGAACGAGGTGCCGAGCGCGATCTCGTAGTTGCCCGGGCGCTCGACCTTGCCGCTGATCGTGATCATCTTCGAGCCGGGCGACTTCTCGGTCCCGACCTCCCGGAACCAGTCGGCGCCGCGCTCGACGATGTCCGGCACGTTCATCAGCGTCTCGACGTTGTTGATCACCGTCGGGCTCGCGTAGAGGCCCTCGACCGCCGGGAACGGCGGACGCAGACGCGGTTGCCCGCGCAGGCCTTCCAGTGAGTTCAGCAGCGCGGTCTCCTCGCCGCAGATATAGGCGCCGGCCCCGCGGTGCAGGATGATGTCGGTCCGCGTGCCCGAGCCGGCGACGTCTGCCCCGAGGTACCCCGCCGCGTACGCCTCGGCGATCGCGCGCTCCAGCACGATCGATTGCCACAGGTACTCGCCGCGGACATACATGAAGGCGGTCTCACAGCCGATCGCGCGCGCCGCGATCACGGTCCCCTCGATGAGACGGTGCGGCTCCCGCTCGACCAGCTCACGGTTGTTGCACGTCCCCGGCTCGGACTCGTCGAAGTTGACGACCACGTACGTCGGCTTCCCGGTGTCGCGCGGGACGAATCCCCACTTCATCCCCGTCGGGAACCCGGCGCCGCCACGCCCGCGCAGGCCGCTCGCCTTGACCACCTCGACGATGTCGGCGTCGCTCATCGTGACGGCTTTGCGCAGGCCCGCGTAGCCGCCGGCGGCGACGTAGCCGTCGAGCCCAACCGCGTCGGCGTTGGACCAGTTCCGCGTCAAGCGCGGCTCGAACGTCACGAGGCCGGCACCTCCTCGAGGCCTGCGAGGGCTCGCGACGCCGCCTTGAAGTCGGCGAACGCGGATCCGCGCGCGGGCGTCGGCACGTCGCCGGCCCGCAGCGACGCGATCAGCTCGCGCATCCGGTCCGGCGTGACGTCGTCGTGGTTGCAGAAGTCGATCTGGACGGCCGGCGCGTGGTCGCAGACGCCGAGGCACTCCTCTTCGTGCACGGTGAACAGACCGTCGTCGGAGCGCTCGGCGCCCTGCGGTACGCCGGCCGCCTCGTGCGCGGTCTCGTAGACGGCCTCGGCCCCGCGCAGCTTGCACGCGAGGTTCGTGCAGACGTTGACGACATGCTCGCCCGTCGGCCGCAGGCGATACATCGAGTAGAACGTCGCGACCGATTCGACCTCGGCCGTCGTGATGCCGAGCAGCCCCCCGATCTCGCGGAGCGCGTCCTGCGACACCATCCCGTCGATCGACTGGGCCAGGTACAGCAGGGGCATGATCGCGGACCGCNCGTGCGGCGCGGGGTAGCGGTCGATGATCCGGTTCGCGTCGTCCATCACGGACCCCTCGAACACGGCCACTAGCGGTCCACCCCNCCCATCACCGGATCGATCGAGGCGATCGCGGGGATGATGTCGGCGATGAGGCCGCCCTCGACGAGGTCGGGCACCGCCTGCAGGTTCACGAACGAGGGGTCGCGGATCTTCACCCGGTACGGACGGTTCCGCCCGTCCGACACCACGTACATCCCGAGCTCGCCGCGCGGCGCCTCGACGGGCACGTAGGCCTCCCCGTCGGGGACGCTCACCCCCTGCGTCACCATCTTGAAGTGATGGATCAGCGCCTCCATCGACTCCTCCATGATGTGGGTGAGGTACACCGGGTCGTTCCCGATCCCGTCGGGCCCGACCGAGAGCTTCGCCTGCCAGCCGACCTTCGGGTCGTCGATCATCACGGGACCGGGTGTGTCGGCCAGCCGCTCGAACGCCTGCTCGGCGATCTTGAGCGACTCCCGCATCTCGTCGATCCGGACGCGGTACCGCGCGTACGCGTCGCCCTCGGTGCGCGTGATCACGTCGAAGTCGTAGGTCTCGTAACCGCAGTACGGCTCGTCCTTGCGCAGGTCGAGCGCGACGCCGGCGCTCCGGAGCGGCGGCCCGGTCACGCCGAGCTCCATGCACCGCTCCGCGGAAAGGATCGCGACGCCGGAATTGCGCTCACGCCAGATCGGGTTGTCGTTCAGCAGCGTCTCGTACTCGTCGATCCGCTGCGGCAAGATGTCCAGCACGTCGCGCAGCTTGCGTGGCGCCTCGTCCGGGAGGTCCATCACGACACCGCCGGGACGGATGTACGCATGGTTCATCCGCAGGCCGGTGATCGCCTCGAAGATGTCCATGATGAGCTCGCGCTCGCGAAGGCCGTAGAGCATCATCGACACGGCGCCGAGCTCGAGGCCGCCGGTCGCGATGGCCACGAGGTGCGACGTGACGCGGTTGAGCTCGCACACCAGCACCCGGATGATCCGGGCGCGCTCGGGAACCTCGACGCCGAGGAGCCGCTCGACCGCCATGCAGTACGACAGCTCGTTGAAGAACGGCGCGACGTAGTCGGCGCGGGTGACGAAGGTGACGCCCTGCACCCACGACCGGTACTCGGTGTTCTTCTCGATGCCGGTGTGCAGGTAGCCGATGATCGGCTTGCACCGGACGACGGTCTCGCCGTCGAGCTCCAGGAGCAGTCGCATCACCCCGTGCGTCGAGGGGTGCTGCGGCCCCATGTTGATGATCATGGTCTCTTGCCGGAAGTCACCCGTCGCGGGGTCGCGGAAGTCCTCCGTGACGTCGCCCGACGGATCGAACGGGGCGACGGGCTGCTCGTACGGGCCCACGCTCACGCCATGCCTCGCTCGTCGATCGGCGGCATCGAGGCGCCGTGGAACCAGGTGGGCACGCCGCCGAGCGGCTCGTCCTTGCGGAGGGGATGGCCGGCCCAGTCGGCCGGGAGCAGGATCCGCGTGAGATCCGGGTGCCCGTCGAACACGATCCCGAACAGGTCGAACGTTTCGCGTTCGTGCCAGTTCGCCGTGGGGAACATGCCGGTCACCGATGGCACACGCTGGCCGTCGTCGCGCAGTCCCACCTTCAGGCGGAGCCGCTGGGCGAGCGTCGTCGAACGCAGCTCGTACACGACCCAGAACGACGGATCGCGGTCGGGCCAGTGGGTCGCCGTCACCGACGACAACGCGTTGAGCTCCACGCCGGGTTCGTCGCGGAGCCACGCGAGCGCGGCGAGCAGCTCGTCGGTGGGAACGACGAGCGTCGCCTCCTCGCGCGCGACGACCACGTCCGGATAGCGGGCCGACACCGCCGTCGCGAGCTCCGACAGGCTCACTTGAACGGTTCCTCCGTCCGCACCTTCTTCTGGAGCGTGAGGATCCCGTACATCAGCATCTCGGGCCTCGGCGGACAGCCGGGCACATACACGTCGACCGGCACGATCGTATCGACCCCCTGCACGACGGCGTAGTTGGTGAACATGCCGCCGGCCGAGGCGCACACGCCCATCGCGATGACCCACTTCGGCTCGGCCATCTGGTCGAAGATCCGCCGCAGCGCCGGCGCCATCTTCTGCGACACGCGGCCCGACACGATCATGAGGTCGGCCTGCCGTGGCGACGCGCGGAAGACCTCCATCCCCCACCGCGACAGGTCGTACTGGCCGGCGCCCGTTGCCATCATCTCGATCGCGCAGCACGCCAGGCCGAACGTCGCGGGCCACATCGACTGCTTGCGCGCCCAGCCGATCGCGCGGTCCAGCGAGGTCAGCAGAACGCCGCGCTCGACCTCGTCCTCGATCTCCTCCGGGGTGGTGCCGAGCTGCACGCCCTCGTAGCGCTCAACCGGCATGCGCGGTCTCCCCCAACGCGCGCTCCCGTTCCTGTTCGGCGCGCTGCACCGTCTGCCGGTCCGCGCTCTCGCGGACGATGACGTCCTCGGGCTCGCTCGGCGAGACGTCCTGTTGCGCCCAGTCGAAGCCGCCCTTGCGCCAGATGTAGGCGTAGGCGNCGAACACGAGCCCCACGAACACNGCCATCTCCGCNAGGCCGAATACCCCGAGNCGCCGGAACGACACNGCCCACGGGAACAGGAAGATCGTCTCGATGTCGAAGATGATGAACAGCATCGCGACGACGTAGAACTTGACGCTGAACCGCTCGCCGCGCGGCAGCCGCACGGGGTCGTTGCCGCACTCGTAGGCCGAGCTCTTGACCGGGTTCGGACGGTTCGGCCGCAGCAGCGACGACGCGACGATGGAGCCGACCGCGAAGATCGCCGCGAGCCCGCCCATCACCACGATCGGCAGGTACTCGGTCAGCATGGGGCAATCCTACGAGCCATCGTTCAGGCCGCCTTCGCCAGCCGGAGGGCGAGGTCGAGCATCCGGTCCTGCAGATCGCCGTCACGCCCGTCGCTGAGGTTGGCCATCGCGCGCAGGGCGAACGACATGATCCCCCGCCGCGGCAACAGCGCGTTGGTCGCGCGACCCATGATCGCCGGCTTGCCGATCACCGAGGCGAACCACCGGCCGACCGCGAAGTAGGCGCCGTATCGGTCGTCGAGCACGCGTGGGTACTGCATCGTGATCGCCGGGCGGTCGGCAATCAGCGCCTCGTGCACCAGCTCGGCGGCGATCTCGCCGGTCTCGATCGCGTANGCGATNCCTTCGCCGTTGAACGGGTTGACCGCTCCGGCCGCGTCGCCGACGAGCAGCAGGCCCGGCACCGCCTGCGGGGTGCGGTTCAGACCCATCGGCAGCGGTCCCGAGAGCACGCGGCCCTCGGCCGTCTCCTCGCCGATACCCCACTCGGGCGGCAGCATCCGCGCGAACGCGTCGAACAGGTGCTGCGCGGAGATGTCCTTGAAGTTCGCGAAGGTGTTGAGCAACCCCGCGCCGAGGTTGATGCGGCCGCCGGCGACCGGGAAGAGCCAGCCGTACCCCGGCAGTAGCAGGTCGCCGTCCCGCAGATCGAGCCACGACTCGATCCACGGCCCGGGGTGGTAGTCGATCCGGAAGTAGCGACGAGCTGCGATCCCGAGAGGCTTGCGCGTGTCGCGTGTGACGCCCGCAGGCGTCGCGAACCGGCTCGCCGCCCCGTCCGCCGCGAGCACGAACCGCGCCCGGATCTCGGTCGGCTCCGCGTCCCGCTCCCCCGCCGGCCGGACCGTCGCCCCGGCGACGTAGCCGTCGACGAACCGCGGCGCGATCGCCTCCGTGCGCTCCAGGAGTCGCGCGCCGGCCTTCACCGCGCGCTGCGCGAGCAGGTGATCGAACCCGTCGCGCGGCATCACGAGGCCGAACGGCGGGAACGACGTGAGGTCGGGCCACGGCAGCTGGATCGTCGTTCGGCGCGAGTGGGTTCGCAGCCCGATCACACGCTCGAACCCGGGGTCGGACGTGTCGACGCCCATGTCCTGGATCGCCTTGACCGAGCGCGGGGTCAGTCCGTCGCCGCACACCTTCTCCCGTGGGAACGCGGCCTTCTCGACGACCGTGACGTCGATGCCGTGGCGGGCGAGGTGNTACGCGGCGGCCGACCCGCCCGGCCCGGCGCCGACCACGAGCACGTCGGTCTCGAACGACCCTTCCACCTTCACGCCCCCTCAGACCTCGCCATGACCCTGCAGCGGGAGCTTGTGAAAACTTTCACAAGCGGAGCCTACCGCCGCTACGGCCGAGCGACCGCGGCAGTCTAGCCCTGCGGCCGGTGATCCCACGTCGCGACGACGGCCGGCACGACCCGAAGGAACCCGAGGATCGGGACCGCGTCCGCGAGCCGCTCGAACCCCTCTCCGGCGACCAGCGTCCGGTACTTGTCGTGCCACGCGCTCATCGGCGCGCGAAGGTCCGGGTGTTCGGCCGGCATGAGCTCCGCAACCCCCTCGATGCGCGCGCCGGTGAGCTCGGTCCAGTCCCGGCCCCGGTCGATCAGCACGGACAGCCGCGGGTCGCGGAGCGCGTCCTCCCATGTGGTGTCGCCGACGCGTGTCGCGACCCAGATCGCATCGTCGAGCCAGACGAACCACCGCGGCGCGACGTGGGGTCCGCCATCGGGACGGACCGTCGCGACGCGGCACATCGGGATGTCGCGGAACAGCCGCCGGATCGCCTGGATGTCTTCGGTCATCGTCGTGCCGGGCTCACAGAGACGCCACCAGCCTCGCGATCGCGTCGAGCGCCTGCGCGGCGGGCCCGTTCAGACGCCCGTTCGCGAGCGCCATCCGCGCCGCCTGGACGAGCGAGCCCGCCTCGGCGCGAGAGGCGCCGGGCGGCGCATCGCCGTCGGCGAGGTCGTCCAGCATCTGGAACGCCGCGCCGAGCGGACGGGCGAACGCGCGCAGCGCGTCATCGACCGCCGGGGTGGCCCCGGCGAGCGCGGCGCCGAACAGCGCCGGGCCTTCGACCGTGTACGCGCCGCCCTTGAGATAGGCGACGGTCGCCGGGTCGACGTCGAGGTTCGTCACCGAGAGGTAGGCGCCGAGGGCGAGCTCCAACCGCATCCGGGCCAGCCGCGCGGCGCCGGCCGCCTGCCGGCCGGCCGGAAAGCCCGCCGTCGAGAACAGCTGCTCCGCGAACGCGGCCGCGAGGTCACCGGCGACGATCGCGACGGCGACGCCCACCCGTTCGGGGTCGAGCTCGCCCCGCGCGCGAGCGGCGGCGGTCTGACGGGCGAACGCCGTCGGTTCGCCTCGGCGCTCGTCGTCTGCGTCCATCACATCGTCGTGCAGGAGGGCCATCGTGTGCAGCAGCTCGACGGCGGCCGAGGCCCGCCAGATCTCCGGGCCGTCGGTGCCGCCCGCCGCGCGGTACCCCCAGTAGGTGCACGCGGGACGCAGGCGTTTGCCGCCCGCATGGACGAGCCGCGCGATCTCTTCGATGGGTTCCACGGTGTGCGGGTCGACCGCGGCGGCCTCCGCCCGCCGCTCCCCGAGGAACGCCTCGAGGATCACGTCGACCTGTGCGACGACCGGTTCGAGCACGGAGGCCGTGGCGGCGGCGGACATGGCGGCAGTATCCCAAGTGACCGCCGGAGCCTCCGCCCTATATTGGGTGCAGCCCATGAAGCGGACGTTCCGTTCCCTCGCGTTCACCACCGCCGTCTTGACGCTCCTGCTGATCGCATGGGGCGGGATCGTCCGGGCAACGGGCTCCGGCGACGGATGCCCCGACTGGCCGACGTGCTTCGGCCGATGGATCCCGCGGTTCGAGTACCACACGCTGATCGAGTACACCCACCGGCTCCTGGCGTTCCTTGCCGGCCTCGCGTCCCTCGCGCTCGCGGCCGTCGGAGGGTGGTCGCTGATCCGCAGAGGACCCGTCGAACGGGTCACCGCATGGCTCGCCGTGGCGCTGCTGCCCCTGTTCGTCGTCCAGGCGCTGATCGGCGGTTGGATCATCCACTCGGGCGAAGACCCGAGCGTGGTGACGCTGCACTTCGCCGTCGCGTTCATCGTGCTCGGCCTGGTCGTGGTGATCGCGGCACGGGCGAGCCTCGGCGCCGGCTCGGGCGGGGACCGTCGTTACGCGCGTCTGGCCGTCGTGACCGCCGCGGCGACCTACGCATTGTTGCTGGTCGGAACCTACGTGCGCGCCGAGAACGCCGGTCTCGCGTTCCGGGAATGGCCGTTGATGGGGCAGAGCCTGGTGCCCGACCTGTCGGTGCCGGGCGGCGTCGCGATGTTCGCGCACCGCATGCTCGCGATCGTCGTCGTCGCACTCGTCACCTGGACGATGATCCGCGCGCGGACGATGGCGGCACGCTCGCCGCGCGTCGTCCGACTGTCGACCGCCGCCCTCGTACTCCTCGTCGTCCAGGTCCTCGTCGGCGGGGCGAACGTGCTCACCGAGCTCGCGACGTGGGCCCGGGCGACCCACGTCGCGATATCCGCGCTGATCTGGGCGACCGTCGTGGCGCTCGCGGTGGTCGCGCGCGCCGAGCCGGCGGGCGACCGCGCGCCGGATCACGATGCGTCGCCCGAGGCCGACGACGTCCGGCCGCCGACGATCGGCGACACGATCCGCGCCTACGTCGCCCTCACGAAGCCCCGCATCATCGTGCTGCTGTTGATCATCACGGTGCCGGCGATGGTCCTTGCCGCCGGCGCGCTCCCGCCCCTCGCGTTGATCGTCGCGACGCTCGTCGGCGGCACGCTGGCCGCCGGCGCGGCCAACGCGATGAACATGTACCTGGATCGCGACATCGATCAGGTGATGCGGCGCACGCGCCAGCGGCCGCTCCCCCGGCACCGGATCGAGCCGGAGTCCGCCCTCCGGTTCGGCTTCGTCCTTTCCGCCATCGCCTACGCGTTCCTCGCCATCACGGTCAACGTGTTGGCAGCAGCGCTCGCGCTGTCGGCGATCGCGTTCTACGTGTTCGTCTACACGATGTGGCTGAAGCGCTCGACCGATCAGAACATCGTGATCGGCGGCGCGGCGGGCGCCGTCCCCGTGCTGGTGGGATGGGCGGCCGTTACCGGCTCCGTCGCGCTGCCCGCGATCGTCCTGTTCGGCGTCGTCTTCCTCTGGACGCCGCCGCACTTCTGGGCCCTGGCGCTGCGGATGCGGGATGACTACGCCGCGGCCGGGGTCCCGATGCTGCCGGTCGTGCGTGGCGACGACGAGACGCGACGGCAGATCTTCCTGTATTCGCTGGTGCTGTTCGCCGTGACGCTCGTGCTGATCCCGATCGCCTCGATGGGGCCGGTCTACACCGCGACCGCGGTGGTCCTCGGCGGCGCCTTCGTCTACCGGTGCCTGCAGCTGTGGCGCGAGCCCACGGACGACCGGTCGTGGCGCGTGTTCAAGTTCTCGCTGCTCTACTTGGCCGGGCTGTTCGTCGCGGTCGCGCTCGACGCGCTCGTCTGACCCGCGAGGACCTGGTCGAGGACGCCCGAGAGCTGGCTCGCGCTCGTTGCGCCCGGTCCGATCGCGTACCGGATCGTGCCCGTCGGATCCACCACGTAGGTGTCGGGCAGCCCCACGTAGTCCAGCGCCGCCGCGAATTTCCCGGTCGGGTCGGCGATGCTCGGGTACGGCACGTGGTAGCTCTCCACCCATGCCTTGGCGGCCGCGTCCTGATCCTGGTGATCGATCCCGAGGAACCGCACCCCGCGCTTGGCGTAGCGGTTCGCCACTTGGACGAGCTCGGGTTGCTCCAGCTGGCACGGCGTGCACCAGTTGGCCCACACGTTCACCACAAGCACCTTGCCGAGGAAGTCCTGGCTCGAGATCTGCCCGCCGTCGAGCGTCGGCCCGCTCAGCGTCGGCAGCGGCTCGTCGACCGCCCGTACGCCCGTGCCGCCGGCCGACGACTCGTCGGCCGCGCGAGTGCAGGCCGCGAACGCGAGCACCGCGACGCAGATGGCGATCGAGCGGGCGGCGCGCATGGAGAAACGGTACCGAACGGCCGACGATCAGCCGACGGTGACGGTGCCGTTCATCTGCGGATGCACGTCGCAGTGGAAGTAGTACGAGCCCGGCTTGAGCGCGGGGACGTTGTAGGCGACGGTCGTCACGCCGGTGACGATCCCTCCCGTGAACAACGGGTTGGTCGCTGACGCGTCGGGGAAGATCGCGATGTCGTGCGGCACGCCGGCGTCCTCGTTGTCGAACGTGAGCGTCGTCGCCTTGTTCGCGGGCAATGTGATCGTCGTCGTGTCGAACGCGAGCCCGGAGGCGGTCACGGTCGTGGTGGTGCCACCGCTCGGCGGGGGCGCGCCCGATGCCGGCGGGGCCGACGTCGGCGGCCCTTCGCTGCTCGGCGGTCCGCTCGGCGGCGGCCCACCACCGCCACCACTCGCTGGCGTCACGGTGACCGTTCCCGTCATGTTTGTGTGGATGTCGCAGCGGAAGAAGTACGTCCCCGCGTCAAGGGCCGGGATCGTGTAGTCGCCCTTGGCCACGCCGGTGATGACCTTGCCGCGGAAGAGATTCTTCGTGGCCGTGTCGTCGGTGTAGATCGCGAGGTTGTGCGGCACCCCGTCGTCGTCGTTGTTGAACGTGAACTGCGTGGGCTTGCCGGCCTGGAAGGTCAGGCTGTCGGTGTCGAACGCGAGACCGGACGCGGTGATCGACGTGGACACGCCGCCCCCGGTCCCCCCGGTGCCTGCGCCGGCCGAGGTCGTCAGCGTGCCCGTCATCTTCGTGGGGTGGAACTTGCAGAAGAAGAAGTACTTGCCCGCCGGCAGCGCGGGCGACGCATAGTCGATCGTCGACACGCCGGTGATGCCGCCGCCGTCGACGAACAGCTGTGCGTTCGGGTCCTTCTGGGGATCGTCGGACGCGACGACGACATCGTGCTCGACGCCCTGATCCTGGTTGTCGAACGTGATCGTGAACGGCGTGTCGGACGGCCCGGTGAGCGCGGACTCCTGGAACCCCTCCGCGGCCGCGCCGACGGGGGCGGTCACCGTCAGGATGACCGTCTCGCCGGCGGGAGCCTCCTCGCCGTTGGCGCCGAGCAGCAGCGCGGCGCCCGAGGCGAGCATCGCGACGCCGCACACGCCGATGCCGGCGGTGAGGAGCGACGCGGTGGTCACCCGCTTGCGCGAGGCCACGATCGCGACCACCGTGACGATGCCGGTGGCCGTCACCAGCGCGGTCGCCGTTGCGGCGTGGGGCTCCATCCGCAGCAACAGCCGCGAGAATCCCCACAGCACGACGCCGATCCCCGCGAGGATCATCACCGGGATCAGGACCGGCAGCAGGAGGCTCTGCCGCGGCCGGGGCGCCTTCGGGTCCTCGGTCACCGGCGCGCCCCCGCCCGCAGGTCCGCCTCGACGTCACGCATGGCCAGCGCGTCCCAGCCCTCGACCCGCTCGCGCCGTTCCCAGCGGAAGAAGATCACCGCGATNAACCCCCAGAAGATCAGCGTGCCGAGGAGCTTCATCGCGAGGCCAGCGACGAGCTGGTCGTTCAGCGCCGAGATCCCGAGGACCCGAGGGAACGTCTCGTAGACGCGATACAGCGGCTCGTGCGCGAACGTGAGGAACGACGCCGGCACCATCGGCACGATGGACTGGATGAACAGGTACAGCATCTGGACCGGCGGCGTGAGCGGCGGCAGCTCGGGCAGCGGCGACATGATCGGCCACCACATCACGATCGCCGAGGCGACCAGGGCCACGTGCAACAGGAAGTGCAGCGGCTCGTGCACCACCGCGGTGTCGACGACCGCCGGCCAGTGTGTGATCAGCAGCACCCCGTTGAAGATCAGCGTTGCGACGACCGGTCGCGTGATCGTCCGCCACGTCCGCTCGGCCCACGCGGGCGCGAGCGCCCGTCGCCACATCCACGCCGGGATCCCCGCGATGAGCATGGGCGCGGCGACCAACGTGTAGAGCAGGTGTTGCACCATGTGCGCCGTGTACCAGGTGCGCTCGGCGAGATCGTGCAGCGGCCAGACGGACCCGACGAACAGCACCGCCATGCCAGCCAGGAACAACCGGCGGACGTGGGGCGTCGTGGCCTCGCCGGTGTCGCGCTCGTGACGCCGCCCCCAGATGACGTACGCGGCGACGACCGATCCGAGGATCAGCCAGACGTCGAGGTGCGCGTTGAACGACGGCATCGCGTCAGCCGCTCCACACCCGGAACATCAGCAAGACGACGGCGTACAACGTGAACGCGCCGATCGCACCCAGGGCGAACACCCGCGAGAACCGACCGTTGTCGAACTTCAGGTGCATGAAGTAGCCGACCACGAGCACGAACTTGATGATCGTGCACGCGAACAGCGCCACCACGAGCTTCGTGCCCGAAAGCGACGAGTAGCTCAGCATCACCTCGATGCAGGTGAGCGCGACCAGCAACAGCCCAACCCGGATGTACTCCCGCGCCGACGGGTGATACGCGACGTGCTGCTCGGGGGGGTCGGTGGGCCGCGCGGCGGTGTCCGGGTCCGTCCGGTGCTCGGTCGAGCTCATCGGTCGATCTCCATGGCTAGACGGCTCCGTGCGGCGGCGGCGCCGGGATCAGGTACACGACGGTGAAGATCACGATCCAGACGATGTCGACGAAGTGCCAGTACAGCCCGACCATCTCGACAGGGAACGCCGGATCGTCGGACAACGACCCCCGGAACGAGAACGCGACGAGGATCAGCAGCATCAAGACGCCGACGGTGACGTGCACGCCGTGGAAGCCCGTAAGCACGAAGAACGTCGAGCCGAACAGGTTCGTGTGCAACGTGAGCCCTTCGCGGACGAACGACGTGAACTCGAACACCTGGCCCCCGACGAAGCACAGCCCGAGCATCGCGGTCCCGAGGAGCCACAGCCGCATGCGCGCGTAGTCCCGCGCGAGCGCGGCGTTGTGCGACAGCACCATCGTGAGCGAGCTCGCGAGCAGCACGAACGACGACACCGACGTGTAGCCGATGTCGAACACGTCCTGCGGGTACGGGCCGGTGGTGCTCTGCCCCCGGTACAGGACGTAGGCGGTGATCAGCCCGCCGAACAGCAGGCACTCCGACGCGAGGAACAACCACATCGCGAGCTTCGTCGACCGCAGACCGGTCGACGTGTACTCGATCGGGGCGTGGATGTCAGACATCGATCACTCCGCCACCGAGGGCTCGAGTGCCCACCCCGTCAGGCCGACCACGATCACGAGGGCGCCCGCACCCACGAGCCACCACGAGTACAGGACGCCGTAGGCGAGCAGCGGGAACCCGATCGACACCACGATTGGCCAGAACGACGGGCTCGGGAGATGGATCGCATGGCCGCCGCCCGGATGTGTCTCGCCGGACGCCCCCGCGGGCACGCGCACGAGCCGGCCGGAGTCGTCCTCGGCGTACTTGCGATGCCAGAACTCGTCGAGCGAATGAACCGTCGGGATCTCTTCGAAGTTGTACGCCGGCGGTGGCGAGGAGGTCATCCACTCGACCGTCCGCGCGTCCCACGGGTCCTCGTTCTCGAGCCCCGGCGGCTTCAGCTGCGTGCGGACCACCAGGATGATGAACAGCAGCACGCTGAGCGCGATCGTGAACGCCCCCACCGAGGACATCTGGTTCCAGAACGTCAGCCCGAGCGAATCGGGGTACGTGTACTCGCGGCGGATCATCCCGCCGAGGCCGAGGATGTGCATCGGTGCGAACGTCAGGTTGAACCCGATCAGCAAGATCCAGAACTGCACCTTGCCCCAGCGCTGGGGCAATATCCGTCCGAAGACCTTCGGCCACCAGTAGTACATCGCGCCGAAGAACGCGAAGATCGCGCCGCCGAACAAGACGTAATGGAAGTGCGCGACGATGTAGTAGGTGTCGGTCTGTTGGTAGTCCGACGGCACGATCGAGTGCGTCACGCCGGACAGCCCGCCGATCACGAACATCGCCACCCCACCGATCGCGAACAGCATCGGTGGGTCCAGATGCAGGTCGCCCCCGTACAACGTGCCCATCCAGTTGAAGATCTTGACGCCGGTCGGCACCGCGATGATCGCGGTCGAGATGCCGAACGCGGTGTTCGCGACCGGCCCGAGGCCCGTCGCGAACATGTGGTGCACCCACACGCCGAAGCCGATGAACCCGATCGCGATCCCCGAGAAGACGACGAACTGGTAGCCGAACAACGGCTTCCGCGCGAACACGGGCAGGATCTCGCTGAAGATCCCGAACGCTGGCAGGATCAGGATGTACACCTCGGGGTGACCGAATAACCAGAACATGTGTTGCCACAGCAATGGCTCGCCGCCACGGGTCGGATCGAAGAACGCGGTGTCCCACCGGCGGTCGAACAGCAGCTGGAACAGCGCCACGGTGATGATCGGCAGTGAGAACGCCAGCAGGAACTGCACGACGAGCCCCATCCANACGAACACCGGCATCCGGAACAGCGACATCCCCGGGGCACGCATGTTGATGACCGTGACGGCGAGGTTGATCGCGCCGACGGTCGAGGCGACACCGGTGATCAGCAGGCCCAGCGCATAGAACGTCAATCCGTTGCCGGGATCGGTCGTCGAGTTCGGCGCGTACGCGAACCAGCCGCCGTCCGGAGCGCCTCCGAGGAACCAGCTCGAGTTCAGGAACAACGCGCCGACGAAGAACACCCAGAATGACAGCGCGTTCAGGCGCGGGAAGGCGACGTCGCGCGCCCCGATCATCAACGGGATCAGGTAGTTGAAGAACGCCGCCGACATCGGCATGACGAACAAGAAGATCATCGTCAAGCCGTGCATCGTGAAGATCTGGTTGTACTGCTCGGCGGTCAACAGCGTGCTGCCGGGCTTCGCGAGCTGCGACCGGATCAACAGCGCCTCGACCCCGCCGATCACGAAGAACGCGAACGACGAGATGCCGTACAGGATGCCGATCTTCTTGTGGTCCACCGTCGTGAACCAGCTCCAGAAGCCCGACGTCGCGACCGGGCGACGCAGGATCCCTCGCTGCGGGGTGACGGTGACGGTTGCCATCGGTCGATGCGCTCCTAGTTGGACAGGCTATAGAGGTAGGCCATCAGGTAGTCGATCTGCTGCTGGGTGAGGTTGTAGTCCGGCATCTTCGCGCCGAGCTTGACCGCGTCGGGGTTCTCGAGCCACGCCTGCAACGCCGGCAGGTTCGCGTTCCCGTCGACGAAGGTCTCGAAGTCGCATCCCGCGAAGCACTCGTGCGTCGGGTTGCCGAAATCGGTCAGGTTCGGCCCCGCCGTGGCTTCGGCGCTCACGTTGTTGATCACCGCGCCGCCGATCGCATGACACGCGATGCACTGTCCGCCGCCCTCGCCGTTCGCGCCCTGCCCGAAGAACACCTGCATGCCCTTCTCGGCGTCGCTGCCGGGCGGCGGCATCGGCGCGGGCTGCTTTCGTGCTTGGACCCAGTTGGCCCAATCCGTCGCGTCGAGGGCTACGATCCGGAACTTCATCATCGCGTGCTGCAGACCGCAGAACTCGGCGCACTGGCCGTAGTAGGTGCCCGGCTCCCATGCCGAGAACACGATGTGGTTGCCCTCGCCGGCCGCGCCGGGCACCACGTCCTGCTTGCCGAACAGCCGAGGCGCCCAGAACGAGTGGATCACCATGTGGTCGGGCGTGCCGTTCGTGCTGTGCGCACCGCCGCCCTCGGCGCGGAGCGTCAGGTCGATCGTCTGGCCGGCCGGAACCACGAGCACGTCAGCCGTGGTGATCGGGCCGTGGTTGCCGTAGCCGACGGTCATGTTCGGATCCATGTACTGGAAGCCCCACCACCATTGGTAGCCCTGCACCGTGATCTGCATCGAGTTCGGTGGGACGTCGGCGAGACGCCAGAGCAGCGAGATCGCCGGCACCATGACGACCGCGAGCAACACCGCCGGCGCGATCGTCCAGCCGATCTCCAACCGGGTGTTGCCGTGCAGCTGGCTGGGCATCCGCTCACGGCCGCGGCGATGCCGGAACTTGATCGCGAGGAAGACGATCCCGCCCTCCACGAGCACGAAGACGATGCCCGCGACGATCAGCGGCACGATCAGCACGTCCTTCTCGGACTGCGCGGTCGGTCCCGCCGGAGCGAAGGTGTTCTGCGGCAGGTCCTTGCCACAGCCGACCAACAGGAGCGTGAGCAGGATCGCGCCCACGACCCACAGAAGCTTCCTCGGCACCCTGCTCCTCATCGTCCGCATGTCGCGTCGCCTGCGGCGAGCCGGCTGGACATTACCACCGCGTCTGGGCGCACCGGTTATGACCCTCTTCCGTTGCACCGGACCACATCGCCACCGTCGCGCGGCACGAAGTGATGTCGCGTCGAGTCCGGTCGCGCAGGGTCATGTGGCGTACGAATGCAGACCCGCGATCCACAGGTTCACCGCGTAGTACGTGACGAGCAACGAGACGAAGCCGACCAACGCGACGACCGCCGCTCGGGTCCCTTTCCAGCCGGCCGTGGCGCGCGCGTGCAGGTAGCCGGCGAAGATCACCCAGGTGATGAACGACCAGGTCTCCTTCGGATCCCAGCCCCAATAGCGGCCCCACGTCTGCTGCGCCCAGATCGCGCCGCAGATCACACCGAAGGTCCAGACGGGGAACCCGAAGCGGATGAACTTGTACGCGAGCGCATCGAGCGTGGCCGACGGCGGCAACGCGATCTTCCGCGATGTCGTGGTGTTGCCGACCGGCTCGTCGCCACCGCCGGCGTAGTCGGGCGGCGCGGCCGGGTCGGACGTCTCGACGCCGGAACCGCCCATGATCGGCGGCGGCGTGCCCGTCCGGAGCCGATCCACCTCGCGTCGCTCGCTCGCGGCCTTGATCAGATAGGCGATCGTGAGCAGGCAGCCGATCCCGAGAAGCGACGAGGCGACGATCATCGAGGTCACGTGGATCTGGCGCCAGTACGAGTTGAGCTGCGGGATCAAGGCGGTCGGCCCGACGTAGAAGAACGAAACGGCCATCGCCATCGTGAGCACGGCCAACGCGTACACGAACCCGCCGACGGTCCGCACCTTCGCGCGGCCCTCGATCACCACCAGGTACCCGAGCACGACGAGGAACGTGATCAACGCCGAGTACTCGTACATGTTGCCCCAGGGCGTCCGACCGGCCGCGATCCCGCGCGAGGCGATCGAGACGGCGTTGGCGACGAGGCCGACGACGCCGACCACCGTCGCGACGGTGTGCAGCCGCTCCTTGCGGAACGCGAGGTAGGCGAACGATAGGACCATCGCGGCGATGTAGGAGAACAGCGCGACGTTGAACGCGTCGGAGGACAGGCGTGCCCACGACTCGGTGGTCACGGCGACACCTCCTGCGATTCGCGCCGGACGGCGCCACCGGCCGCCGTCGTCACGTCGTCGGCCAACGAGGCGAACTCCTCGTCGAAGCGATCCTTCCGTTGCAGCGCGAACCCTCCCACCTGCAAGATCGACCCCGTGCCGCCGGGCCGTGCCCGGACCCACACCTTGCGCCGCGAGACGTACAGCGCCGGCAACAGCCCGAGCACGATGAGGATAGCCGCCGCGAACACCCATGGAACGGTCGCGTCGCGCGAGACCTGCAGCGTCGAGTACTGCCGAAGATCGGGGAACGCCATCGTGAGGGTCGCCGCCCCGCCGCCGTCCGGACACGTTAGACCGGCGAGCGATGCCGGGATCGCGTCGCTCGTTCCGGAGATCACGCAGCCGCGCGTCGCGTCAACGGTCCACCCCTTGCCGATCAACCCCGTCGCCGTCCGGTGCATGAACCGGGTGTCCAGGGTCGACAGCGAGTTATCCAAGAGCTTGCCCTGCCACACCTCGTACTCCATGAACGGCGCGTTGGCCTCGGTCATCGGTTGGGGGACGCCGGTGGCGATCGATCGGAAGTAGGCGGCCGCATCGGGATACAGCCGGACCGCGATCCCGATCTGTGGCCGCAGCGTCGTCAGCTTGACGAAACCCTCCCAGGGCTGCGCGAGCGGGTTCTCGCCCGGCGGGGTGTGCTGTCCGAGGACGACGGGGCCATCGAAGAGCACGCGGTTCCCGCGATGGATCTGCACGATCGGCGCCCAGCCGAAGCCGAACTGGTAGATGCGGACGCCGTTGAACACCGCCGGATGGTTGATGCGAACGTCCGTCTGTTCGGAGGTCCCGTCTGGGGCGGTGAGGGTGAGCTCTGAGCTGAAGTCCATCGGGATGCCGGTGGTGCGGAACGGGTCCTTGAAGTCCTCGAGCTGGATCCCGGTTCCCGAGAAGTTGCCGGTGAAGAACCGTCCCGTCCGCAGGTCGCCGTCATAGTTGAAGCGCGCGTCGGTCCAGCCGTAGCCCTCCACGATCGTCGCGTGCCCGACGTAGCCGGTGCCCTTCCCGACGATCACGGCGATCAGCAGCAGCAAGAACGCCCAGTGGAACGCAAGGCTCCCGATCTCACGCAGCGCCCCCTTCTCGGCCGCGACCGAGCCGGCCGTCTCGTCGAGCTCAACCCGATAGTGCTTGCGCCGCAAAGCGGCTGCCGCTCCCCTGGCGGCCGCGTCGGGGGCGAGGGCGACCGTCCGCTCGGCGAAGGATGGGAAGGCGTCGAGCTCGCGGGCGTGGATCGGCCGCGCGCGGGCGGTGCGGATCATCGCTCGCGACCGCGGGATCAGACACGCGACGAGCGACACGAACAGCAGCGTCGTGATCAGCGCGAACCACCACGACCCGAACACGTCGAAGAACCCGGCCGCCTGGAAGAACTTGGCCCAGAAGGGATGGTCGACCTGATACGCGGCGACGCGTTGCGGGCTGTTGGGGATCTGCGGGATCAGCGACCCGACGACGGCCCCTGCGGCGAGCATCAGCAACAAGATGATCGCCGTCCGCATCGAGCGGAGGGTTCGCCACACGAGCGCGACCGACCGCCGGAGCGAAGAGGGGACGGAGGCGACGGGGCCGGACATCGCTGTTCCGATGCTACCTGCGGCGGTTCGCGATGAAAGCCGAGGTCACAGCAGCGGCCCGTACTTGATCAGCGGCGCGAGCCGCCGGGTGAACTCGCCGGTCGCCACCAACACGCCGACCACGACGAGGATCGAGCCCGACACGACGGCGATCGCTCGGTAGTGGCGCTGGACCCAGCGTGCCGAGCCGGTCAGCCACTCGACCCCCAGGCCGAGGGCGATGAACGGGATCCCGAGCCCGAGGGAGTAACACAGCAACAAGAACGCCCCCCATGCCGAGCTCCCGACGAGAGCGAGGCCGATGATCGCCCCCAAGATCGGCCCGACGCACGGCGTCCATCCGGCCGCGAAGGCCATCCCGAGCGGGAATGCACCCGCTGTTCCCGGCCTCACCCGCTCGAGGAAGGGGCGCCGCTCGGCGTACAGACGGATCGAGCCCCGGCCGAGCGCGTACCCGATCAGCAAGACACCCAGAAGGACGATCACGACCCCCGCGATGACCTGCCCACGCCGGTCCTTCACCAGGTGGACGAACGTCGACGCGAACGCGCCGTACAGCGTGAACATGACGCTGAACCCCGCCACGAACAGCAGCATCGGCGCGAGCCGGTGCCATCGGCCGCGCCCCTCGTCGGTCACGGCCTCCCCCGTCACGAACGACAGGTAGCCCGGCACCAGGGGAAGGACGCACGGGCTCGCGAACGAAACGAACCCCGCCACCAGGGCGACCAACGGCGCCCACAGATGCGTCACCGTGTGGCCGGCGTCGGCGATCATCGGGGGGGCATCCGGGTGCTCACGGCACCGGTCAGTCTATGGTCGGCCGCACGGTCGGCCGGCCCGGCGAGGTCCCCTCACGTGCAGCGTTTGTGACTCGGGGCCGCCGGCGGCCATCATGTCGGTACCGACCGTGGTTCGGACCCTCGACCTACGGACGACGAACAGGCGGAATCGCTATGATTCCGCCGCCAACCGAACGGACGAGCATGGGTCAGATCGACGTCACCTCGAAGTCGCGGACGAAGCAGCGAGCGGGCGGCGTCAAGGCACGCATCGAGACCTTCCTTCGCGCGTTCGAATGGTCCTGGACCGCCGCGGTCACCTTCGCGCTGGTCCTCACGTTCTTCCTGCTGATCGCGACCTCGATCATGCCGTCGTTCTGGATGTACTACGCCGAGCAGAAGATCGGCTGGGCGGGCCCGACCGACGTCGAGGCGTTCCTGCGGACGCCCTTCGGCACGGGCATCACGGACCCGCTGTCCCCGCAGGGCTACCTCATGGTTCGCGACGCGATCGCGATGGGCCTGACCACGTTGCCGTTCGTGCTCGTCCTCGTCGTGTCCGCGGCGCTGCAGAACTGGCGTAAGAAGCTTCGCGGCGGCCAGTCCGCCGCCCGTCCGTCCGGTGGGTACCGCTAGATGCCGTTCAACAAGACCGAAGTCGACATCCACGACGACTACACCGCGGAGGCGGTCGACGCCGCCTGGCTCGCCCAGGGCGTGAAGTCGCCCAAGCACCTGATGCTCGACCCCGACAACTGCATCCTGTGCCGCGCCTGCGAGGACGTCTGCCCCTGGAACTGCATCTGGATGATGTCCAACGAAATCGTCCAGGAGACCGACGAGGAGTCGCTCGCCGCCGAGATCCGCTCCTCGCCGACGGTGGTGTTCGTCGTCGACGACAACGCCTGCACGCGTTGCTCAGTGTGCGTCGACCGATGCCCCACCGACACCCTGTACTATGCGCGACTGCCCGAGGGCTCCGGCGGTCGGCGCGCGCTCGCGGATGTTCCACTGGACCAAGCTGATTCGGCATAGGGCAAGGGACGGGAGAGGAACCAGGGAGTGGCGATCAAGCCCCCGAACCTGCGGGAATCCGAGGTCTGGAAGTCGATCTTCCGGCCCGGCTCGATCTATCGGAAGGGCTACAAGGACACATCGCGCGACCGCGCGCTCGCGACGATGAACAACGTGCTGTGGCACCTGCACCCCACCAAGGTGAAGCGCCACGGTTTGAAGCTGACCTACACGTTCTGTCTCGGCGGGCTGTCGTTCTTCCTGTTCGTGCTGCTGACGCTGACCGGCATCTTCCTGATGTTCTTCTACCGGCCGATGGCCGACATCGGCGGCGCCCAGGCATACACCGACATGCAGACGATCCGGACGTCGGTCTTCTTCGGCGACCTCATGCGCAACCTTCATCGATGGGGCGCACACCTGATGGTGCTGTCGGTGACGCTGCACATGGCGCGGGTCTTCTACACCGGCGCCTACAAGCCGCCCCGCGAGTTCAACTGGGTGGTCGGCGTCGTACTGCTGTTCCTCACGCTGGGGCTGTCGTTCACCGGCTACCTGCTCCCGTGGGACCAGCTGGCGATCTGGGCGGTCACCGTGGGCACGTCGCTCGCCGGCTACTCTCCGTTCATCGCGAAGCAGGCGAACTTCTTGCTCCTCGGCGGCGCGATCGTGTCGCCCAACACGTTGCTGCGCTGGTACGTGCTGCACGTGCTCGCGCTGCCGTTCGTGCTCGTGCTGTTCCTCGCGGTCCACTTCTGGCGGATCCGTAAGGACGGCGGGATCTCGGGGCCGCTCTAGATGACTTGGGAAGAGACCAACAAGGACATGGGCGCCTACCAACAGGCGCTCGACGCACAGTCGTCCTCGGGCGTCGATAGCCGCGTCGCCGAGGGTCGCGCGCGGCGCGCCGCGGTGCGTGCCTACCGCAACGAGCACCCCGACGAGGACGCCGCCCACGCCGCCGAAGCTCGGACCGCTGCGCCTGCCGGCGGTGCCCCCGCGGCAACGGCGACCGCCGCCGCCGCGCCCG
>C688J18823_10000310_pt1 | contig 28068 bp, 37 predicted proteins | sample HopSoiMetagenom1_FD_18823 | JGI IMG/M metagenome (IMG submission 18823) | reverse complement strand
CAACGCCGTAAAGATTCGCGGCAAGGACGTGCTGCCGCTCGCCGGCGAATACACCGGCGAGGTCGTGCTCACCGGTATCTCGAAGTTCCTCGGCCGCGACGCCGCGGTGGCGCCGATTCGATCGCTGAAGGAGAAGGCGGCCCAATTGCTGGGCGGGCTACCCGCGCGGCCACCCGGCTTCTGCGTCGGCTGCCCGGAGCGGCCGGTGTTCTCGGCGATGAAGCTCCTGGAAAAGGAGAGCGGCAAGTTCCACGTTTCGGCCGACATCGGCTGCCATCTCTTCTCGACCCTGCCGCCCTTCAACATCGGCAACACCGTCCTCGGCTATGGCCTCGGGCTCGCGTCGAACTCGGCGGTGCACCCGGCGATGGCGAGGAAGAGCGTCACCATCATGGGCGACGGCGGCTTCTGGCATAACGGCCTCACCACGGGCATCGCCAACAGCGTGTTCAACAAGAACGACGGCATCCTGGTGATCATGAAGAACGGCTACAGCTCGGCCACCGGGACGCAGGAGCTGCCCTCCAGCCCGCAGCACAGCGACGTGAAGGAAGACATCAGCATGGAGCGGGCGCTCGAAGGCATCGGCGTGCCGTGGATGAAGACCGTGCACAACTATCACGTCGGCGAGGTGGCGAAGACCATCCGCGAGGCGATGGACGCGCCCGAGAAGGGCCTGAAAGTGATCATCGCCGAGGGCGAGTGCCAGCTCGAGCGGCAACGCAAGCTCCGTCCCGTGGTCGCCGAAAAAATGAAGCGCGGCGAGCGCCACGTGCGCGTGAAGTACGGCGTCGACGAGGACACGTGCACGGGTGACCACTCGTGCATCCGCCTCTCCGGCTGCCCGACGCTCACCATCAAGGACAACCCCGACCCGCTGCGCACGGACCCGGTGGCGACCGTCATCGACGGCTGCGTCGGCTGCGGGCTGTGCGGGGAGAACGCGCACGCCGCGGTGCTGTGCCCGTCGTTCTACCGCGCCGAAGTCATCCAGAACCCCACGTGGTGGGACAGGTTATGGAACGCCAGTTCACTAAGGAAATAGAGTCCCTTCGCCTCGGCGACGGTGAGACCTTCCACGGCGAGGGCATCCTCGCCGTGACGAAGGCGCTGCTGCAATCCGGCGTCTCGTACGTCGGCGGCTACCAGGGCGCGCCGGTCTCGCATCTGCTCGACGTGATGGTGCAGGCGAAGGACTACCTCGACCAGCTCGGCGTGCACGTCGAAGCGTGCACCAACGAAGCATCGGCGGCCGCCATGCTCGGAGCGTCGATCAACTATCCGGCGCGCGGCGCGGTGACCTGGAAGTCGATCGTTGGCACCAACGTCGCCGCCGATGCGCTTTCATACCTGGCCAGCGCCGGCGTGATGGGCGGCACGCTCATCGTGCTCGGCGAGGACTACGGCGAAGGCGGCGTGGTGGCGCAGGAGCGCAGCCACGCCTATGCGCTGAAATCGCTCATCTGGCTGCTCGATCCGCGGCCCAGCCTGCCCAAGATCGTCGAGATGGTGGAGAAAGGCTTCGAGCTCTCCGAGACCTCCAACACGCCGGTGATGATGGAGCTGCGGATTCGGGCGTGCCATGTGCGCGGTTCCTTCGTAACCAAGAAAAACCAGGCGCCGGCCGTGTCCACCCGCCACAAGCTCGACGGCCCGCCGAAGGAATTCATCTACGACCGTCTCGCGCACCCGCCGGCGATCTTCCGGCAGGAGAAGCTCAAGTCCGACGTGCGCCTGCCCGCGGCGCGGCGCTTCATTGCCGAGCATCGGCTCAATGAAGTTTTTGATGGTGAAGAAAAAGCACTCGGCATCATCGTCCAGGGCGGCCTCTACAACGGCCTGTTGCTCGCACTGAAGACGCTGGGGCTCGCCGACGCCTTCGGCACGAGCCGCATTCCGATCCTGGCGCTGAACGTGGTCTACCCGCTCGTGCCGGAAGAGATCAATGGGTTCTGCGCGGATAAGAAGGCCGTGCTGGTGCTCGAGGAAGGCCAGCCGGAATTCATCGAGCAGGAAGTGGCGACGTTCCTCCGCCGCGCCGACGTGCAGGCCAAGTTGCATGGAAAAGACATGATGCACATGGCGGGCGATTACAACGTCGAGTCGCTGGTCCACGGCCTGACGAAGTTCGTCGCGCAGCACGCCCCTCACCTGGATATCTCGGGCGGCGCGACCTGGTTGCAACATGCCTCGCAAACGAAAAGCAAAGCGGCGGAGCTGCTCGGCGCCCTGCCCGCGCGTCCACCGGGCTTCTGCATCGGCTGCCCGGAACGCCCGGTGTTTTCGGCGATGAAGCTGGTCGCGCAGGACATCGGACGGCCGCACGTGTCGATGGACGTCGGCTGCCATTGCTTCGGCTCGTTCGAGCCGTTCTCCCAGGGAAATACGCTGCTCGGCTACGGCATGAGCCTCGCTTCGGCGGCCGGCGTGTCGCCGATGTCGTCGCGCCGCCCGGTGGCGATCATGGGCGACGGCGGCTTCTGGCATAACGGGCTCCTTTCCGGCGTCGCCTCCAACCTGCTGAACAAGGGCGACGGCGTTCTCGTCATCATGAAGAACGGCTACGCGTCGGCGACCGGCACGCAGGAGCTGCTGTCCTCGCCGCCGGAGGACGCGCGCATGATCGCCGTCGGCCAGAGTGCGGCGGACGCGGACCGCACGATCGAGGACACGCTCACCGGGCTCGGCGTGAAATGGCTGCGCACGGTGAACAACTACAAGGTCGGCGAAGTCTCCAAGGTCTACAAGGAAGCGATGCAGACCGATTACCGGGGGCTGAAGGTGATCATCGCCGAGGGCGAGTGCCAGCTCGAGCGGCAGCGACGCCTGAAGCCCCAAGTCGCGCAAAAGCTCGCGAAGGGCGAGCGCAACGTGCGCGTGAAGTATGGCGTCGACGAGGACACCTGCACCGGCGACCACTCGTGCATCCGGCTCTCTGGCTGCCCTACGCTCACCGTGAAAGACAATCCCGACCCGCTGCGCCAGGATCCCGTCGCCACCGTCATCGACGGCTGCGTCGGCTGCGGCCTGTGCGGCGAGAACGCGCACGCGGCGGTGCTGTGCCCTTCCTTCTATCGCGCCGAAGTGATCCAGAACCCGAATGCGTGGGACCGACTGAAAGCCAAGCTATGAATCTTCCCGCGACGTTGCCCGACCGGCCCATAACCATCCTCATCGCCGCCCTCGGCGGCGAAGGCGGCGGCGTGATGGCCGACTGGCTGATGGAAGCCGCCACCGCGAGCGACCTGCCGGCGCAGGCGACCTCTATCCCGGGGGTCGCGCAAAGGACCGGCGCGACGACTTACTACCTGGAAATCTATCCGATGCGCCGCGCGGACCTCGGCGGGCGCGAGCCGGTGATGTCGCTCACGCCGAGCCCGGGCAACGTGGATGTGATGGTGGCCTCCGAGCTGATCGAGGCCGGCCGCGCGATGACCAATGGCTTCGTCAGCCCCGAGCGCACGACATTGATCGCATCCACGCACCGCATCTACGCCACCGTGGAAAAGATGCAGATGGCCGACGGGCGCTTCGAGGACGACAAGGTGCTGGAAGCGGGCAAGCAGCTCGCCAAGCGCGCCGTGATGTTCGACATGCGCAAGCTCGCGCAGGAGAGCGGCACGGTGATCAACGCCGTGCTCTTCGGCGCGATGGCGGGAAGCGGCGTGCTGCCGCTCAGGCGCGAGGCGTGCGAGGCGGCGATCAAGAAGGGCGGCCGCGGCGCGGAGGCAAGCCTGCGCGGCTTCACGGCTGGCTACGAGATCGCCCTAGGAGAGCGCCAGGCTCCGGGCGTGGCGGCGAAGCCGAAGCGCGCCACCGAGCTCGCGGAAATCATCCAGCTCGCCGAACCGAGGCTGCGCGACTACCAGGGTGAGCGCTACGTGGAGCTCTATCGCAAGCGCCTGGAGCCCTTTCTGAAGGCCGAGCCGAGGGTCGCGGCGACCGTGGCCCGCCATCTCGCGACCTGGATGACCTACGAGGACATCGTCCGGGTTGCCGACCTGAAGACGCGCCGCTCCCGATTCGAAAGAGTCCGCCAAGAGGGGTGGGCGCGAAGGCCGACGAGCCGGTGGTCGTAATCGACTTCCTGAAGCCGGGAGTGGAGGAGTTCGCCTCCGTGATGCCGCACTTCGCAGGCAAACGGCTGATGGCCTGGGCGGAGAAGCGCGGCAAGCTCGACGCCTACAACGTCGGCATGCATATCAAGACCTCCGGCTTCTTCGGCTACCTCCTCGTGCGCTCGCTCGCCTGGCTGCGCCCGCTGCGGCCGATGAGCTACCGCTACGTCGAGGAGCAGGCGCTCATCGAGCGCTGGCTCGGCATGGTCGCCGAAGCGGCGCAGCGCGATGCGGGCCTCGCTTACGAGGTGGCAGAGTGCGCGCGCCTCATCAAGGGCTACGGCGAGACGCACCGGCGCGGCAAGGGCAACTTCCTCGCTATCGCCGACGCGTTGATCGAGAACCCCGCGACAGCCGAGGCACGCGAGCAGGCGCAGGCGATCCGCAAGGCGCGCGACGCGGCGCTCGCCGACCCGGAAGGCAAGGCGCTCGGTACCACGCTCGGCAAGCCCGTGGTCTGGATGAAGCCCGTAAAATCCGCTTGAAAGGACCCTCCACCATGGCCAGCGTCCCCGAGACGAAACCCAGCACTGCACGGCAGGAGCTCTACAAGCGGATGGACCGGCACAACACCGCGCCCCTCTGGGAGGTGCTGCATGCGCTGATCCCGAACGAGCCGGCGACGCGCTGCAAGCCCTACCTCTGGAAGTACAAGGACGTGCGGCCGTACATCACCGAGGCGGGCAAGCTGATTACCGCCAAGGAAGCGATCCGCCGCGTGCTGGTCCTCGAGAACCCGGGCATGCGCGGCGAGTCGTGCATCACGCAGAGCCTTTACGCCGGCCTGCAGCTCATCCTGCCGGGCGAGATCGCGCCCTCGCACCGCCACACCCAGTCGGCGCTGCGCTTCATCGTTGAGGGCTCGGGCGCCTATACGGCGGTCGACGGCGAGCGCACCACGATGCTTCCGGGCGATTTCATCATCACGCCGTCGTGGACCTTCCACGATCACGGCAACCCCGGCAACGAGCCGGTGGTATGGATGGACGGGCTCGACGTAAGAATAGTGGAGCTCTTCGCGGCGCAGTTCCACGAGGTGTACGAGGAGGAGATCCAGCCGGTGGTGCGCAGCGAAGGCGCGGCGACCGCGCGCTTCGGCAACGGCCTCGCGCCCCTGAATGCGGTCTCGCCCTTCGGCAAGACGACGCCGATCTTCAATTACCCGTATGCCCGCAGCCGCGAATCGCTGGAACTCCTGTCGAAGGACCAGGATCCGGATCCGTACCACGGTCACAAGATGACCTTCATCAACCCGCTCACCGGCGGGCATGCGATGCCGACCATCGCCGCGTTCATCCAGCTCCTGCCGGCCGGCTTCCAGTCGCACGCCAGCCGCTCGACCGACGGCACGATCTACTCGGTGGTCGAAGGCGGCGGGCGCGTCACCATCGCAAATGAAAGCTTCGCGTTCGAACCGCGCGACACGTTCGTGGTGCCGTCCTGGATGCCGGTGAAGTTCGAGGCGGCGAGCGAGACGGTGCTTTTTTCGTTCTCGGATCGCCCCGGGCAGGAAGCGATGGGCCTGTGGCGGGAGAAAAAAGGCTGATGAACGCACCCATGGACGCGCTCGTCCTCAGCAAGCTCTACAACAACCGGGAGCTCGTGCCCGACCACGCGCAGTATTTCGCGCGCTGGGCCGAGGGCTCGCAGAAGGCGCGCTCGACCATGACGAGCCACCTGGACCTGCGCTACGGCGACATGCCGGGCGAGACGATCGACCTCTTCCCGGCGCGGCGCGGCGACGGCAGCTGCCTCATGTTCATCCACGGCGGCTACTGGCGCTCGCTCGACAAGCGCGACTTCTCGTTCCTCGCACCGACCTTCGTGAGCGGCGGCATCTCGCTCGCGGTGGTGAACTACGACCTCTGCCCGAAGGTGTCGATGGAGGAGATCGTGCGCCAGATGCTGCGCGCGAGCCGCTGGCTATGGCTGCATGCCGAGGAATACGGCATGGACCAGGACCGGCTTTACGTGAGCGGCCATTCGGCGGGCGGACACCTCACGGCGATGCTGATGACCGCTCTCTTTCCCGTGTTCGATTCGCGCCTGCCGAAGGACCTGTGGAAAGGCGGGCTCGCCATCAGCGGCGTCTACGACCTGCGGCCCATCGTGAACGTCGACTGGCTGAACGTGGACCTGCGGCTCGATGACGACGCGGCGCTGCGCCTGTCGCCGGTATTCGTGCCGCCGGCGACCCGCGCACCGGTGATGACGGCGGTCGGCGGCGCCGAATCGAGCGAGTTCCTGCGGCAAAACGCGCTCATTGGTGAGCGCTGGAAAGGCGCCTTCGCCGGCGACGTGACCGTGAAAGGCGCCAACCATTTCTCCGTGATGGATGCGATGGCGTCGGAAAAAGGCGAGCTCTATCAAGGCGTGCGCAAACTGATGAAGCTCGATAAATGAACGAATTTCTGCAGCCGGCCCGCTTCGTCGACAGCGACCATCCGAAAATCGTCGACTTCGCGCGCCAGCACGCCGTGGGAAGCGACGATCGCGAAAAGGCCGTTTCGCTCTACTACGCGGTGCGCGACGCAGTGCGCTACAACCCGTTCCAGAACTTCACGCTGGACGAAGCGTATCGCGGCTCGGCTTGCCTCGAGCGCAGCGAGGGTTGGTGCGTGCCGAAGGCGGCGCTCCTCGCCGCGTGCGCGCGAGCGGCTGGCATTCCGGCGCGCGTCGGCTATGCCGACGTAAAGAACCACCTCACCACGCCGGCGCTGACGGCGAAGATGGGCACCGATCTCTTCGTCTTCCACGGCTACACAGACCTGTTCCTCGCCGGCAAGTGGATCAAGGCCACGCCGGCATTCAACCTTGCGATGTGCAAGCGCTTCCGCGTGAAGCCGCTCGAGTTCGACGGCCGCGAAGACTCGATCTTCCATCCGTTCGACCAGGACAACCGCCGTCACATGGAGTACCTCAACTTCCGCGGCACCTACGCGGACGTGCCGGCCGACGAGATCCGCCGTGTTTTCGCCGAGACCTACCCGCGTTACTTCAACCTCGGCCCCGACGCCCGCAAGGAAAGCTTCGAGCCCGCCTGAGATGCGGGCCCTGCTCGAAGCCAGTTTCCGCGCCGCCGTAGCGGCTGCCGATCCACAGACGATCCTGGCGGCCCATCTGCCGCCGCAACCGAAAGGAATGACGTTCGTCGCCGCCGCAGGCAAGGCCGCGGCATCCATGGCGGCGGCGGTCGAGGCGGCCTGGCGGGGGCCGCTCGACGGCATCGCCATCACACGCTACGGCCATGGCCTGCCTACCCAGCGCATCCGCGTCGTCGAAGCGGGCCACCCGGTGCCGGATGAAGCCGGAGAGCGGGCGGCGCGCGAAATCCTCGAGAAGGTGAAGGTGCTCGGGCCTAACGATCTCCTTCTTGCACTGCTCTCCGGCGGTGGCTCAAGCCTGCTCTCGCTACCGGCTGCCGATGTGCCGATGGCCGATCTCAAGTCCGTGACCCGGCAGTTGCTGAAGAGCGGTGCCGCCATCCAGGAGATCAACACGGTAAGGAAGCACCTCTCGGCGATCCACGGCGGTCGCCTGGCCGCTGCGTCGCGTGCCCCGGTCGTCGCGCTCATCATCTCGGACGTTACGGGCGATGATCCGACGCATATCGCCTCGGGCCCGTGCGCACCCGATCCGACCACGTATGCCGACGCGCGCGAGGTGCTCCAGCGTTACCGCGTCGCACCGCCTGATTCGGTCCGGTACAGGCTGGGCCACGCGCAGGACGAGACGCCTAAGCCGGGCGACCCCGTCTTTGCGCACGTGCAGAACAAGGTGATTGCCACGGCGCATCGGTCGCTGGAAGCGGCGGCGCAGGTTTTCCAGGAGGCCGGCGTACGGCCCGTAATCCTGGGCGACACGGTGACCGGGGAGGCCGCGGAGGTGGCGAAAGTCATGGCCGCGCTGGTCCATGAGATTCGCAGCCGCGGCGCGCCGTGGAAGCCGCCGGTCGCACTCATCTCGGGCGGCGAGTGCACGGTGACCATTACGGGCGACGAAGGCCGCGGCGGGCGATGTGCCGAATTCCTGCTCTCGCTTGGCATCGAAACGGACGGCGTGTGGGCCATCGCCTGCGATACCGACGGCATCGACGGCTCGGAGGACAACGCCGGCGCAATCCTAACCCCCGACAGCACGCGGCGCGGGCGCGATGCGAAGGCGATGCTATCAAGGCACGACAGCTATGGGTTCTTCGCCGCGGTCGGCGACTTGATCGTCACCGGGCCGACGCGCACCAACGTCAACGATTACCGCGCGATCCTGGTGACCTAGAGCTTCTGCTGCGCGAGCCGCACGCCGGTCGTCGGGCTCATCACCAGGAAGCCGGCGTCCACGGGGAGCGCGACCCCGGTGATCCAGCGCGATTCATCGCTCGCGAGGAATACGGCGGCCCACGCCACGTCCCAGCCGGTGCCCTCGGTGCCGAGCGCGCCCGCCTCGCGCCGTTTGGCGCGGATCGCCTCATCCATGCGCGGCGCGGTCATCGGGCCGTAGATCAGACCCGGCAGGATGCAGTTCACGCGGATGCCGTCGCGGCCATGATCGCCTGCCATCGACCGCGTGAGGCCCACGATGGCGGCCTTGGAGGTCGTATAGGGCGTGCTCTGGTTCGCGCGCAGCCCGGCGACCGACGAGATGTTGATGATCGAGCCGCCGCCGGCGCGCTGCATGTGCGGAATCGCGTATTTCGAGGCGAGGACGATGCTCTTCACATTCACCGCCATTACGCGGTCCCACTGCTCCTCGGTCACTTCGAGCACGTCGGCGCGCACCGAGATGCCGACGTTGTTGTCGAGGATGTCGAGGCGTCCGTAACGCTCGACCGCGGCCTCGACCATCGCCTGGCAGTGGGACGCCTTGGAAACATCGGCCTGGAAGCCAGAGGCGCTCCCGCCCTCGTGGGCGATCAATTCGACCGTCGCCTGCGCGCGCTCCGCGACGGCATCGACGCACAACACGTTGGCGCCTTCGCGAGCGAAGAGGATCGCGGTTGCCTGCCCATTGCCGATGACGGCGCCGCTCGCGCCGGCGCCGGCCACGATCGCGACCTTGCCCTTCAATCGCTCGCTCACACGGCCATATTGCCTGAAGCGCTACCGCCGAAGCGACCCTAGTAAGCGCCTTCCGGCCGCAGGTACCACTTGAACTCGACCACGTTCCCTGAAGGGTCCGCCACCATGAGCGTGTGATGCTCGTTGGGCGTGTTCGCAAAGCGAACGGTGGGAGGCGCGACAAACTTGACGCCGCGGTTCACCAGATGGTCCCGCATGCGGCTGAAGTCCTCCTTGCGTAGGAGCGTCAGACCGTGATGCCGCGGATAGGCGCGCGGATCGGCTGCGACGGCACGCCGTTCCAGGTGACAGACGAGCTGAAGGACGCCGCCGAAGCTGAAAGTGACGCGGTCCTTGAGCCTGCGCATCGGCTGCGCGCCGATGACATCGGCGTACCAGCGCGCCGCCTCGTCGAGGTCGCGGCACGGAACCGCCACATGGCCGATGTAGCGGCCCGTCGTAGCGGGGCTGTTGTCGAGCAGCGCCTCGGCCTGCGCGAGGCCGGGGTGGTTCATTCCACGTGGATGTGGGCGTCGCGGATCACTTCTGCCCAGCGGTGCAGCTCGCCCTTCACGACCTTGTCGAGCACTTCGGGCGTCGAGCCGACCGTGTCACCGCCCTGCTCGAGGAGCTTCGCCTTCACTTCCGGAAGCTCGATCACGCGCGCGATGGTCTTCTGCATCCGCGACACGATGGCGGCCGGGGTCTTCGCCGGCGCGAACATCGCGTACCAGGAATCGACCTCGTAGTCCGGCATCTTGAGCGCTTCGGCGACGGTCGGGATCTCCGGCGCGCCGGGGTTACGCCGCAGTGTCGTCACCGCCAGCGCACGCAGCTTGCCGGCGCGCACCTGCGCGATCGCCGCCGGCATGGAGACCATCAGCAGCGGCACCTGCCCACCCAGCGTGTCCGCCACCGCCGGCCCGCCGCCCTTGTAGGGGACGTGAATGATGTCTATTCCGGCGCGCAGCTTCAGCAGCTCGCCCGCAATGTGCGACGGGGTCCCGTTGCCAACCGAGGCGAAGGCCAGCTTGCCCGGCTGCATGCGGGCCATCTGGACCACATCATTCATGGTTTCGATCTTCGAGCCCGGATAGGCCAAGATCAGCTGCGGCACACTTACGATCAGGGTGACCGGCGTGAAGTCGCGCTCGATGTCGAAGCTGAGCTTGTAGAGAAGCGGGTTGATGGTGTGCGATGAGAGCGTGAAGAGGAAGGTGTAGCCGTCGGGCGCGGCCTTGGCGGCCTCCGCTGTGCCGAGCACGCCGCCCGCGCCGCCCCGGTTCTCGATCACGATCGACTGGCCGAGTGCCTCGGAGAGGCGCGGCTGCACGATGCGTGCGATCACGTCGGTGCCGCCGCCCGGCGGATACGGAACCACGAAACGAATCGGCTTGGCGGGCCATTCCTGTGCCGACGCGGCTAGCGCGAACAGGAGGCCGAAAAGCAAGGGGATGGTTTTTCTCATTGATGCTTCTCCTTTAGGCATTGCTGGCAGCCAGCGTCTCGATTTCGGACACCAGCGCGGTCTGCACCGAGCGGTGCTCGGTTTCGATTTTGGTGATGCAGCGGCGTACTTCCTCCGTCTCCGCCTTGCGGGCGAGCGATTCGGCCTCGGCGCAATAGCGCGACAGCACCGCGGCGCCCACGTTGGCGCTGCATGACTTGAGCGTGTGCGCGGAGCTCGCCATGCGCGCGCCGTCGCCCGCGCGCGCGGCTTCCTTCAGCTTCTGGATGAGCTCGGGCGATTCAGAGAGATACAACTTGATGACGCGCGTCAGCAGCTCGGGCTTGCCGTTGGTGCGCACTCGGGCGAGCTCGTCGAGAATCGCGCGGTCCAGCACCTCGGCCGCCTTGGCGGTGGCCTGCGCGGCGAGCGCCGCGGCCTGCGTGGCGCCGCTGGTGCCCTGTGCCATCCAGCGCGCCAGCAGCTCCTGCAGCGCAAGCATGTTGAAAGGCTTACTGAGATGGTCGTCCATTCCGGCTTCCAGGCATTCCTCGCGGTCCCGCGCCATAGCGTTGGCGGTGAGCGCGATGATCGGGATGCGACGCGAGTTCGCGGCGTGCTCGCGAAGGCGAATGGCCCGCGTCGCCTCGAACCCGTCCATCTCCGGCATGTGGCAATCCATCAGGATCAGGTCGAAGCCACCCTCGGCATGCGCCTCCAGCGCCTCCCGGCCGTTGTTGACGACGGTGACGTTGTAGCCCGAGATCTGCAGGATGCCGAGCGCCACCTGCTGGTTGATGACGTTGTCCTCGACGAGGAGGATGTTGCCGCGCACCGTGGCCGGCGCCTCGGCTGCCGGGCGGGGCGCCGGTTGCGTCGCGAGCGCCTCCTGCGGGCGGCCGGCCATCACGTTGACCAGCGATTCGTAGAGCACCGTTTGCCGCACCGGCTTCACAAGGCAGGCGTTGAAGCCCGCGTCCTGTGCCGTGCGCAGGTCGGCGTGGCGCCGCGTCATCATCACCAGGCGTACGTTGGCGACCTCGGTGCGCGCCCGGATGCTGCGCGCGAGCTCCAGCGCCTCCATTCCGGGCAGGCCGAGATCGATCACCGCCATGTCGAAGGGCACGCTGCGCGCCGCGGCCTCGGTGAGGAGTTCGAGCGCCTGCTTCGGCGTCTCCGCGATGCGGATGCTCATCTGCCAGTTGCTGAGCTGGCCATGGAGAATGCCGCGATGCGTCGCGCTCGATTCAACGACCAGCGCACGCACACCGGTGAGGAGCCCGATCTTCGCGCCGCGCGGTTCCTGCGCCGGCACCGCCTGCTTCTCGAACGTGACCGTGAACCAGAAGGTCGAGCCGACGCCGAGCTCGGACTTGACGTGGATGGTGCCGCCCATCATCTCCACCAGCTGCTTGCTGATCGCCAGGCCGAGGCCGGAACCGCCATGCTTGCGCGTCGTCGAGCCGTCGGCCTGCGAGAACTCCTCGAAGATCCGCGACTGCGCGGCCAGGCTGATGCCGACGCCGGTGTCGGCCACCTCGAAACGCATGGTGACGTCGCGCGCGGTGTCCGCCACGCTCTCGACGCGCACGACGACCGAGCCGTGCTCGGTGAACTTGATGGCGTTGCCGAGGAGGTTGGTTAGGATCTGCCCGACGCGCAGCGGATCGCCCTTCAGATGCGTGGCGAGTCCCGGCGGGATGCTGCAGGCGAGCTCAAGGCCCTTGCCATGTGCGCGCTCGGCGAGCAGCTCGACGATGTCCTCGATGATGCGACGCAGATCCATGTCCACGCGCTCGAGCTCGAGCTTGCCGGCCTCGATCTTCGAGAAGTCGAGCAGGTCGTTGATGATGCTGAGGAGGTTGCGGCCCGAGCGCTGCACGGTTTCCGCATACTTGCGTTGGGTGGCGCTCAACCCGGTCTCCAGCAAGAGCTCGGTCATGCCGAGCACGCCGTTCATCGGCGTGCGGATTTCATGGCTCATGCGGGCGAGGAACGAGCTCTTCGCGTGGTTGGCCGCTTCGGCTGCCTCACGCGCAAGGCGCAGGGCTTCCTCGCTGCGCTTGTGCTGGGTTACGTCGCGCGCGACGGCGATGCGGCCAATGCAGCGGTTGCCGTCGTCGAGCAGGGGCGCCACGGCCACCTGGATGTCGAGCGGCGTGCCGGCACGTGTCGTGGCGCGTGCATCGTAGGAGAACTTCTCGCCGGCGATCAGGCGGCGCATGCGCCCCTCCTCCTCGATCGCCGTGGAATCGGAGAGCTTGAGCGAGCGGCCAATCGCTTCGGCCGGCTCGTAGCCGAACATGGTGGCGGCGCCGGAGTTCCAAGTAGTAATGACGCCGCCGAGGTCGGTGGTCCAGATCGCTTCACTCGACTGCTCGACGATCGTGGCGAGCAGCTTGTTCTTGGATTCGCTTTTGCCCAGAGAGGCGATCAGGTTCTCGATGTTGTTCGCCATGTTGTTGAACGCCTCGGCCGCGAGGCCGACCTCGGGTGCGCCTTCGGCCTCGATTCGCACGGCGTGGTCGCCCTGACTGAACCGGTTCGCGCCCTCGGCGAGCATGCGCAGGGTGCCGAGGTTGCCGCGGAAGATGAGCCAGATGAACTGCAGCATCAGGAACAGCGTCACCGCCACGATCTGCAGCTGCTTCACGAACTGGTACCAGAGCCGGTTGGTGGCCTTGACCGGCGTCATATTGGCGCTGAGCGTGCCGTAGCCCACGCCGCCCGCCGTCACCTCCACGCTGTGCGCCTCGTGCTCGATGGCCGCGACGCGCGCGAACCACGTCGGCGCGTCGAGCTTGTCCGGCATGTCCTGCGCGACGATGCGCTTGCCGTCGCGGTCGGTCCAGGTGAAGCTGTCCACCTCTCCTTTCTTCACCTGCTGGTTAAGGAGCTGGCTGATGGCGGCGTAATCGCCCACCAACGCCTGGTCGGCGATGAGGGGTGCCAGGAAGGTCAGCGTTTCCTTCTGCACGACGAGGAGACGGGCCGAGTGCTCGCCGGCGCCCTCGGCGACGAGTAGTGCCGTCTGCACGCCGCCGCCGGCCACGATGGCGACGCCGACGGCCAGCATCAGGCGCGAAATCAGCCCGAGGTCCTTCCAGAACCGCAGCACACGCCTCATGCTTGCTGCCTCCCCTTTCCAGTCCCGCACCGGCGGGCCGTTACTTCACCTGCGTTGTCTTGTAGAACTTCCGGTAGTTGTCGTATTCGCGGTCGTCGGCAGCGACGAAGCCAAGGTCGCCGTTGCTTTTCAAGAGATCGGCACCAGCCTGCAGCACCTGGCGGCCTTCGGCATCCTTGGCCATGGCTACGAACGCGTCGCGAACGGCGGCGACCTTGACAGCCGGCATCCTCGGGTTGGCCATGATGCAAAGGTCCTGATAGATGTCCGAGGTCCACAGCGCGCGGTATTCGAAGCTCTCGCGCCGCCCATAGCGCGCCATGACCGAGCTATTCACGCCCGCGGCCGCCACCTTGCTGATGCGCAACTGCGCCGAGGAAGCTTCCTGGTTTCCGGTGAACACCACCTTGACGTTGACCTTGGCGCGCAGCAGGGCGTCCATCGGCAGCCAATAGCCGGTAAAGCCGTCGGGGGTGACGAAAGCCACCTCCTTGCCCTTCAGTTCCTGCAGCGACTGGATCGGCGAATCGACCGGCACCACGATTTGCGCACGGATTCCCGGGCCGGCCGGCCGCGCGATCACCTTCCAGCCGAGCCGGTCGCGATCCGGCGTGAAGAAGTGGTTGGTGTACTGGAAGTCGAAGCCACCGGCTTCCGCCACCGCGTTGCCATCCTTCGCGTTCTTGGCGAGCTTGAGCTCGAGCGGCACGCCGCTCTTCGCGCTCACGTACGTAAGGATCGGGTTCCAGTACTGCGCGGTCAGCGAGATGGTGCGCTGATGCAGCACATAGAACGAGTGCGGCTTCTGCGCCGCGGCCTGCGGCGCGTGTAGCGTGACGATCGCCGCGGCCAGGGTCGCGGCATACGTGATCAGTCTGGGCACCATGGCTCTCTCCTCTTTTAGGTAGCGACCTTCAGGAACAGCAGGCCGCCGCTCAGCACGAGCAGCGCGCCGACCACGCGCAACATGCCCTCGCTCGTGATGTCCAAGTGCACCTTGTTGCCCATGTAGAGGCCGGCGGCCATCGGCAGCAGGCCGAGCGCGTAGGCGATCTGCAGCTTCGGCTCAAAGAGCAGGCCGGCGATCAGGAAGAGTCCCAGTCGGAAGCCGCCATCGATCGCGATCAGCCACGAGAAGGTGGCGCGCACTTCGCTCTTGTCGTGCAGACGGCGGGTGAGATAGATGATGTACGGCGGCGAGCCGACGCCGAATAACGCTCCGGCGCCACCGCCCGCGAGCCCGGCCGGGATGGCCCAGGTGCGCGAGAGCACGCCCGCGGCCTGCATGCCAAAGATGTTGCGGAAGCCGAAGAACATGGTGAAGGCGCCGAGCGCGACCAGCACCGGCTGCGTCGGCAGGCTGATCAGCGCGAAGGCGCCGATGCAGGCGCCGATCATGCCGGCGGGCAGCAGGATCTTGATCTCGCTCCAGTTGGCCTTCTTGTTGTTGGTGCTGCCGAGGACCACGGACGCCGTGAAGTCGAGCGCCAGCACGAGCGGAATCGCGAAGTGCAACGGCTGCGAGAGCGCAAGCAGCGGCACGGAGATCAGACCCGAGCCGAAGCCGGTGATGCCGCGTATGAAGTACGCGCTCATCAGAATGCACAGCACAAGAACCATGTCGGCCACGATTGCTTTCCTCGCCTAGTCGTTTGTTGTAGGAACGGGCCGTAGTATCGCCGCGCGTTTGCATCGCTTACGGCAACTTGACGGAGTTTTTCCTCACCCTTAAGGTCTTTTGCGATCAAGGCCGCGGGCCTTTGTAAGATCGTTAATAAGTCACACCGCCGATCCCGGGAGAGAAACAAATGGCAGCTGTTCTAGAGCTTGAAGTGAGATCGCTGGGCCTCATCGGCGCCGAGGTGCGCGGCGTCGACCTCGCGCGCGTCACGAAGGCCCAGGTCGAAGCGATCAAGCGCGCGTGGTACCGCCACGATGTGCTGCTCTTTCGCGACCAGCACCTCAGCGACGATCACCTGCTCTCGTTCTCGCGGCACTTCGGCGCGCTCGATTCGCCGCCGAACCAGGGCGCCGGCCGCAAATCGCCGCCGGGGTACCCGGAGGTGTACATCGTCTCCAACGTGCTCGACGGCAAAGGCGAGCCGATCGGCGCGCTCGGCGACGGTGAGGCGGCCTGGCATACGGATATGAGCTACGCGCCGCAGCCGCCGGACGCGTCGATGCTTTATTCCCTCGAGATCCCACCACAAGGTGGCGACACCTGCTTCGCGAGCATGAAGGCCGCGTTCGCCCGCCTGCCTGACGCGCTACTGGAGCGAGTACGCAACCTGGATATCAAGCACGACGGCACGTACGACTCCGGTGGCTATGTGCGAAAGGGGTTAGCGCCATCGAACGACCCGCGCGCTTCCGTCGGCACCCCGCACCCCGTGGTGATCGAGCACCCCGTCTCTGGGGAGCAGTCGCTATACCTCGGGCGGCGCCGCAATGCCTACGTGATGGGGCTCGAGCTCGCCGAGTCGGAGCGGTTGCTGGATGAGCTCTGGTCCTACGTGGAGACCGCGGTATACCGGCACCAGTGGGCGCTGGGCGACGTCGTCCTCTGGGATAACCGCACGACCATGCACCGCCGCGACGCGTTCGACGCGCGCTCGCGCCGCGTGATGCACCGGACGCAGATTAAGGGGTCGTCGACGCCGCGGCGGGCGCGCGCTTAAGCGCGCTTCAGCGCGTCGAGAGAATCGGAGACAAGGGCGGCATTGCTGTCGAACGTGCGCTGGGCTTGGGCGTAGTCGCCCTCCTTCACGCAGCGCTCGATGCCGGCGAAGAGATCGCCGAGCGCCTGTGCGCCAAGCTGCCGACAGGATCCCTTGAGGGTATGCGCGGCGCGCACCGCGCCGAGCGTGTCGCCCCGTGCTACGCAGGTGGCGATGGCGTCGCGAAACTCGCCGAGGTTCTGCTCCAGCTTTTGCACGCAGGTCGCGAAGATGCCGTTCCGGCCGCTCGCCTGCTCGATGCGGCGGATTTCGGCGACCAGGCCCTGGTCGAGAATCACGGTTGTGGCGGTAGTGGCGGTTGTGGCGCTCATGGCTCGCTCCCCTGTCGATGGCCGCTATCGTGGCGGAAAACGCGCAGGGTGGAGCCCTTCTGACCATTTATTGCGCCGCTAGAAGAGCCGTGCGGCGTGGTCGTGAATTTTGCCCGGTCCGAGGATATGCAGAACGCGCTTGCCTCGGGCAGCGAGCCAGTCGGAGATATGCGAACGATGGCAGTCGGCGGGGTCGGCCTCGGCGCACATGATGCATATCGCCTGCGCGCGGGATGCCTCCACCAGCCCCTGCGCGGCCGCCGCAAAGAGCGCGCTGTCCATGTGCGCGGCGTATCCACCCTTGCGCATGCCGCCCAGGCCGCGGCCCTGCCAGTCGTAGCGGATAGCGTATTGCGACAGACTGTGCGCCAGGGGCTCGCGCGAAAACTGCGGATGGCGGCGCGAGAGCGGATACGCCCTCACATCGACCAGGAGCTCTATGCGCGCCGTCTGCAGCAGAGAAACGAAGGCCACGGAGCTGCGGGCGCCGTGGCCTATCGTGTAGATCAGAACGACCTCAGGAAGCGGCGGCTTCTTCCGTCTTCTTCGTCTTCTTCTTGGATCCCTTGGCTTCCTCGTCGCCGGCGGCGGCCGCAGTGTCCGGGCGGTCGAGCAGCGTGACGAGAGCGAGGGGGGCATTGTCGCCCTTGCGGAAACCCATCTTGAGGATGCGCAGGTAGCCGCCGTTACGCTTGGCGAAGCGCGGCCCCAGATCGTCGAAGAGCTTGGTGACGATACCGCGGTCACGCAGGCGGTCGAAGGCGAGGCGGCGGTTGGCGAGCGAAGGCTTCTTGCCGAGCGTGATCATCGGCTCGGCGACGCGGCGCAGCTCCTTCGCCTTCGGCAGCGTGGTCTTGATTTCCTCGTGGCGCAGGAGTGACACCGTCATATTTCGCAGCATGGCGAGCCGGTGGCTCGACGTGCGATTCAGCTTTCTGAGGCCGCTTCCGTGACGCATGGTGTTAGGTCCTGTGTTCCAAGCCCGCCGGGGGCCAGTTCTCGAGCTTCATGCCGAGCGTGAGGCCGCGCGACGCCAGCACTTCCTTGATCTCGTTGAGCGACTTGCGGCCGAGGTTGGGGGTCTTGAGGAGCTCGGTCTCGGTGCGCTGGATGAGGTCGCCGATGTAATAGATGTTCTCGGCCTTGAGGCAGTTCGCCGAACGCACGGTGAGCTCGAGGTCGTCCACCGGGCGCAGGAGGATCGGATCCACTGCGGGCGACTTCGGCTGCTCGGTCGGCAGCGACGTGCCTTCGAGCTGCGCAAAGACCGAGAGCTGGTCGACCAGCACGCGAGCCGCGTAGCGGATCGCCTCTTCCGGCTCGATGGCGCCGTTCGTCTCGATGTCCATGATCAGCTTGTCGAGGTCGGTGCGCTGCTCGACGCGCGCCGATTCCACCGCGTAGGAGACGCGGCGCACCGGGCTGAACGAGGCGTCGAGGATGATGCGGCCGATGCCCTTCGTTTCTTCCGGCAGGTAGCGCATGTTGCCCGGCACATAGCCGCGGCCCGATTCGACCTTGATCTGCATCTCGAGCTTGCCGCCCGAAGCGATGTGCGCGACGACGTGGTCCGGGTTCACGATCTCGACGTCGTGCGCCGGCTCGATGTCCGCCGCCGTGACAGGACCGTCGCCCTTCTTCTTCAGCGAAAGGATCGCCTCGCCGCGGTTATGCAGGCGAAACACCACGCCCTTAAGGTTGAGCAGGATGTCGACCACGTCCTCGCGGACGCCGTCGAGCGTCGAGTATTCGTGCACGACCCCGGCGATCTGCACCTCGGTCGGCGCGTAGCCCGGCATCGACGACAGCAGCACGCGGCGTAGCGCGTTGCCGAGCGTGTGGCCATAGCCGCGCTCGAACGGCTCCATCGTCACCCGGGCATGGTTGGGCGAGAGGTTCTGAACGTCGACGATGCGCGGCTTCAAGAATCCGGTTTGCGGCATTTTTTGGGTCCTGTGTACTGAACTACCGGTTACTTCGAGTAAAGCTCGATCACCAGGTGTTCGTTAATCGTGGATGAGAGGTCACCCCGCGCCGGCATCGTCTTAAACGTGCCCTTGAGCCCCTTGGAGTCGACCTCCAGCCATTCCGGGAAGCCGCGTCCTTCGGCCGCTTCGGCGGAGGCCTTAATGCGCAGCTGGTCCTTCGCCTTGGGCGCAACTTCGACGACGTCACCCGGTTGCAGGCGGTAAGACGGAATGTTGACGCGCTTGCCGTTCACCAGGATCGCGTTGTGGCGCACGACCTGACGGGCTTCGCTGCGCGAGGCGCCGAAGCCCATGCGGTAGGCGATATTGTCGAGGCGTGATTCAAGGAGCTGGAGCAACCGCTCGCCGGTCACGCCCTTTGCGCGCGCGGCGTCGGCGTAGGTGTTGCGGAACTGACGCTCGAGCAATCCGTACGTGTGGCGCATCTTCTGCTTTTCTCGCAGCTGCTTGCCGTAATCGGAAAGGCGCGCACCGCTCTTCTGTCCGTGCTGCCCGGGCGCGTACGCGCGGCGCTCGACCGGGCATTTGTCGGTGAAGCACTTCTCGCCCTTGAGGTAGAGCTTCTCGCCTTCGCGGCGGCAATGACGGCACTTGTCGAGGTTTCTGGCCATGTCTATACCCTGCGCCGCTTCGGAGGGCGGCAACCGTTATGCGGAATAGGAGTCACGTCGGCGATCGAGCCGATCTTCAGGCCGATCGCGTTCAGCGCGCGCACCGCGGACTCGCGGCCGGGGCCGGGGCCCTTGATGCGCACTTCGATGTTCTTCACGCCGCATTCCTGGGCGGCACGCCCGCAGCGCTCCGCTGCGACCTGCGCGGCGAACGGCGTCGATTTGCGCGAGCCCTTAAAGCCCGCGTTGCCGGAGGTGGCCCACGCAAGCGTGTTGCCCTGGCGGTCGGTGATCGTGACGATGGTGTTGTTGAACGACGCGTGGATGTGGGCGATGCCCTCGGCGACGTTCTTCTTGACCTTCTTGCGCGCCCGGGCGGCAGCGGTCTGCTGCAACTCTTGGCGCGTCGGTGCGCTCCTGCTTGCCATTTATGCGGCCTTCCCTGCTGGGACGTTGAGTTTGACGGCGGCCTTGCGCGGCCCCTTGCGCGTGCGTGCGTTCGTGCGCGTGCGCTGTCCGCGCGCAGGCAATCCCTTGCGGTGGCGCGACCCGCGATAGCAGCCAAGATCCATCAGCCGCTTGATCGACATGGACACCTCGCGGCGCAGATCGCCTTCGACGCTGAACTTGGCAATGCTCTCGCGAATGCGATCGAGCTCGTTGTCGTTCAGGTCCTTGATCTTGCGGCTACCCGGCACGCCGGCCGCCGCGCAAATCGCTTGCGCGCGCGCGCGTCCGATGCCGTAGATCGCGGTGAGCGCGATTTCGGCGTGCTGGTGGTTGGGAATGTTGATGCCTGCAATACGGGCCATATAAGCGGTGCCTTCGGGGAACCTGAGATTATAGCTGGTTTTTCAACGTGTTATCAACCCTGGCGCTGTTTGTGCCGAGGATCGGAGCAAATCACGCGCACCACGCCTTTGCGGCGCACGATCTTGCACTTGCGACAGATCTTCTTGACCGATGCCATCACTTTCATTGGAACCTCACTTGGCTCGGAACGTAATCCGACCCTTGGTTAAGTCGTACGGCGTCATCTGCACCGTCACCTTGTCGCCCGGCAGGATGCGGATGTAGTTCATGCGCATCTTTCCCGAGATGAAAGCGTGAATTGTGTGGCCGTTCTCCAGCTTCACGCGAAACGTGGCGTTGGGCAGGTTTTCCACCACTTCGCCCTGCATTTCGATGACGTCTTCCTTCGCCATCAGCGCTCATTCACCTGACCGGCAGGCCTCCCTTGAAATTCGCCTTCTTGAGGAGACTCTCGTACTGGTGCGTCATGATGTAGGCCTGCACCTGCGACATGAAATCCATCGTCACCACGACGATGATCAGAAGCGAGGTGCCGCCGAAGTAGAACGGCACGTTCCATTTGAGGATCAGGAACTCCGGCAGCAGGCAGACCAGCGTCACGTACACCGCACCGGCCAATGTGAGGCGCGTGAGGATCTTTTCCAAGTAGCGCGCCGTCTGGTCGCCGGGCCGGATACCTGGCACAAAGGCCCCGGATTTCTTGAGGTTATCCGCCGTCTCCTTCGGGTTGTACTGCAACGCCGTGTAGAAGAAGCAGAAGAAGATGATCAACGCGGCGTACAGGACCACATAAATAGGCTGGCCGGGCGTCAGGGTCCCGGCGACGTCGCGCAGCCAGATCAGCCCTTCGTGGGAGCCGAACCAGCCGAGCACAGTGGCCGGGAACAGGATTAGCGACGAGGCGAAGATCGGCGGGATCACCCCGGACATGTTCAGCTTGAACGGCAGGTGGGAGCTCTGGCCGCCGTAGACCCGGTTGCCGACCTGGCGCTTGGCATAGTTGACGAGGATCTTGCGCTGGCCGCGCTCGACGAAGCACACCACGCCGGTCACGACCAGCACCGCCACGGCGATGAGGAGCGCGGTGAGCGGATGCATCGCCCCCGTGCGCACGAGCTCCAGCGTGCCGGCGACGGCGTTCGGCAGGCCGGCCGCGATGCCGGCGAAAATGATGATGGAGATGCCGTTGCCGATGCCGCGCTCGGTGATCTGCTCGCCCAGCCACATGAGAAACATGGTGCCGGTGACGAGCGTCGTCACGCAGGTGATGCGAAACATGAGGCCCGGCTCGAGCACCAGGTTGGGCTGCGATTCCAGCATGATGGAAATGCCGGTAGCCTGGAAGAGCGCGAGGAACACGGTGCCGTAGCGCGTGTACTGCGTGATCTTGCGCCGGCCGGACTCGCCTTCCTTCCTCAGCTGGTCGAGCTGCGGGCTGACCGCCGTCATCAGCTGCATGATGATCGAGGCCGAGATGTACGGCATGATGCCCAGCGCAAAGATGGTGAAGCGCCGCAGCGCCCCGCCGGAGAACATGTTGAACATGCCGAGCATGCCGCCGCTCTGGTCCTGGAAGAACCCCGCCAGCACATTCGGATCGATGCCCGGAACCGGGATGTGCGCGCCGACGCGGAACACGAGAAGCGCGCCCAGCAGGAAGAGCAGGCGCCGCTTTAGATCGCCGTAGCGGGCGCCTTTGCCGACATTGGGAAGTGCGCTTGCCATCAGCTCGCCGCGGCTTCCCCGCCCTCTTCAGGCTTCTTGGCTTTCTTTTCCTTCTTCTTTTTCTCGACTTTGGGCTTCTCGGTGATGTGAATGGAGCCGCCCGCACCTTCGATCATGGCGCGCGCGCCCTTGCTCACAAGAATTTCCTTCAGCGAGACCTTGCGCTCGAGCTTGCCGGAGAGGATTACCTTCGCGCCAAGCGCGCGACGCGGCACGATGCCGGCCTCCTTCAGCACCTGGAGACTGATCTCCGAGGCACCCAAAAGCTCCAGCTCGCTGGTGCGCACTTCGGCGATGTCCTCGCGCGTGAGCGAGTTGAAGCCGCGCTTGGGTAGGCGCCGATGCAGCGGCATCTGCCCGCCCTCGAAGCCCACCTTGTGGAAGCCGCCCGAGCGGGCTTTTTGGCCTTTATGGCCGCGCCCGGCGGTCTTGCCCCAGCCCGAGCCGATACCGCGTCCGACGCGGTGGCGCGCGCTCTTCGAGCCGGGCGCCGGTTTCAGCGAATTCAGTTTCATGAATCGATCCGCACCAGGTAGTTGACCTTGTTGATCATGCCGCGCACAGCGGGCGTGTCGACGAGCTCCACCACCTGGTCGATGCGCTTGAGTCCCAGTCCGCGCACGGTGTCGCGGTGGGTCTGCTTGCAGCCGGCGAGGCTCTTCAGGAGCCGAACCTTGAGCTTTTTCATGCCGTAATTTCCTCGACCGTCTTGCCACGCCGCGCGGCGATCTCCGCCGGCGTGCTCATGTTCTTCAGGCCGTCGAGCGTCGCGCGCACCACGTTGTATGGATTGGTCGAGCCGAAGCACTTGGCAAGCACGTTGGTGACGCCCATCACCTCGAATACCGCACGCATCGGGCCACCGGCGATGATGCCGGTACCTTCCATCGCGGGCTGCATCAGCACTTTGGCCGCGCCATGCCGGCCGATCACGGTGTGCTGCAGCGTGCCGTTCTTCAACTTCACCTTGAAAAGCTTGCGGCGCGCCTCCTCCATCGCCTTCTGCACGGCCACCGGCACTTCGCGCGCCTTGCCCTTGCCCATGCCGATGCCGCCGTCGCCGTCGCCGACCACGGTGAGCGCGGCGAAGCCGAGCACACGGCCGCCCTTCACCACCTTGGTAACGCGGTTCACCGCGATCATCTTCTCGCGCAGGCCATCGCCGCGCTCTTCGTGCTGCATCCGGGGCTGGATCTTCGCCATATGCTTTCCTTTAGAACTTCAGTCCGCCGGCCCGCGCCGCGTCGGCAAGCGCCTTGATGCGGCCGTGGTAGCGGTAGCCTGCGCGGTCGAAGGCCACTTTCTCGATGCCCTTTTCCTTCGCCTTCTGGGCGATGCGCTGGCCGATCATCTCGGCGGCCTTTAGATTCGCGCCATGCTTCAGCTGCGTGCGCACTTCCTTCTCCGTGCTCGACGCGGTGGCGAGCACCTTGTCGCCGCGCGCGGAGGTGATCTGCGCATAGATGTGGGTATTCGTGCGGTGCACGGTGAGGCGCACGGCATTGGCCTGGCGGATCTTGATGCGCGTCTGGCGGGCGCGGCGGAGTCGGGATTGGTTTTTGGCGCTCATGTTTACTTCTTCTTCGTTTCTTTAAGCACGATGAGTTCGCCGGCGTAGCGCACGCCCTTGCCCTTGTACGGCTCAGGCGGGCGGTGGCTGCGCACCTCGGCGGCGACCTGGCCGACCAGCTGCTTGTCGATGCCGGTGATCACGATCTCGGTTTGGGTTGGCGTCGCGACCTTCACGCCCTTCGGCATCTGGTGCACCACCGGATGCGAAAAGCCCAGCGACAGATTCAGCTTGTCGCCCTGGGCCTGCGCGCGGAACCCGACGCCGACCAGCGCCAGGCGCTTCTCGAAGCCCTTGGTGACGCCCTGCACCATGTTCGCGACCAGCGCGCGCATGGTTCCGGACATGGCATCGGCATGGTTCGAGTTGCCGAGGGGTGCGAAGGTCAGGCTTTCGCCGTCCTTCTTCACCTCGACGTTGGGATCCGCCGCGCGCGCGATGGTGCCGAGCGGTCCCTTGATGGAAATCTGGCCGGCGGCGACGTTGATTTCGACGCCCTTCGGCACCGGTACGGGATATTTGGCGATTCTCGACATGGTCAGCCTCAGGCCACGATGCAAAGCACTTCGCCGCCGAGGCCGTCGGCGCGCGCCTTGCGGTCGGTCATCACGCCGCGCGAAGTCGAGACGATGGCCACGCCCAGCCCGTTCATCACGCGCGGGATGTCGTCCCGGCCCTTGTATACGCGCAGGCCGGGCTTCGACACCCGCTCGAGGCGCTCGATCACCGGGCGTCCGGCGTAGTACTTGAGCGCGATGGCGAGCTCTCTCTTCGCGCCGTTTTCGCGCATCGCGAAGTCCTCGATGTAGCCCTCGTCCTTCAGCACCTTGGCAATGGCCCCCTTCACGCCGGAAGCGGGCATCAAAACCTCCGAGTGGCCGACCATCTGCGCGTTGCGGATGCGGGTCAGCATGTCGGCGATTGGGTCGTGCATGCTCATGTAGCTCTCCTTACCCTCATCTTTACCAACTGGCCTTGATGATTCCCGGCACTTCGCCCTTCAGGGCGAGGTCGCGCAGCTTGTTGCGCCCGAGTCCGAACTTGCGATACACGCCGCGTGGCCGCCCGGTGAGCGCACAGCGGTTGCGGATGCGCACCGGCGAGGCATCGCGCGGCAGCTTCTGCAGCTTCATGCGCGCCTCTTCCTTCGCCTCGTCGGAGGCGCGGGAGTCGTTCATGATCTCGAACAGCGCCGTGCGCCTCGCCTTGAACTTCTCGACGGTCTGGCGGCGTTTCTGGTTTCTCAGCTTGACAGCGAGCTTGGCCATGCGGTTTTACCTCAGTGCCGGAAAGGGAAACGGAAGGCGGCGAGGAGGGCGCGCGCCTCGTCGTCGGTCTTCGCGGTGGTGTTGATGGCGATGTCCATGCCACGGAGCGCGTCGATCTTGTCGTAATCGATCTCCGGGAAAATGATCTGCTCCTTGACGCCGAGCGAGTAGTTGCCGCGCCCGTCGAAGGCGCGATTCGACACGCCGCGGAAGTCGCGGATGCGCGGGATCGCGATGTTCACCAGACGGTCGAGGAACTCGTACATGCGGGCGCCGCGCAGCGTGACCATGCAGCCGACGGGGAAATTGGCGCGCACCTTGAAGTTCGCGATCGACTTCCTCGACTTGGTTACCACCGGCTTCTGCCCGGCGATCTTCGCCATGTCGGCCACTGCATTGTCGAGCACCTTCTTGTCGGTGGTGGTCTCGCCCACGCCCATGTTGAGCGTGATCTTTTTCAGGCGCGGCACCTGCATCGGGCTCTTGTAGCCGAACTTCTGCGTGAGCTCGGGCACCACCTTCTCGCGGTAGAAGATGGCGAGGCGCGCGGGCGGCGCCGGAATCTTCGGCGCGTCGGCCTTCTCGACCGGGGCGGCCTTCGGCCCTTCCTTCTTCGCCTGGGATCTCGCCTGCTTCGGCGCCGTGGCCGCCTTGTCACCCTGCGCGCCCTGCGGCTTCGCCTTCGCGTCCTGCTTCCTGTCGTCTTTATCCTTCGCCATGGTTACGCTTCCACCTGCTCGCCGTTGCCCTTGAAGACGCGCACCTTGCGGCCGTCGTCGAGGGTCTTCACGCCGGCGCGCTCGCCCTTCTGCGTCGCGGGATTGAAGAGGGCAATGTTGGAGACATGGATCGGCAGGTCCTTGTCGACGATGCCGCCCTGCTCGCCCTTCATCGGGTTGGGGCGCTGGTGCTTCTTCACGCGGTTTACGCCCTCGACCACCACGTGCAGGGCATCCACGCGGCGCAGCACCGTGCCGCGCTTGCCCTTGTCGCGGCCGCTAATGACGATGACCTCGTCGCCTTTCTTGATCCTTTGCATCACAGCACCTCGGGAGCGAGCGAGACGATTTTCATGAACTGCTCGGTGCGCAGCTCGCGCGTCACCGGTCCGAAAATACGCGTGCCGATCGGCTCCATCTTCGGCGTGAGCAGCACCGCCGCATTGCGGTCGAAGCGAATCAGCGAGCCGTCGGAGCGGCGCACGCCCTTTGCGGTGCGCACCACCACCGCGTCGTACACCTCGCCCTTCTTGACGCGGCCGCGGGGGGCGCAGTCCTTCACGCTCACCTTGATGAGGTCGCCGATCGAGGCATAGCGGCGCTTCGAGCCGCCCATGACCTTGATGCACATCACGGCGCGCGCGCCCGTGTTGTCGGCGACATCCAATACTGTCTGCATTTGAATCATTGCTTTATCTCCAATCCAACTTACGCGTGCGGGTCACAAGCGGCAGGCGCAGTTTTGGACCCCGTGCGGGGCAAGGAAGGCCGCGATTCTACTCCTAAACGGCCTTCGATTTCTCCACTAAACGCGTGACCTGCCATGATTTTGTGCGGGACAAGGGCCGGCACTCGGCGATCTCGACGAGGTCGCCCTCGCCGAACTCGCCCGACTCCACATGCGCGTGGTACTTCTTCGAGCGGGTAATGGTCTTGCCCATCATCGAGTCGCGCACGCGGCGCTCCACGCGCACGACCACGGTCTTCTGCATCTTGTTGCTCGTCACGCGACCGACCAGCTTGCGCTGGTTCTTGGCCGGTGCCGCCGGAGCTGCTTGTTCGCTCATTTAGAGACCTTTTCTTTCATGATGGTGCGCACGCGCGCGATGTCGCGCTTCACCTTCTTCAGCTGGCTCGTGTTGGAGAGCTGCTGGGTGGCGAGCTGCATGCGCAGGCCGAACTGAGCGCGCAACAGCGCCTCCAGCTCCTTCTGCAGCTCTTCGGGTTGTTTGCCGCGAAGCTCACTTGGTTTCATTTAACCTCCCAGCATCCGCTGCACGACAATGGTGCGAAAGGGCAGCTTCGCCGAGGCGAGCGCGAAGGCTTGCTTCGCGATGTCCTGCGTGATGCCGTCCATCTCGAAAATGATCTTGCCGGGCTGGATTTCGGCCACGAAGTACTCGGGATTGCCCTTACCGTTGCCCATGCGCACCTCCGCGGGCTTCTGCGAAACCGGCTTGTCCGGAAAAACGCGGATCCAGATGCGGCCGCCGCGCTTGATGTGGCGCGACATCGCGCGCCGACCGGCTTCCAGCTGGCGCGCCGTAAGGCGCCCGCGCGTGGTCGCCTTCAGGCCGAATTCGCCGAAGGACACCTTGTTGCCGCGCGTGGCCACGCCCTTGTTGCGGCCCTTCTGCTGCTTGCGGTATTTGGTTCGTGCAGGTTGAAGCATTCGACTATTCCTTCTTCTCGCCTTCCGGCTTCTCCAGCTTCTTCGCCGGCTTCTTCACGGTGGTCCTCGGTGCGGCCGCGCCGGCTTCCTTCTTCACCGGTGCACGGCCGCCCTCGGGACGCGGACGCGCCGGGCCGCCACGCTTCGCGCCGGCGCGCGGCGCGGGCTTCTTGGCGCGCTTCGGTTCGGCGGGCGCCTCGGGCTGCGCCGCCGCCGGCGTTGCGCCCGGCAGCGCGGACGGCATCTCGCCCTTCGGCAGGACTTCGCCCTTGTAGACCCAAACCTTGATGCCGATTACGCCGTAGCTGGTCTTCGCCTCGCCCAGGCCGTAGTCGATGTCGGCGCGCAGCGTATGCAGCGGCACGCGGCCTTCGCGGTACCACTCGGTGCGCGCGATCTCGATGCCGTTCAGGCGTCCGGCGCTCATGATCTTGATGCCCTGCGCACCCAGGCGCATGGCGTTTTGCATGGCGCGCTTCATGGCGCGGCGGAACATGATGCGCTTCTCGAGCTGCTGGGCGATCGAGTCGGCGATCAGCTGCGCGTCGATCTCGGGCTTCCTGATTTCCTCGATATTCACGTGCACCTGCTGCACGCCCATGATGCGGCGCAGCTCGGCCTTGAGCGACTCGATTTCCTCGCCCTTCTTGCCGATCACCACGCCGGGCCGCGCCGAGAAGATGGTGATGCGCGCGTCCTTCGCCGGGCGCTCGATCAGCACGCGACCCACCGAAGCGTGCGCGAGCTTCTTCTTCAGGAAGTCGCGCACCTTGATGTCCTCGGCCAGCATCGGCGCGAAGGTCTTGTTGTTGGCGTACCAGCGCGAGCTCCAGTTGCGCGTGACCGCGAGCCGGAAGCCGATTGGATTGATCTTCTGACCCATTAGTCACCCACCGTGAGATAGATA
>C688J18823_10000309_pt1 | contig 28105 bp, 33 predicted proteins | sample HopSoiMetagenom1_FD_18823 | JGI IMG/M metagenome (IMG submission 18823) | reverse complement strand
GTTACGCGAGCTGACGACGCCCGAGGTGTTCGAGTTCACGGTCTTCGACAACACACAAGGCCTGGACGAGATGATCACCCTCGAAGGGATCCCGTTCTACACGTTGTGCGCTCATCACATCGTACCGTTCTTCGGTTACGCACACGTCGCGTACATACCCCAGAACAGCATTGCGGGCCTATCCAAGATCCCTCGTGCAGTCAAGGCGCTGGCGAAGGGCCTGAATGTGCAAGAGAACCTAACAGTCGACATTGCAGACTTCCTGGAGGCGAAGCTTGAACCACTTGGAGTCGCAGTCGTCCTCAAGGCTGAGCACCTGTGTATGGCCATGCGTGGGGTTCAGGCTCCTGGAGTCATTACCACTACATCCGCAATGCGCGGTGTGTTTGCTGACCATGCAAGGACCGCAAAAGCAGAGTTCCTGGGAGGTATCAATGGACGGTAACGGAAGTCCAACATGGCACATCGTCGAGCAGTGTATGTCCGACAGCGAGAGGTGGTTTCCGAAGGTCTCACACAACCTAGCGTTCGATGTTCTGGCACTAGCTGGCGAAGTTGGTGAACTGGCCAACATCGTCAAGAAGATCGAACGAGGATCCCTCGACCGACGTAGTGCCGCTGTACGTCGCGAGATGGTCATGGAGGCCACTGACGTCTACATCTACCTGATGAACATATTCGGCGTGCTCGGCGTCGACCCGGAGAAGTCCTACCAACTGAAGAGAGCGGAAAATGAGCAACGATTCGGAACAGGTGATGGCGTTCACTCAGCACCTGGTCGGACTGTTCCAGGCAGTTGACGAGGAGGCCGACGAGCGCCACATGGAAGGTGGCGAGAAGTACGGCCAACTCAAGTTTCTGGGCGTCGACACACTGCAGGAGGCACTCGAAGAGGTCCTCGACCTGATCAACTATGCACGGTACACTGCAGTCAAGATCAAGCTTCTGCAGGAGTACCTTGCCCAGCAGGCAACGGCCCTGGAGAGCGACGATACCACAGGGGGCGGGTTTATTCCGACCTCGGAGATGTTCACGTGAAGATTGCCCACATCGTGCCACCTTACGTAGCCGACCTAGTTCAAGAACAGATTGGTGACTACCACCTACTCCTGCCGCACTTGGTACCGCTCGCACGCTATCGTGACTACTACCGCAATGATGTCGGATACAAGATTATGGACAACGGTGTTGCAGAGGGCCGAGCCACGACCTTTACGCAGCAGCTGTTTATGGCGAAGGCAATGGGCTGCAAGGAGGTAGTACTGCCCGACGTGATGGGCGACATGGACAAGACACTGTCAGCAGTTGCCCGCGCCTTTCCGATGGCTTTCGTGGAGCGCAACAACTACCAGTTCATGTTTGTAGTGCAGGGGAGGACGATACTGGAATGCGTGAACTGCGGAGAGCGGGCACTCAATACGTTCCCCGGCATCATCAACTCGTTCGGTATCCCTCGCCACATCCTGCGTGTTACAGCCGATGCACGAGTAAGGCTTGTCCACCTTCTCAAGAACATGTCACCAAAGAGACCCATCCACCTACTAGGAACGCACCCACACTTGCCTGGAGAGCTGCTTAGGTTCGGACAGTTCTTCTGCGAGTTGGGAGTACGTGGCGTCGACACAAGCATGGCGTGGAACGCCGCGTGCCAAAACATTCACCTACCACACAAGGGTCCGATCGAACGGCAGCCTATGGAGGAATTCGCCGAAGCTATCCCAGTCGAACAGCAACTGAAGCTCCTGCTCCAAAACATGGAGGTCATGAACTCATGGGTTCGAAGCACCCCCTAGCCGACTGTGAGAACTGTCCACTGCTGAAGGTAGGTCGTTATGTCCCTTCCGAAGGACCCAGCACCGCTGATCTTGCCTTTGTGGGTGAGGCGCCAGGCGCACAAGAAGCTAGAGGCGGAAGGCCTTTCGTCGGACCAAGTGGAAAGTTACTTGAACGAGTGCTCGACGAATATGGGATTCGCCGGAGTGATGTACTCCTTACCAATGCCTGCCTCTGCAGGCCTCCTGATAACTCGACTCCGGCAAAGTCTGCCATCGCTGCGTGTCGACCAAGGCTCGTACAAGAACTACAAACACGCGGTGCAAGAACGGTGGTGGCGCTTGGAAACAGCGCCGCAGAGTCACTTCTCGGTCACAGCGGAGTCACGAAGCTGCGAGTCGGTCCCGGACGACCCGCCTCATACGATCCTGAAGTTCGAGTTATCAGTACCTTTCACCCGGCGGCAGCTCTTAGGCAAGCTGACCTCTTCCCTTCGATCGTTACGGACATTGGCAAGGTCGTCAATAACCCGGGTGAGTGGACGGAGCCACGATATGCCGTCTTCGACGAACCAGAACAGGCAGTTCGCGTTCTCCAGGAACTTCACGGACGATCTGACCTAGAAGAGATCGCAGTAGACATCGAAACCCAGATTGAGAAGGATACAGGATTTGGACACCCCAATCAGTATGGACTCCTCTGTGTCGGCATCTGCTATTCACCTGACGCAGCCATTGTCATCGGAGAGCTTGCCCTTCGAGACCCAGGCGTCATCGACGCCCTCAAGCGACTCCTCAACGGGAAGCGACTTGTTGAGCAGAACGGAAAGTTTGACAATGCTGGACTCTATCCCCACGTGGGCGCTCTGTCTGTGTACTTTGACACTATGCTGGCCCATTACGCTCTTGACGAGCGCCCTGGGATCCATTCACTAGAAGGGATGGCAGTTGAGTACCTCGGGTCGCCGTCGTGGAAGCACGTACTTGACCAATACGGCGTCAAGCAGAAAGGTTACGCCGCGGCACCCCGAGGCGTCCTCTACAAGTACAACGCCTACGACGTCGTCAACACCTTCCGTCTGTTTCGCCTGTTCAGCGATATGCTTGCTGAGCAAGGCCTCCGAGGAGTGCATGATGCACTGGTACGGGCTAGTAACCAACTCATGTACTTGGAACTCAATGGTATCGCAGTAGACCGTGAGTACCTGAAGAAGCTGGCTACCGAGTACCTTGATCGGATCGACAAGATCGAGATCGAACTCAATCTGGTTACCGGCGAGGGTTGGACGATCAACCCGCGATCGCCGCAGCAGGTCAAGAAGTGGCTTGCCGGTCAGGCAGTCGACACCGACTCGACTGACGAGAATCACCTGAACATGATCCTGGAGCACCCAAAGGCTTCGGATACTGTCAAGTCCTTCTGTGAGATCCTGCTACGTCACCGGAGGGAGTCAAAGCTGTATGGTACTTACGTCAAGGGTATTCATAAGCGTATGTATAGGGGTCGCGTGTACCCAACATTTCTGCTTCACGGTACCACTACAGGACGCACCGCCTGCCGCAACCCAAACCTACAGAACGTTCCTAGAGAGTCTTCCATTCGACGACTGTTTGTCCCAGCTAAGCGCGACACTAATGTGTTCGTCCACACCGACTATCGTCAGGCTGAGTTGCGGGTGCTTAGTTACCTTGCTGGGGACAAGTACTTCTGCGACATCTTCTTTTCGAACCGCGACCTGTTTGATGAGCTCTCGAGTGTGCTATACCCAAGCGTGCGCAAAGAAGAAGCCGATCCAACCACTTGGCACGAACTCCGCATTCGAGTCAAGGCGTACGTCTACGGACTTGCCTACGGTCGATCCGAATTCTCTATAGCGAAGGAATACAAGATCAGCGTCGAGGAGGCCAAGCGTGGTATGGATCGCTTTTTCGATGTCATCCCAGAAATCGTGGCCTTCCGTGAAGAGACACGACAAAGGGTTCTGGCTGGCGAGGATCTGGTCACTCCGTTTGGCCGTCATCGTCGTTTCTGGCTCATTACCAACGAGAACGTCGACGACATCATGCGAGAGGCCCTAGCATTCCTACCGCAGTCGACTGCAAGTGACATGGCCCTCGACGCCCTAGTGGCCCTGAGACCACAGCTGCGAGGTATCGGATTTATTCGCAACATCATCCACGACGCCATCTTGGTGGAATGCCCACGCGACCGGGCTGACGAGGTGGCTGCCCTAATGGACAAGGAGATGGTAGCGGCAGCGCAGAAGATCGTCGGTGACTACGTCCCATTCGCAACCGAGTCTAAGGTAGGTGACAGTTGGGGTGCTGTTTGATCTACTCGTACTTGCCAGTGTTGGGATGATCCTATACGCAATGAGGTACAATGGTGACCAGCAGCTTTTACGCCTATCAAGACGCAGCGACCAGGTGGTTGCGCGACTCGGGCACTACGCCGAAGCCATACGAGTTTCGACTCAACGCCTACTTAGTCGAGCCACACGACGGGGACACGATCATAGTTGACGTCGACTGGGGCAAGAGACGATGGGAGCACGACCAACCGATACGGCTCGTTGGTTGCGCAGCTCGTGAACTTCGCGATGACGGTGGATCGCAGGCACAGGTTGCCCTTGCCGCAAGGATTCAGGAAGGGACATGGGTGGGACTTCGCACCCTCAAAGACGACAAGTTCGCGCCAAGATGGGACTGCATAGTGGAATACTACGTAGGAGGCGTGCTGCACGACCTGGCAGCCGACCTGATCGCTGATGGTTGGGCCGTACCGTGGAACGGTCGCGGCACACAGCCCAAGCCGGCATGGCCTCGGGTTGTAGCATGAACACCAGGTACCCCGAGCTGATCGGACAATACATCCCCAGGCCGGACGGCACCTGGGAATGTCTGGCGTGCTCCGCCGATTCCCGGGATCGAGGGCATTCCCGAGGCTCAGACGCCCATATCCTGGCAGCGAACCTAACAGTGCACACCGCCTGGCACGAACAGGAGGTGGGACTGTGAGAGGATCCAGGAGCGTGATCGGTGATACGCGCGTCGCGCAGAACGGATACCACTACACACGGACCGGAGATGGTTGGAAGCTGACGCACCACATCATTGCCGAGAGCAGGTTGGGTCGTAACATCCGTGCAGACGAGCGTGTAGTGTTCGTCGATCGCGACCGAACGAACCTGGATCCAGGTAACATCTCAGTGCAGAAGAAGGTTACAGGCTCACTTCGAAAGAAGGAGGCGGCACTGGTTGCGCGTATCCAAGAACTGGAAGGACAGCTGAAAGATGTCCGTCAACAGATCAAGCATAAGACGGAGTTTGGTGATAATGGGTAAGGCACAGCGAGACGACCAGTTGCTTCTTGCTAACGCAATCTTCTACCTGGATCAGCTAAATGTCTAAGCAGAGTCTACGAGCTCTAGGCTCAAGTGTACATAAAAGTCTTAGGTAGTCTTTTTGAGTCTAATCGCAGTCTAACCGAGGATCATATGAGCTTGCGAGGGTAGTGACGAGCATTCGTCTAACAAGATTCTAATAGGGTAAACGCATCCGGAGGGAGTTGGAGAGACATGAAATACAGAGTCATTGCCTTGGATCCTGGCGGCATTACAGGGTGGGCGACCTACACGGCAGAGCGCATCGAGGATACCGAAGGGAAGGCAGAGTACTACGACGAGGAATGGTATCAGGGTCAGTTGGAAGGCGACGACCATCACGAGCGGCTATACAGGCTACTGGAACTTTCCCGCGTCGAGGACTATCGCATCGTGTGCGAGAGCTTCGAATTCCGAAACATGGACAGGCGGCACCGGGACAACATCAACCTGATGAGTCGGGAATACATCGGAGTCGCCAAGCTGTACCATCAGACCGAGAATGTGTCCCTGTTCATGCAGGGAGCCGGGCTAGCCAAGGGTTTCATCCCTGACACTGGCTCGCAGGCAAACAAGAAGCTTCGAGATGCGGGCCTGTGGAAATCTGGTTGGCCTCACGCCATGGACGCAACTCGGCATCTACTGTACTACTTGGTGCATCGAGAGGGCCGGATGGACCTGGTCGAGCGTTGGTGGAAGCCCTAAGACCACCCCCACCTCAGGAGGGTTCTGCCTGCCGGCGGATGAGGTGGGGGTGGCCGTCTTAGGCGGCTTCGTGCCTACCTCTCCGCCCCGAACTGAGGACGCGTGCAGTCGCCCCTGTGGGCTTCCAGAAGCCGTAGTGCGCTGCCACGGCGGTCACGAAGCCTGTCAGCCACGTGAACACAGCGGCCCAGAAGTCGAACTGTGAATTGCTCTGTAGCGCCTGGATCCATTCGCTTATGAACCCAGTGATCGCCGTGAGCAGGGCCAGCAGAATTGCCTGAAACTTTGCACTTGTCATCATAGTCGTGACGAAACCGACTACCAGTGGCAGGATGAGATTCACTAGCAGCGTCAGAACCTGCAGCAGACCGACGTTGAAGTTCATGGTACTCCTCAGTATGGCAGGACGATCAGTCGTCGATACGCAAACGATGAGCCGTTGCTAGGCGATCCAACGGATCCGGCGTACATACGTGGGATAAATGTGTAGCTACCGTTCGACAAACCGGTCCTCAGGTCGACCCAGGACGCCTGAAGCACACGTACCATGCCGAAACCATCATAGCGCGTGTAGAGACCGCGCCCAAAGTCCTCGGTGATGGTAGTCGGGCCTGTGGCACGATAGCTATACCATGCGTCGGCAGGCGTGCCAGTACCACCATCACCCGCCGATAGCTTCGCGCTGACGATAACGATCGCGCGCCCATTCTTGATCGTGACCGGTAATGACAGGCTTGGGTCGTCAACCCACTGGTTCAGAACAGGAGTAGTGCCGGCATCGACAGCAACGCCTCCCAAACCGAAGGCCAGCTGGGACACGTTGAGTGGCTGCCCGGCATCGTTGTACATTGAGATGCCGAACGAGCCGTCATCCAGCAAACCAATCTTGGTCTTGGTAGCGCCATTCTGACGAACTTCGAGTGCACCGTTATCAATCGACGTATTGCCTGCGCGAGAAAGCTTCTCCAGCAGCTTGATCCGGTCTTCAAGGCCTCGGATATAGTCAAGAAGGTCGTCAGGGAAGTTGTACTGAACCATTAGCCGTTGTCACCACCCTCGATGACCACCTTGATCGATTCGGCCGCTTCAGACGAGGGTGGCGTGTACTGCCAACCAATCATTCGCTGGCGAAGATCAGCACCATCAGGGAAGCGTGCATCCTGAACGTGGACGTTGAGCGGGACGCCCATGTTGCCCCACTCGTTGAAGTCGACACCTTCTGTAATGGTCGCGATCTCAAAGGTCGGCGTTACCACAGGCAGCGCAAATGTTCGTCCGTATTCCTCAGCGACACGGGCAAGCATAGCTGGGTTGCTGATGCTCTTGACAGAATCTACTCTTGCCCAAGCCGGAGAGCCAGCACCGATCAGGTCCTGGTTTACAAAGACGGCCGAAGGCATGGCGGAGCCTTCGCCCTGACCCAACAGGGTCTCGCGAACTGTGCCCTTGGCAGCACTTTCTGGGTAGTAATAGTTGGTGATCTGGCCAGGATAGTCGAGGTCAATACCAGGCTGATTCCAGCCCAGCTGTGGATACGCGGAGCGAACGTAGATCTGAGGGTTGTCGGTACCTGGCTGTAGGTAGTAATCGATAACGTAGTCGAAGCTATTCGACGCTTTGAGCAGATCGTCGATAGGTTCGCTGAACATCTTGTGCTCGTATGGCTCCACGGTGACGTTCTGCGTGACACCACAGGCACTCATCTGGCTAGTGTCGATGCCAAAGTTCGAGTACGCCTGCGCCTGCATCATGTCGATCATGTACTTTAGCGCGAGAACCTGATCGTAATTGACCAAACCGATTCGGGACAGGATCTCTATCTGGGCAAAGACGCTCTCGTACGTCTGCCCCGTTAGCGATACCGAGTTGGACTGGCTCTGGTAGGTGCGCGACCAGACCGGGCCTGCCCAGATCGGTACGTTGTTTCGCAGTGCCCATAGGGCTCGAAAGCCGGGAAGTGTGGCGTTCAGCAGGTCTGCATCGTTCCAAACACCTGTGCCTAGCTTGAACGACGCCGTCATATTGCCCGCGCCACGGATCTTTCTGTCCAGACTGACCCCATAGACGGGGAACTCCTCGACGATCTGCCTAGTCAACAGATCGACGAAGAGGTACCGCATCTCGGGGACGCTCATCCGCGGTATCCGAAGTTCCAGAGTTGAACCTTCGTACGTGGACCCACGATCTCACCGTTGGCGTCAGGACCAGTGATCCCGACTCGGCGCTGGAACTCAGCAACGCCCGCCTTTGTCGAGTCGCCATAGTAGCCCGTAGGCGTGTACTTGTTGTAGCCAGCGAACGCTTTGGTCATAAACTCCTGTAGATGACGTACCTCCTCCGAACGCTGACCATACTGAAGCGTCGGGAGTGAGTCCGGACCGGGCCTCGTAGGCGTAGGAGCCGGAGTCGGAAGAGGTGTTCCGTCCCGCACGACAGCCAGGAGCTCTGCGTATGGAAAGTTCGGTCCCGGATCCCAATGCGTCGTACCGCCGAGCGCCAACTTGACGTCGTTGTGCGTCAGCAACCCACGTTCCTTCTTGGCTACTTCCGTGAGGGACAACCACCTTGCTGGGGCTCCGCAGAAGGCCAGATCGTTGGCGATATGCGGAGCAGCAATGGCAAGCGTCGATAGCACTGCAGGAGTTCGCCACTGCTCGGCTGTCCACGTAGCCTTGCCGCAGAACTCGTAGGCAATGTATAGACCGTTACCGTTGGGGCCACAGTGCCACGCGACGGTGTTACGCCTGACACCTTCGGCGATCGAGTTCTGGTCGACACACTTGTGCGTAGAAGTGCCGGCTCGTGGACCGCCAAACCAGTTCGGCCCCATCAATGCTTCAGCCGAACCTGGTAGGTTGTCGGTCTCGGTGCTGTGGATCGTAACGCCGATCGGTCTTCCTGCAGTAAACGCGCTACCGTAACTGTAGGCAGGCATCCAGACTAGTGGAGCTATTCCGGCTTGGAGAAATCGAGGTTCCTTCCCCCTAGCAGCTCGCTCGATCTGCCTCTGCACATCGCCAGGTGGTTCGTGAAGAGTGCCTTCGTACGTCTGATTGTACTCCTCGACGCTCAGGTTCTGCACAACCTGACCGTCTTCACGAACGATGATCTCTCTGGACGTGTTCCCGTGTAACGGTTCAGACATGTCAACTCCCTATACGGTCAGTACCCGAGCGGCCACGATACGCCGTCGAGGTGGATCTGGAATCCGGCAGTGAGCGCCCCCTGGGACACGTACTGGATGTCACCGGCCGCGGTGATCACGATGATCGCGGTCGTGTAGGTAGTGCCGGTAAGGGAGGCGGACGGGATCCGCTTGGTAAATGCGGGCCGGAGTCCGGTGGGGAGTGCCTGCCCTGCGGCGAAGATCCCGAACGCAGCACCGGCTCCGGCGCTGAACGGTGTAACGTTGTTGGTGATCGCTCCGGAGAGGACGACCCGACCTGGGTAGGCGAGAGCGCGCAGCGGGAACGTCGGGTCGGTGCGGTACAGAGAGGCGTTGAGCAGTGGCCCGAGGTCGGTAACGGCGCTCGGTATCGCACCGGACTGCGTCCATGCACCGCCAACACCGATCTGGATACCGAACGTCGGATGCCAACGGGTTTGTCCGTCGTACAGGGGAAGCGCTGTATCGGTGGGCGATACAGGCATCAAGCCACCGATGTGCGGTGCGGGGTAGGCAATCTGCGTCAAGTTGCCGACAACGATCGCAGCTGCCGCTGCCGGAACAGTGATTCGATGCAGGACTGTGTACGACGCGCCCGCAGGGAGCGCAGGATCCACAGGGGTGGTCGCCGCTGTACCGGTCAGATAGATAAAGTCGTCGTCGTTCTGCGTGCCAGCATAGAACGAATCCAGTACCCGTGCTACGATCAGGTCGCGTCGTGCGAGTGATGCGTTAGCTGCAGGGACTGTGAAGTCCATATTCCCATCGTTGGGGACGTTGTACGCACCGCCAACAGCACTCTGGCCCTGTGGTACATAGGCCATCCCGGGCCCTAGCCGCACAACCATTCCACCAACAGCTGTCAGTGTCAGATCACCGGGGGCGCGAATACCACCCACAGGGCGTAGACCACCGACAGTATCAGGCAGAAGAACAGCACCTTGCGAGCTAAGGCGGTCGATGAGTGCGGTGTGTGTCTGTAGGTTCTGCTGATAGCCCGCAGGCTTGATAGCAGCCACTTTACCTCCAAGCCGGCTGGGCTGTGATTGTCAGGTTGGTCACTCCTGCAGTTCCACCTGACCCTAGCAGGCGGAAGTCATTTGTCCCTGGTCTGAGCATCCACCAAGGCCCCCTTAGGCTGTTACGACGACTAGGTCCGTTAGCTGCTCCGAAACGAATCGTCCTCACACGCGGATTGATGTATAGTGTTTCAGTGGCAGCCAGGCCGATAGTGAAGGTCCACTGTACGCCTAGCGTATCGTTGATGACGACTGGGTTGATGATCGGACCTGTAATAACGTAGAGCCCTGGGGTGCTGCGATTGCCCCCTGGTACGATACTGCCTGCGCTCTGGGTAGCCGCAGCACCATAACCGAACGGATAACCCTTGTTGTAGCCACGACCACCTGTAGTAGCAGAACCTAGGTAGATCGCTCCCGAGCTGACCGTGTCGGGCGAGTACTTACGAGGGTCACCACATAGGATGGTAAACTGGATCGGCTGTACGCCAATGCTGCGTTGGTTCGTCTTCGAGTACTTCAGTCCCTGAGATTTGCCGTAAACGACCCGAGGACCGTTATCGCTTCCCCAGTAGAAGGGTTGATCAGTACTGTTGGGCTCGAAGTTGGCGCCAAGCTGATCCAGGTACGCGTCGAGTGCGGTCGGACTCGCGTAAGCGATTCCGTCGATAACCACTGTGCGAAGTGTCTCGAAGTTGGCCTCAACGGTTCCGCCATCAATACCTTCTACGTCTTTGGTAGTTGTTCGATAACCTGCAGTATCTAGTCCCTGGACACCTGTGATGTCGACAAAGGGAAGACTTGCATCGGTATTGAGAACGATACCGTCATCCCTAAACTGGTACTGTTCTACCGTGGTTACGACCATCAGCCCACCCTGTTCACGATCAGTGCGCCAAGTTCAGCTGCATGCTGTACAGGATTGATTTCCTGCGTGTGGATAACGATAGGTACGACGGTAGATCCAGTAATGGCTGTTCCGCCTGTACCTCCACCATACGGAGTTGCCGTATAGCCGGCAGAGAAACCGCTGATCGCCGGATCGTTGAAGCCTATGCCAGTGTTGAATGCGCTACTGATTGCTCCCGCAGCATTCGCAGCTGCACTAATTGCCATAGTTGCGCCTGAATCGATGCCGTTTGCAAAGCCATGCATCGTCATTTCGCCGAATCGGGCGAACACTCTCGATGGCGAGCTAATGCCAAGGACATCCTGAACCCATCCGGGTAGGATGTTCTTGAAGAATCCCAGGATCTTATCCCTCAGCCAGTCGATGGCACCAGTGATGCCATCCCACAGGCCCTGGAGAAGGTTCTTGCCTGTGTCAAGGAGCCAAGATCCTGCACCCTTGATGAAGTCCCAGATCTGACCTGGTAGTCCCTTGAACCAGTTCCAGATTTTGACCTCTGCATTGTGAATGCCGTTGATCATACCCACGGCGAGGTTGATACCTGTGTCAAGCAACCACTTACCGGCACCGCTCACAAAGTTCCAGATCGCACCAGGTATGCCTTTGAACCAGTCCCAAATCTTGACCTCAATGTTATGGATCCCGTTGATGAGGCCTGTGATGAGATTTATGCCTGTGTCAAGAAGCCAAGAACCGGCGTCCTTGAGGAAGTCCCAAACCTTTCCGGGCAAAGCCTTTAGCCAGTCCCAAATCTTGACCTCAACGTTGTAGATCCCATCCAGAAGACCGTTGATGAGGTCTCCGCCCTTGTCAAGGAGCCAAGAGCCGATGTTTGCCAGTCCGCGTAGGAAGTTGCCTGGGAAGTTCTTGATCCAGTTCCAAACGGCCTCAGCACCAGCTACGATACCATTCAAGAGTCCTGTGAGAAGATCGATGCCAAGGTCTAGGAACGTCTTCGAAGGCGAGCCAATCCCAAAGAAGTCCTTGATCCAGTCAATGATACTACCGAAGGCGTCACCGAACCAATCAAAGATGTTGCTGAAGAAACTACCGAGCCCATCAAGGAGACCGCCAATAAGGTCGCCAGCGATATCAGCCATCATGCCGACGAACTCACCAATGGCATTCCAGATGCCCTTGATGACGCCCCAGATAGTCGAGATAATCTTCCCGAAGAAGTCAATGACAGGGCCGAAGAGATTCAGGAACATCTGGACGAAGGTTGTGATGCCGTCTACAATACCGTGCCAGACGCCGCCTAGGATGTCCCACAGCGCAATGAAGGGTGCAGCGAGTAGGTTCAGGACACCCTTGATGACGCCCCAGATACCCTTCAAGATCCCGACGAAGTCATCCCAAAGCTTGCCCCACTGGCCAGTGAAGAGATCGACGAAGAAGCCAATGATGCCGCCGAGGAAGTCTAGGATGCCGCCAAAGATGTCAGTAAAGGCAGTCCAGAGGTTGGACAGCACATCAACGATAGCGTTCCAGACGCCGATGAAGAGATCGAGTAGGACGCTAAAGATGCCTTGAATGACCTTCCAGAAGTTCTGTAGCACTGCTAGGATGACTGGCCAGAACGCGTTCCACAGGGGGAGGATGTACCCAGTGAAGAAGTCGACAATGATATCCCATATGGCCTTGAGGAAGTCCCAGACGTGACCAAAAATCTTTTCGACTGTCCCTACAGGACCTTGAATGCTCTGCCAGATGTCCTTGATCTTGTCAATAAAGTCGTCGATCTTATCCCGAACGTAGGCAACGCCCTTCTGGAAGACGGCACTTAGGTCGTCCCAGCCCTTCTGGATAGGACCAACCAGCCTGTTCCAGAGCTCACCGAAGAAGTCCGATATATCCTTCCAGCGATCCTTGAACCACTGGACCATTGTCTTGAGCGGCTCACCGATGACGCCCCAGACAGCATCCCAGGCGTCCTTCAGGATGCCGACGATCCAGTCCCAAGCAGCCTTCGTGGCAGCTACGATTTCATCCCAGTACTTGATGATAAAGTAGATCGCAGCACCGATGGCTGCAATGGCCGCGATGATCAGGAAGATGGGAAGCAGAATCGCACCCAGAGTGGTACCGGCAATGGTTGCAGCGGCGCTCATCATGATGAAAGCGCCAGCCAATGCAATAACGATGCCGACCACGACAGCGATGGCCGAGGCTGCTACGGCAAAGATAACGATGATCTTCTGTGTCTGAGGCGAAAGCTTGTTCCAGAAGCCAAGCAGCTTGGAAACGGCTTCCATCAACTTCAGCTTGACCGGCAGGAGTCCATCGCCGATCTCAGTCTTCATCGCCTCGTACCTGTTATTCATCAGCTGCATCTGCGACTGAGGCGACTTGAACATAATGTCGTAGGCGTGTTGCATAGAGCCCGACGAGTTACTAACCTGGCCGGTCAGCTTGTTGAGATCGCCAAACCCTGTGATGGCAAGGTCGAAGAAGCGTCTAGCCTGAATGTTATTACCGGAGCCCTTGAACAGCTGCTCCAGCGCCTTCGCACGCTCAGGCGCTGTGAGGTCCTTCATCTTGCCGCCGAGCTCAGTAACGATATCACCGAGCGGGCGGAACTGCCCACCAGCGTCGCGGACCTGAATGCCTATCTTCTCTAGGCGTGCATCGACCTTCGAATTCGAAATCAGGTCAAAGGCACGAGCGGAGGAAATAGCGGCGGTAGACGTCGACAGACCATTTCTGGTCAGGAACGCCATCATGCCTGCGAGCGTTTCGAGCGACTGTCCAGCGCGGTTGGCCGATGGGGCAGCCTTACCTAGTGAAGTGTTGAACTGTTCATAGGTGCCAACACCCTTCTGCACCAGCTTGAACATGACGTCATTGGCGCGGTTGACGTCATTGACTCCCAAGTGGAAGCCGTTCATAACCTGCAGAGTGCCTTGAGTTGCTGTCTGAACGTCAGTCTGTCCAGCAACAGCGGATTTGGCGAATTCCCGCAGGAGCTTACGGGCCTGTGGTACGTTGACATCCACCGTCGAGAAGATGTCGTACAAGGCTTTCTGCGTATCTCCGAACGCAATAGGGATGTCACTAGCTACGTCGCGGCCGATGTCCTTCAGCTGTTGGAGCGACGCACCAACATTGTCGGTCTGAGTCAGAGCTAGCCGAGCGGCATTGTCGTACGTGGCTGCCGAATCGGTCATGCTGTTGAAGAAGGCCAAGCCGGCACCGCCAACTGCAGCGATTCCAGCTCCGAGGGAGACCAACGCTCCTCCCCGAGCCAGGGAGTCCCGTGCGGCTTGAGCGGCGCCGGCGTCCACGTCCCGCATGTTCTGCGAGAGTCGTCCTAGCACACGTGAAGCTTCGTCCCGTGCACGAATCACGAGGAGCATCTCGCGCGTGCCGAGGGCCATTAGCGGTGTCTCCTAGCCTTAGCTTCTGCCTCGCGCTTCTGGCGATCTAGGTCAGCCTGCTCCTTTTCGCGGAATACTGCGAGAGTCTCCTGTAGGAGCCAGACGTGATAACTATCCTGCTCAAGAAGACCCCCAGATCCGGGCAAAACACCTAGGTCGCGACAAAGAACGGTCATGTCAATGGCTCGAGCAACCTCCTCGTCTGGAGGCCGCCCCTGCATGATAGACGCCTTTAGCCGCGCGCTAAGTTTCCCAGTTCCTCGTCATCCTCCTCAAAGTTGTTCAGCTTGTCGATCAGCTGTTCGATCTCGTCGCCTACGCGAGGGTCGAGACGGCGAATGTTGATGACGTTGGTCAGATCCATCTTCACCCCGTTGTCATCTTCGAGGTTGTGGTCCACGATGCAGTGGGTAAAGTCGAAGATGGTGGCCTGCTCGTTGATCATGGCGATCGACATCTTCATATTCTTGCCTCGACCGCTACCTTCGGCCGACGCGACTGAAGACATAGCACGACGTTCCAGCTTTTGGCCATACGTAAGCCGGCGCAGTTCCACGTAGCCTTCAGGCAGAGTCTTGAGCTCGAAGCGCTCCGACCCACTAACAGCTGCAGTTGCTCTAGGCATGAGTCCCCTCCAGACTCGACAACAGTTACGTGATGTTTTCTTGCGTCTTGACAGTGACAGTATACGCGTTACCTGTCGCGTCAGTGACACCAGTCCAGGAGTTGGACACACGGAGAAGGTCACCCTGGCCGCCCAAGTTGATCGCGTACTCGGACTTGTAGCCCACAGGGACGTCGACGATGACCTGGTTGTTCGTACCCTTGGACGCGGTCAGGTTCACAGCCTGTGCCGTCAGAGCCTTCCAAGCGTCGTATTCGACACGATCCTGGAAGTCTCGGTCCATTGCACACGTCACGGTGCGCTCACCGTAGTGGATGAACGCTGCTCCACGAGTCGTCGCGAGCCTATTCTCCGCAGTTGCTCCGTCATCCGAGGTAAAGGTGAACGTGTCGGCGTCAGAGATCGTTGCTCCAGCAACGGATGCGACGTACGTACCGGCGCCAAACGGCGCTGTAGTCGAGAAGGTCGGCGTCGGCACCGACTGCGAAGCCTCGTCCCTACCCTGCAGAGAGCAGCTAAACTTCAGCATCCCACTGTCGATGTTGATGGTGAAGCTACCAACCACGACACCTGTGTAGCCGAACACCTGGCCATTGCGTACGATCGTCACGGACATCGTACGTGTGGGGAGAGCTGCCGCGCTTCCCTTGAACGTGTACGTGAAGTTCGGTGTCGTTCCTGCCTTGACAACCGTCGTTCGAGCACAGTGTAGGAAGTAAACGACGGCATCTTCCAGGAACTCCATAGCGATGTCGCCCTCGACGTGCGCGTTGCCGAGGACTGCACCGATCTGGTCGGCTGTCTGTCGGATGGGACGTCTGAACGTCACGTCCTGAGTGTAGCTGAGGCCTTCCGACTCGATCGGGAAGTACTTCGTTGGAGGCACATACGTGCCAGCAACGGTTTCCAGCGCGATGCCGATGAACCCTCCAGCACCAATTCCAGGGGGCATTACTTCTCCTCCTCCACCTTGGACTCGTCACTGACAGTTCCCTCGCCAGCGGGTGGCAGATCGCTTACGGTGCCACTGCGAGGCTGAGCCTTGGTTGGCGTCACCGACACGTTGTCGTTGTTCCTGAACGCCTCGGAAAGCGTCACGTTGCCGAGACCGGCCGCCGCACGGTAGGCGCGATAGGTCTCTGCCTCTTCGTCTGACACGGATGCCGTCGAGCCATTCTCGAAGGTACCGAGTCCGTTGATCAGCACCTGCTGACCCTTCGCCAGGTTGGGGTAGCTCACCTTGACGCTGTACGACATATCACGCTCCTAACAGTGGCAGAATCAGCTGAGAACGCGCCGTCCACGTTAGGCGCGAGGCACGAATCATCGAGCCGCCCTTGTTGACAGCGCCGGAGTCGAGGCGTACGGCTAGGCTATGTACGACCAAACCGTCGCAGTTGGGGTTGGAATGCAGCCTGGTCTCGACAGCTTCGGCGAGTCGATCCGCTCCTAGGCGGTTCGTTTGCGTGTTTTCTAGTGTGCCAAAGTACATTAGTACGAACACTTCGAAGTCGATCTGCGTCTTTCTCGGCAGACCGACTAGGTCACGCGACTTGGCAGAGGGTTCGATACACACTAAAGGCACGGCACCGATGCGCTCTTGGTCGCCGTAAAGCACCTGAGCGATGCCTGCTTCCTGCTTGAAGGTCGCGTCGTCGAGCCAATTCTTCGTCCACTCGGCGAAGACGGTGAGCGAATCAGTCAGTTCGGCCATTAGAGAGGCACTTCCGATATGCCGAAGCCGCGGCGAGCCATGCGCTCCTGCAGCCATCGGACGAAGATAACTTCGATCTTGTCGTAATCCTCCTCCTGGATATTGACAAAGATGCGTTGAGGGATAGCAGCAACAGTACGTTTGCCGCCAGTCATCCTCTGACCCGAGCGCATTGACATAATTAGATCGTCGTCAAGTAGCTTTTGTGCCTCCTTGGGGTCACCCCCTGCCTTCTTTAGGTATCCAGACATCTTGGCACCACCACCACCACTACCGGCGAAACCGGCTTGGTGGATGGTGCCATACTTGATTTTGTCAGGCAAGGCTCGGATGGTTGCAGTCGTTTCGGTGATGGTCCAGATGTTGAGCTGCGAAATGGTCTTACGAAGTAGACCAGAACGGACCAAAGGTTGATCGCCACCGATACCAGCGACCTCTCGCATCGCGATAGTGGCGTCAGATAGTGGTTCCCAAGCCTCGGGACGACCGCCCTGTTCGAAGTTTTCCTTGAAGCTGGGCGCCATCACCTGCTGCACTGCTCGCCTCAGCGGCTCACGGAACGACCGAATGTCCAGACCGAGGCGATCGATCTCTCTTGCGGAGATACCGATCGTCGGTTTGAACTCGAACTGCATAATGCCTTCGTCCAAACGAAGACCACGCCGCACACTCTGCTGTGGTGTCAGCCGAACTGGTGCACCAGCCCTAACGCGCGGGAGTGGAGGCATTACCAGAGCTTTCCCATCTGGAAGACTGGACCTGGATCAGTTGCATCAGGGTAGAAGGCAGGTTGACTTATAGTCTCTGGATCGATACGACCTTCCACCTCGGGAAGGCTATTCGCGCCGGAGATGATTCCTTCAATCAGTGTTTCGGCGTTGGCGTTCAGGAGTAGGGCGTAATCGTTTGCAGTGTCGCTATCTTCGGAGTAAGAACGCTGGTAGTACCAACTGGCGTACTTCATCGCGATGATAGTACGAACCAGTTGTGGGGTAGCTTCAGGCGTATTCCAGCCTGAAGTGTCGTAGCTGTGTGCAATCCGTGAGAGCACCTGGGTAGCTATCGACGCTTCCAGTTCGTCCTCAAGGGTGTCCAGGCGCGCTCTGGTGTTTTCCAACCAGGCTTGCACTTCATCCTTGGTGACGTTCGGCATTAGCCGTTGTTCCTGTTCGTGATCGCTCGTGTAGCGCTCGGTTGCACCTTCACAGACGTGCCAGTCTGACCCTCCGACTGCGGCACGTTGATCGGCTCGGAGTCGGTCGTGGCCATCACGTACCGAGCGTTCGTCTCGTCGCCAACACCACCAACGGCAGCAACGCGGTTGTCCACATCCCGGTAGTTGACCCAGACCTCACCTTCCTGAGGAGCTGCAGCCTGCCGAGCCTGTGGTTCCTCGTACTGCTCCTCGGGGATGAGAGCCCCCGCGTTGACGAGATCCTGGAGCATCCGCTCGCCCGAGAAAGGCACGTCGTCGCTCTCCAAGTCGGCAGCACTGACCGTGTCGCCGGGGAGGATCAGCTCTCCGTTGTGCTGGATGGGTGCGGGGCCCACCCGCCAGGTGCCAGAGGGCTCGGGCTCGTCCACGGGTCCGTCCTGGAGAGCCACCTCGACCTGACGAAGGACTGCTGGGTCCTCTTTGACGAACTGTCCTGGCCCTTCCGGGGTCTGAGTCTCCTCAGGCTGGTCGGTGGCAGCGGGAGTCTGCTTCTCCTCTTCCGTGGCTGCTTCACCGCCCACTCCAGCAGGAGTTCCACCAGCCCCCTGCGCCGGCGGCGCCTGCTTCTTGGCTGCGGGCATCTCACGTGTTTCTTCGCCGCTTGGGTTGTTTGCGTCTGCCATCATGCCACCGTCCTCGGGCCTTTGACCTGCATTGTAGCCATCCTCTCATGCAGCTCTTCTCGATCGCCACCCGCGAAGAACTCTTCGACCAGGTCGGCATGTGATCCCTTGACCATCATGTAGGGACGCATCTTGCGAAGGGCAGCAAGCGCATTCCTGGAGTAGATGCTCCACACGAAGATGGTACCACTCCTGTTGGGTGCAACACTACCTCCATACATGAGCGCTAGCCTGTCTAGAGGTGCCCTTGTCTTCTGCGACACCTTGACACTGACGTAGATCTGATCATTCGTTGAACGAGTGATCATCACTGCGCCCTCACCGTCAACGAACCCTGCGGCCCACGCGTTTCGCAGCTCTTCGAGATCGATCATGCGACTGCGTTCTTGAAGAGGTATCCGGCCACTGACTTGGAGGTGTTGTCCACGCCGACCAACTTAAGGTCATAGCGTCGCGAAACTCGGATGAGGTCACTCTTGCGGGGTTCCTCACGCCATCTGTCGACGAGCTGTGGTCGCGCTCCACCGTACCCCCAGACGAACTCGTACCCGAAGGCAGGCGTCTTGATGCCTGCGCGAGCAGGCACGTAGGCGAGGAGAACGTCCTTACCCCACAGGTAACTGATGGTCATGGTCTGACCGGGGTTGCCCGAGCCGATGCCGATGCCCGGAACGATGACCTTCTCGATGCCGAAGATTTCGGCGATCAGGTCGGAGGTGAGGATCGCCTTCTGCGCGTACATGATGCGTGCAGTCAGCTTGGGGTGATCCTGCAGGATCGAGTACACCGTGTACGGCAGCACCAGCAGGTTCGGTTCCATGAACATCACCGAGTGGATCTTCCGAACACCAACGCGGATCGCCGAGATCGGATCCGAGTTGGTGTAGTCGTTCCACTGCGATGTACCACTCAGCGTGAGTGCGTTGCCTGTGGCGTAGTTGGCGACGTTCGACACGTAGTCGTACATCGCCTTCTCGCGACCCATCATGATCTTCGACGTCACGAGCTCGGTGCCATCACGGTCAGGCGAGAGCGGGTTGTCGACGATCTCCCGCTCCTCGTCCGTGACGGGAATCTGGAGAGCGTGCTCGTTGGCGAAGAACGTGTCCGTGCTGAGACGCAAGCCCGGGATCTCGTTCGCAATCGTGCCAGGAGCGCGGATGTCCTGTTCAGGGAGCCAGCCCTCGCGACCGAACACGTAGTACTTGCCCGACTGCTTGGCAACACCGACGACGGGAAAGAGCTGCTCTCCCACCATACCGTTGTTGGGCCAAGCCAGCGAGATGTTGGTCAGGACCACATCGGTGTGGACTCCACCAGTCCCATTCGGATTCCAAACTGCCATGTTAGGCCACCTCCCTTCTAGTACGTGTCGCCCGGAGTGAGCAGGACATCGACGAAGTCGCCAGCCTGTGTGGCTGCGGTCATCGCGGTTCCGACGACAGGAGTAGGCTGGGCGCCAGCCGCAGCCTGTGCCTTCGTCACCACACGGCACGTGGCATCGTTGGCGACTCGATCGTTGACCGCGATCGCTCCACCAGCGAGCACACGTGCGATCCCCAGGATGCGAACGTCGATGTTCAGCTTGCCTGTGGTCACCTTGGCAACCTCGGCGTCCTCGTAGCAAATACCGATGCTACGGGAGTTCGCGGTTGTTGCGCGAGCCACGGTGGTACCGTCTGTGGTGAGGACGACGACCTCACCGAATGCGTACGCGACGGACCCCGTTGCACGGAAGCCCTTGTCGAGAACGAAGTTCGGACCCACGTCTTACCTCCCCTCAGCTGTTGGCCAGCTCGCGCTGGTACTCGATGTAGGCGTTCGGGTTCTCCTGCGCGACCAAGACAGCCGCATCGGAGAAGCTCATCTTGCCGCCCGAGTCGGTCATCTTCTTGCTGATCGCGTCGTTGAACGCCTTTGCCGCCGACTTCTCGGTGGAGTGTCCAGCGTGGCCATCCTCACCAGCTGGGACGCCAACCTGACCAGCGTCGATCATGTCTTCGAACAACTTGATCAGCGCGGGACGACTTGCCGGAGGCAGTTCAGCCAGCTGCTTCTTCAGGCCATCCTTGACCACCGGAGGGATGAGACGTTCCTTGCCTGCCGCCCGTTCCGTCAGCTGGATGACGGTTGAGTTGACAGCGTCCTCGTCCAACTTCTTGCCTTGGCTGGTCACGGTCTCCATCAGGTTCTTGACGAATGGAAGAGACATGATGGCGGCCTCGTCGAGGACGGTGCCGTTCACCTTGGTGGGATCGTCCTTCGGCGCGTCCTCCTTCTTGGGCGGAGTCTCGGAGGCTGACGTGCCACCTCCGGGGGGTCCTCCACCTCCGGGAGGATTCCCTCCACCACCGCCGCCCCCACCATCTCCGCCGCCTCCATCGCCTCCGCCTCCACCGCCGCCACCAGGCTTACCCATCTTGGCCTGGACGAAGCCGACGACGATGCCCGGGTCAGAGGCGTCTGGAAGCCCTAGTGCCTTGGCGATCTCCCTAAGGGCTTCTGCAGGATCCACTGTCGTACCTCCTGAAGCACTGTTGATGAACTCTGTCATGTTGATCGGCAGGATGTCCTTGAGGAACGGCCGATTCGTAATGGCGCCGCCGAAGAGGACGTCCTTGAACGTCTGACCCGACTGCGGATGTTTCCACTCGTCGTGGAACTCTGGGCTGAAGTATCTGTAAGCGCCCTCCTTCAACTTCTGGTATGCAGTCTGTGTCCACTTGACTAGCAACCACAGGCCGTTGGGTCGGGTCTGCGCACTCTGAACCCAACCAGCAGCGCTACCGTCATGGGCCTTGTGGTCGTAGTCGATATCGAGATCGATGCCACGAATCCGGTTGTTGATGTTGTCCGCGAAGCGCTGGATTCGTTCGGGAGTGATGCTGATCTTGCCATGAAGCGGGTGATCGTACTCACCGACAGTCATGGAGTGAATCCATGTGGTACTAGCTGCGTCATCGAACTGGACACCACGGAGGTCGACTAGATAACCTGCACTGATCGGCACACGAACCCCCTTTGATGATTGTATAATACCGGATAGCGTGCACAGGGGAAAACTTCAGTGAATATCTCAGTATCACATCCTCACTTACTAGAAGGCGGCCCACCTAGGGCGGGTCAGGTCAGCAGCACGTTGGTCAGGGCGCGGGCCTTGTGCCCCACACCGGCCGGGGTCGGTGTGTCGCCCCCTCCGAGGGACAGGACGGCAACCCGCGCTAGACCGTGAGCAGGTCCAGCCAGGCGCGCATTTTCGCGGCGTTCCCGGCGGCGGTCAGGTGGACGGCGGTGTCGGAGGCGAGGTCATGGCCGGTGCCGTCCGCGTTGTAGTCAGCGAACGCGCCCCATCGGTCGGTCAGGTCCAGCAGCGGCAGGTCCTTGGCGTCGGCCACGTCGTAGACCGCGGCAACATAGGAACTCCAGGGGGTCCCGTCGGGTGCATCGCCGGGCGAATTGGACGCGGTCAGGACGACCGTGGCGCCGCGCCCGCGGGCTCTGTCGACCAGGGCGGCGAGGTTGGTACGGAACGTGTTCACGGTGGCGGCTTGCCAGCGGTCATTCACGCCCAGCTCGATGACGACCAGGTCGTGGTCGACATTGCCGGCGTGGAACAGCGACCAGGACGGGCCGAACTCCCCGGCGGCGGCCCAGCCCGGCGCGGCCAGCCAGTCGGCGGCGGTGGTCCCGGAAACGCCCGCGTTCTCCACCACGATGCCGGCCGACTGACGGAAGCCAGCGGCGTAGGGAAACAGGCTACCGCCGGTGCTCATCATCGTCGCCGTGTGCGTCCCGGCAGACAGCCCCGACACGGTGAACACCTGCACCGCGGCGGCACCCCCGGCGGGGGTGAACGTCGTGGCGGCGGCCCCGTCGATGCTGACGGTAAACGGGCCGGAGATGGTCGCCACGGCAACCTCGAACACGGCCCCGCCTCCGGTCACGGTGCCCACCCCGGCGGCAGGGATGGTGGCCCACGGGAATGTTCCGTTGCCGTCCTCGTAACTGATCCGGGGATCACTAATGCCGCTGTATGAGTGCACCAGTTCACCGACCCCATACCCGCGGCGCGCAAGCTCGGCACGCAGCAGAGACACCGCGTCATCGGTGCCGCGCGTGTTGGCCAGACCTCCGCCGGTCACGGAGTCACCGACGAAGGTCAGCCGGGCCAGGCCGGTGGCGGCGCGGGCCGCACCGAGGGCGGCGCGCACTCTCCGGGTATTCGACGCCTTGAGGTTGTAGACGGAGCGGGCCGGGTCGAAGGATCGTGTGCGGGCGCCCGCGTGCGCCGGATACCGCCCTAGGGCCGCCCTTAGGGCTGGGTCTGTAAGCCGTGAGGGGACGAACGTTTCCCGCTCCGCGTCCGTGTCGTGGGCGGCGGCGAGCATGTCGGGTGTGACGTACGCTACACCTTGTTGAACCGTTGCTGCGGGAGCTCTAGTAGCTAAGGCTATCGGGCCTACTTCATCCGCCTCGATCGTGATGTCGTACTCGCGCCGGATGGATGGCTTGAGAAAGTTCTCCGTAACATGAAAGGTGTAATCCACCCCGGGCGGTACGTCCAGCTCGACACTGAACGTACCGTTGTCCAGCTGGGCAACTTCTGATCTAGGTACAACGATCGTGTTGTACTGACCGCTAGTACTAAAGCCAGGCGGAGTAAAGGATATGCTGCCTACCACGGGAGATCGGTCAGGTGCGGCGAACGAGCCTGTAACGACTACACGGCGGAAGTCCGAGGGCATACTCATTCTTGCCTCACTTTGGTCGCTGCGCAAGAAGTCCTTCGGGCAGCGTCGGCGGGATGCCCTGGCTACCCTTTGCCATGTAGTACCGCATCTGCAGCACGTAGTCCCAGAGCAAGCGGTTCTGTGTCTCTAGGCCTTCAATGCGATCGAACGCTCGCTGCTGCTGCATGTGTAGGTGGTCTCGTTCTTCCTTGAACGAAGCCCGGTCAGCTGCCCGCTCTTCCTGGACTTGGTCGATGATCTTCTGTGGCTGGTCTACGGTTTGCTGTCGACGATTAGTTCGGTAGAGTAGCGTCGGCGTCAGAACTGCAGCAAGCGATGCCACAATACCAGCGATAGTCGACCACTCAGGCATTACGTCTCGGCCTCCCCTTGGGAGGATTGACGCAATAGCCAAAAGCTGCCAGCACGCCAGCGAAGGCATTGTAGATCAATCCAGATTGCCAGTCCGTGCTCCAGACGTCCTCTCCGAATCCGAACACGGCCCAATGTGCGTAGTAGATACCCGACCACATAACCAGTACGCCGATAGAGGCCAGCAGGTTCATGTAGCGCTGTGGTGGAGTGAATGCTTGCCAGATATCGTAGATTCCTATGACCACCCAAAACCAGGCTAGCGCAGAGATAGGAAAGTAGGGACTGTCGTCAATCCACTTCAGTGCTGGTCGCAAGTCGTCATGCGGTGTTACGAAGTACCCAAAGCCGGTGATCAGGAATGCGATCCCCAAGATCAGCAATCCTGTCCCCCAGGGCCCACCTGTGCTCAGTCGTTTCACTGGTGTCCTGTGAGGGCTGCCCACTCGTTGAGCGCCTTGGCTGCCCTGGTCGCCTTGCTCCACACGTGTGGTGCGCGACGCCATGGATCCATGTCCTCCCACGGGAAGGGGTGGTCAGTCGGTTCAGGCGTTGGCTCCGGCGGGTCCTCTGTGATCGGGACGAACACGGTAGCGTCGGCCTGCTGGTCGAGCTGCTTCTGGAAGTCTTCGTCAGGGACCTTGAACGAGCCCTCTAGACCAAAGCTGAGACCCCAGGAGTTGTCACATAACCACAGGCCCGTTGTGGCGTCGTACCCACGGAATAGCCATTCATGACCGCCTCGGTTGCTACCACCAAAGCGAACGACGCCCTCGGCATTCGGGTGATCCATGTCGCTCATCCACAGACCACCGAAGATAAACGGATACTCTGGGATGATCGCATAGGCTTCTTCCAGCGACATGATGTGGTTGTAGCCAACAATGTACTCTAGCTGTCGACAGGCCTTGGCAGCGCTCAGACCGTCCGAGCCTGTGTCCTCTGGCTGGTAGGCACCAGGGAAAGGGTCTAGCTGCGTAGCCAGCGAATAGATTTCGACCGCAGTCTCTTCACGCAGCTGCGACTGCTGCGGTTCGTCCAGCGTGTCGTAGAACGGCTCGCTACCGAGTAGCCCCACTGAGGCGTTGCCGGTGCACGAGCCTAGATTGCCCTGATCGAGGATCGGGATGCGCCGATCGTGGATTGCCGTAGTAGGCTGTGCTTTGCGGCCTACACGGTACTGTCTTGATCGGGAATCCTGGTGTAGGTTTCGCCCGAGTCGTTTGTCTTCGACAACGACCTCGGGGATGCGAATACGAACAACACTCATGGGTCATCCTCCTGAACGGTCGGTTCCGACTCGTCCGTTGTTTCCTGGTGACGTTCCCTGGTCCATCCCTGGGGTAGTGCTCTGGCGCGGAGGGCCAGGAACAGGGGCGCTAGGTGCCGGCGCTCCTGCGGGGGCAGCGCCTCCAGCATTCGCAACAGCGCTTTGCGGCGTGGCAACTGTCCTCACCGTCTTGGGGTCAATGGCAGGCAAGTCCATCAGGTCGCGCAGGTACCTCTCTAGCCGCTCGTCTGGGCGGATCATACCAGCACCGGAGTAGTTACGAAGCGCGAAGCTCAAGGTCCTCTGGTCGGCCTTGTTGCCAATGTTCGTTGCCCTCAGCTTGGGCACACCCACACGCTCAAAGTTGTAGGCAATGAGCTGTGGGATCGCGTGCTTGTTGAACGTGTCACGAATCAAATCCGCCACAAACCTGCACGCAGCCTGGAAGGTGCTCATCTCATCGGCGCCGACAGGGTTGTCGAGGAACGGCGCCATGATGTTCTTCTGGATCTGGAGGTCGTGGTGCATCGCGGATGCTAGTGCATCGACCGGCTGCCCCTGCAGCTCTGCAAAGAAGACGTCCCAGTTGGGTGGGAGCACCAGGTGTGCTGTCTCGTTCGTCCTCAGGTTTCGACCCATCTCCTGGGCTAGGGTCTTGTCAGCCTGCGTAAAGTTCGGCGGCAACTTGATGATCGGCACGCCGATGCCATGCCGCTCCTTCTGGATCGCGTCGATCTTGTACAGCTGCTCCTTGAAGAACCAGTGCTTGTACGCACTCCTCAGTAGGGGGATACCCTGGATGTTGCCAGCTTCTTTGTCGAAGGACATAACGAGGAGCTTTTCGATCTTGATGTTGATCGGGTCAGCACTGTTGGTGTTTGGGTTCTCCATGTCGACGGAAAGCGGACCACCGTTTTTGTCAAAGTGCCACCCGTCGTCAAGGACGTCAATGGGGTGCCTGGGCGCCAGCTTCCCCCAATATAGCACATCGCGATTGTTCCATCGTCCTTCACGCCACACCTTCTCGAACATGTAGTAGCCGAAGTCCAGCATCAACAGTGCTTCGTAGATCAACTGGCCGAACGAGTACGTCATCGCCTCGACTAGGTTCCACGTAACAAAGTCCGCGGCGTTCTGATCACGGGTCGACTCAGAGGCTGGCTCGACAAACCAGTGCGCGTTCAGGATAGGCGTCTTGATCAACCGCATGGTCCCGCGTACGGTACCGTCGCCCTTACGCATCTGGTCGTACTTCTGTAGGCCTCTCCGGCCAATCAAGTCGTAGTTGTACTCGGATCGTAGCTCAGACGTGAACGGCGATACGCTACTCTGGCCCAGTTCTCGCAGGTCAGCATCAGGCTTCTCTGCCATAAGTACGGTGCCGTTGTCCAGCACCTCGACCAAATCGTAGCGCTCCAGTGCGTCCCGAAGGGAAAGCGCCGAGGATGCTTGCGTTTCCACAGGGCCTGGTGCGGGCTCCTCTGAGCCCACCCAGCCTAGCATACCGCTCATGCGCCCTCCCAGGTAAACATGCTGTCCCCACCAACGCTTTGTAGGTCAGCTAGGCTGTAAACATCGGTCAGGTGGTGCTGTACACCTAGCTTGAACAGGTGCATCAGGCCATACCGCAAGGCATCAATGGCGTGGTCTTGTACCTTTTGCCCCATCTCAGGCACGTTTGATCCGTCTTTACTCTCCTTGGCCTTGTAACCGTTCATCTCGCTGATGAAGTCGCCACATGACTGGTCAACTACTAGGCCGGGTTCGTACTGCGGCGTCTCAAATTCATCCCGGATCCCTGCCTCACGGAGCTTCAGGAAGCCACGGATCAGGTCAATACCCTCACGCCAGTTGGTCTTGGCGTTGGGGTCGGCTATGCATGGCGCCAGGTATCGGCTTACTGTTGCCGCTGCTTCGGGGTCGGCGGCATCTCCGAAGGCAAGGTCGATGTGGTAACCATCCGGCTGAGGCCGCTTGGCCATAAGCTGTAGGTGGTCTTCGAGCCTGGTGAACGCTTTATAATGGACGCGCCAAACTCGAATTCGATCCCAGGCGTCGACTTGGAACTCCACTGCAGCCAGAGGGTTAGTGTATCCCCAGTCAAAGGTAACGTAATTCGGTAGATCCGGCCTGAATGGGACGGCTGTAACGTGCGTATCTTCATCCCACTCCGGGAATATCTTGCCCACGAAGCTACTGAACAGAGCACCGATCTCCTGATCGAATGCTTCTGGCGTCATCTGCTTGAGCATGTTCTGGATCTCGGGGTTCTCTAGGCCACCCGGGAAAATAGCCGGGTTGTCCCACGACGGGAACCGCCAGGATTCCCACATGGGCTCCGAGCTATTCTGGCCCAAACGCCACAGGTCGTAGAGCCAGTTGTACCCTTCAGGCGTGGTTGGGAAATCTGCCCAGCCCCTGTGGTCCGCAAGTGCCGGCATCAAATAGCGCAACCAGGTCTCGTGCTTGTGCTTAGCAGCCTCCGACATGATCACACCGTCTAGGCCCTCGCCGACTAGTCTCTCAGGATGCTCCGCGGACTTAGCTTCCAACGTGGTGCCCCACGGGAACACGATGCTCATATCGCCAGAACGCTTGTTGTACGACTTCTTGACGCGCTTATCTAGGCCGAGCTTCTGACCAACGATCAGGTCGTCCCAGATAACACGGAACTCTTTCTCGGCAAGGTCGTAGGTAGGCCCAACGATCCAGAACCACTTGTTAGGTAAAAAGAGCTCGACCTCGCGATCACGTGCCGTCATGAGGCTTTTACCGAAGCGTCGACCGCATACCGGCACCCTGTACCTGGCCCGCGAGCGATGGAATAGTATCTGCTTCGGGTGTGGCTGGTACTTGATTACGCGAAACAGGTCACTCTTCCGCATGGCGACCCCTCTTGGGTGGTGGAGGCGGCTGCGGTTGTGCCTGCATGATCTGTGTTTCAGGTTCTGGTGTTGTTGGCGCCTTGGGTGGTGTTGGTGGTGTTGGTGGTCCCTTCTTTTGTGCCTGTGGGTGCTTGTGCGGCTTGCCGGGGGGCTGGCCTGGTACTGCTTTGAAGGCATCGGTATTCATGACTATGCCACGCTTGCGAGGGTGCTCGTGATCGTGGTGCGGCTTGATAAAGATTAGGGTCAGGAGGCACCCAATGATGATGACCACGATCACGATGATGAGGCCTATGCGCAGAGGACCTGGCCCAGGCCATAGTGTGTACGTCACGGCG